>Ga0302326_10018937_pt1 | contig 14251 bp, 16 predicted proteins | sample Palsa_T0_3_FD_202264 | JGI IMG/M metagenome (GOLD analysis project Ga0302326, IMG submission 202264) | Peat permafrost microbial communities from Stordalen Mire near Abisko, Sweden - Palsa_T0_3 | ecosystem: Environmental > Terrestrial > Soil > Palsa > Peat permafrost | place: Sweden: Abisko... | reverse complement strand
TCCTGCTCGGTGCCGCCGCTGATCGCAAGCTGGTGGTTTATCCGGTCCCCGATGTCGGACTGCGCGCCCTGGGGCGCTTGTTCGACGTCATCGGCGATCATCTGCCGTTTGAAACTCCGATCAACTCCGCGGCGATGCAGTACTACACCCAAATGCCGCCCGCAGACGACACCCCTGCCGAACGCGACCTCGGCATCACACAACGGGACGCGGCGCAGACGCTCGCCGACACGATCGACGGGCTGCAGGAGGTTGGCCGCATTTAGGGTCCGCCCTACCGGAATTACCGCGAAGCCACCGACCGGACCAGCCCGCTGGTCATATGTGAACCGGCTTAAATCAACCTGTGAATTCTCTTAAACCATGCGGTTGGCTGCGGTAAATTTCTCGCTGCCACGCCCATGGCAAAGGGAGAAGTGATGAGCAATCGAAATCGGCTCCGCTTTATGACCGTCGGGCTGCTTTCGACGGCTCTGATGTCCATCGGACCGGCGCTGGCCTGGGCCGATGACGGGTCGATCGTGCTGGACTTCGTCCGGCACGGAGAGTCGATCGACAACAACGCGGGCATCATCGACACCGTGCCGCCGGGGACTGCACTCGACTCGACCGGCGAAGGTCAGGCGACCGCCGTCGCTACCGCAATCCAGAACGAGTTCGGGACCAACATCGCCGGGGTCTTCGACTCGGACGAGCTCAGGACCCAGCAGACGGCACAGCCGTTGCTGGATGCGCTGAGTACCGCGGCCGGCCATACAGTGGACGCCACGACGTTGGGCGGATTCAACGAAATCCCGGCGGGCGCTTTCGAGGGCGACTCGACGACCAGCCTTGAGGGCATCCTGTACTTGCTCGGCCCACTTTCCTGGGCGTTCGGGGATGTCTTGGTGCCGGATGTGGGCGATCCCAGCGTGAACGGGGTGACGTTCGACCAAGACTTCGGCGGCGCCGTGCAAGACGTCTACGACACCACCGCGAGCGTTAGCGGCACCTCGAACGACGTCGCGTTCTCCAGTGAAGGCGCGATCGCTGTCTGGACGCTGATGAACGTGAACAACCCCGACTTCTCCGTGCTCCTGCAGGAGGTGGAGCAAACCGAAGGGTTCCTGCCCAACACGGGCCAGGTCGTCATCGAAGGCCAGCCCGGAGACTGGACGTTGGTCAGCTATGACGGGACGCCGGTCTCGGCCGATCCCAGCTTGGGCACCGAGCTTTTCGTCGACTTCCGCAGCCTGATCGAGGCGCCGCAGTTCGCCGGCTACGACATCTACGAGGCTTTGCTCAGCGGCAATCAGGCGACGATCGACAGCGCGCTCGAGGCCGGCTACAGCCAGGTCGGCTCGGCGCTCATTCAGTTCCCGATCGAGGTTTACGACGACATCGTCACCGCTTTGGGTGGCAGCATCTGAGCCGGGTAACGCTCAAGGCCCGTGGCCTTGCCGTCGGGCTGCTGTCGGCGGTCCTGCTGTCGATGGGGTCCGCGACGGCCTGGGCCGACGACGGGTCGATCGTGCTGGACTTCGTGCGGCACGGCGAGTCCGGCGACATGACCGCGATCAACACGCTGGTGCCCGGCCCCGACCTCACCGATACCGGTGAGCAACAAGCCGATGAACTCGTTAAAGTGCTGTCGGGCAGCGGAATCGACGACATCTATGCCTCGACGATGGTCAGGTCACAGGAGACCGCCACGCCGCTGGCCGAGGCGCTGGGTCTCCCGATCCATGATTTGGCCGGGCTGAACGAAATCAATGCCGGCATTTTCGAGGGCATGCCGGTGGATGTCGGCGACGTTCCATTGGGCGGTGCCCTGTATCTGCTCGCGCCCGCGTTATGGACGCTCGGGTTGGACTTCGTGCCGGAGTTGGGCTCCACCGACGCCAACGGCATCGTGTTCGACCAGCGTGTCGACGAGGCCGTCCAGACGATTTACACCGGTAGCAGTCCGGGCGACACCGATGCGGTGTTCTCACACGAGGGCACTATCGCGATCTGGACGCTGATGAATGTCAACAACCCAGATTTCCCGCTCGTACTCAACGACCTGTTCAGCACCGGCGAATTGTTGCCCTACACAGGCCAAGTCGTGGTCGACGGCTCACCGGGCGATTGGACGCTGGTCAGTTGGGACGGGACGCCGGTACCGCAGGATCCGGGCCTGGCGACCGACCTGTTCGTCGACTTCCGCAGCCTGATCGAGGCACCGCAATTCGTCGGCAACGCCATCTATGAGGCGCTCCTCGGCGGCAACTCGGCGACGATCGATGCCGCGCTTCAGAGCGGCCTCAGCCAAGTCGACACGGCGCTCGCTCAGTTCCCCGTCGCGGTGTTCGACGATATCGTCACGGCCCTGGGCGGTACCGTCTGAGCCAATCTTGTTGATGGCGAATGAATTCCGGGCCCACGACGCTGCCGTGCCCCGGTACGTAGATGGCATCGGGTCCGCCAATCGCAAGAAGACGGTCGAGTGTGTCCGGCCACGCCGCCACATCGGAATCCGAATCGATTGCCGGATCGCCGGATTCCTCGATGAGATCACCGGCGAAGATCACGGTCCGCTCGCCGGTGGCACCCGGCACTGAGACGACGAGATCCGCATCGGTATGGCCGCCCCCCGGCCGCGCGATGGTCACCTCGCGGTTCCCGAGGTCGACGACTGCGTCGTCGACGGCGTGCTGGGGCGCCCGCAGTGCGGCGATCGCGTGGTCGATCTCAGTGGCGTCGGCTCCGTAACGCAGCGCATCGTCGCGAAGCTGAGCAATATCGGTTGTGAGGTAGACCAAAACCTCCGGTGCACAGAATATTTGAGCATCAGCGAATCCCCCCGAGCCCAACACGTGATCGAAGTGCTTGTGGGTCAACACCACATGCGTCACTCCGCACCCGGCAATCAGCCGCACGTCGTCGTCGATATCGTGCGCTTCGGTCAGCGTGGTACCGGTGTCGACCAGCAACGCTCCGGCAGTGCCCCGCACCAGACCCACAGTGACGTCGAGAAACGGCAGCCGACAGCGATGCACGCTGTCGGTCAAGGACTCCCAGTCGAAGTGCACAAGCAGTCAGAGCAGGCCAGGGATCAGGCCCCGTAAACCGGGACCGGTGGCCGCGACTTGGCCAACAGGTCGGCAACGACGGGTCCCAACTCGGCGGGATCCCAGCGCGCGCCCTTGTCGATCTGCGGTCCGTGCGCCCACCCCTCGGCGACGCGAATCTTGCCGCCCTCGACCTCGAACACCTTGCCGGTGATGTCACGAGATTCGTTGCTGCCCAACCACACCACCAGCGGTGAAATATTCTCCGGTGCCATCGCGTCGAAGTCGTCGTCTTGGGTGGCCATCATGTCCGCGAACACGGTCTCGGTCATCCGGGTCCGAGCCGACGGCGCAATCGCATTGACCGTGACGCCGTACCGGCCCATTTCGGCGGCGGCGACCAGCGTCATCACCGCGATACCCGCCTTGGCGGCGCTGTAGTTACCCTGGCCGACACTGCCCTGCAGTCCCGCGCCGGAGCTGGTGTTAATGATCCGCGCGTCAACGGTTTTGCCCTCTTTGCTCAACCCGCGCCAGTACGAAGCCGCGTGTCGCATGGCCGCGAAGTGACCCTTGAGGTGGACAGCGATAACGGCGTCGAACTCTTCTTCGCTGGTGTTGGCCATCATCCGGTCGCGCACGATGCCGGCATTGTTCACCAGGACGTCCAGGCCACCGAAACTGTCGACAGCGGTCTGCACCAGAGCGGCGGCCTGATCCCAGTCCGCGATGTTAGAGCCGTTTGCGACGGCTTCGCCTCCGGCAGCGGTGATCTCGTCGACCACGCTCTGGGCCGCGCTGCCGCCGCCGGCGGGTGATCCGTCCAGGCCCACACCGATGTCGTTGACCACGACGCGCGCGCCTTCGGCGGCGAAGGCCAAGGCGTGCGCGCGCCCGATACCACCGCCCGCTCCGGTGACGATGACGACGCGGCCGTCGACTGTTCCCATACCCGTGACTCCTTTACTTGATCGCACTTGCGTTCGTGGCGGCCAGATAGTGCGGCGGTTCGCCGCCACCGTGCACCTCTAGCGAGGCGCCGCTGATGTAGGCCGCCGCGTCCGAGGCCAGAAACGCTGCGGCCCAACCGACATCGGCGGGTGTGGCGAGCCGCCCGAGCGGCACATTCTTCGAAATAGCTGCGATCGATTCGGCGTCGCCGTAGAACAGCTCCGATTGTTCGGTCTCGACCATGCCGACCACGCAGGCGTTCACCCGCACCTTCGGGCCCCACTCCACCGCGAGCGTCTGGGTGAGGCTTTCCAGACCCGCCTTGGCCGCCCCGTAGGCGCCGGTGCCCGGTGACGGCCGTCGGCCGCTGAGGCTGCAGATGTTGACGATCGACCCGCCACCTGGCTGGTTTTGCATCGTCTCGTTGGCGTGCTGGGAAACCGACAGTGCACCAATCAGATTGAGCTCAATGATTTTGCGGTTGAACTTCGCGCTGGACTCGGCCGTCAAGACGAACGGCGAACCTCCGGCGTTGTTGACGACCACGTCGAGGCGGCCGTGCCGGTCGACGATCGAATCGACCATCGCCTTGACCGCGTCGTCGTCGCGGATGTCGCACGGGTGGAATTCGTAGGGCAGGCCTTCAACCTCTCGCCGAGCACATGTGACGACTGTGGCACCCTGCTGGGCGAAAACGCTGCTGATCCCGGCGCCTACCCCTCGAACGCCGCCGGTCACCAGCACGACCCGGCCGCTGAGCCCGAAGCTGAACGAGGGGCCTCCATCGGCATGGGTCACTGTGCTAGCGTACCAAGCAAGTGCTTGCTTAGGTAATCGTTCCCCAAGGAAGTGGTCGAGGATCTCGATGACTATTACGTCGCGCACCGTCGAACCGGGGATAGTCGCGGTCACCGTCGACTTTCCCCCTGTAAACGCCATCCCGTCACGCGGCTGGTTCGAACTCGGCGAGGTGCTGACCGCCGCCGGCAACGATCAGACCACCCACGCGGTGATCTTGCGGGCGGAGGGCCGTGGGTTCAACGCCGGCGTCGACATCAAGGAGATGCAGCGCACCGAGGGCTTCACCGCGCTCATCGACGCCAACCGCGGCTGCTTCGCCGCCTTCCGCGCGGTCTACGAGTGCGCGGTGCCGGTGATCGCCGCGGTCAACGGATTCTGCGTCGGAGGCGGCATCGGCCTGGTGGGCAACGCCGATGTCATCGTGGCCTCCGATGATGCGACGTTCGGGCTGCCGGAGGTCGAGCGCGGCGCGCTGGGGGCAGCGACCCACCTGTCCCGATTGGTGCCGCAGCACATGATGCGGCGGCTGTTCTTCACCGCGGCCACTGTCGATGCCGCCACCCTGCACCACTTCGGTTCGGTGCACGAGGTGGTCCCGCGCGAGGAACTCGACGAAGCCGCCCTGCGGGTGGCGCGCGACATCGCCGCCAAGGACACTCGCGTCATCCGCGCGGCCAAGGAGGCGCTGAACCTGATCGACGTGCAGCGGGTCAGCTCCAGTTACCGCATGGAGCAAGGCTTTACCTTCGAGCTCAACCTCGCCGGCGTGGCCGACGAACACCGCGACGCATTCGCCGGGACGACGAAGGGCGAGAAGTCTTGAGCGACAAGCGCACCACTCTCGACGACGCCGTCTCGCAGGTGCGCAGCGGCATGACCATCGGTATCGGCGGTTGGGGCTCGCGACGCAAGCCGATGGCATTCGTCCGCGCTCTGCTGCGCACCGATGTCAAGGATCTGACCGTGGTGACCTACGGCGGCCCGGACGTGGGCCTGCTGTGCTCGGCGGGCAAGGTCAAACGGGTCTACTACGGGTTCGTCTCGCTGGACTCGCCGCCGTTCTACGATCCGTGGTTCGCCAAGGCGCGTAGCGGCGGAACGCTTGAGGCGCGCGAAATGGACGAAGGCATGCTGCGATGCGGTTTGCAGGCGGCGGCGCAGCGGCTGCCGTTCCTGCCGATTCGCGCCGGACTCGGTAGTTCGGTACTCGACTTCTGGGAGGGTGAGCTGAAGACGGTCACCAGCCCCTACCCGGCGCCCGGCGGCGGACACGAGACGCTGCTCGCGATGCCGGCGCTGAATCTGGACGCCGCGTTCGTCCATCTCAACCTCGGCGACGAACGGGGCAACGCCGCCTACACCGGCATCGACCCCTACTTCGACGACCTCTTCTTGATGGCCGCCGAGCGGCGCTACCTTTCGGTGGACCGCGTCGTCTCGACCGACGAACTGATCAAAGCCGTTCCGCCGCAAGCGTTGCTGGTGAACCGGATGATGGTCGACGGAGTGGTGGAAGCGCCGGGTGGCGCCCACTTCACCACCGCGGCACCGGACTATGGCCGCGACGAGAAATTTCAACGGCACTACGCCGAGGCCGCGGCAACCGAGGAGGCCTGGCAGACGTTCGTGCGGACCTATCTATCCGGCGGTGAAGCCGAATACCAGGCGGCCGTGCGTAAGTTCGCGGAGTCGGCTTCATGACCGACCCCGTCGTGACCGACACCGCGAGCACCCGTGCCGAAGTGTGCGCAGTCGCCTGCGCCGACTTGTTCCGAGACGCCGGCGAGATCATGGTCAGCCCGATGACAAACATGGCGTCGGTCGGCGCGCGGCTGGCCCGGCTGACGTTCTCCCCCGATATCTTGCTGACCGACGGCGAGGCGCAACTGCTGGCCGACACCCCGGCACTCGGCCAGACCGGACCCGTCGAAGGCTGGATGCCGTTCAGCCGGGTATTCGAGACGCTGGCCTGGGGACGAAGGCACGTGGTGATGGGCGCCAATCAGGTTGACCGCCATGGCAATCAGAATATCTCCGCTTTCGGGCCGCTGCAGCAGCCGAAGCGACAGATGTTCGGTGTCCGCGGCGCACCGGGTAACGCCATCAACCACGCGACGAGCTACTGGGTGGGTAACCACTCCAAGCGGGTGTTCTGTGAAACCGTCGACGTGGTCTGCGGTGTCGGCTGGGACAACGTGGACACCGACAACCCCGCCTTCCGGTTCGCTAACACGTATCGGGTGGTGTCCAACCTCGGCGTGTTCGACTTCGGTGGGCCGGAGCGCACGATGCGGGCGCTGTCGCTGCACCCCGGAGTCTCGGCCGAGGAGGTCCGCGAGAACACCTCCTTCGACGTGCACGGCCTCGACGATGCGGACGAGTCCAGGCTGCCGACCGACGACGAGTTGCGACTGATCCGCGAGGTCATCGACCCAAAGGCATTGCGCGACCGGGAGATACGTTCATGATTATTCCTCCTCCTCCTGCCTCTTTTCGATCGCACTTCTTCGTTTATCGTCGGCGGTGGCTATGACGTTACGGACGCCCCTGACCGAGCTGCTCGGTGTCGAGCACCCGGTGGTGCAGACCGGGATGGGCTGGGTGGCAGGCGCGCGTCTGGTGGCGGCGACTTCCAACGCGGGCGGACTGGGCATTCTGGCCTCCGCCACCATGACGCTCGACGAACTAGCCGGCGCGATCGGGAAGGTCAAAGCGGCCACCGACAAACCGTTCGGTGTCAACATTCGCGCCGACGCCGGCGATGCCGGCGACCGGGTGGACCTGATGATTCGCGAAGGCGTCAAGGTCGCATCATTCGCATTGGCCCCCAAGCAGGAGTTGATCAGCAAGCTGAAAGACGCCGGCTCAGTGGTCATTCCGTCGGTCGGCCTGGCCAAGCACGCCCGCAAGGTGGCCTCCTGGGGTGCCGATGCGGTGATCGTTCAGGGCGGCGAAGGCGGCGGACACACCGGGCCGATCGCCACGACGCTGCTGCTGCCCTCAGTTCTTGATGCCGTCAGCATTCCGGTGATCGCCGCGGGCGGCTTCTTCGATGGCCGCGGGCTCGCGGCGGCGTTGTCGTACGGCGCCGCCGGTGTGGCGATGGGCACCCGGTTCCTACTCACCTCGGATTCCACCGTGCCCGACGCGGTCAAGCAGCGCTATCTGCAGTCCGCACTCGACGGCACCGTCGTCACCACGCGGGTCGACGGCATGCCGCACCGCGTGTTGCGCACCGGCCTCGTCGAAAAGCTGGAAAGCGGCTCTCGAGCGCGGGGTTTCACCGCTGCCATCGGCAACGCCGCGAAGTTCAAGAAGATGTCGCAGATGACCTGGGCGTCGATGATTCGCGACGGCCTGGCGATGCGGCACGGCAAGGACATGTCCTGGTCGCAGGTGGTGATGGCGGCTAACACGCCGATGTTGCTCAAAGCCGGCCTGGTTGAGGGCAACACCGACGCCGGAGTCTTGGCTTCCGGGCAAGTGGCCGGCATCGTCGAGGACCTGCCGTCATGCGCGGAGTTGATCGATGCGATCGTCGCCGAGGCGATCAAGCACCTGCAGTCGGCGGCCGCGTTCGTGCAGTGATCTCAGGACTCCACGACCAGCAGCGTGTGCCCGGTCGGGTCGCGAAACCAGAACATCGGTGGAACGGGCTCGCCCTGTCGTGACACCTCTGCATCGACGTCGACACCGAGTTCCTTCATCTTCGCGTGCGTGGCGTCAATGTCGCTGGTGTTCAGCGTGATACCGGTGTTGGTCGGCTGCACCGGTCCGTAGTCCGGCGGGGGTGGAGCAAGCGCGATGCCGGTGCTGCCCTCAGGTGGGTAGACCTCGATCCAGCGGTAGCCGCCGCCAAATGACTGGTCGGTTCGCTTCTCGAACCCGAGCGACTCGTAGAACGCGACCGCTGTGTCCTGCTCGACGGTCGGCACGCATACCAGGCTGATCGTCGTCAGGCCGGTCGTCGTAGTGGTCATGCTGTTCCTCCTGGTTTGTCGATTCCGTACGTGCGTGCGATGTCTTCGGATCCGGCCCAGCGGCTGTAGGTCGGGGACTGCGGCCAGCCCGCTGGAGAGTCCTGCCACTCCTCCTGGCGGCCGTACGGCAGTAGATCGATCAACGCGAACGAGTGACTCAGCTGCTCGGTGCCTCGGCCATTCGTGTGCCAGGTCCGGTAAACCTGATTTCCCTCGCGGAGAAAGACATTCACCGCGAATCCGCCGCTGGGTGGGGCGCCGACATCGGTGCCGAACGAGCTGTTCGCGGTGGAGTACCAGGTCATCTTGTTGCCCACTCGTCGCTTGTAGGCGAGTGCTTCGTCGATGGGTCCTTGGGTGACGATCACGAACCGGGCATCGTAGTTGTCCAGGAACTCCAGCCGGGTGAACTGAGAGGTGAAGCCGGTGCAACCCGAGCACTGCCACTCTTCATCGGGAAACCACATGTGGCTGTAGACGATCAGCTGCGATTTGCCGTCGAAAATCTCGGCCAGACACACCGGCCCGTTCTCGCCTTCCAGAACGTAGTCCGGCATCGCGAGCATCGGCAGCCGTCGTCGCTGCGCCGCGATGGCGTCGAGCTCACGGGTGGCCGCTTTCTCCCGGACACGCAGAGCTTCCAGTTCGCGCTGCCAGACTTGCTCGTCCACCACGGGCGGCAATCCTGCGGTCGTCACGACAATCCCCTCCAATGTCAATGTTCACGCCGTCAACATGCTAATGTTCACACCGTACACTTCGGCTTCGAGGAGGGTCAAGAGTTGACTACCTTGAAGACCGGCTACCACCACGGGGACCTGCGCACGGCATTGATCGACGCTGGCCTGTCCCTGACCCGGAGCGGCGGACCGGAGGCACTCACCATCCGGGAAGCCACTCGGCGAGTCGGGGTTTCACCCAACGCCGCGTATCGTCACTTCGCCGATCGTGAGGCCCTGCTCGGCGCGGTTGCGAGCGCGATCCAACATCGGATGGCGGCGCAGATGCAGGGCTCGTCGCGCCGGCGCGGTGCGGGTGATCAACTGCGAGCGGTCGGAATGGGCTACATCAAATTCGCACTCGACGAGCCGGGATGGTTCGCGGTGGCCTTTTTCGGAGCCGTCAACCCCGACGAAACTGCAGGTGCGCCACCGTATCTCGCGTTGGTCGACGCGCTGGATGAAATGGTCAGCGGCGGAGTACTTTCGCCCAACCGCCGTGCGGGCGCCGAGTGGCCGTGCTGGTCAGCGGTGCACGGCTTCGCCGAACTTGCGTTGCGGGGACCGCTGCGTCATGCCAGTCGCCGTGAGATCGACGCCTTGGCCGGGCGCACGGTCGACGACATCATCGCCGGCGTTACTCACCGAACGTGAAACCGTTGCGAGAAAATCGCCGAGAAATCGCAACCAGTTCACGCTCGGCGTAGCGGACTACAGACGCTCGATGATCGTGACGTTGGCGGTGCCGCCGCCTTCGCACATGGTCTGCAGGCCGTAACGACCGCCGGTGCGCTCCAGTTCGTTGAGCATGGTGGTGAAAAGCTTTGCACCGGTTGCGCCTAACGGGTGGCCCAGCGCGATCGCACCGCCGTTGGGGTTGACCTTTTCCGGGTCCGCCTTGATCTCCTTCAGCCAAGCCAGCACGACCGGCGCGAATGCCTCGTTGATCTCGACGGTGTCGATGTCGTCGATGGACAGGCCGGTCTTCTCCAGCGCGTAGCGGGTTGCCGGGATCGGGCCGGTGAGCATGAATACCGGGTCGGCAGCCCGAGCGCTGATGTGATGGATACGCGCCCGCGGTGTGAGCTTGTGGTCCTTGACCGCCTGCTCGGAAGCCAGCAGCACCGCGCTGGCACCGTCGGAAATCTGACTGGCCATCGCGGCGGTCAGGCGCCCTCCTTCGACCAACGGCTTCAGGCCGGCCATCTTCTCCAGCGACGACTCACGCGGACCCTCGTCGACGCGAAATGCACCGTGTTCGGTTTCCACGGCGATGATCTCGTTGTCGAAGTGGCCGCCGCGGATCGCGGCAAAGGCACGCACGTGGCTGGTCAGCGCGTACTGCTCCATCTCCTCGCGAGACAGGTTCCACTTTTCCGCGATCAACTCAGAGCCACGGAATTGCGAGATTTCCTGATCGCCGTATCGGTGCAGCCACTGCTTGGATTCATTGGTCGGCGAGGTGAAGCCGAACTGCTGGCCGACGATCATTGCCGACGAGATCGGGATCTGGCTCATGTTCTGCACGCCGCCAGCCACGATCACGTCTGCGGTTCCCGCCATGATCGCTTGCGCGCCAAAGGAAATAGCCTGCTGGCTGGAACCGCACTGCCGATCAACGGTAACGCCGGGAACCTCCTCGGGATAACCGGCAGCCAGCCACGAGAGCCGGGCAATGTTGCCGGCCTGTGCCCCGATGGCGTCGACACAGCCGGCGATCACGTCCTCGACAGCGGCGGGGTCGATATCGACCCGGTCCAGCAGCCCACGCCAGCCGAGCGCGCCCAGGTCGACGGGATGCACGCCGGCCAGCGACCCATTGCGCTTACCAACGGCAGTGCGCACAGCATCGATGACGTACGCCTGATTGCTCAACGCCATTTCAGACTCCTTCTTTGGTGATTCCACCTAGGACGATAGCGAGATACTTCTGACCCACCTGTTGCGCGGTGAGCGGTCCACCGGGCTGATACCAGCGCACCGACACCCAGGTGGTGTCACGGATAAATCGGTAAACCAGGTCGACGTCGAGGTCGGGACGCAGATAACCCTCCTCGATGCCCTGGTGCAGTACGTCGACCCACATCTTGCGCTGCTGCTTGTTCAGGTCTTCGAGGTAGGAGAACCGGGGCTGGGGCAGCAGCCGCTTGGCTTCGTCCTGATAGATGACGACCTGGGCATGCCGATGCTCGATGGCGTCGAACGACGCCATGAACAGCCCCTTGAGTCGCTCCAACGGATTCGAGTGCGTGTCAACGATTTCCTGGTAGCGAGCGAAGAGCCAGTCCATGAAGTTCCGCAGCACCTCGTCGACCATCTCTTCCTTGGAAGAGAAATGGTGATACAGGCTGCCGGAGAGGATGCCGGCGCTGTCGGCGATATCGCGCACGGTGGTTGCCCGTAACCCGCGTTCGGCGAACATCTTCGCGGCGAGTTCCAATAACTCGTCGCGGCGGCTGTTCGGCGGGCTGAATTCGGTCATGGGTGCTGACTCGACACCGAAATCACTTCTCCAGTCAAGTAACTGGAGTACTCACTGGCCAGGAAGGCGATGGTGGCGGCCACTTCCCACGGCTCGGCAGCGCGGCCGAACGCCTCACCGGCGGACAGCTGATCGAGCAGTTCTGTCGAGCTGGTCTTGTCGAGGAACTTGTGTCGGGCGATGCTGGGCGACACCGCGTTGATCCGCACCCCGTATTCGACGGCTTCGATTGCGCTGCAACGCGTCAACGCCATCACGCCGGCTTTGGCCGCGGCGTAATGGGACTGCGAGTGCTGCGCCCGCCAGCCGAGCACGCTGGCGTTGTTCACGATGACGCCGCCGTGGTCAGCGTCGCGGAAATACCGTAGCGCCGCCCGGGTGGTCCGCAGGACCGACGTCAGCGTGACGTTCAGGACGCGGTCCCACTCGTCGTCGGTCATATCGACGACCGGAGTCTGACCGCCCAGTCCGGCGTTGTTGACCAGCACGTCGATCCGGCCCAGCCGTGCGGTGGTGGATGCGATCAGGGCGTCGACTTGCGCGGTGGACGTGACGTCGCAGACCACGCTCTCGACCCGGCCCAGTCCCAGTGCGGACAGCCCGTCACGGGTTTCGCTGAGGCGGCGTTCATGATGATCGGAGACGACGACGTCGGCGCCTTCGGCGAGCGCGCGCCGCGCGGTCGCGGACCCGATCCCGGTGCCGGCCGCGGCCGTGACGATCACGACCTTACCTTTCAGAAGTCCGTGTCCGGCAACTTCTTTCGGCGCAACGGCGAGCGTCATCGAGCCTCCCTGGGTAGACCGAGCACCCGCTCGGCGATGATGTTGCGCTGAATCTCGTTGGAGCCGCCGTAGATGGTGTCCGCGCGAGTGAACAGGTAGAGGCGCTGCCACTCGTCGAACTCGCCGCCGGTCAGCACTAGGCCCGGCTTACCCCGAACATCCATCGCGATCTCACCGAGATCACGATGCCAATTGGCCCACAACAACTTCGAGACGTTGTCCTGGCCGGGCTGTTCGACGTCCATGGTCGCCAACGCGTAGGAGCGCATCGCCCGCAAGCCGGCCCAAGACCGGGTCAGGCGTTCCCGAATCAGCGGATCATCAGCGGCGCCAGTACTTTTGGCGAGTTCGACGACGCCACTCAGCTCACGGGCGTAGACGATCTGTTGGCCGAGTGTCGACACACCGCGCTCGAAGGTAAGCGTTCCCATCGCGACCCGCCAGCCATCACCGGGCTGACCGACCACGAGATCGGCGTCGGTCCGGGCGTCGTCGAAGAAGACCTCGTTGAACTCGGAGTCACCGGTCAGCTGGACGATCGGGCGGACCTCGACCCCCGGCTGATCGAGCGGGACGAGCAGATACGACAACCCCGCGTGACGCTTGGAACCTTTTTCGCTACGCGCCACCACGAAGCACCATTGGGCCCAGTGCGCGAGCGACGTCCACACCTTCTGGCCGTTGATGACCCACTCGTCGTCGTCGAGCACCGCGGTGGTGGACACGTTGGCCAGGTCGCTGCCGGCACCGGGTTCGGAATAGCCCTGCGACCACAGTTCAGTGACGTCGAGAATCCGCGGCAGAAACCGCTGCTGTTGCTCGGGCGTGCCGAAGGCGATCAGCGTCGGGCCCAGCAGTTCTTCGCCGAAGTGGTTGACCTTGGCGGGCGCGTTGGCGATCGCGTATTCCTCGTAGAACGCCACCCGATGGGCAACCGACAGGCCGCGACCGCCATGCTCGACCGGCCAACCCAGACAGGTCAGGCCCGCGTGAGCCAGGTGCTGGTTCCAGGCCCGCCGCTCCTCGAACGCCTCGTGTTCGCGACCGGGCCCGCCGAGCCCCTTGAGCGCAGCGAATTCACCGACCAGGTTCTCGGCCAGCCAATCGCGGACCTCGGCCCTGAACTCCTCGACGCCTTGCACCCCTGTAGGCTAACCTACCAAGCACTTGCTTTGTTAGCCCCGGCGATGTTGCGCCGTGCAGCGACGGTAGATCAGCCGGGCAATCCGCACTGAGGAGTTCGATGTCGAGCCATCCGCAGACCATTCCTGCGGCGCTGGACCACATCGCTCGCGAACTTCGCGACCACAACGCGCTGGTCACGCCCGATCGAACCCTCACCTTTGGCGAGCTGCGGAACGAAGTGCGGCGCGCGGCGGCGGCGATGATCAGTCTCGGCGTCCAGACGGGTGATCGGGTGGCAATTTGGTCCCCGAACACCTGGCATTGGGTGATTGCCTGCCTGGCCACCCACTATGCCGGCGCCACCGTGGTACCGCTG
>Ga0302326_10018936_pt1 | contig 14252 bp, 13 predicted proteins | sample Palsa_T0_3_FD_202264 | JGI IMG/M metagenome (GOLD analysis project Ga0302326, IMG submission 202264) | Peat permafrost microbial communities from Stordalen Mire near Abisko, Sweden - Palsa_T0_3 | ecosystem: Environmental > Terrestrial > Soil > Palsa > Peat permafrost | place: Sweden: Abisko... | reverse complement strand
GCCCGCGCAGAACTCAACAAGCTGCCGCTAGCTGACGAGGCATGGAAGGAATGATTCAAAATCGGCTTGCGGCGCGTCCTGACCTTCACACCACAAAAGGCGAACGCGATGAACCGAGGATGACCTCGATGGGATAAGAGGTCACGGATCTGTGGCCTACCGTCTTCGTCTGGGCATACAACCTCACGATCGAGGACGGCTGATCTGGCCATAAAGTTCCGCAGGATCTATAAGATCGCCGGCCACAGTTGATTTGTCACCGGCCCGATATGTGAAGCGCACATGCCATCTGAGCGAAGACGGCGTCCGTCCAGGTTTTCTGCGCTATGTGACCAATAAAGTTTTTCTTTGTCTCGCCAATTACGCGAGTGCCACTCTGGCCCTCTTGCTCAAATTTCTTGAATGTCAGTTTCACACGCTCGCCGCCAGCACCAACTATGGCGCCCGCATGCCGATTCTTGCTTGCCTCGATTTCATCTTTCCCGTCCTCGCGAATACTGAAATCCATGCTATCGAGCACGGATCGTGCTGCACGTCTCACCGCCTCCGGCGGAGCAGCAAAGAAGCGTTCTTCTGGGCCTTTTTGTCCTCCCGATTTGCGTTCGGCGTCTTCGCAACCCACCATCGGCTTCGGTTCATTGGCTGGGGCGACAATGTTGGGCGCGACATTGCCAGGGGCAGCGGTAGCAGGCGCAGTGCTGGCGGTCACGGACGACGCGACAGGGGGCGCCACTTGTTCAGCGGACGATTGCCGAGTCGGCAAAGTATGCACCGGCTTAATGGGATGCTTAATCACCGGAGGTTCCGTGAAAGCAGCAACCGGTGCTAAGGGCGAAGGTGAGGCCGAAGTTGTAACTGGCGGAATGGCAGGCGCTGATACTGCCGCGCTTCCCGTCAATGCAAGTTTTTTCGCATCATACTCGTCCTTAGTCAACAGACCCGCCTGATACGCACTGTCGAGAGCAGCCAACTGTTCGGCTTTGTCGTGATGTCTACAGCTACTTGCAGCAACGAGCACGGCAGCCAGTAACACTATTATGCGAGCGTGATAAATCCAAGCATTACTTGGGTGGCATTTAGGCAACCGGATCATTAATAGTCGACACCTTTCCAGTAATTAGGCGCACTTACGTATTCGAACTTATCGGGATTGCTTTCCACCAAAGCAGCGGCGTCCTCGTTCCAGAAGGTGCCATGAACATTATTCCCCACGTCCGAGATGACGCTGTAACCGAGTTGATAATTTTCGAATTCCTGGCTGCGCTTGTCCATGTTGTCCCAATGCTGATAGACGCTGTTGTTATGGATATCTTCGCGCTCATGCGCCGCTGCAGCCTGGTCTGCGGCAGCTTTACCGATGGCATGAATTTGAGCGATTGCGGGCGCGGCAATTCTCGCCGCTTCCGCTTGTATAACTGTGTTATCGACATTAAAGCTTTGCAGAATAGCCCCCAGCGTCGCTCGTTCTTCTGCCGCAACCTGAACCGGAGCCGTAGTCATGTAAGCCATGCTCATCCAGGTTCCGGCGCGACCGGGGGGAGAAGCGCAATACACCGCGTTCAGCTCGCGCGGACCCTTTCCGTCCCCAAAGTTCACCGTTCCTGCCATGCGCACGCAGCGTTGCTGCGAAGACCCAGACACCGGACTGACAGTGGAAAAGTTATAAGAAGCCTGAGACAACCCTGTTTTGTGCCGGACACCCTGCATGAGATACAAGAACTCTTTCGACATATCTCCGCCATAAGGGTAATAAGTCGCCTTGGCATACATTGTGTTGCGCAGACCTCCGTTCCGGAGAGTTTGAAGTGTCCGCTGAACGTTTGGGTTGTTAGTGTCTCCCGTCAGAAATGTAATTCCCATCTCAGCCGATTCATCTCTGGGACCACTCGCAACAACAGTCCCCATCATGCTCCTGTCAGGCACAATGCGCCAGCCGTCGGGCAGACTGATGCTCGCGGAACGGTCCTGAGTTAAGATCTGGTGAAGCGGCGCGGGACCGCTCAATGCCACCGATTCTGACGCCGATCTTCCTTCCGGCTTTGTATTGCGAACCCCTGCGAGAGGATGCCATACGCCGAACAGAGTTTTCATCATCGGCCCCAGCGTCTTAGGGAATCGCGCCGCGTCGTCGGCAACCACGGCAGCTTCAACACGATCGTTCGTCACCTTGGCGGCAATAATTAACCCGGCCAGCTGGCCTCCTCCCTCATTCCGCCTGTTAATACTGAAGAAAGCAGCAACGGATTCCGTGCCCCGGACCTCAAACAGTTTTCCAACCTGTGGTCGGTTCCCAAGTTGGTTGTGTAACGAGCGCAGGATCGCGCCCATAGCTCCCGCTTCGGTGTTCTGGCCGTCGACCTGCCCATAGACGACTTCCCCGCCGATGGAAGGATTGATGGTTTTCAATCCGCTTTGAGCCGAAAAAAAATCGCTGCTTGGTGGCTTGCTATTCGACAATGCCGCAGTGGCGACCTGCTCAGACGCGACCTTGGCTTCAACTGGCGTCGGTGAATATGCGGCGGGATGCGTTGAATGAGCCGTGGCGGCATTGTCAGCGAGGAGCCGCACTGGCTGCACTGGAGCGTTATTGTCGGCAAGCAACTTAGCTTTCTTGGACAGGTATTCATCCTCTGTAAATACGCCCGCCCGGCGCGCTCTTTCGAGCGCTCCCAGCACATTGGCCCTGGCGATGAGACGCGCCTTGGTTGTCTGGTATTCTTCTTGGGTTATGACCCCGCTCGCCAACGCCTTGTCCAGAGCTTGCAATGCTTCGGACTGCGATTCCAAACCGGCTTTCTTAGTCTCATATTCGTCTTTGCTGAGAATGCCGGATTGATAAGTCTGATCGAGGTCGGAGAACTCTTTTGACCTAGGGGATCGCGAACATCCACCTCCGGCAACTGCCAGCAACACAACAACCGTGCGAAGCCACACAAATACATTCTTCATTTTTCATCCCGTTAAAACTAACTTCTCAATATCCTCCGTCTGCTAATAACCGTTTATTTTACCCCAGAAAAGCACCCGTTAGACAACCTGGAAACATAGGATTACTGCTGTGCTTCCGAATGGATTGCAGAGATTTTGCAGATTCGAGACGTGGGACGGGACGTTCGCGGCAATGGAAAACGCAGCCACTGGTCGCACTGGGCGATACCGTTCGCGGCTTCCAGATCGAGTGAGGTGATCAGCCGTCGGGCGACATTTCAGCACTGATTCCACTGGGGCCGGATCATTTCATCGATCGTTCTTACTGGGAAGAGGTCAAGATTGACCGCGATGCATCGGGAAAACCTACTGCGCTCATCTACGATCACTTTCACGGAGCGCCATCCAACACAAAGTGACACACCAAATCGTGACTGTCGCCAATGCAAGCGAGCCGCTGATTTGACTTTGCTCGATACAAACTGGAGTCCTATAAACTGGGGCTGAACACATCCGATGTCCAGAACACGGGCTTCCAATCCATAATGGCTTGCTACTCTCGGGGCGAGGTCGTGCCTCGTTTCATTCGCAGCCTGAGAAGATAGCATTCCGGGTGAATGGCTTTCCCGTCCTCATCGGTCCTGGCAGTTCCGAGTTCCACCGTCTGCTGACAGTGGGAGCACACTAGAGGTTGAGTCTTTTCATCACTGGGCATGACGGGGTACCGAGGTGTCCCCCGAATATATCTAATACTTCTAGAGCCTCGTACACTTGCGATGATGAGCGTCATACTTCTTTCCTATCCCTCAATTTAGGATATGACTCAGGTGGGAACGGTTTTGCGACTTGCTCTCTGTTCTCGTTGATCCAGGTTGCTGCTTGGCGCTCAGCTTCCGCGACCTCCCTCGGAGTCATCTCACCAGCCAGTTTCTTCCTGGCATTCCGGCTGATCTCGATAACGTGAGCGGACTTTTCAGCCAACAAAAACAGCCGATAGGCTTGGGTTCGGTCCTGAGACACTCCGTGTCCTTCCGAAAACAGCTGTGCTAAGAGAAGTTGCGCGGCGGCGAGGCCTCGTTCGGATAACGCACGAAGCCAATCCAAATTGTCATCACGCCGAGCGACAGCAGCATCTCTCATAGAAACAACATTTGCTCTTTGAATCCACGCTCGCTTAACGGCAAGGATCAGCTCGACGCGACCGGAGACCCCTAACTTTTCGAATGCGCTAAACAGATAATTCTTTACCGTGTGCTCGCTGAGGCAAAGTTTGCTTGCAATTTCTCGATTTTTGACACCCTCCGCGGCAAGACCAACCACTTCCCGCTCTCGTCTGGTTAGTAGCGCCATCCTATCTGGATCAACCATTGGCATTGAGGTACCAGCCAAAGTTCCAATTTCTCATATCAAGCCGATCTCGTGCTGCTAAAGCACGTCGGAGGAAGAGAAGAGACCAAACGGTCAACGCCACATCGTTGGGGGACGGCGATGACATCTGGCTTGCTGCTCTTTCTGTCTGTCTTGCGCCGTGACGGGGCCGCGCGTCAGTATTGACACACCATGACCGAACCTAGTCGTGATCCTGAAGAAGTGCTGTACGCAGCCTGTCGACGGCTTCTACAGTGCGATCGTGAGACTTCTGAAATACTGGATCGGTTCGAATTTCGTGGAAGTAGTTCTCGTACTCCGCAAATATCTCAGGGTGTGCCTGTGCCACCTGATCTAGCGCCTTCAACTGTGCCGCGTGCTCGCGAGAGTGCCGAAACAAAGCTCCCAGAAGCGCAATGAGTTGGTCAACCGTTCGTGGTTCCATAACGCCGCGAATTTATATCCGAAGGAAGGAAAATGCAAACTGAAAGCGCTATGACAGGGGATCGGAGTGTGTTCGGCATGCGGCGCGCAGCACGGCAAGGCAAAAAATCTGCTTCTGCTTCCGTTCCCAAAATTTTCCGAAGATACAGTTGCCAGCAGCCCGACTCCAATATCAGATCGCTGAGGGCGAGGTACTAACTGCAGCCGGGCAGCCAACCAAAACCATTGACATGCTGCGTCCGGTCATCGCGGAGGCCAGCAAGCTTAGGCTGGTCAACCTCGAATTCCGTGCACGTTTAGCGTTTGGCCGAGCCCTTTTGCGCTTGGGCTGGACGACGACCGCTCAAAGCCAGCTCCGGGAACTGGAGAAGGACGCCAAAGCTAAGGGATTTCTCTTTATAACCCACGATTGAAGAAACTCTCGGCCCGCCAGCGCCCAAGGTCCATTCCGGTTCCTGACAGTTTCATCACAACATTCGCGCGAATTCCCACGCAGGAGTTGCATAACGAAAGGGGAGCGTTTTGCGCTCCCCTTTGGTTTTTCCGACGATGACTGCTTCAGCAGGTTCGCTATGCAGTCGTTCAACGGCAACTCCGTTTTACCGCAACTCAGTGGTAGTTATGCCACTGGAAGCTGATGGTCGTTGCCCCGTCTTTCTCCGTCGATGACAACAGATTATTGTCGTCGCCGCTCATGTACTCGTTGTACATGTTGAGCTGGAGCAGGTTGCTGGTTTTGCTGTAGTCGGTCCATTTGCCGGCGGTGGTCAGGGCCCATGCCCCGATTATGGAGCCCCGTTCATAGTCGGAGAGCTGCGCCAGTGTTCCGCCGCTCAGTCCCGGACGCTCGAAAATCCACTCCGCTTCGCTGCCGTTAAAGTAAGTGCCGTTGAGCGGAGTATAGATGAGGGTTGCCACTCCCAGCGTCTCGTCGGCGACCCAGAACGCGCCGTAGCTGCCATTCGCGTTTGGTGTTCCTGCGGCGGTGCTGATCCAGACTTCCACGCTCAGGCTGTCGCCAGGATTCGGGTAAAGTCCGGTATCCTCGGACCACGGCTCATTCGGCAGCAGTTCCGTCCAAGTGGAGTAGCTACTGATATAGGTTCCATCTTCGTGGAAACAATCCTGCTGGCTACCGGCTTGCACAAGATCGGTGAGGTTGTATCCATCAAGCCCTACCCAGATATCGGAGTAGGTGTTGTAGTTGGTCTCGCACCAGAAGATTTCCGGCACATTCCAGCTGCCCTCGACGGCATCAAAGGTGCGCTTTTTGGCGTCGGATACGAAGCCGCTCCAGTTATAGTTGTCCAGCGTGTCCTGCGTCTCGTACCGGTTGTGATGAATATCGGTACGGCTGACCTTATGTTGGGGAAGGATCGTGAAGCTGCGCGAAACCTCCTTCAGCCATGCCGCATATCGCTCGGGAGATTCGTTCGCATCCGGGCGCTCCGGATATCCCAGACGGTTCAGGTCGGTATTAGAAAACTGTTGTGTCTGTTCGTCGGTGAGCGCCGGCCTGACATAGGAGCCCTTGGGTGCCGGCATCATGCTCAGCGGCGCTGGCATGGCCTTGGTGGGTGAGGAACTGATGTTCAGATGTAGCGGATAGCGGGTCACCGCGCCGCTGGCGTCGGTACAGTCGAGCTGCAAACGCGTGTCCTCGGTTCCCTGCTCGGGCCGCACATGAATCTTCACATACCCCTCGAGATTGGCGTCGAAGCGCAGGGCTCGATCGCTCGCAGTTTCTCCGTGCAAATCGCAAGCCGCATTGGCCGTCGTCTTTAGAACAATCGGGGTCGAAACGCCTGGAGCGATGGTAAAGCCCTGTTCGCGTGCAACCTTGTTAATGGTGGTTTCCGCGGAGGCGGGAAGGGCGAGGCCACACAACAGAAGTGCGGTCAAGGCCAGCAGGCCGCCGGCTTTTTTCTGCGAGGCGGCGGATGGATGCTGGTGGAACAGTGAGTTTGCGATTGCGTTTTTCATGATCTCTCCTACGCATGAGCTCCGTTGGGGAGCGGATTGAATTTCGACTGCTCACCAGGTAACGCGACAAAGGAGGAAAAAGGGGGTCATGGCTTTCGCGGACTGGGCAAAGCCAGTGCATGGTCGGAGTCAGGAAGTTTCACGCAGGCCCGCGATGGGCGAAATTGATTCCCTTTGGGTTGTAACGCCAACGGTCAGAGCCCTGGTGGCGACCTTACAGGAGGATGCTCCTGGGCCGAAGTCGACCAGACGGAAATGCCCATTCGGATGGGAGATTGCCAATTGTTTCCGGGATTCGTAGTCGCAGCCTCGGTGTAGTGAACGCGGGATTCCTCGAAGCGGCTCTCTCGCTAAGAATTAACGCCTTTGTAATATTCGCCGCTAATACACTGCTTATACTCTCGTGGGGGTTTTATATGAGCCTGAACAGGCTGCTACTGGCTGGATCTGCGCTGGTGTTGACGCTGGCATCGTCGACCTATGGAATGGCGGCGGATAAGAACACCGTAGGTTCGGGAAAGATTAAGCATGTGCTGCTGCTAAGCGTCGACGGTATGCACGCGGTGGATTTCTATAACTGCACGCACGGGATCGCTGGCGTAAACGGTGGGAGTCCGTACTGCCCGAACATGGCGGCGCTGGGTCATACGGCGATTAACTATGTGAACGCCGAATCTTCGAAACCTTCGGACTCTTTTCCCGGCATGGCCGCGCTGGCCTCTGGCGGCACGCCGAAGACGACCGGCCTTTACTATGACGTCGCGTATGATCGGTCGCTCGATGCGCCCGCGAAGAACACGGGCACTGGCTTGGCCGGAGGGATCTGCACGCCCTACGCAACACCCACCGGGACCACCACCGACAACGATCAGGGGATTGACCTTGACGATACCAAGCTGAATGGCGGTGCACCAGGTGCTGGACTAACCGAGGGCGGCATCGCATCGATCGACGCGATGAAGCTCGAGCGCAACCCGGCGAGAGGTTGTGCCCCGGTATATCCGTGGAACTTTATCCGGACAAACACGGCCTTTGGTGTGATCCATGCGGCGGGCGGATATACGGCATGGATTGACAAGCATCCGTCGTACTCGTTTGTGGGTGGCCCCGGCGGCACCGGCCTGGATGACTATTATTCACCGGAGGTCGATTCAAATGTGGTCGCCCTGCCCGGAGTAAAGACCCTGGAAGGCAATCCATGTGATCCGATCCGCGACCCGCTTGGCGAGTCGGCATGGAACAGCAGCTTCGCCAACATTCAATGCTATGACGCGATCAAGGTGTATGCCTTGCTGAATCAGATTGCGGGCAAGACGCACTCGGGCGCGCCGGCGGTCGTACCGGCGGTCTTCGGCATGAACTTCCAATCCGTGTACGTGGGAGAATCGGTGTACGAGCCGGGCGTGGGCAACGGCGGTTATCAGAACGCGGCGGCCTTGCCTAGCCTGGAGTTGCTGAACGAGATCGAGTACGTGGACGTCGCCATCGGCGAAATCGTCAACGCGCTGCAGCGTGCGGGCATCTACAACAACACGCTGCTCATCCTCACGGCCAAGCACGGGGACTCACCAATTGACCCGACCCGGTACGTGGCAAACGGCACCAATACGCCGGCAACGCTGCTGGGGGATCTCATTCCCTACTCGGAATCGCCGCTGAACCCGAATGGCATTGGCGCAACCGAAGATGACGTCTCCGTGCTCTGGCTGAAAAAGGGCGTGAGCGTGACCACGGCTGTGGAACTGCTCGAAAACAATGCGGCCGCAATCGGTATGGGGGAGATCTACTATGGGCCGTCACTGGCGCTGAATTACAACGCGGGAGGTCTGGAGCCAGGTGAGGATCCGCGGTCGCCGGACATCATCGTAACTCCGAATGTGGGTGTGACCTACTCGGGTTCCACGACCATGATTGGAGATCACGGCGGGTTTGCGCATGACGATACCAACGTTGTGCTGCTGGTAGCAAATCCATCCTTTACCGCGCAGACAGTTTCGGCAGTAACGGCAACCGGGGAGGTCGCGCCGACGATCGTGCAGGCATTGGGACTGGATCCGGCATTGCTGGACGCCGTGCAGGCAGAAGGCACACCGGTGTTACCCGAGGTTACGGCGCAACTCGCGAAGTAAAGACGAGTAGAGTCGAGCACAGACGCAGTACTGTAGTCTGCCGGTAGATAGTCGACGTGCCTTTCGCACTCAGCTCGAAGTTCATAGTAGAGATTCACCCGAACTAACAAAACCCGCTTGCATGGGCGAAAATACTCAGAGCAACAAAGTGCGGGTGCCACGTGTCACATGATGTCGGGAATCTCCCAAAGGCGTTAAGTGTCATGGGATTATCCGCAACTTCCAGTGCGTGCGACCAAAGGTCGTAATCGTTTTCCCTTATTGCAGCCCACCTCGCCTGGTCCATCGAGCGCGATAAATCTGAACCACGCTGGTATCGCTCATCATCGCCAACCGGCCATCCGATGTGATGCTGGGAAATCCTTCCGATCCATCGATGGTTGACGGTCAATCCGTCGAATTTTGCTACCCTGTCCCACTTTCCATCAATTGTCAGCCGGTACATTCCGGATTCCCCCTCCGGCTCCCCTCCCCGAACAGCGAAGTAAAGAGACTTGCTGTGTAATCGGAACAATCGCAATGCTTCCTGCCGAATGGGGCCCAGTGTCACGACCTCGCCGGATGCGATTCTTTCCCTTCAGGGAAATTCCATCTATATAGGCAGGATCAGTCGCTCTTCAAAATCCTGAGATTTCAACCGATACTTACGCAGCGCGAGCAATTCGAGCCGACTTGGTGGCTTGCTTCCGGAATATTATCACGATGGTCGTGCCGAAACGGTCAAGGGGGGAAATCATAGTAACGCGCATGAGAAGCAGTTCGAAGAACGCTACGGGTGCAAAAAAACGACTGTACGGGTGCGGGTGAGTCAGAAAGCGTACGAACTCAGGCCGGAGGTTCACAGACTCACCAAGATCGCGGAGTGCGCGCACATTGTTCGCGCGGTAGTAGGTCGTATAAATGTCGTCCGCGGCGCGGTTGTCGCGCAGCAGTTTCAGGACTATGGATCGCGGCAGGAGTTTCTTCGCGAGAATGTTCGCGAAAACAAGGTAGTTCCGGGTGTTTGGAGTGTGCACTATAAGGGTGCCTCCAGGGGCTAGGACGCGGGACATCTCCTGAAAAGTTGTGAATGGGGCAGGCAGATGCTCGACCACCATGTTGCAGGTGATCAGATCGAAGCTGGCGTCGGAGAAGGGGAGCGAATCCAGCGATGCGCAGATACGCCGGGAGATATTGACGTGTTTGCGCAAGTGAGGGAAATCAAGATCGACGCCAACGACGATCCGGGCCAGAGTGACCAGTTCGTTTTCGAGGGCCTCGAGGTTCCTACCCAGCAAACGCCAGCCACAACCCGCGTCCAACCAGCGGACGGGATGAGTCAGACACTGCCTGATCGTTTCACTCCAGATTTCCTGGTTCCACCGGAGATGAGGCAAGATTCGGCGCTGTAAACGCGAAGTAGCATTGCGACCGAGCCATTCGTCCCATAGAGGCTTCGGCATTCTACGGGGAGTGTACGTCAGTCGAAGCAATCGGGCGTGGCTACTAACGTTACTGCTTTGGTTCATTTTCAACACCCACGCCTGATTTCAACAACTACTTCTGATTTACGCTGGGAGACGCGGCTGCCGTGAGCGCCATGCTCGACCGCTTACTCCATCACGGACACGTGCTCAAGTGCGGCCCTCGAAGTTGGAGAACCAAACTTGATGCGCCGGGGCAATAGTTAACTTCACAACTGTCGCGGAACTGTGCAGCAGATCGTCGCGTATAAACTAAAGATGGTTATGGTGCCTCTTCGCCTGTTGCGCCTCTTCTTGGCTCCCCTCTCTTGCAACGCCTGGGGCCAAGCGACTCCCGGCTCCCAGGACCGCCTCCGCGCGATCGAGACCGGCCTCGGACCTCCGGTTGCCGTCGTCGGACAGCCACCAGACCGCAGCGACTGACGAAAGAACCTCGAAGCCTCCGGCGAGCGCGACGCGGAGAAGCGGCGCACAGCCATATCGACGATATGGGAGACTTATATGGCATGAAGAAGATTGGCTTCCTCTCATTCGGTCATTGGACAGCTGAATGGCATCCAGCAGATCTTGATCGCGGAATGGCTTAGTGAGGAATTCAACGGCTCCCGCCTTCTTGGCCCGCACCGACATGGGGATATCGCCGTTGCCCGTGATAAGACGATCGGAATGTGGATGTTCGCCTCAGCCAACTCGCGCTGAAGATCGGGTTCAGCGGAATCGTCGCGCATTTGGCCGAAGCAGGGCTGGCAGCATTGGATGGATCGACCCGGATGATATCTCCGTCTATCAGCCGTACTGGGCGGTTCGCGCTCACCTGTTGCAACGGCTAGGGAAAATCCCTGAGGCTTTGGGTCTTTTCACGCGTTGCTAACAGGCGAAATAGGCGTATAATAATTGTCGTTTTTTGGAATCAAAAAGGAGATTCCAGTTAATAATGATGAAGGAACATGAAGCAGATATTTTCATTGCGGCCTTTTATCACTGAGTCTCGAAACTCACTTCCCACGAAGAGGACGCAAGGGGTGGTCTTGGGGCACTCGTTGCTCTGGGCTTACGTAGCTAAACACATCCAACTGCTGCTCGTCTTTTTGCACGCATGCTTTCTTCTTATCAGGTTGTGCTGTGGAAACAAGAGAGTTTCGGGGTACTCCGTCCCCTTCAAATCTAGTTTTTCCGCAACCTGCTAGGGCATCGATTGGTTCACGGTATGGCAGACATCGACAGAATACTCGGGGAATCCAAGGAATGCCTCACGACATGGAGGCAGTTATACAAGGCTGCGATCCTTGAAACGAATATGGACCTTGTTCCTCGACGAGTACAGGAAGCGCGAAAAGCTGCAGGGGAACGCGCAATGCACTTGATCCGGGAGCCTGCAGACGACGGAATTACAAGACTTGGTATATGCAAGTCGGGTTTTGGACGAATTGAACAGAAAGTGTCAGTCCGCTAGGGATTCAAAACCTAAATAGTCCAGTCTGCGGCATAGCTCCGGGTGGTTACACAGTTGGACTGGGAACGCAGGCAAACTCAGAGATGGCTCCCCCCAAGATGCTCGACGGATACGGTCTATCCAGTACCCGTGGCTGCCTTCCCTTGGTTGAGTATCTCTTCCACCTTACGCAGGAGTTCCGATGGCAGGAAGGGCTTTTCCAGAATGTCTGCACCATATTCGCGCAATTCGGGGAACTGGTCGCCAAAGCCCGTTATAAACAAGAACTTTGTTTCGGGGCGAGCCGCACGAATCAGCTTTGAAAGCTCAAGACCGTTGAGTCCGGGCATGACAATATCACTCACCACAATGTTTATCGTGCCCTCATGTCGCTCGCTCCAGCGGAGCGCGTCCGCACCATCGGCGGCAGGAAAGACAGAAAACCCAACCCCTTCAAGCGTCCGCTGCAGGAGGTTTCGAAGGTTATCATTGTCTTCGACTATCAAGACGGTGACGGAACGTTGGCGGGGTGGTTCGAGGTGAAGCCTCTGGTGCGGCGATTGAGCGCTTGTGCTGCGTCGTGTTTCCAGTTCAGCCACAATCCGTCGAGCAAGAACTTGCAAGGAATCTATTTGCTCCGCTGTCATGAGGTGTGGCACCCGGTCCATCACGGCTAGTGTGCCTAGGGCGTGGTTATCAACGGTTATCAGCGGCATCCCGGCGTAGAATCGAATACCGATTTCCTCCACCAAGAAACGGCTCATGAATCTTTTGTCAGAGATTGGATCGGGGACAATCAGGACATCGGATTGCAAGATTGCGTGGGCGCAGAACGAGTCATCTCGCGGAATCTCATCCACTTCAAGGCCGATTTTGGCCTTAAACCATACCCTTTGCTCGTCGACGAAAGCGATGACGGCGACCGGCGTATCGCACATGATAGCAGCCAGGTGAGCGATGTCGTCGAACTTCTGCTCGCAGGAAGTTCCCAGAATACGAAAGCTACGAAGACTTTCGAGACGGGAGTCTTCATTTTCTGGCAGCGGCAACTTCACTAACCCTCCTTAAATGCTTCCCGATGCAAGGCCCATGCCAAACCCATGAAAGCCCGACGATTCCCATTTTGTCGCTCATTCTGACAAGGTCAGGCGTGGATGCAGCGCCCATAGATGATCGGAATGTGGATGTTCGCCTCAGCCAACTCGCGCTGAAGATCGAGCCCGCTTTCCCCGGGTAACCTGACATCAAGAACCAGGCAACTCGGCGCATCCGGTCGTTTCCCTTGCATAAATTCGCGTGGCGAGCCGAAGAGCTCGACTCTTAGGCCCACCGAGCGGATCAGGCTCTTAAGCGCATCGCGGATCAATGAATCGTCATCCACGACGAACACGATCGGCGGCTGATTCGTCATGAAAGTCGGCTGCCTTTGGCACGGTGAATCGAAAAAACTACCTCGTGTGAGGCCTCTGGGGTAAACCCAGCCACCTCCCGCACGCAAATCAAAATTATATGGGGACCGTGGCCAATGCTATTGGGCGTTGGCACAGATTTCTTCACTTTAGTGAAGGTTGGCTTAACGAAGGTTTATCGCCTTGAACTTCATCGCTTTGAACCAGAGATACCAATTTTCTCAGCCATCCTTACCAGTTCTGGTAGTGAACCCGCACCCATCTTCCGCATGAGTTGGCTACGATGGACCTTGACCGCCCCTTCGGTGGTTCCGATTTCAGCGGCGACTTGTTTATTTTGCAAGCCTGAAACTATCAGGGGTAGTACTTCACGTTCGCGCGGTGTCAGTAATTCGAGACGCTCCCGGAGCATTGCGGTCTCGGCCTGGCGTTGTCGCCCGGCGCGGTCCCGCTCCAACGCCACCTGAATGGCATCGAGCAGATCCTGGTCGCGGAATGGCTTAGTGAGGAATTCTACGGCTCCCGCTTTCATGGCCTTTACCGACATAGGGATATCGCCGTGGCCCGTGATAAAGATGATCGGAATGTGGATGTTGGCATCAGCTAACTCGCGCTGAAGATCCAGCCCGCTCTCCCCAGGTAGCCTGACATCGAGGACCAGGCAACTCGGCGCATCTGGTCGCTTCGCTTGCAAAAATTCGCGTGGCGATCCGAAGAGCTCGACCCTTAGGCCCACCGAGCGGATCAGGCTCTTAAGCGCATCGCGGATCGACGCATCGTCATCCACGACGAACACGATACTAAGCGGCTCGCTCATCTGACGTGTCTGCCTTTGGCACGGTGAATTGAAAAACTACCCCGTGTGAAGGCCCCGGCGTGAACCACAAACGGCCGCCATGAGCCTCGATGATGGAACGGCCCACCGAGAGTCCTATACCAATACCCTGGTGCTTGGTGGTGAAGAATGGCTCAAAGATGTGGTTTGCTTGTTCGGGATTGACTCCATCTCCCGAATCATGAACCTGGATCAGCACACCATCCGGGTGAATTGCAGACTTGATGCGTAACTCCCGCGGTCGATGGGTAATCATTCTCA
>Ga0302326_10018935_pt1 | contig 14252 bp, 8 predicted proteins | sample Palsa_T0_3_FD_202264 | JGI IMG/M metagenome (GOLD analysis project Ga0302326, IMG submission 202264) | Peat permafrost microbial communities from Stordalen Mire near Abisko, Sweden - Palsa_T0_3 | ecosystem: Environmental > Terrestrial > Soil > Palsa > Peat permafrost | place: Sweden: Abisko... | reverse complement strand
GCAAAACTTGAGGGAGCCCAGGTCTTCGGGACAGCTTCATTGAAAAGGCACGACGAGCTGCGACAACTCGGAGCAATCCCTTTCGATTACTCGAATAAGAACTGGATCACCTCCATGCAAGACCTGGGTGGGGTAGACGCCGTCTTCGATCCCCTCGGATTCGAGAGCTTCGACGAGTCCTACTCGATCTTGAAAAGAGGAGGGGTTCTTGTGGGGTATGGCATGAACCTACCGGGATGGACCAATACCCCTGAACGTTCGGTGATCCCTTCGGCTCTCAAACTGTTCTCGAAGAACTTGTTCTTTTGGTCGGGGAAGCGCACCACCTTCTTCGGTGTAAGTCGCGGGTCAAAGTACTTCGCTTCAGATCTGGAGCAACTTTTTCAATGGCTCAAAGACGGAAGGATCTCCGTGCCAATCAAAAACACCTTCAGGCTTGATGAGATCCAGAAGGCACATCGGGAGTACGCCAGCAGCGAACGCATGGGCTCTATTGTGATTGAGGTCAGCCGATAGCCCAGGATTTAGTCCTGGGTCTCTGCTGTTTTACGCTATTCGTTTCGCAGTGCCACCATGGGATCGATGCGCATCGCTCGTCTGGCAGGCAAATAGCCGGCAAGCGCAGCGACGCCCACCAACATCAGACTTGCGATGAACATAGTGGCCGGGTCATTCGCTCGCAGTCCGTATAGCTCGCTTGCGATCAGCCGGGAAGCGCCGAACGCCGCGGAAATTCCAATAGCAATCCCAAGGACCACCAATGACAGCGTCTCACGCATGATCATGGTGGCGATCTGTCCGCGTCGGGCGCCCAACGCGATGCGCAGGGCGACCTCACCTATTCTCTGATCGACCGAATAGGCCATGAGACCGTACAGACCCACACAAGCCAGGACCACCGCGAGCGCTCCAAACATGCCTGAAAGCGATGCAACCAGGCGTTCCTCGATCAGCGAATCATTCACCTGTTCACTCAGGGTCTCGACATCAAAGGTTGGCAGGCGGCCGTCCGTTGCATGGACAGCTTTTAAGACGGCGGTTAACGCATTGGCAGGGTCGGTTGCAGTGCGGATCTCAAAAGTGACGCCGGATTCCGGAGCCTGGAAGAGCGGAATGTACACCATGGGCGCTGTTTGCTCGCGGAGGCTTCGGAACTTCGAATCTTTCACCACCGCGACGATTTCCAGCCAACTGGAATCCCCTCTGTATCCCGGGATACTTATCCGCCTGCCGATCGGGTCCATGCCGCCGAAGTATCGGCGCGCCATGGCTTCATTCACTGCCGCAACCTTCGGACTGCCATCGCGGTCCGACCCAGTGAAATCCCGTCCCTGCAAAATCGGTATGGCGATCGTATTGAAATAGTCAGGACCCACAAGTTCGATGAGCGGAGGTTCCACATTCTGTTCAGCGCTCGCCTTGCTACCTTCAACGTTGACAAAAGTAGAACTGAATCCCTCACTTAACGGGCTATGAACGGAAAAAGTCACAGAGCCAACCCCGGGTATCGCACTGAGGCGTGCAAGCAAACGATCGTAGAGCGAGACCAGTTGAGTCTCCGGATATCCGATGACCCGGGGATCGACCGAGAAAAGCAAGACGTTCCCCTTGTCAAACCCGGGATAGAAATCCCTTAGGTTTGCCAGGCTGCGTGCGAGCAGGCCGGCTCCAATCATCAACACCAACGAGACCGCCACCTGTGCGATGACCAGCATCTTTCCCAGCCTGGAACGGGCGCCTGTCTGACCCATGTTGCGCGCACTTTGAATCGCCTCTGGCGGCAACTCGGTTTGAACAGCGCGCCAAGCTGGAACCATGCCGAACAAAATTGCAGTAAGAAGGGAAATAACAAGCGTGAATCCGAGGACCGAACCATCAGGCCGTACACTCAGCACGATGTGGGCAGAGTGGGACATGAGAATCAGAAGCGACCGGCTCGCCCAGGACGCAACAACAACGGCAAGCAGACCACTCCCTAAAGCAAGCATCATGCTCTCGGTGATGAACTGGCGGATCAGACGCCGCCTGCTCGCGCCCAGCGACAGTCTTAATACGATCTCCTTTTGACGGACGTTGGCGCGCGCCAGCATCAGGTTTGCGACATTAGCGCAGGCCACGAGCAGCAATAGAACAACAATAGCCATGATGATCAAAAGCGGCTTTGAGAACTGCTGGCGAAGTGCAGCAAGTCCCTGTCCGCCGGGGTTCAATTGAAGCCTGGTCTCAAGAAACGTGCGTCGGACCTTCGGCGTATCGATGGGCGTTCCGCTCAGGCTCTCTGCAGCTTCGCGCATGGATTGTCCGAAGACCGTCTGCAGGCCGGCTTCTGCCTGGCTGCGGGTCATCCCTGGGTTCAGGCGGCCAATAATGTGGAGCCAATTGCGGAACGGAGACGTCAGCACGTCACCGGGCTTTCCGGCGGCAGCAAATTCCGGCCACCACAGCGACATCGTCGTAATCGGAACAGAGACATCCACGCGCGCGCCTGGCTCAAGCCCGTAGAATTCAGGAGGAGTTACTCCAATAATCGTGAACGGCGCGTTGTTCAATACTATTTTTTCCCCGACGACTGCAGGGTTGCGCGCGAAGCGCTCCCGCCAGTAATCGTAGCTAATCACGGCGACCAGGCTTTGCCCCGATACCAGCTCATCTTCGCGCGTGATCGTTCGCCCTATCACGGCGTTGACTCCAAGCACTGCAAAATAATCGCCGGAAACCACTTGTCCGTTAGCGAGCCTGCCCTGTCCATTTACTTCGAGATCCATGCGATCGAATTGACGAAAGGCGAGCGCGCCATTCAGAGTCTGATGACTGTCGCGTAGTTCCTTGAACGCCGGATACGAGAATGAATCGCTCGCTCCCAATGCATTGGTAGTCGTCAGTTGAACCAGTTGCGCGGGATCTCTCACCGGCAACATCTTCAACAAGACGGCATTGATCAAGCTGAAGATGGCGGTATTTGCGCCAATGCCAAGCGCAAGGGTAAGCATCACAGTCGCGGTGAATCCCTTGTCCCGGCGAAACATCCGTAATCCGAAGCGAACGTCCTGAAGCAGGGTTTCTACAAAGGTCACGCCGCGCGCTTCGCGGCACTCCTGCTTCACCTGATCAAGGCCGCCAAATTCAAGGCGGAAACGCCGAATCGCTTCCTCGCGCGTCAGGCCCGAGCGGACGTACTTCTCCACTTGCCGTTCAAAATGGAAGAGAAGCTCTTGGTCGAGTTCCTTCTCGGCGGCGCCATGGCGCAGAAGGGAACGAAGGCGGAAGTACAGATCGCTCAGCATAATGAAGCACGTCGCTCCGGATCCAACGGACCTTGCGGACGATCGCTGCGCAGGCCGGCCATGGCTTCCCCTTTCGCTTCTACATGAAGAATGTAGTCCACTTCTTGTAGAAGTGCAAGGGGTAAAATGCAGGCTCGGAGGCTGGGGGGAAAGTTACTGCGAGCACGAAGTCATCGACTGAGTCGTGAGGCAGAATTGTCCTGCACTTCACCGTCGAGTGTTCGCCAGGAGTTCGGCTATCATTGATCGGAACGCGGCCACCGAAATGCAGGAGGATCCATGCGCCACTGGTTACAGGATTTTCGCTATGCCGTTCGCATGCTTCGCAAGAACGTCGTCTTGACTGTGGTGATCGTGGCTTCTCTGGCCATCGGAATTGGAGCCAATTCGGCCATTTTCAGCGTGGTGGACGCGCTGCTGTTGCGTCCGCTCCCTTATCCGCATCCCGACCGTCTGGCGGCCGTGTGGCTGCATTCTCCCGCAATCGGCATTCTCCGCGATTGGCCGTCTCCCGGCCAATACATCGATATTCAGAACCAGAATCATTCCTTCGAGCAGATGGCCCTTGCGCAAAGCCGCACCTTCACCTTGACGGGCCGCGATCAGCCGCAGCGGGTGGACGTGCTGCGCACGCAATCGAGCCTGCTGACGATGTTGGGCGCCAAGGCTCTGCTTGGCCGCACGTTGTTGCCGGAAGAGGACAGGCCAGGCAAGCCGCCCGTGGCCATTCTCAGCAATCGCGTCTGGCAGCGTCTGTTCAACTCCGATCCTGCCATCGTTGGCAAGAGCATTACGCTCGATGGGATTCCATATGCGGTCGCCGGTGTCTTGCCGCGCACCTTCCTCCTTAACGCTGAAGTGATGCCCTCCGAAGGACCAATGGATAAGGTGGACATCTTTCTTCCGCTGCCCTTGGGATCCGATGCCGCACAACGCAGGGGCGACGAAAACTACAACATTCTCGTGCGCCTCAAACCTGGCGTTTCCGTGCCCCAGGCCCAAGCCGACATAGATATCATCGCCAGCCGCATCCGGGAGAAAGACAAGCGCGACCGTAGCTTCGGCATGGATGTCGTCGGCGTGCAGGAGCAGATGGTCGGCGATGTACGACGCGCTCTGCTCGTGCTGCTGGGCTCGGTCGCGCTCGTCCTGCTGATCGCCTGTGCCAACGTTGCCAACCTTCTGCTCGCCCGCGCAGCGGGTCGCGAAAAAGAAGTCGCTATCCGCACCGCTCTCGGAGCGGGCTGGAAGCGTCTGGCGCGGCAATTACTGACAGAGAGCATTCTCTTGGGGCTCCTCGGTGGAGCTGCCGGGCTCCTTGTCGCGCAACTGAGCCTCTTCGTGCTGCGCACCATCAACCCCGGCAATATTCCCCGGCTAGAAGACATTGGAATCAACGGCACAGTTCTGGCCTTCACCTTCGGTCTCTCGCTTGCCACGGGCATTCTCTTTGGCCTGGCGCCAGCGTGGCGCGCCATCAAGGTAGATCTGAACTCCTCCCTGAAGGCCGGCGGCCGCAGCGGACAGTCCAGCGGCGGTCTGCACCTGAAACGCCACCACTTGCGTGGCTTGCTTGTCGTTTCTGAGCTCGCGTTTTCGCTCATCCTGTTGATCGGCGCCGGACTACTCATCCGCAGCTTCATTCGCTTGCAGAGCGTGGCTCCCGGTTTCACCACGGACCACGTATTGACCATGCAGGTCGCCGCCAACGACCCGAAGTACCGCCAGGATAAAGCCACCGCCAGTTTCTGGCGTGAAATTGAAACCCGCATCGCCCACTTGCCTGGTGTTGTGGCCGAGGGCGCAGTTTCGGCACTCCCGCTGACCGGATCGGTGGGATGGGGGGGCGTCCACGTGGAGGGATACACTCCGCCGCCAGGACAGGAGTTGCAGGTCGACCAACGGACTGCAAGTGTGGACTATTTCCGTGCCATGCAGATTCCTCTGGTTGCAGGCCGCTTCTTCTCCCAGCAGGACGCCATGGATATGCCGCAGACCGTCATCATCGACCAGAAATTCGCGCAGCGCTTCTGGCCGCACAACGACGCCCTCGGAAAACATTTGTGGTTCGATCCCAAGAAGCCCATAACCATCGTCGGCGTCGTAGGTGCGGTCAAACAATATGGTCTGGAAACCGACGGCAAGATCGCGCTCTATCTCCCATTGCAGCAGGATCCTGACCGGGGCATGTTCCTGGTGGTCCGTTCCTCATCGGAGGATGCGGGGCTCTCCGCCGCCATCGTTAGAGAAATCCACGCGGTCGATCCCGCCGTTGTTGTCTACGGCATTCGCAGCATGCAGGACCGCTTGTATGATTCGCTGGCTCGCCAGCGCTTCTCCAGTACCATGCTGGGTGCATTTGCGGTCTTCGCATTGCTGCTGGCCTCTGTGGGCCTCTACGGCGTGATGTCGTATCTGGTCACACAGAGCACGCATGATATCGGCATTCTGCTCGCGTTAGGTGCGCGGCCTGAAAATATTATTGGTCTGGTCGTCCGCCAGGGAATGCAGCTGACCTTGATCGGCATCCTCGCCGGCCTCACCGGTGCGGCGGTCCTGACGCGCGTGATCGCCAGCCTGCTGTACGGCGTTAGCGCAACGGACGTCGCTACGTTCTTGGCCGTGCCCGTCCTGCTAGCAACGGTTGCACTCGCCGCCACGGTCATTCCAGCGTTGCGGGCCACCGGTGTGGACCCATTGGTAGCCTTGCGCGAGGAATAGCGGTGCACACCGCGGCTGCGTCCATTTGGCGCCTGGCGCCTGATAGCACAACTCAATAGGAACGGGACGGGTGCCCCACGTTCGCCAAACCTGTCCCGGCGTGCCGTGGAGCGTACGTGGGCCGAAAACGGCCGTTCTCGCCGGAGTCACCCTGACTATGCTGGCGATAGGCTTGGTCGCTGCCTGGATCCCGGCCCGGCATGCTCTCGCGGTCGACCCGATGATCCTGCTGCGCGAAGAATAAAGCGCCCGGGGCAATTGCGCTCCCGGACGAGCCAAGCAGGAAAGGAAATGCCTACAGTGTCAGCTTCTGCTTTGGGCTGGAGCCAATTCCCACTTCGACGAGCCATTCTTTGACACGGGCGCCGATAACATCAGGATGATCCTCCTGCAGGTAGTGGATACCGGAGTTAAGCTGCACCACTCTGCAGTTCTTAAGCCCCTTCGCAAAGATCTCGGCGAAAGCCGGCGGTACCAGAGCGCCTGGATTTCCCGCGAAAAGCAACTTCGGGTAAGAAGATTGCGCCAGAGCACGATGCGCATCTTCCATGGTCCGATACACATCCGCCGGTTCTCCCGCAATCGGTATCTCATTGGGGAATCGCCAGGTAGGTCGCCGCGACTCGGGAGTAAGAAAGGGTGCTCTGTAAACTGACATCTCTTCATCGCTGAGCTTACGTACGGTTCCGGAAGGAAGAACGCCCTCCACGAATGCGTTGCCTTCAAGAATCATCTCTTCGCCCACTCCGGGGGTTCTGAATTTCTGGAAGGTTTCGATTGCATCCGGGTGAAAATCCTTCCAGGTAGGCATAGGCCGGATGAACTCCATAAAAGCAAGCCCACGGATAAACTCCGGTCTGCGATCTGCCAGGTGAAATGCCAGGGCGGTTCCCCAGTCTTGCGCGACGATGAACGCCGACGAGATTCCGGCGCTTTCCAGGAACGCATCGAGGTAGCGGGCATGATCGGCAAACCGATACTCGATGGCTGGCTTTCCCGACTGCCCGAACCCGATCAGATCCGGAGCTATGCAATGGGCTACCGGTGCAACCAGCGGGAGGATATTGCGCCATATATACGATGAGGTAGGGTTCCCGTGGAGAAAAAGCGCAACGGGCGCTTCGCGATCTCCGGCCTCCCGGTAGGCCATGGTGGAATCCAGAACATTTACCTGGGGCAGGGCAACATCGGCGAGTACGGTCATTTCTGCTCCTTGAATACGGTTTGAAAGATGATGTTTTTGAAGCGATCGAGCGCGGCCGGGCCGCGTTCAACCCGCATACGGAGAATTGCGCCCTCCCAGGAAGCCAGGAGGAACTCAGCCAGATCCATCGCATCGAATGTTGCATCGATCTCACCGGCGGTTTGCGCCTCGGCGATGCAGGAGGCAAATGGAACGCGCCATTCCTGGAAGATTGCCTCCAGCCTGTGGCGTAAGGGTTCGCTCTCCGCGCTGGTCTGAAGGCTGAAATCACCAATCAGGCACCCGCGATTCCATTCATTACCCTTCAGTTCTCCGCTGATGATGTCTAGAAACCGCTTCAGCCGCTGCCGGGGGGTGAGCGACTTGTCATCCAGAGCCTGACTGACAAGCTCTTTGGTGTGGCCAAAAAAACGGTTGAGTACTTCCTCGGCAAACGCTTCTTTGGAACGGAAATGATTAGTGAAGGAACCGTGCGGAGCCCCAGCGGCGGCGCAGATATCGCGTACCGTAGCCCCTTGGTATCCCGAACGGAACATCACTTGGAGGCCGGCGTTGAGAATGTCTTCGCGAAGGGAGGGTTTGCCCATGGAGTCAATAATACGTACGTACGTATTAAACGTCAAGACAACCCTGCACCCTTTGGACTTAAGGCGCATAGGGCGCTTAAGGCGCACCCTTTCCCCCGAGTTGCGAAAACAGCAAAACTTCCGTTGAGGAGACTTTTCTTAATAGGTGTCCACCTATTTTAGGTGGACACCTATTCGGGTCTTAAGCCGTGAGCGTCCGCGTGTCCACGGCGGGCCTACGGGTGCGCTGGTACCTGGACGGTTGTGGGAGCCTTTCCCTGCAGAGACAGTTGGGCGTTTCCGGGCGGAATGTTCGCTGCGCGGAATTCGTAGTTACCCTTGCTGTCGGCAACGCTCAGGTGGACCTGGCCGCCAGCCTCAAGCTTAACGACCTCGCCAGGCTGGGCACCCTGACCAGAAACAAGTGGTTGCGCAGTCGTCGCAAGCTGCTGAAATGCCCAGGTACCGAATAGGTTGTCGAACCAAATGACGATCGTAAACAGGTCACTCGGGCCGGACACGAGATTAACGCTCAGCGACACCGTGCTCGATACATCTGAGCCCACGGCGTTGGTGAGCGTGGTGGTCGTCTTGCTCGTCTGAGGGCTGACGCCGAACATCTCCAGCAACGTGCCGGGACTAAAGCTCGACGTGTCGGTGGTGTATGTCTTCGTCGTCGTGGTCTCCTTAACATCACGCACGGTCGAGAATGAATTGGTATACGTCGTTCCCCCGCCGTACGTGATACTCCCGTTCGGGGCGCCGGCCGGTATCGTAAACCGGTCGCTTGGCAGCGAGGCGGACGGGCCGCCGGCGACGAAGGGATCGAGCGACAGCAGAATTTGCGCGTCCGCGCTGGAGATCCCGATTTGGGTGGGCTGGCTCTGGAGGAGTGCGGCGGTGACGGTGGTGAAGCCCGCCGAGAAGGGAAACAGTTGCCAAACGCCATCGGTATACGCCCACGCAACGAGGACGTTCTTATAAAAGATGATGTTGTCGCCCACCCCAGGTCCACCGCCCGCCGCCGTCGTGCCAAGCGCCGTCGATTGGGTGTACGTGACCGTCACGGTTGACCCGCTTTCGTTTACGGTGCCTTGTTGGTTGGTGTCAGTAAGCGACGGCAGCAGCGATCCGATGCTTGTGATGTCCTTCGACGCGCTCGTGAGCTGGCCTGCGGTAGTTTTGGCGGCAGCAGCGCCGGCAGCAGAGCCATCGGCCGCGGCGGCGGCTCCGGCGACTCCGAGCGCATCGGCTACGACGCTCAAAAACGCCTTGAATGCCGCGCCATCTACCCACACGGGCTCGTTCGTTTGACTGGAATCCACGCTGAAGTCATAACTGACCGACGTGCCGATGCTGTCGCTGGTACCGTAGGTCGCCGTACTCTTTTTTTGAGAATCGGCCGGAGGCGCATACACGATGGCAATGGGAATAACCGGGATCGTGAAGGCGCCATACAGCGGAATGCCAGCCTGGCGCTGGATGCGCAGCCCATCAGCGTGAGTGCGGCCACCCACGTCGATGCTCCACGTGATGATGGTTCTGTCCCACACATTGCAGGTGATTGTGTTCTGGCCTGCAGGAGCGGACTGAGTGAAACCGTTAACGGTGACGCTCCACGGACCCGACGTATTCGCCATCGTGAATTGCAGGAGTACAGGTGCGATCTGCACGATCGGGGCGGGGACCACCGTAGTGGTCGCCTGCCACTTCGCGTTGATCGTCACCGAGATGTATCTATCCCCCTCGTACCGTGGCGCTGGATTCGTCGGATGCTGATCGGGCTCGTGTTGCATCGGTTCCGGATCCGTTGCTACCGTGGTCGTCAGCCCGGTCCACTTGGCGGTGACGGCGTCGAAGGTGCCAACGTTGATCGTCACGAATGGAGATGGGATCGGAATGATCCCCTGGAATTGCGTGATCTGTTGATACAGCTGGTCGGGTGTCAATTGAGTTATAGGTGCTGTTGCCATGGTTTTCCCCTCCTTAACGATCCGCCCGAGAATCGGGTCTCACGCAGATTGGCATGGACGACTACTCGCCTCAGCTTTGTTTGCCCGGACTGGCATTTGTTTGTCTAGATTGGCGGCAATCGTGCGGACAAATAGTTTCACGCGATTCATTGAGAAGTCAATGGAGCCGATCTGTATTGCGTCTGTATTGGCCTGTAGCTCTAAGCCGGCAGAAGACCAACACAAGCGCGCAATCGAGCGCGCAAATGGAAAGGCGAAGGCAGAAGGCGCTAAGTAGATCAAGCCTTTTCAACCCTACATCCTCAGGCACACTGCCCTTACCCAACTCGCGAAGGCGGGCTGCGACGTGTTCACGCTGGCGCGTATCGCCGGCCACTCCTCGATCACGATTACACAGCGGTACGTCCACCCTCAGGGGGACGCGATTGAGCGTGCATTTCTGCAAATTGAGAATGCAACTCTTCCGGCCCTTCCGTCGGCTAGGAGCTAGACACGGATTGAACCCAGGTGGGCACAATTTTGGGCACAGCGGTTGAGGGCCAATTCTGGAAGAGGCTGTAAGTTATTGGTGCGAAAGGGGGGACTCGAACCCCCATGGGTTGCCCCGCCAGATCCTAAGTCTGGTGCGTCTGCCAATTTCGCCACTTTCGCATTTCGTGGATTCGCTGCATGCGCAGGATCATGATAATGCATCGGGAGGCGCTAACCCTGCGTTCTAGAGGCCGGCCCGGGCGCGGGCTAAGTCCATCAGGGTTTGGTGCGTCCCCCGGCCTTCGGGTCCGGTCGCCCCCTCTTCCGCGCGGAGTTGCTCGTATCTGCCGTCAGACTTAAGAACCCATGCCTCCCGCTTGTCGCGCAGGCAGATATCCAGGATCTCCCAAAGCCGTTGCTTGGGTCCGGTGGCGAAGACGGGAGTGACCACTTCGATCCGTTTAGAGAGATTGCGAAACATCCAGTCCGCCGACCCGATAAAGTACTCGCCTTCAGCCGGGTCCTGTCTGCCGTTGGCGAAGTAGAAGATGCGCGAGTGCTCCAGGAATCGCCCGATGATCGAACGAACGCGGATGGTTTCCGTGTGGTCCGGCACTCCCGGACGGAGACAGCAGAATCCGCGAATGATGAGATCGATGGGCACGCCGGCCTGCGAAGCCTCGCACAAAGCCTCGATGATGTCCGGGTCTTCCAACTGGTTCATCTTGGCGATGATGCGGGCGGGGCGTCCCGCGCGCCGGTTCTGCGTCTCGCGATGGATCAAATCGAGCAACCGTGGCCGCATGGTTAGCGGAGCCACGAGAATCGTTGTACAGTTGGGCCGGTCGGCGTGACCGGTGAGAAAGTGGAAGAGATTCACCACATCCTGCGTTATCCGCAGGTCGCAAGTAAACAACCCCACATCGGCATACAGGCGCGCGGTCTTTACATGGTAGTTGCCGGTACCTATGTGTACGTAGCAGCGCAGGCCACTGGGTTCCTTGCGCACCACAAGCGCGGTCTTGCCATGCGTCTTAAGACCAGTGACACCGAAAGTGACGTGGGCCCCGGCGCGTTCCAACTCGGCTGCCCAGTGCAGATTACGCTCCTCGTCGAAGCGTGCCTTGATCTCCATGACGCAGGCGACCTGCTTGCCCCGTTCCGCTGCACGGATCAGCGATTTGACGAAGGGCGTGTCGTCGCCGATGCGATAAGCAGTCATCTTGATGGAAACCGTGTGCGGGTCATCGGCCGCGGAACTGATGAAGTGCTCGACGGTGGCGTCGAAGCTTTCGTAAGGGTGATGTACGAGCAGGTCGCCGGCTTGAATGGCGGCAAAGATTGCGTTCGCTGCGTGGTCAAGCGAAGGGGGCCAGAGCGGAGTCCATTCCGGGTCGCGCAATGCGGGGATAGGCAGCGCGAGAAGTTCGAACAGCGTGGTGTAGTCGACTTCCTCCCGCATGTCGTAGATGTCCGAGGGCGTAAGCTCCAGCCTTTGGCTAAGCATCTCTTTGATGGCGGGATTGGCTCCCGGCCCAAATTCAAGGCGCACCACCGGTTCATAGCGGCGCTGGCGAATCTGCTCCTTCACGGTCGCGCGAAAATCGGCTGCGGGATCATCATCCAGCTCAACTTCCGCATCGCGCGTGAGCCGCATGAGCGTAATGTCGCTGATCTCCATACCGCTGTAGAGCTTGTGCAGATTGCCACGAACCACCTCGTAGAGTGGAACCAGCAGCTTTCGCCCGGGCTCGAGATCTGATTCCAAAAAGATCCACTGTTTGAGGACTCCCGGAATCTTGACTCGGGCAAACATGGTTTCAGCCTTAGCCACGTCGTGCAGCCGGAATACCAGGGATGTAGACAAGTTGGAGAGAAAGGGGAAAGGATGGACGGGATCAATCACCAGAGGTGTTAGCGCTGGAGATAGCTGGGAGTCGAAATACTTGCTTGCTTCCTTCTGCTGTGCTGGCGTGAGGTCGTCCCAGCCGCGCAGAAAAACTCCATGGTCTGCGAGACCGGGGATGATGACGTGGCGGTAGCACTCTGCCTGCCGGTCGAGCTGAAGTTGGACTTTATCGCGAACCTGCTGCAACAATGCGCGCTGGGCATCGGTCGCTCCGTTACGCAGTACGGTTTCGCGTTTCATGAAGAATTCATCGAGGTTCGAGGTAAAGATCGCCAGGAATTTCGCTCGCTCCAGCAAAGGCGTGCGCTCGTCGAGTGCCTCGGCGAGCACTCGCCAATTGAAATCAAGCCAGCTCAGGTCGCGGTCGAGCCAGACCTCCGGCAACGTAGGAGATAAGGGTGCGTTGAGAACGCCGTGATCGCCAATCGAAGCCAGGACAGTCGTAGCCATATACATCTCCTCAATCCCCGAAATTTTGGGGGATCGCTCGGTCCTGAAATTCTACGGGCCGGCCCTGACTAGTATTGTGAATAGAAGATTTTTGTTGAGGGTGCCTTTGGCCCACCCGAAGGGCTGATAAACGCCGGGTGCCCCATTCAAGCCGTTTGTTGGCTTGAGTGGGACACGCGATGTCCAGGCATATGTTTTTCAACAGAGCGTAGCGGGAACCCGCGGTTCCTTCTTTCTCCTTCAAGCGACTGCTCTGGATGACCTCTGCGGCTTACTGGTTGCGTCGACCTCTCCAATACGGTCCAGGTTCACGCCCGTAGTCTCGATGCGATAGAACCACGTGACCACTGCTCCCAACAGCGAGGCGATGACCAAGCCGTAGAGCAGCAACCGGGTACCGAGCGTGACCAGCAGGATCGGAAATAAGAAGGCGGTCGCCACCGCGCCGATCTTGGCAAAGGCCGCGGCGAAGCCGGCGCCTTTACCGCGGATCGCGGTCGGAAACACTTCGCCGGCCAGCAAGTAGGTCTGAGCATTGGGGCCCAGATTAGTCATGAAGTTGAACAGCATGAAGCCGCTGAAGATGAGGATGATCTTAAGTTGGCCGCTGACATCGACCGAGAGCGAAGCCAGTACAAGGCCAACCGCACACCCGATGAAGCCAAGGATTTGCAGCCGGATCCGGCCCAGCTTATCAGCCAACAAAACGGCAAAGGCAATGCCGACGATCAGCAGTATCGTAATCATTGCCGCTCCTCTTGCGGCCAGAATATCGTTGGCGATGAGATCCCTCAGGCTGCGGACGTGGTCGGCCTCTTTGCCCAGCGCGGCGGCCAGGATCGTCGGGGTGAAGATGCCGATGCCATAAGTGCTGAGATCCTGTAGGAACCATGGCACCGAGGCGAGGATGGTCGCGCGCCGGTACCGCTTGTTGAACAAAGCCATGAAGGAACCGCCTCCATGTGACTCACCGGCAGCCGCCTGCTCCGACAGCACGATATTCGTCGGGTATTGCGGCGTTCGCTTCAGCAACCGGCTCGCCGCGACCGTGGCCCGATCGGTGGAGCCTCGAGAGTGGAGCCAGTTCGCGCTCTCTGTCACGTAGAAACGGCCAATGGTTACGAGAAGGGCGGGAACGACCGCAGTCGCATACATCCAGCGCCATGCATTGAGGTTGGGCATTATGACCAGTACTGCATAGCCGACCGCCGTGCCGGCCAACGCGCCCACTGCCTGGAACGCAAACGCGCCCAGTACTAATTTGCCTCGGCTAACGCTGGGTATGTTCTCGGAGATGATCATGTGCGCCGTTGGATAATCGCAACCCAGCGCGATCCCGAGCCCGAACAGGCAGATCACCAGGGAAACAAAGCTGTTGCAGAACACGGCGGCGCCCAGGAAAGCGGTGAAAATAATCATCTCCACGATGAACATGGACTTGCGGCCGAACCGGTCCGACAAGCTGCCCAGGCCGACGGCGCCGATCAGAATTCCGCACAAGCTCGCCGCGCTGATAAAGCCGTTCTGCGCAGGAGTGATACCGAATTGGCGGGCGATCAACGGCAGTGCAACGCCAGTCAAGAAGACCACGAACCCCTCGAAGAACTTGCCTGCGGCGGCCAGCATCCAGATGCGCCACTGCATTGTCGTCATGGGGTTGGAGTGCAGCCGTGT
>Ga0302326_10018930_pt1 | contig 14254 bp, 12 predicted proteins | sample Palsa_T0_3_FD_202264 | JGI IMG/M metagenome (GOLD analysis project Ga0302326, IMG submission 202264) | Peat permafrost microbial communities from Stordalen Mire near Abisko, Sweden - Palsa_T0_3 | ecosystem: Environmental > Terrestrial > Soil > Palsa > Peat permafrost | place: Sweden: Abisko... | reverse complement strand
CTTTGCCAGATCCGGGCTGGCGGGCGACAGGCATCTGGTATTCACCGGCAAGTCTACGGCCGGCCTCGCAGGGTTCATCGAACGGCACCACGTGACCCAGAATGTCCACTTCGTGGACCTCGTCCCAGAAGCAAACCTGCCTTCTCTCTATCGCGGTGCCGAAGCGCTGGTATTCCCTTCATTGTATGAAGGCTTCGGTCTTCCGTTGCTGGAAGCGATGGCTTGCGGAACTCCTGTGGTGACCGCAAATGTCACGGCTATGCCGGAGATTGCCGGAGATGCGGCCGTGCTGGTTGACCCAACTTCCGTGGAGCAGATCGCCGACGCGATAAGACAAATCGCGAGTGACACCTCACTCCGCGGGCGACTTCGGGAAAAAGGCCTGACCCGGGCCGCTCAATTTTCGTGGGACAGGACGGCTGGTAGGGTGAGCGAGCTTCTCGCAGAGAGCGATAATTCGAGCCACCTGAGAAAAGAGCAACGGAAGACCGAGCGACCCTAGAAGCGCTATAGATGTTGGGAGAAAGAGACAGGCGAAGTACCCGTTTTTTTTTCGTCTCCCTGAGGCGACCAATACTGCGAGCTTGTCCGCACATCTCCAGTCCAGAAATTTGTTTCCAGCTGAGCCCTCGCCGGATAGGTGGCAAACTCGCCGTGGTACTCGGCCACCTTTCGGATCATGAAGAAGATTGTGAATGCGAACGTCGGGAAAGCCCTGGCCAGCACGCGAGACAAGCCTGCTGGGAAAGGATAGAACTGGGCACCGCGGAATTCCGTGAGTTCGAAGCCTCCAGGGAAGCACGCATTCAAAAAAGCTAGCGTGTCGCCTTTCGAAAACGGCCTCACATGCGCGGAGCAAACCTTATGTTGGGTAGGCTGCCGGCCGATCAGCAGAAGAAATCGGTTATGCAGCGAGCAGATGTTAGGAACACCAAAAAGGAAATGGCCGCCAATCTTAAGAGAACGCGATACCTCATGGAATATCCAAAAAATCTCCTTCGTGTGCTCCAGGACTTGGTTGGCGATGATGAGGTCAGCCTGGCCATCGGCAAGCGGCAGTCGATCGCGTTCGATATTGGCCACGAAAATTTCGTCCGCTTTTCCAGCCAGAGAACGCGCATATTCCGTGCCGCCTTCTACGGCGATGAGTGTAGCCTGCGGATGAACCCGTCTCACGATGCCGAGATCCCTTCCCCCGCCGGCTCCCAAATCAACCACGACTTCCAGGCGGTCAAGGCTGCGAACCAGATACTCCACGACATGGGGGCCATAGGTCTCTCGCTGGTCTGTAAAGCGGCCCAGCGGATGCGATCCCCCTGTACTGCCAAATAAAGGCTTCGCGACCTTATTAAGGCTCATATCCGCAAATGCTCCATGGAATCTCGCCCTCGCAACCGAACTCCATTATATTGGAAGGTATGCGGCACTCACTTCACTATATGCTTGGTCGCGCAAGCGCAAGATGATCAGACCTCCGCAGGAGAGACGGAAAAGGAACATGTCGGATTGGAATGATTCAGTGCGCTCGCTGCGTACCGAGATATTCTCAAAACCCTGGCCGTTAGACCAGGAGATTCTCGAAACCGCCGCCATGGAGCGTTCCCACAGTTTCCTAGCAAATCCCGCCAGCCAATATCTTTTCGTGTACTTGAGCCGGTTTGTAAAGGCTTATTCCGAGAAGCATTTCGGCTGTCCCTTCCGCGATCTCTCAGTTCTGGACTGGGGCTGCGGCAAGGGTCATAACAGCAAGCTGATTCGGGACCTGGGTCCAAAGCAACTTGATAGTTGCGACCTGCTGTCTGAAAGGGATGACTCTACCTTTGGTCAGAAAGTTCCATTGATCGAACGCTTCGGGATTCAAGTGAAACCGCTCAAACACGAATATATCCTGCCGTATGAAAGTGCGACTTTTGACTTGTTACTAAGCGTTGGTGTTCTGGAACACGTTTCCAACGAACGTGCCTCTTTGGTCGAGATAAAAAGAGTCCTAAAGCCACAGGGTCTTTTCTTCTGTTTCTTCCTTCCGACCAGACTGTCTTGGACCCAGCTAATCTGCCGCCGACTCGGAGACAACTATCACGACCGGCTCTATACGAAGGATAAGGTGACGGAGTTGCTCAGTTCGGCTGGTCTCGACCTACTCGACATGTGGTATCGTCAGTTTCTACCCAAGCATTCAGTCCGCTATCCAAACTTCCGGCTCTTTGAAAAGATTGACCAGTTCATCACGGAAAATACTCCCCTCCGCTACTTCGCCACGAACATCGAATTTGTCGCCGTCAAGCCCTCATCGATGGTTAACGGCAGCGAAGCGGCATCATGACGATTGACCTACTGAATCGAACTACGGGAACGAACATCTCCCCTATCTTCGTGCTTTTGCCAAGTCAGGGCGCGTGGTCAACCGGGTTGCTGTGCGATCTGAACATCTTCTCTACAGAAAGGCAAAACCACGAAAACAAATATATCGCTCCCAGGACATATAGACCGGAAAAGCCCGACGAAACCGAGATATAGCCAGCGACACCGATCAGCATTGTTGAGGCAAATGCCTTCATCATCGAAGGTCGCGGAGGGGCAAACGCGCGCTTTACGTCGATGTCGACACGCCGTGCGACAATGCCCAGCATAAGTCCAACGGCGAGTACGCCGAACAGCCCAAAGTTAAAGAAAGCTTCCCCGAAGGCGCCCGGTCTTAAACCGGGGTGTTGCTGAGGATCGAAGCCCACCATCGAGGCGGTCACGACGCCTAAACTCCAGGTGTCACGAAACGGCGAGATGACCCGGGGGACGAAAGACATCAGCGCTGCAAGGTAGGTCCGGCCCGCCCAGGAAATATGGTCCCAAGCCGAGTATATCCAAGCGAAATCCCGCAGGTCGGAGAAGGTATTTCCATACAAAATTAGAAAGGCGAATGAAGCGAAAAACTCAGTCGGGGAATATTGGCCGCTGCGCAAACCTCCCAGATAGAATCCTGCGGTGACTATTACAGCCATCACGCTGACGATCCGGAAGAGGCTGATCCTGCCGCGCAGCTTTACCAGAAAACACAGAAACACACCGAAGTAGATACTGAGCAGGTTGCTGCGCGCGCCGAAGAACAGAAGACCGAAGGTCAAGAGCAAAGTGCAGGCTAATAAGATTCGCTCCTTCTTATCAATGTATCGCGCCAGGCAGTGCGAGGCGATGATCACAGAATAGTTGGAAGCCAGTAAGGCTACCGGCCGCCAGCTTGGATTCGCGAGCGTGAAACTGCGGAGGTCGAAGGCAAAACCACGCTGAGAAAAATATACGCTAAGAATCAGCACTTGCAGCGAAAAGCAGGCCAATGTCTGTAACACGAGTACGCTTTTGGACGACATGAGCATCAGCGAACACCGCGGAACTATAGCAAGCACCTGGATGGCTGTTTTGCGTGCTCCGACGCCCAGTTGCAGACGCCATACAATGCCTCCCACCAAAAATGCAAAATAGCCGAGCAGGGTGATCATGAAAATAGCGGGCAGGACGACAACGACGGCTTCCAGATCCTCCCTTCCGAGAACGATGACGTTCAGGTCATTCTTGGCGAATGGAAGCAGGAGCATGTTAGGCAGGATGCAGGCAAAGAAAAGCTGCGCGTGCCAAAAGTCAATTTTGTATCCCTTCCGGTAGCAGTCGAAATAATAGGAGATCCCGAACAGAACTACAGCGAGTACATCCAGACCATAGAGAACGCTCCAGGGGATTGACTCGGCGAGTTTCAACATCAGCGTATCCGGGGAGACACCGGGATCGTGTCACGGAAGTCTTGGATCCCTGACCACACATTTCGGCAACGGGAAAACTGGAGTCGCAGTAAGCGCCGGATGAAGCGGACCGTTAAGAATAGCGCCGATGCCACATGAGGCGCGGGAGAATGAAGACGGAGCACACGCAGCACTGAAGCAGTTTCGTAACGATCACGGATCAGTCCGTTTCCTCCAGTGCTTGCGTTTACTTTATGCAGGACGCGAGAATCGGGAGCGGCCGCAATTCTCCAGCCCTTTTTTCGTAGACGCAGGCAGAGTTCGGTATCTTCCCAGTACAGAAAAAAGCCCTCGTCTAACAAACCAACGTCTTCCAAGGCCGGTCGAGTAAGAAGCATACTTGTGCCGTTCAGGGTGTCGAACCAATCATCGTGGTGCGGGTCCGTGGTAAGTCGTCCATAACCGATCCACAGATTCACCCGGGATCCCGCCCAGGCCTGCACCGCGGAGGGCGCATCCGCATAGTAGCAAATGGAGGCAACCGCCCCGATCTGTCGATCACTTCTGGCCTTGGCAACAAGCGCCGAGAGGGCGTCTGGCGCGGGCTCGGTATCGTTATTCAGGAGCCAAAGATACTCGGCGCCGTGGGCGAGAGCATATCGAATTCCAATGTTGTTACCGCCTGCAAAACCCAGATTGTTCCCGCTCTCCAGCAGTAAGACGTCGCGATGAGCCGTCCGTATTTTCGCGACCGAATCGTTAGTGGAGCCATTGTCCACCACCAGCACGGTCAGGTTCGGATAGGTGCAGGCTTTCAGTGCATCAAGGCACTGCAGCGTGTCCTGCCAGCCGTTCCAGTTCAGAATGATACAGCTCACCTGCGGATTCGAATTCAACGGGAGTCGCCCAATTCGCGGGTATTCAGCATGTAAAATGTGCCTTGGAATATTCTAAGCTATCCCTTTCCTGCCCGGCTTTTTTCGACAAACGATGAGCCGCCTTACGATCTCGGTAGCGATATGCACCTTCAACGGAAGGCGCTTTCTCGACGCGCAACTTGAAAGCATCGCGGCCCAATCCAGGCTTCCGGACGAAATTGTGTTCTGCGATGATGGTTCCTCGGACGGTACCGCAGAGATTATCAGGGAGTTTTCCCGGCGGACGACGGTTCCCACCCGGCTGGTCATTAATAACAAAAATATCGGCTCGACCAAGAACTTTGAACAGGCCATCGGTCTTTGCCGGGGCTCGATCGTCGCACTGGCCGACCAGGACGATGTTTGGTACGGACAAAAACTGGAGCGGATCGAAGAGAGTTTCGCCCGGTCGAGCACGCTCGTGGCGGCCTTCAGCGACGCCGATCTCATCGATGACGAATCGCGGCCGCTGGGGTCGCGGCTCTGGAGCGGCTTGGGATTCGATCGCGCCAAGCAAGATCTGTTCACGCAAGGTCAAGCGCTGAGAGTACTGATTCGACACCCGGTGGTGACCGGTGCCACCATGGCATTTCGAAGGGAATTGTTCGATTTCATGGTTCCCATTCCGACGGACGAGTTTCATGACCGATGGATCTCGTTTTTGCTAGCCTGCCAAGGCCGGTACACCGTGATCTCCGAACCGCTCATGCAGTATCGCCGTCATCCTGCTCAACAGGTGGGCCCGGGGCCTCTCACTCTGAGAGGACTGATGATACAGGCTAGAAGCCGGGGCGCGGATCATTACCTCGAGGAGATCGATCGTTTTCATGACCTTTACGGCAGACTGGAAGAGCGCAAAGCAGATTTCCCGTATGCCGAGCTTGCGCTAGATGAGATCAAGAGCAAGCTCCGTCACCTGCAGCATCGGGCGCGGTTGCCGCATGGAAAAGTTGCGCGAATTCCGAAGGTACTACGGGAAGTAATCAATGGCCATTATTGGCGCTATTCCGGCGGGTGGAGAAGTCTCGCGAAGGACATGGTGATTCGCTAAAACGAATGGGTTGCAACCAAACGAGACGCGTCTGTGCTCATAGCCCATCTCGCCTCCCCATTCTGCCGATGAGGCCGTCCCAAACTCCGAGCAGCATGTTGCGGAACTTGCGGGCGCGGTTTCCCTCCGCGATCAAGGATACGATTGCGTCGTGCAACTGTCTATGGGCAGCATTCAAAACCCATCCCGGAAATACGAACAAGTACTTCCTAAGAAAGACAACGCTATTACGGGAGATGTAATAGCGTCGAGAGGCGCCGTGGTGAGTGGGATGGAGAGTGTGGCCCAGGATGGCAGTGCTGGCGGGATTGCCGGGAGAGTGTAACAGTCGAGCTTGCTTTGCGTCGGCGACGAGATAGCCAGAAGCCCGGATGCGAAAACAATACTCCCAATCTACCAAATCGATGAAGTAGTCGGATGCGAACCATCCGATCTTGGCAAATATCCACGCGGGCATGAGCGCTCCCGAAGTCATGGGCAGGACCGGCCCCCCCTCGCTGTCTCGTGGAACCTCCAACTCGATGCTGGTTTCAGGATCCATGTACCTGGGATGAATCGAGCCCACCCGCTGCCGATGAGGATGAGACTCCCATGCCGAGAACATATGGCCGACGAAGCCAACCGTGAGGGTGCTGTCCTGATCGAAGAGAAGGACCCAGGGATAGTCTTTGCCGGTCGCCCACAGAATGCCGCGATTCAGAGCCTCGGCAACTCCGAGGTTTTCTCCATTCTCGATGAGATGAAAGTCGAAGGCCTGCCTGGCCTTGCGTATCATGTCAAGCTCGTCTGCGTCCGAGCCATTGTCCACCAAAACCAATCCCGGCACTTGAGCGATAATTTTGGATATGTTGTCGATCACCTTCGTGCCAGGATGATAGGTGATCATCACGGCGCAGACAGATTGAGGGTTCATTTCGTCTGCTCTTCATGGCGCGATTCGATATGGAGCTTGGATTCGATCGGCGTGCACACGGTAAACGCAAAAGGCAGGGATTTCTTCATGCGGCAATTCCAGATCGGTTGAACTTCGACCGCATGCCTAGCGAGTATAGTATGCCCCCTCTACCGGGGAAAGAAGTTGTGATTGTTGAGTGGCGGGGGCAGGCGAAACGGGCTTGCGACCTGGGTCTGCCTTGAGAGGTGGTATTCTGAATTGGCCTTACGTGGAACGATGAGAAGGTCGGGAACACGATTGAGCACGGCAAAGGAAATCGTCAAGCGGAGTTTGCTAGCCAACTACCGAACCTTCATGAAGGTGTTTGGAGCTTTTGCCGACCGCCGTTATTTAGATCCCAATGTCCCGATCTCTAAGCTTGCCAGCCACGGCAACTATTTGCAGTATCTGACGGATATTGGAAACCACAAGGGTGTCAAAATTCTGGAAATTGGCAGCCGTGAAGTTACCGGCAAATCGGACGCTCGCGCAAGATTTTCAAATGCTGAGTACGTAGGCTTTGACTTTCATCCGGGGCCGAATGTCGATATCGTTGGTGATGCCCATAAATTGTCGCGATATTTCGGCGATCAAAGCTTCGACATAATCTATTCCAGCGCGGTTTTTGAACATTTTGCCATGCCCTGGGTCGTTGCCACCGAGATTGCCAAACTCTTGAAGCCCGGCGGCATCATTTTCGTCGAAACGCATTTTTCCTTTGGATCCCATGAGCGTCCCTGGCACTTCTTCCAGTTTAGCGATATGGCGCTCAGGGTTCTGTTTTCGCCAGCGTTGGGATTTGAATGCATCGAGGCGGGCGCATCGAATCCCATGGTCGGAAGATTCTCCGCATTGGCGGACGATTATCTAAAATTTATGCCCGTAACCGGGCTCTACTGTCACAGCGAATTTCTGGGGCGGAAGGTTAAGGACGTCGCCCATTTCGATTGGAATAAGGTTGACTTGAACGAAGTTGTGGCGGGAACAAAATATCCTCTGCCTCGGGTGTAACGGCGCTTCCCACCGCGTCGGCCGGTGCCGGCGCCCCCGAAACTAAATCAAAATTCCCAGGCCGTTGCTCTCTTTGAAGTTGTAAAACTGCTTGCCGGTCTGGCGTGAAATATCGATGACGGCGCGCTTTACGGCGGGGAAACTCTCCGTGTCATGGAAAAGGACGCACTGCGCATGTGCGGCGCTCCAGAGCCCGCAGGCAAAAGTATCGATGTAGGTGTGAACGATGTCGATATGAATCAGATCATAGGAGCTAACGTCGTTCGCCGTCCACTCGCGATAATCGCTCCGAACCAGTTGAATGTTCTTGAAGCCGGAGAGACGGTCTGAGGTGTCAGCAAAGAAATCTCCCTGATCCCGAGTATGCTTGTCGCCGACAAATGTATCGACCCCGGTCACCTGACCGAAAAAACAAGAGAGAGCAGCAGTGGAATAGCCTCGTTCGACCCCGAATTCGAGGCAGCGGTCGGTACCGATATGAAAGGTCTGAATCAGATCGTCCAACACGCTTTCTATGCCCTTCCAGGCCGTAGGTACGGGCAGAACTCTAGGCGGCAATTTTCGATGGCGCGGCACGTAGGGCAGAACAGCAACCTTCGGAGCGATCAGGCCGACAACTACGGACTTCCAATATCCAAGTTCTGCAACCACGAATCGCTCCTCAAAGAGAACCAGAGACGTCGCTCTCTGCGAGAACTTTACCCCGAAGGCGGCAAGGTTTTGCTCTCAATTGGTGTTCACGCTCAACCTAAGGCGGCTTCTGGAGAGACGCATCAGATCGTGCCGCTCCTTTTTGCTCAGTCCGCCAAACCAGGCGAAGGCCAGAGTGCTGAGGCTCCAGATCATAACGAATTGCAGGCCGAGACTCGTATGAACCGGCGACCACCACAGAGGGAGAAAGACGAGGGACGGAATCGCGATGACGGCGGGCTGAAGCAAACCCTTCAGAAACAGCCGCAATCGGGAGATGGCGAGCGTCGAGTAGGTAAAGTGCATAGTGATCGCAAAATGCAGCGCCACGCTAACGAACGAGCCTAGAGCAGTGCCCAGTGCCACCCCAACGGCCCCAAAACGACCGGCCAGGTAGATGCTGCTGCCGAGATTCACGATAGCTTCAGAGATCGCAGTGGCGGTGGCCGCTCCCTGCCTGCCGGTCGCGGAAATCATCGCGGCATAGGGAGCGCACAGATTGCGAACGACGTTGGCGAAAACCAAGATCCGAAGATAATTGAGGGTGTGAAGAGCATAGACCGGGCCGACCCAAAGTCGCAAGATCGGGAAACCGCAAACCACCAGCGGCAATCCGGTCAAAAGCAGGATTGCAGTGGTATAACGCGTGCTGCGGACCAGAAAATCTCCCATCTCTGAGGCCGAACGCAGCGTGCTCATAGCGGACGACGCAGGCAGCAGCGGATTTATGATCGATGAGAGGAACAACAGCACGAAGCTGGTGGGCAGTGTGGCAATGGAGTAGTAGGCGGTCTGCACATAGTCGTAATGGCCCACGATGGTGATGTCTAGTCCGGTGACGCAGAGCATTCCTAGAGTCCATATGGATTGCAATGAACAGTATCGTGCCATGGTCTTGAGGACGTGAAGGTCCATTAAGCGCAGGGATACGCGGATCTGGGGTGCCTTTTCGCGCCACGCAAGGAACTGCAACGAGCCGGTGGCAAGGTTCACCAGTGCCACGGCGACCCCCATAGCTTCGAGATTTCCGTGGAGCGCCACGACGGCAAGCACGATTGCGGCGAAGGACGCCCGGTTGACGACTGCGATTGTCATCGGAATCCAATAACGCTGAAGTCCGAGAAAGACCGCCGAGTATACGGCGCAGACGAGCCCAAAAGACAGAGAAAAGCCGACCAGCACCACGCTGACGCGGACATCATGATACAAATTCGCAGGCATGGCGTTAAACAGCTTTGGCACTTGCCACGCGAGCACAAGCGTGAGGACGAACCCCAGTGTTCCGGCCATGATCATGAGCGCCAATCCGGCGCTGGCATGACGCCCGGCCTCGGCCGCATCGCCTCGTGCATCGTACTCGGCGACGAACTTGGAAACTCCCGTTTGTATTCCTAGATCCAGATAGGATACATAGGCCGCGAGTTGAAGGATCAGGACCCAGGCGGCGTAGGTCGTGACCGGCAGATGATGGGTTAGATAGGCGGGCAGCACCAGCGCGACCAGAGAGACCGCAGCCATACGAGCCAAACTGGCGCCGATATTCCGGGAGATGGTCCCGGCGAAACTGGTCGTTTTCTCTGGCTCCGTGCCCGCTAAATCGGAGAATTTCGGAGAGACTTCACTCAAAGGATAGACCCCGAAGGCAATGATGGGTGATTAGAAACGAAATCACCAATTATCGATACTGATCGATTCAGCATGGAAACGCACGGTTTGATTTATATCCGCCGGCGGGACCTCAACCAAAAGAATATACCAAGGCACAAAATAGCAAGAATGCATACGAATGAGACGACGGTGTGTACCCCCAACTGTTTCTCGTTCAGTGCGATGACTTCAGTGTGGGGTGGGGCAGGCTGCGGTGGGCGTAGATCGCACCTGCGATTACGCCTAGCCCCTGTGCGCAGGCGCGGCCGGCGAGCAGCAGTGGGGAGAGCAGGCCCACGATTGGATCCTTTCTGGTGGCTCGCAGCACAAAGGGCAATGTACTAACCAGGAAGACACCGAACACCACTGCTGACGCAGGCACCGCCGGCCGCACCACCAGATCGAGAGCCACGGCAAACAGCAGCGCGGGCGCGAACAAAAGCTGAAGTTTCATAACCTGCGGAGTATGGCTGTCTCTTACCGCCTTGGCGGGGTTCTTTCGTAAGGCCAGCACTCGCCAGAAAGCGAATTTGTATTTTTTTTTTAGGTATCGCCAGAGCGTGTCGGGGTGCGTGTGATAGACGATTGCCCGGGGAGCGAACTTCATCTTCCAGCCGCGCTCCGACATACGGTAGGAAAGTTCGATGTCCTCGGCGCACGCCAGCGGAAACGCGGTGTCGTAACCGTTCATTTCGAGGAAGCAGTCGCGCCGAAACGCAGCCGAATAGGTATCAACGAAGTCGATGCAGGAAAAGCCCGCCATCATGCGGTAACGATCCTCATACTCGATCTGTACGAAGCGAGCAGCCAGGCTTCTCTGGTGGGTGCGATAGATGCCCTTGGTTGCGACCACCTGCGGATCCTCGAAGGGCTCCAGCATGGCGTCGAGCCAATCCGGCGCCGCTACGCAATCATCATCGGTGAACAGGAGAATCGCCCCCCGGGCCTCGCTGGCGCCGCGATTGCGAGCACCCGCTGGCCCGGCATTCGGTTGGTGGATGAGGCGAACATCTGGATGACGCCGGACCACGTTTGCCGTGTCGTCGGTGGAGCCGTCGTTCACGACCAGAATCTCTGCGCTTCTCCCCGTAGTCTGCCGCACCAGCGAATCAAGACAATGGGCAATGCGAGATGCGCCATTAAATGTCGGAATGATAATCGATATGGACTTCGCTTCGATGGACGCTTTCCCTCAGGGTTGACCAGTCTCCGGAAGCGGCCCGGCTTGTATCGAAAAAGTCTGCGCGTGTTGAGCAGCCACCACGCACCCGCGACCGGGTTCAATCACCGCCTTGAGGACTCGGCGCTGTGGTTATGGCGGTGTGGGCTGGCGCCGGGCGGGGCGCCTGGTTTTTCTCATGCTGGCTTCCGCGTAAGAGATACTTCGAAAGCGTGATAAAGCCCTTGAGATTACGCTGCAACTCCCGGCGATCCCTCAAGGACTGCTTTGCCTTATACAGAAGATAGGATGGACTGAGATAAAAGCTGCGCCGAGCTCGATCACAGAAGCTCACCAGTTGCTCGTGCGTGATGTTGGGCAGGGTGACGACGCTATTGTGGAGTCCGTCCTTGGTCAGCCACGCACTCCAGTCCTCGATCTGAATGTAATCGCGTTTCTTGGCTTCTTCATACGCTGTCGTACCCGGGTACACCATGATGGGGAAAAACTGCGCCGTGTCGGGCTGCAGCTTCTTCGCGAAGTCCAGGGTCTTTTCCATGCTGGCTGGGGTCTCGTTTAGATTCCCGACCATAAAGCAACCGTGCACCATGATGCCCGATTCCCGGCAACGACGGACGAAACGATGGGCTTCCTCGTGATACTTCGCGTCGCGGCGGTCATCATTGTTCTTCTTCATGCCGTTGATCACTTCCACGTCGCCGCTCTCGAAGCCGACGCAGAACAAGCGCGCGCCGGCTTTATGCAAAGTCGAGAGCAATTCTCCCTCGGCGCCAATGTCGGCGCGGCAGTTGGCATCGAATGGAAGCTTGTTGCCCCGGCGGATCAGTTCTTGGGCCAGTTCCAGCGTGCGCGGCTTGCTGATGATGAAGGTATCGTCTTCCAGCATGACGGTCTTGACTTCCGGCATTTCGCGCGAGACGAAGTCAAACTCATCGGCCACGTTGGCCACCGAACGGTAACGCATTCGGTGTCCGCTGAAAGTCTGCGGATAAACACAAAACGAGCAATGATACGGGCATCCGCGGCTGGTATCGAACACCACCAAAGGCCACAGGGAGTGACCGTAAAAGTAATCCGGAGTGTGCAGAAACCGCTTGTAGACTTCGGAGACGAAAGGCAGCTCATCTAAATTTTCGATGGCTGGGCGTTGCGGGTTGGCGACCATCTCACCCGTGCTCGCCCGCCGCCACACCAGGCCATCGACGGAAGAAAGATCGGCGCCGCAAGCCTTGGCTTCCAGCCAATCGCGTACGGTGTACTCGTACTCGCGTATGGCGACAGCCTCCAAGGCAGCCGACATGGCGAGCGTTTCTTTCGGCAATGACGACACGTGGCGCCCCACCATCAGCACGTGCAGCGAAGGCTTCGCGGCAACCAGAGACTCGATCACACTAACGTCATTTAGAATACTGGGAGTGGAAGTATCGCAGACCACCGCGTCAATGTTCTTGGCGTCGATTCGGTCGATAACACCCTGCACCGTGCAACCGGCGGCGGGGGAGTCGAGCAAATCTGCGTCGTGTCCGCTCTTAATCGCGACCCCCGCCGCCGTGGCCAGCCACTTCGGGTAATACAGCGTGCCACTCTTGGTAACTGCGGGGCTGCGCTGTTCACGGGAAAATCGAGGATGGAATGGGGGATTTAAGAACAAAACACGCATGCGCTAAAGTATATCAAAGCCTACTAGCAATGCTAGTGTAGCGTTGCATTCGCTCTTGTTTACAGGGGCTAGTACGAAAGCGTGCCCGCGATTGTCCTGGCGTAACCACGTCGATGATCCCGCCCTGACCCTGTCAAATCTGGAGACTAGCCGGGCCGTTCGCACAAAGGGCGACTACACCGTTTTCGGCTTTGTTCTCCACAGGCCCCGAATCACTCGAAGTCGCTGCCGGTTCTCCGGGAGCTCGAACGCGAGGCCCAGCCGATTCCCCAGCCAGACCCAGAAAAAGGCGGCGAAAACGGCAAGGATGGTTGCCCCGATCACAATCAGGGTCCGGTGTGGAGAGGATTTCCTGTCTGCAGGCACGGCCGCGTCCACCACTTGAACGATGGAACCCTCCCGAGCCTCGTCCAGTTTGGCGACCTCGAACTCCTTCGCCAAGAGTTCGAATACGGTCTCCTGATATTTGAGCTCGCGATACCGCCGCAGGTATTCCATCCCGGCTTGAGTCACTCTTCCCTTGGAAAGATTGATGTCCGAACCGACATCCTGTTTAGATCCGGCGACCCGGTCTAATTCTGCTTGGAGTGCGGCGAGTTCCTCCCGGGTACGAATCAGATTCGGATTGTTGTCGGTGGCGAAGGATCGCATACCTTCAATCTCCACCTGCTTGGCCACCACCTGCCCGCGCAAAACGGCGGCGGATTCGATCAATGCGCGCGCCTGACTGTCGATCTGCAAAACGCCAGTGGATTGTTGCGTCTTCGACATGGCTTCTTCGGCGGTGGTCAGGTTTTCCTTGGATTGCTGCAATTGCCCTTCAAAGAACAAGCGGCGCCGCGCGGCCTCGGTGATTGCCAGCGAGGCCGAGAGCCTGCGGAATTCCTCCACGTAACCATTGGCCAGCTCCGCCGCTCGCTTGGGGTCGGAATCTTCAATGGTAAGGCGAATGAGCCCGTCCTTGGCCCCGGCCACAGCCGTGGTGCGACGCTCGAGTTCCTTTCGCGCGTCTGATATCCGCTTTTTGCGATACTCCTTCATCAAGTCGAAGCGCTTGATCATGGCGTCTTCAACCGTCCGACTCGTCAGCAACGACACATACATGTCGGAGGGGTTCTTGAGAAGACCTCCGCCGGCCAGTGAGGCCAGTGATCCCAACGCGCCTCCCAGTTCGCCGAGTATTGACGAACCGATGGATGAGTTCTGCGCCGGGGGAAGAAGCACAGTCTTCCCCTCATACCGGACCGGCAGGAGAAAGGACACAACAGTTGAGAGGACCATGGCGCCCAGCACGAAACGCACAATGAAGCGCTTACGCTCCAGCAATACAACCAACAGATCGAGTAGCGAAACTTCCGGATCGCTCCGGAACGGCTCTGCGTTTCTTTCGTCGACAATCGGTTCGGGTTGTAACTCGGTTGTTTGAACCATCTAGT
>Ga0302326_10018929_pt1 | contig 14254 bp, 16 predicted proteins | sample Palsa_T0_3_FD_202264 | JGI IMG/M metagenome (GOLD analysis project Ga0302326, IMG submission 202264) | Peat permafrost microbial communities from Stordalen Mire near Abisko, Sweden - Palsa_T0_3 | ecosystem: Environmental > Terrestrial > Soil > Palsa > Peat permafrost | place: Sweden: Abisko... | reverse complement strand
AAAGACCCTCGCCGCCTTCAACGCCCGTACGCCGTTGGCCCGCATCGGCGATCCCGACGAGATCGCCGGCGCCGCGGTGTTCCTCGCCTCGCGCGCGGGCGCCTACATGACCGGCCAGACCATCGTCGTCGACGGTGGACAGACCATCACCTGATCCGGAGTTTCTCAGATGAAAGCCGTACTGAGCCGAGCCGTCGGCGGCCCCGAAAGTCTCGAACTGGCCGAGGTTGCCGATCCCACGCCCGCCAAGGGCGAGGCGCTCATCCGCATCGCCGCCTGCGGCGTCAATTTTCCTGACGCGCTGATCATCGAGGACAAATATCAATTCAAGCCGGCGCGGCCGTTCTCGCCGGGCGGCGAGGTTGCGGGCGTCGTCGAGGCGTTGGGCGAGGGCGTGACGACCTTACGCGTCGGCCAGCGCGTGCTGGCTTCGACCGGCTGGGGCGGCATGGCGGAGAAAGTAGCGGTGGAAACCCGCCGGATCATGCCGATCCCCGAGGCGATGCCGTTCAAGGAAGCGGCGGCGTTTCTGATGACTTATGGGACGTCCTATTACGCGCTGAAAGATCGCGCCGCGCTGAAGAACGGCGAATCGTTGCTGGTTCTGGGCGCGGCGGGGGGCGTCGGCTCCGCGGCGGTCGAGCTCGGCAAGGCGATGGGCGCGCGTGTGATCGCCGCCGCGTCCTCCGAGGAAAAGGTCGCGGCGGCGAAGGAATGGGGCGCGGACGCGGGCGTCGTCTATCCTTCCGGGCCGTTTGACGCGGACGGGCGGAAGAAACTCGCCGATGTGTTCAAGGGCGCGTGCGGCAAGGCGGGCGCCGACGTGATCTACGACGGCGTCGGCGGCGACTATTCTGAAGCCGCGCTGCGGGCGATCGCCTGGGAGGGCCGTTTCCTGGTCATCGGTTTTCCCCAGGGGATCGCCAAGCTGCCGCTCAATCTGACGCTGCTGAAATCCTGCCAGGTCGTCGGGGTGTTCTGGGGCGGCTTCGCCGCCCGCTCGCCTGAAGCCAACGCCGCCAATACGCGCGAGCTGTTCGCGCTTTATGAGAAGGGCGCAATCCGGCCTCGCGTGTCGAAGACGTTTTCGCTCGAGCAATCCGGCGCCGCGATCTCCTGGATTGCCCAGCGCAAAGCGATGGGCAAGGTCGTCGTGATGATTTGAGGCGGGGCGGAGCGGCGGCGTCCGCGCCGCCGAAACGTCGGCTCCGGAAGTCGGCGGCCTGGTGGCCGCCGCTCCGATGGGCTACTCCGCCGCCCGCGCGCCACGCAGCGCGGCTGCCCCCGTCTCGAACTGCAACCGCGCCAGCCGCGCGTAGAGCCCGCCGGCCGCCAGCAACGTCGCGTGATCGCCCTGCTCGACGATCTCCCCGCCGTCGAGCACGAGAATCCGGCTCGCCCCAACGATCGTCGCCAGGCGATGCGCGATCACCAGCGTCGTGCGGCCCTTCATCAGTTCGGCCAGCGCCGTTTGCACCAGCGTTTCGTTGGCGGCGTCGAGCGCCGAGGTCGCCTCGTCGAGCAGCAGCACCGGGGCGTCTTTCAGGATCGCCCGGGCGATGGCGAGGCGCTGGCGCTCGCCGCCGGACAGCGTCACGCCACGCTCGCCGAGCGGTGTGTCGTAGCCCTGCGGCAGCGCGGCGACGAAGCCGTGCGCGGCGGCGCGCGCCGCGGCCGCCTCGATATCGGACCGCGACGCGCCAGGGCGGCCGTAGGCGATGTTGTCGGCGACCGTGGCGCCGAAAATGAACGGCTCCTGCGGCACCAGCGCGATCTCGGCACGCAGCGCCTTGGGGTCGAGCGTCGAGATGTCGACGCCGTCGAGCCGGACGGCGCCCGCAGCGGGGTCGTAGAACCGCTCGATGAGTTGGAACAGCGTCGACTTGCCGGCGCCCGAAGGGCCGACGATGGCGACCGTCTCGCCCGGGGCCACCGAAAAGTCGATGCTGCGTAGCACCGGCTCTTCGCGGCGCGTCGGATAGGCGAAGGTCACGCGGTCGAAGCGGACCTCGCCGCGGACCGGCGCAGGCAAACGCGCGGGGGACTGCGGAGCGACGATGCTCGGTTGGGTCGCCAAAAGCTCGCCAATCCGCGCGGCGGCGCCGGCCGCCTGGCTCATCTCGTTCCAAACCTCCGACAATTGCCCGAGCGCGCTGGCGCCGAGCACGGCGTAGAGCAGGAACTGCAGAAGTGCGCCCGCCGACATGCGCTGGTCGATGACGTCGCGCGCGCCCAGCCACAGCACGACGACCACGCTCGAAAAGGCGAGGAAAATGGCGATCGCGGTGACGATCGACCGCGCTTTCGTCATCACCCGCGCGGCCTCGTACGCGCCGTCCGCCGCAGCTTGATAGCGCTGCGCGGTAAACTCCTCCGCTACGAAGGATTGCATGACCCGGGCGGCGTCGAGATTTTCGGAGGCGAAGGCCGTCGCATCGGCCAGCGTCGCTTGCGCGCGGCGCGAACGCTCGCGCACCGAGCGGCCTGCCGCGTAGAGCGGCAGCACGATGAGCGGGATGGCGATGAGCACGTAGCTCGACAGTTTTAGGCTGGTCGCGGTCATCATCGCGATCGCGCCGGCGAACAGGAAGATGTTGCGCAGCGCCAGCGAGGCCGAGGAGCCGAAGGTGGCCTTCAGTTGCGTAGTGTCGGCGGAGAGGCGGGAGACGATCTCGCCGGTCTTCTCGGCGTCGAAGAAACTCTGGTCGAGCGTCGTCAGATGGCGGAAGAAATCGCCGCGCAAATCCGCGACGATCCGCTCGCCGAGCGTCATGACGAGGTAGTAGCGCGCGCCTGAAGCCAGCGCGAGCACGGCGACGACGCCGATCAACAGCCCGAAATAGACATGCACCCGCCCGGCGCCGCCGCCGTGGAAGCCGTGATCGACCATCTCGCGGATCGCGTAGGGGACGACAAGCGTGGCGAACGAGGCGACGGCGAGCGCAACCAGCGCGGCGGCGATGCGGCCCGCGTGGCGGCGGGCGTAGGGCACGATCGGGCGCAGGGCGGAAAGCTGCGGGCGTTTATCGGGGCCGTCGGACGGCATGGGTTCGCGGTAGCCTCCCTGTGGGCGCCGCTCTTAGTCAGAGGGCGCCCGGCAAATCAAGCGGCGCGTCGTCGCAGCGATGCTTGTATCGCACGCGCCGCTGCAGTATAGCGACCGTACGTTTAGAGCCGCCGGGCCCCCCTGGCGGCTCTCTTTTATGAGCCCGGGGTTGACGATGAAGGCCGATATCCATCCGACTTACCACATGATTAAGGTCGTCATGACCAACGGTACGGAGTTCATGACCCGCTCGACCTGGGGCGAGGAGGGCCAGACGCTGAACCTCGACATCGACCCGAACACGCATCCCGCTTGGACCGGCGGCTCACAGCAGCTTACCGACCGTGGCGGACGGCTGTCGCGGTTCAACACGCGCTTCGCCGGAATCGGCGCCGTCAGCAAGAAGTAATCGGCGCTCCCTGGGACCGCGGGCGTCCCGCGCGCCCTTCGCGTCATCCCCGCGAAAGCGGGGATCCAGGGGCTACACGACGTGCGGTGGGACCCGGCGGGGACACGACGTGCGGCGGCCCCTCGATCCCCGCTTTCGCGGGAATGACACAAACGCTTCGATTCAATTGGCAACCGCTCTAAGTTGCGTGCGTCGTAACCCTAAAGAGCGGGCGGGACGCCCGCGGTCCCAGGAGGCGCAGCCCCTTCGTGCCACCGCCCCGCCCGATCGCCCTCGTCAACGCCCGCCTCGTCGACCCGGCGGCTGAGCGGGAATTTCGCGGCGGCGTGCTGGTCGTCGATGGTAAAATTGCCGGCCTCGGCCCAAGTGTCACCTCCGCCTCTGCGCCCGACGGCGCGTTGATCGTAGATTGCGGCGGCGATGTCGTCGCGCCGGGGCTCGTCGATATGCGCGCCTTCGTCGGCGAGCCCGGCGCGGAACATCGCGAGACCATCGCGAGCGCCAGCGCCGCCGCGGCGGCCGGCGGCGTCACTACGCTCATCGCGCGGCCGGACACCTCCCCGCCAGTCGACGATCCCGCCGTTGTCGACTTCCTGAAGCGCCGCGCGCGCGACGCCCGCGTCCGCGTGCTGCCCTCCGCCGCCATCACCAAAGGCCTCGCCGGGCGGGAAATGGCGGAGATCGGCTTGCTTCGCGAGGCCGGCGCCGTCGCGTTCACGGACGGCCCGCATTCGATCGCGCACGCGGGCGTGCTTCGGCGCGCCATGCTGTACGCCCGCGATCTCGATGTACTCATCATGCATTATTGCGAAGATCGCGGCCTCGCTGAAGGCGTGGCGGCGGAGGGGGCGTTCGCAAGCCGGCTCGGCCTCGCCGGCGTGCCGCGCGAGGCCGAGACGATCACGCTCGATCGCGACCTCCGGCTCGCCGCGCTGACGCGGGCGCGTTATCACGCCGTGTTCGTCTCGAACCGGCTTTCGCTTGCGGCGATGGCGCGGGCGAAGGCGGAGGGTCTCGAGGTGACCTGCGGCGTCTCGATCAACAGTCTGACGCTGAACGAGATCGACATCGGCGAGTATCGCACGTTCCTCAAACTGACCCCGCCGCTGCGCGGCGAGGCCGAGCGCATGGCGCTGGTCGAAGGGTTGGCGAGCGGCGTTGTCGACGTCGTCGTCAGCGATCACGACCCGCAGGATGTCGAGACCAAGCGGCTGCCGTTCGCGGAAGCCGCGCCCGGCGCGATCGGGCTGGAGACGCTGCTGTCGGCGGCTTTGCGGCTCGTCGCCTCGGGCCATGTGGCGCTGCCGCGCCTCCTGCGCGCAATGTCGACGCGGCCGGCGGAAATTCTCGGCCTCGACGTCGGCCGGCTGGCGGTCGGCGCGCCTGCCGACCTCATCCGCTTCGACCCGGAAGAGCCGTGGGTGCTCGATCCCGCGAATCTGCATTCGCGATGCCGCAACACGCCGTTCGACGCGGCGCGCATGGAGGGTGTCGTGAAACTGACGCTGGTTGCAGGCGAGGTCGCGCACGAATAGTCTAAAACCTCACGGTGCGCGCATGTTGCTTTCGCTATCTCCGGCTGTCGCCGGGCTTTGTTTGATTATCGGCTATCTGTTCGGCTCGATTCCGTTCGGGCTGTTGCTGACGCGTTTCGCCGGGACGGCGGACTTGCGCACGATCGGCTCGGGCAACATCGGCGCCACCAATGTGCTGCGCACCGGCCGTAGGGACCTCGCGGCGGCGACGCTCGTGCTCGACGCGCTGAAAGCGACCGCAGCCTATGTCGTCGCCGCGCTCATTTTCCATGACGACGGCGCGGGGCTGGCCGCGGCGGCGGGCGCGTTCCTCGGGCATGTTTATCCTGTTTGGTTGAGGTTCAGGGGCGGCAAGGGCGTGGCGACCTTTCTCGGCGGTTTGATCGCTGCGTCCTGGCCGGCGGCCTTGAGCTTCGTCGTCGTCTGGCTCGGCGTCGCCTACCTGACCCGCTATTCCTCGGCCGCGGCGTTGGCGGCAAGCGTTGCCGCGCCGTTCGCCGCGCTGGCGCTCGGCGATGTACCGGTTGCACTGATGTTCGGCGCGCTCGCGGCGCTGTTGTGGATCAAACATGCGCAAAACATCCAGCGGCTCGCGCGCGGCGCCGAGTCGCGCATCGGCGCGAAGTTATGAGCAACCCGAAAACCCTGCGCCTCAGCGACGCGCAGCGTTTTGACTGGCTGCGGCTCATTCGTTCGGAAAATGTCGGACCGCGCACGTTCCGCGCGCTGGTCAACCACGCCGGCGGGGCGGGCCCGGCGCTTGATATGCTGCCCGAGCTGGCGCGCCGCGGCGGCGCCCGGCGCAACATCCGTATCGCCACCGCGGATGAAGTCGAGCGTGAGCTGGCGCTAGCGCTGAAGCACGGGGTGCGTTTCGTCGCCATGGGCGAGCCGGAATATCCCCCGGCGCTGCGCGCGGCTGATTCCGCGCCGCCGATCCTGGCGCTGCGCGGGCGCGAAGAGGCGTTGCAACAGCCGGCGGTCGCGGTCGTCGGCTCGCGCAACGCCTCGGCCGCCGGCCTCGCCTTCGTCGACCGCCTCGCCCGGGGCCTCGGCCATGCCGGTTATGTCGTGGTGTCCGGCCTTGCGCGCGGCATTGATTTGCGCGCGCACATCGGCGCGCTGGAGACCGGCACGATCGGCGTGCTCGCCGGCGGCCATGCTCGCGTCTACCCGCCCGAGGCCGTTCCGATCGTCCCGCGCATCGCCGAGCATGGCGCGGTCGTCTCGGAAATGCCGCTGGAATGGGAGCCGCGCGGGCGCGATTTCCCGCGCCGCAATCGCATCGTCTCCGGCCTTGCGCTCGGCGTCGTCGTCGTCGAGGCCGCGCGCGGCTCCGGCTCGCTGATCACCGCGAGATTTGCGCTCGAACAGAATCGGGAAGTGTTCGCCGTGCCGGGCTCGCCGCTCGATCCGCGCGCCGAGGGCGCCAACGATCTGCTGCGCGAAGGCGCAAAAATCTGTGCGCGTGTCGACGACGTGCTTTCGATCCTAGATCCCGTGCGCGTGCAGGATCCGTTTGCCGATTTTCGCGAGGACGCGCCCGACGCCAGCGAACCGCTGTGGGGTGAACTGCCGCTGCTCGGCGTCGATCCCGACGCCGCGCCGCGCGCAAAGCCCGCACAAGCCTTCGACGAGGCGCCGGCCCGGCTGTTCGGCCCCAGTGAGGAGGACGCGCTCGCTGAGGTGGAGCGCCTGCTCGGCCCGTCGCCGATCACGCTCGACGATCTCGCGCTGGCGGCGGGCCTGCCATTGCGACAGGTTCGCATGGCGGTGACGATGCTCGACGTAGCCGGCCGCATCGAGCACAGCGGCGGCAACAGGGTCGCGTTGCTGACCGGCGAAGACTGAGGCGCGGCGTCTTGCGCCTGAGCGTGTCATTCCCGCGGAAAGCGGGAATGACGCCCGTCTCCCAATGGAGAATCCGCCATGGCCGACGCCGACGATCTCGTCCGCCTAGCGCTCGCCCTGCCGGGCGTTGCGCAATATCCGCATTTCGACCGCGTGGCGTTCAAGGCGCGCGTCACGTTCGCGACGCTCGCCCCGGACCGGCTCACCGCCAATCTCAAATTCACGCCCGACGAGCAGGCGCTCAAATGCGAAGTCGCCGCGGACGCTTTCTCACCCATCCCCAACGCATGGGGCGCGCAGGGCTGGACGGTCGCGCGTCTATCGAAACTCACGCTAGCGGAGCTCGACGCAGCGTTGCGCACGGCCTTCGCGCATGCCGGGCCGAAGCCGCGGCGCCGCAGGCGCCCCGCTTGACTTCGCATTGACGCGTCGACCATCCCTTCGTTAAGGCCGGCCGACATGCCCTCCGCCGACTCCCTTCGCCTTGAGGACCAGGCCGCAGCAGCGCTCGAAACGCTGCTGACGGCGGCGCGCCTGGGCGGCGAGGCGGCGATGGCGGACTTCCGCCTCGGCGCCCCGACGTCCGCGACCGTCTCTTACAAGCCCGGCGACTCGCCCGTCACCTCCGCCGATCTCGCCGTTGACCGCGCGCTCGAACCGATCCTGCGCGCCGCCTTTCCCGACGCCGGCTGGCTGTCGGAGGAGACTGCCGACGACCCTGCCCGCCTCGCCAAGCCCCGCCTCGTCGTGCTCGACCCGATCGACGGCACCCGCGCGTTCATGCGCGGCGATCCCTGCTGGACGGTGGCGATCGCGCTCGTCGAGCACGGTCGCCCGATCGCGGGCGTCGTTCACGCCCCGGCGCTGCAAGAAACCTTCGCCGCCTCGCTCGGACGTGGCGCGACGCTCAATGGCGCAAAAATCCGCGTCGCCGATTTCGCCAGCCTCGCCGGCGCCCGGGTCGCCGGCCCTCGCGGGCTGATCGCCAGCTTCGCCGCCGCCGCCGGCTTCCATCCCGAGCCCGCGCCGAAATCGCCGTCGCTCGCCTACCGTCTGGCCTCGGTCGCCGCGGGCCGCGTGGAAATCGGCCTCGCCTCGGCAAATGCGCACGATTGGGACATCGCCGCCGCCGACGTCATCCTACGCGAGGCGGGCGGCGGCCTCGTCGAAGGCGGCGTTGAAGTCAGCTACAATCAACCCCGCACGCGTCATGATTCGCTGCTCGCTGCGCCGAGCGCATGGCTCACGCAGCTGAGCCCCGCGCTCGACGGCCGACGGGCATGAAAATCGCAATCCGCATATTCGTGACCCCCGCGACTTGAAGCCGCTCCGCCCTGCGCCTAACCAAGCGGCGGCGCGGCGTCGCCCTTCGAGGAACAGATCCATGTCAGAAGACATCGCCTCCACGCACGATTCCCAACAATTGCTGCATCTCGTCCTCGGCGGCGAGTTGAAGAACATCAACAGCATGGAGTTCAAGGACGTCTCTCAGATCGACATCGTCGGCGTCTTTCCCAACTATGAAAGTGCGGAGAGAGCCTGGCGCGCCAAGGCGCAGTCGACTGTAGACAGCGCGCAGACCCGCTATTTCATCGTGCATTTGCACCGTATGCTGGCGCCGGCCGGTCTCAACCGGAAGGTTGGCTAACGCCTAGCATGAGCGATACGGGAGGGAACAGCGGCTTCGCCGGGGAGGCGTTGGGCTTGGCGCTGGCCGGCTACCTCAGGCTTGTGCAGCGGCTCAATCGCTTTGTCGTCGAACCCTCCGATCTCGACTCCTGTCTGGGCGTCCACCATCCCGCCGTGGTGGCGATGTGGCATGGGCAGCACATCATGTTGCCCTACGCGCGTGCGCCGCTGATGGGGAAAGTGCGCGCGATGGTTTCGCGCCACGGCGACGCCGACCTGCAGGCCGTGGCGCTGAGACGGCTCGGCATCCTGCCGGTGCGCGGGTCGGGCGCCAAGGGCGACCGGGTCCGCGAAAAAGGCGGCGCGAGGGCGCTCATCGCGTTGCGCAAGGAGTTGGAAATGGGCGCGACGGTGGCGATGACCGCCGATGTGCCGAAGGTCGCGCGGATCGCGGGGCTCGGCATCGTCACGCTCGGTCGGATTTCCGGCCGGCCGATCGTGCCGATCGCGGTCGTCACCAGCCGGCGCATCGATTTCAAGTCCTGGGATCGGGCGAGCATCGGGCTCCCCTTCGGGCGCGGCGCCATTGTTGTCGGCGAACCCGTCCGGGTCGCCGCCGACGCCAACCCTGAGGCGATGGAGACGGCGCGCCTCGCCGTACAAGACGGGCTCGACGCCGCGCATGCCCGCGCGTATGCGCTTATCGGCGACGTCGATCCCGGCGCTCATTTAAGACCGGCGTGATGCAGCCGCTTTCCCTTAGCGCCTACCGAGCGGCGACGCTGGCGGTCAGTCCGCTCGCCGGCGCGTTGCTTTCGCTGCGATTGAATAAGGGTAAGGAAGACGTCGAGCGTCTTGGCGAGCGGCGCGGAACGCCGGGACTCGCTCGGCCCGACGGGCCGCTGATCTGGCTGCACGGCGCCAGCGTCGGCGAGACGGTGTCGTTGCTGCCGCTCGTCGAGCGGCTGACGCAAGCCGGATTCAACACATTGATGACCTCGGGCACCGTCACCTCGGCCCGATTGATGGCGCGCCGTTTGCCGGCCCGCGCGCTGCATCAGTTTGTCCCGCTCGACGCGCCGAACTTCTTGCGCCGCTTCTTCCGACATTGGCGGCCCGATCTCGGCTTGATCGCCGAAAGCGAAATCTGGCCGAACATGATTGTCGAGGCTGCGCGCGCCGGCACCCCGCTGGTGATGGTCAATGCGCGGATGAGCGCTCGCTCGTTCCGCAGATGGTCATTCGCGCCGAAATTCGCGCGCGCCCTGCTCGGCCGCTTCGAGCTTGTGCTTGCGCAAACCGCGCCTGACGCGGAGCGCCTTGGACAGCTCGGCGCGCGCGCGCCACAGGTGATCGGCAACATGAAGTTCGACGCGCCGGCGCCCCCGGCGGATCGGCGGGAATTGGCCGAACTTACGGGCCTGGTTTCCGGGCGACGCCTGTGGATCGCCGCCTCCACTCACCCCGGCGAGGAGCGTGCGGCGGGCGAGGCGCACCGTCGGTTGTTCGAGGATTTCCCCGATCTTTTGACGCTCATCGCCCCGCGCCACCCCGAGCGCGGGCCGGAAATCGCCGAGGAGCTCGGCGAACTCGGCCTTGCCTGCCGGCTGCGCTCGCGCGGCGAGCGCCCCGATCGCGACGCCCAAGTCTACATCTGCGACACGATCGGCGAACTCGGCCTTTTCTATCGGCTGGCCGGCGTCGTGTTCACCGGCAAATCCTTGTCTTCCGGCGGCGGCCAGAATCCGATCGAGCCCGCCAAGCTCGCCAGCGCCATCCTGCACGGACCGCATGTCCAGAACTTCGCCGACATCTACGGCCCGCTCGACTCGGAGGGCGGCGCGGCGATCGTCAACGACGCGGCGGAGATGGCGGCCCGTCTCCGCGAATTGTTCAAAAACGCGAGCCGTCTGCGCACGATGGCGCGCATCGCGGCCGACGTCGTCAACCGCAGCGGCGGGGCGGTCGAGCGGACGCTCGCAGCGGTCGCGCCGCATCTCGAGGCGCTATGCGAATGAGGGCGCCGAGCAGCTGGAGCAAGCCGCGCCCAGATCTGCTTGCCTTAGCGCTGTCGCCGCTGGGGGCGCTCTACGGCGCGGCAACTGCGCGCCGCATGGCGAAGGCGGGGGTGCGGGTCGCCGCGCCGGTAATCTGCGTCGGCAATTTCGTCGTCGGCGGCGCCGGCAAGACGCCGACGGCAATCGCGCTCGCCCGGATGTTGCGCGCCGCGGGCGAGCGCCCGGCGTTTCTGTCGCGAGGCTATGGCGGCCACGCGCACGCTGACAGTTTGCGCGTCGCGCCTGGCGCGCAGAGCGCTCGGCAGATCGGCGACGAGCCCTTGCTGCTCGCGCGTGTCGCGCCCTGTTTTGTCGGCGCCGATCGCGTTGCATCGGCGCGATTGGCTATCGAGGACGGCGCGAGCGTGCTGGTGATGGATGACGGGCTGCAGAATCCTTCGCTCGAAAAAACCCTCGCATTGGCGGTTGTCGACGGCGATTCTCCGTTCGGCAACGGCCTTTGCTTGCCGGCCGGCCCGCTCAGGGCGCCGGTCGCCTCGCAATGGCGCCATGTCGATGCGCTGGTGATGATTGGCGGCGAGGCGGAAACGGCCGCGCGGCTATCGGCCGAAAATCCGCCAAAACCGCTGTTTCGCGCGCGCCTGCAGGCCGACGCGATCGCCGCCTCGCGGCTGATTGGGCGGCCGGTGCTGGCCTTCGCCGGCGTCGCACGGCCGGAAAAATTCTTCGCGACGCTTGCCGAAATCGGCGCCCGCGTCGTGGAGACGGCGGTGTTTCCTGATCATTGGACTTTTCGTCGGCGCGATCTGGCGCGGCTCTCGGCGCGCGCGGCGCGGCGGAGCCTGGCGCTGGTCTGCACCGAGAAGGACCACGTCCGACTGCCCAGCGAATTCGCCGAACAAGTGCTGGCGCTTCCGGTCACGCTCGGCTTCGAGCAACCCGCGGCGGTCGCCGCGTGGCTCACCCAGCTCAGACTTTAACGCCGGCGCGGCAAAATCTAACGCTGGCGCGGAGTGTGACTTTTCTCACTGCGGCTCGCTTAAGAATTTCTTAACTCCTTGGGCAACGAAGGGCACGGCCCTTCAAGAGTTTCGGCTCAGTTGCTTGGGAGATTACAATGCGCCACATCGGAAAAGCCATGATATCGGCAGCTTTCTTGGCAAGCGTTGCTCTGTCAAGCGCGGGTCAAGCGATGCCGATCGCCAAGATCTACGACATCTATCCCGATCGCAACATTAACGCAGCGCCGATCGGCTTCGTCCCCGAGCAGCAGGTTATTCTCGGCGGAGCGGTGCGGCTCGATCGCCTCAATGGTCAGACCGCGCATGCCGCCGCGCAGGAGTATTTCGACTTCGATGCGATCATCACCCTCGGCAGTCTCGCTATTGCCGGCGGCGCTCTCGCGGCGCTCGCCTTCTCCGCCAAGCGCCGCGAGGACGCGGAAGAGGTCGACGAGCGGCGCGAACCTGCCTCGGGTTGGCGCGAGCTGGTGATGAAAAACCTCGAAGCGGATTTGACGGCCTTCGCGCGCAGCCGTCGGCGCGCCGCCTGATCCCGGCAGCTGTCGCGCCGGTCACCACGTTGTGAGAAATGCGCCGGGCCGGGAACGATTTCGTGGCCTTGCGCTTTTCAACTGCGGTAACCAGCTCGTTAAAAGACGACGTCAGAGGCCTAATCAACCAGCCTTATTGACGTCACGATTTCGTGACGGGCGGTGGCGAACGGCGTGTGAGTTTTGCCACAGTCAAGAGATTAATAAAGTGTTAACGTGAGTTCAACTCTGGCGCGGTGTCTTGATTCGCGCCTTACGTGATGGGAGCCAGGTATGAACGTGTCGACCGCCATGGGCGCCGCCGCAATTTTCGCCTCGCTGGCAGTGTCGTCCGCCAGCGCGAATGTTTCCGACTCGAGGACGCTCGCCGCTTTGGTTCCGACCCGCGCGGCAACGATTCAGAACGCGGATTTCGTGCAGGGGCACGAGATGCTTGCCGGACTTCAGGCTCGTCAGGCGCTGGTGCATGCCGAAGCGTCGAAAGCCGCCGCAGCGCAGTATTTCGACTTCGACGTCATCGTGACGCTCGGCGCGCTGGCCATCGCCTCGGGAGCGTTCGTCGCCGCGGGGATCGCGGGCAGCCGCCGTCGCTTCGCTTCGGGCGCGACCGCTTCATCCGGCGAAGGCTGGCGCGAAGAAGTGATGCAGGCTCTCGAGACCGATCTCGCCCAGTTTACCAGCGGACTGCGTCGCGCAGCTTGAGCCGGGCGTCGGTTCACTCGGCTGCAAGCGCGCGGCGCAACTGCGCCGCGTTTAGAAGCAGTATTGCTTTAGGAGTGCGGGAGATCATTCCCTCACGCTCCAAGGCGGATAGAGTTTTCGTAACTGCTTCCCGGTGAGTGCTGATTCGCGCCGCGAACTCCGCATGGGTTGGAGGCGGCGAGACGACGATGCGTCCCTCTCCGGTCGTGCGCGATAAGCGGATGAGTTCCGCGCAGAGGCGCTTCCGCACATCGAAGTTGGCCTGCTCGTGCGCACGCTGATTGGCGGTGCGGATGTCGGCGACCAAATCCTTCAAAATGCTTTCTCGCACCTTTTCATAGCGGTTGATGGCCTCCCAAAGCACTGCGGAGGGCATGCGGGCTACGGTCGAGTCGGTTATGGCGACGATCGCCGCCGAACGGGGTCTGGCGTCGATCGCAGAGTAGTGGCCGAAATACTCGCCCTCCTTGATGTCGCGCAGAATCATCTCGCGTCCGGCGCTAACCATCACCACGCGCGCATGGCCGCTGAAGACAAAATAGACGTCGGCCCCATCAGCCTGATAGTCGATTACCCACTCGCCGGCGCCGACCCGCTTCCAGAAACACCTGCCGTCGAGCGCGCGGACGTCTTCGGACGCAAGCGCGCCGAACAGCGGAATCTTGGCTAAGGTTCTGTTTTCCCGGGGTGCCGGATGGGACGCCTTTTGCGCGGTCTCAAGCATGGCTGGCTCCTGCCGAACATTATCGCACTATTTTTTATCCTCAGTCACGCGGAATTGTGAGCCGCGCGCGTTCTCGGTTCGTCGCGCGTAGCGACGGGTGGGTTTCGGTGTCGATTAACATTTACGACATCCAGTGCAAAAAAATGCAACACGGGGCAATCCAGTTGCGGCGCGGGCGCGTTGAGAGATAAGTCCGCTACTAAGGAGACTGACATGGGGTCGTTGTCGCGACGGGTATCGAAGTTCGCCGACTATTCGGCACAGGCGGGCTTGGACGCCGCGGTAACGATTGCCGCACGAACGCCAGGGTTATTGCATCCAACCCAGGAGAACGCGCGCGAGGCCGCACGCATGGTCGACGAGAAAATCGCGGCGGCCTACGAGGGCGCTGCGAAAGCGTCTTTGGCGTGGGGCGCGTTCCTGTTTGCCTCTGTGCTTCGCGGTGGGGCGACGCCGAATCAATTTTCCCACGCTTTGCTCGATGTCGCGGAGGCGGCCTCAGGTCCCGCGCGCCGGACAGTGCGCGCCAACGCCCGCCGGCTCACAAAGGCCAACTGAGCGATTCCCTAGGAAAAGCGCGGATAACACTAGCGAGCGCGCGAAAGCCCGCTAGTTTTGCGTTATAACGTCTCCCGGCGCCGCGGGATGGGGACCAGCCGGTATGCCGTTTCTGGACTCGCTGCACGAAGTTGTCGCGCACTACGGCTACTTCGCGATCTTCGCGCTCGTGGCGCTGGAGAGCGCGGGCGTGCCTTTGCCGGGAGAAACGGCGCTGGTCTCTGCCGCGG
>Ga0302326_10018927_pt1 | contig 14255 bp, 12 predicted proteins | sample Palsa_T0_3_FD_202264 | JGI IMG/M metagenome (GOLD analysis project Ga0302326, IMG submission 202264) | Peat permafrost microbial communities from Stordalen Mire near Abisko, Sweden - Palsa_T0_3 | ecosystem: Environmental > Terrestrial > Soil > Palsa > Peat permafrost | place: Sweden: Abisko... | reverse complement strand
CCCTCGGTGTATGGTACCAAAAAAATCTGCCGCGTATCGAAGCGGCGGCCGGCGCCTTGGTTCCGGAAGGGGTGCGAAAGTTCATCCCGCGATCGCGGGTGGCATAACGAAATCTCGATCGAGGCGCGAGCGCGTAAAGATATCTACGTTGGAATTACTCAGAACGACGGCTACCTCGAGCGTATCGGATTGGTCACGCTCGAAGAAGTTCTGGGGGACCGTGCGCGGGACGCGGAGCCGCGCCGCTAGGTGAGCGTGAAGGCTATCGTCTCATTCGCTTCGCGCAGGTTCGTCCACCACGACGTTCCGTCGAAGGCGAGGCTTCTTGCTTCGGCCGGCATCGGCGCCAGCGGCACGGCCTCGGGATGATCGAGCGTGATGTCGAGCGTCGCGAGCTGCAAGACATCGAACTCGTCGTCGGCAGTAATCATGTAGAACGCCCCGGGGCCAAAGCCGATGCCGCCGCTGCGCGTCGGCAGCGCGATCTCGCGCAGAACGGCCCCCTGCGCATCGAAGGCGAGGATTTTCCCATGCGTCATCTGCGCGAGATACAATGTTGTGCCGTCCGAAGCGAGGTGCGATCCCGTCGTGTCGGGACACGGCGTCTTGCTTTCGAGATCGAAGCCCTGGCCTGGAACGAAACGGTAGAAGTAGCGCTCGTCTTCCTCCCCGATCGCGAGCACGGTCCGCAGCGCTCCATCGAATGCTGCAATTCCGTACGGTTGCCCCGGCGCCGCTACCTCATCGAGAACGGCCCAGGTTTTCGGATCGATCGCGTACAGATGATGCGTATCCCAGGAGCCCATCCATAGCGTGCCTTCATGGAAGGCCAGCGGCTGGGGGCGTCCGCCCGGGGCGATGTGCCGTTCGAGTTCTTTGATGGTCTGCATGTCCTGGTACTTCGCCGGTTGCGCCGCTTATCTTCGAAGATTCGCTACGCCGGTAGCCGCCACGGCGGCGATTTTCTCGTACGCGGCGAGCGTGTCGGGCTTCGGAGAGCCGTCGGCGTAGTACAAACCAAAGTCTCCGTCCTCCGCGTTATCCTGCCAACTGAACACGAAGAAAGAGCCGATCCAGCCCCAAGCACGTGCTCGACCGTACGCTTGGGTCAGCTGCTGTGCGAGGGTCGCATCGGTGCAGGGTGCAGTCTGGCCAGCGGCCGTGCCGGTCGGACAGCCGAATTCCGTGATCCAAATCGTTTTGTCCGCATCGCCGTTTTGCTCCATAACCTTTCGTATGGCCGGCAAGTCATGGCAGAAACCATTGTAACTTTCGCACTGCGACGGATCGGCCGGTGCGGGCAGGTCGGGGAAACTGTACGGATGCATGTTCGCCGCGTCGAAGTGGCCTTTCGCTCCGGCCGCGTACATGGCTTTCAGATAGGTAGAGGGCTCTTGGTTTCCCGTACCGGTGCTCAGACCGGACATCAATACGGTTGAGGATGAATCGGCGCTCTTGATCGCGGTGTACGCGGCGTTCAGGAGCGGCACGTACTGCGCAGCGGAGATCGCCGGGGTGTAGCCGTTCACTTCGTTGAGAATCTCGTAGGTGTGAACGCCGTAAGGCCGCAGTGCCGCGACCGCTTGTTTGCCGAAAGCCGCGAACTGTGCCGGCGTCGCACCAAAATCTTCCATCAGCACGTCGACCTGAATGCCGGCGCCTTGCGCGTCTTCGATAAATTGACGATCGTAGGAGCTTTGCGGATAGTAGTCGAGCCGGAGCCATCGTACGCCCACGGCTTTCATTCGGCTGACGACGGCTTGCTGTTCGATGGCGCTCATCGTTCCGAACGGATCTTCGAATCCGGAGCCGGGGCTGATCCCGATCCGGGTCGCATCGGTTAGGGGCGGACTCGCGCTCGGTGCCGGGCTTGGCGTTTGCGCCGGTGCCGCGACGATGGTAGCGCTCGGTGGGGGAATCGGGGTCGCGGAAGACGAGCACTGCGGAAGAGCGAGCGAAATAGCGAGGCTTGTCACGAACGTCAGGGGTGTGCGTGCGAGCTGTCGCATCATGTAAAACCGCCCGCGCCTTACGCTGTGCGAGCGTCCGGGAGACGAAGCGTGCCGGATGCGAATGGAACGACACGTCCGCCGACTTCGATTGCGTTCCGGCCGTGGTCGCCGTGAACCGCGATCTCGAGGATGCTGCGGCGCCCCATCTTCGTTCCCTGCTCGCTGTGGAATCGCGCACCATCCGCGTGTGGTGCGAGTCCGTGCTTCATCATGTACGCGGCAAGCGGGCCCGTCGCGCTCCCCGTCGCCGGATCTTCGCTGACGCCGTGTTCGGGAGCGAACATCCGCGAATACGCGCCTTCGGGCGTCGGCGTAAACACGAACGCGCAATCGTTGCTTTGGTTGCCGGCGTGCAAGCGGCGCACGCCCGCGAGATCGAGCCAGGCGCGATCGACCGCGTCGCGATCGCGCACGGCGATGAAAATGTTCGGGTTGCCGGCCGTCACGAGCTGCGGCGGCGGACCGAGCATATCGTCCTCGCGTAACCCGAGCACCTCGGCGCAAAGCGCGCTATCGTGGAGTTCGCGGAATTCAATCGGCGGCGTTGTGAGCCAAATGCGCACGCCGTCCGAACGATCGACGCGAACGGGCACGGAACCAATCTCCTCATCGATCAGGAACGAGTCGACGTTCGCGGGCACGACGCCGCGTTCGAGTGCGACGAACGCGCCGCCGACTGTTGGATGCCCGGCGAACTTCATCTCCATGTACGGCGTAAAGATGCGAAATCGCACCGCGCAATCAGCCGATCGCGCCGGCAACATGAACACGGTCTCCGACAGATTGAATTCCCGAGCGATCCGCTGCATTGTCGCGCCGCCGATGCCCTCCGCCTGCGGCACAACCGCTAGCGGGTTGCCTTCGAGCGGTGCTTCCGCGAAGACGTCGACGATCGAGTAGTCATAGTCACTCATCGTCGTGCACTATCGCTTGTCGACAATGTGCAGTGCGGCCGCCGTTTCGCTGCGGACCCTCCTGCAAAGGTCCGCGTCGTTTGCGATCGATTGCCCGTAGGAGGGGATCATTTCTTGAATCTTCGGCGTCCAGGCGGGCAGGTTTGCGGCGAAAGCCTTCTCGAGGATGCCGAGCATGATCGCGACTGAAGTCGAGGCGCCGGGCGACGCGCCGAGGACCGCGGCGAGCGATCCGTCCGACGCGGTGACGACCTCCGTTCCGAATTGGAGCTTTCCGGTGCGCTGCGAATCGGGCATGATCACCTGAACGCGCTGGCCGGCAACCTCCAGACGCCAATCGGATTTTTTGGCGTTCGGAAAGAACTCGTGCAGCGCTTCGAAGCGCGCATCGGACGATTCGAGAACTTGGCCGACGAGATACTTCGTCAAGTCAAAATTGTCACGACCGACCGCGAGCAGGGGTGCGACATTGTCGGGCCGGATCGATACGAAGAGATCCGCGAGCGAACCGCTCTTGAGAAACTTCGTTGAAAAGCCGGCGTACGGCCCGAACAGCAACGAACGCTTGCCGTCCACGACGCGCGCATCGAGGTGCGGCACCGACATCGGCGGCGCTCCGACCGATGCTTTCCCGTAGACCTTCGCTTCGTGTCGATCGGCGAGACCGGGATCGTCGCAGCGCAGCCAGAGGCCGCTTACCGGAAATCCGGCGAAGCCTTTTCCTTCGGGAATGCCGGATTTTTGCAGCAACGGCAACGCACCGCCGCCGGCGCCGAGAAAGACGAACTTCGACGACACCGTTTGCCTCGTTCCCGTGCTCTCGTCGAGCACGGTGACGTTCCACGTGCCGCCGTCGTGAGCGCGGTGCAGATTCGTGACCCGGTGCCGGTACGCCACGCTGAAATCCGACTGTTTTTCGAGGTTGCCGATGAGCGCGCGCGTCAAGGCGCCGAAATCGACGTCGGTGCCCGTGAGGTCCCTCGTGGCCGAGCACGGTTGGTTCGGATCGCGGCCTTCCATCACGAGCGGCATCCAAGTCGCGAGCGTCTGCGGGTCGTCCGCATATTCCATTTCGCTGAAGCAATGATGCGCGCTCATCGCATCGTAGCGGCGCTTCAGGAACGCCACGTTCGCTTCCCCATGCACGAAGCTCACGTGCGCGACCGGGTGGACGAACTCATCGGGAGAGGCGAGCGCGCCCTTGCGCAAGAGATACGTCCAGAGCTGCCGGGAGAGGTCGAAATCGGTATTGACTTTGAGCGCGCGTGAAATGTCGACCGTGCCGTCCGGGTTTTCGACCGTGTAGTTCAACTCGCACAGCGCGGCGTGCCCGGTGCCCGCGTTGTTCCACGCGTTGGAACTCTCTTGCGCCGAACCGGGCAACGATTCGAACATCGCGATGCGCAAGCTGGGACTCAGTTCGCGCAGCATCGTGGCAAAGGTCGCGCTCATGATGCCTGCCCCGACCAACACGATATCGAGGTCGGTGGAGCCCGTCTGGTTCGTATTCACACGGCGCTCTTCAATCGAAGCAGAAATCTTTCCCGGCGCCAATCGGGGTCGGGCCTCCCTAGCGCTCGAGGGACGAGCGAGCGTAGACCGCGTCCAGCGATAAGCCGCCGTTGCCGAGATAGGTTTCCCCATCGTCTACGATTTCCGTCGCCCACGCGCTGGTGCGCGAGCGCGAGTCGACCTCGATACGTCGGATATCGGTGTGTACGATGACGTACCACTGGAGCGGCGCCAGGGTTCGATGCGCCGCGCGCTTTTCCACGACGTCGTACGCGCGCGTCGAACGAGAGAGGACCTCGACGACGACGAGCGGCGTTTCGACGAACAGCGCATCCGGAGCAAGGTCCGTGCGAGCGACACCCGCATCGCAATAAAAGAAGCCCGTCTCCGAGAAGCGCACCTTTAAATCGGCGCCGAAGGTGCGGCACGGAGCCGGAAACAGACGCTCGAGCGCGTTTCGAACGTTGAATCCAATGCGATCGTGATCTGCCGATCCACCGGCAAACGCCACGACGAAGCCGTGGTGAAGCTCAAATTTCGAACTTTGCCGGGCTTCCCATCGAAGATACTCTTCCGCGCCGAGCTGCGGAACGATCGCTTCGCGCTCAGCAAAGGCTTCGCGCTCGCGGCACGGTCTTCCGGTCCGTCGCGGGGCACGAACCCGTGCATCCCTACAGGCGCGTTTCGGCGGCCCCGACGATCTTGCCGGCTCGCAAAATAAGTTGTATCGAACTTCCGCCGTCGGGGCTATCTGCGTCGAAGAACGTGACGCGCGTCAGGCCGCATTGCGTGAGACCCGCGTCTTTTGGCACGAGCGCGAGCGCGGGGGCGAACTGCGTCTCGAGCGCGCGCGCCTCGTTGCTCGGGCCGGGATCGAGCGGCGGAGCGTTGGCTGCGGATTCCACGAATCCGCGTGCGGCGATGCCGTTCCCATTAAAGACGAACACGACGAGGTCGCCGGCAAGTTCGGCCATGAGGGGTGCGGGTTTCAGGGCCGGGTTGGGACCGACGATCTCCGTTGCCATCGGTTTCGCAATTTCCGCGCCGAAGGTGAGCTTTTCGAAATCGGCATGTGATATCGTGACGGGCGGTGGCCCCGGCGTAGCGTTTATGTCCTCGAACGACACGACGAAACCGGGAAAGCACGCGTTGATTGCGTTGCCGTCGACAAACGTATTCCATTGCGCGGAGCTGATCGTTGTCGCGGCGTCGGCCGCCGCAGTGCCCGCGAGTGCGACGGCGATCGAAAACGCCGCAGTCGCCGCGAACGCCTGGTCGAACATAGGACGAACCCCTCCAGATGCCGGCCCATCCGTCGGATCGGCATCCGCTACGTACGGTATCGAGCCTCGCATGGCCCTGCGGTCGCCTTTCCGGGGAACTCCGTCCCGGGCCCGGACACCGCGCCGTTCCCGTCGAAACCTGCGCTCCATGGCAACCACGTTCGATCGACCTTCCGGCTTGGGACCGCAACCGCCACCGGAGTACGCCGCGGAGCAAGACCGGTACGAGGCGGCGGTTGCCCGCGCCAAGCGTCGCACGGACCCGGGCTCCGGCGCCACGGACCGCACGATTTCCGACATCCCGCTCGAGCCGCTGTACGGCCCCGAACACGTCGCCGGGCTCGACCTCGTGCGCGATCTCGGCCATCCGGGCGAGTTCCCATACACCCGGGGCATCCACCCCGGCGGCTACCGCGACCGGTTGTGGACGATGCGCCAGTTTGCCGGATTCGGCAACGCCAAGCAAACGAACGAACGCTACCACTTCCTGCTCGCCCAGGGACAGATGGGCCTCTCGGTCGCCTTCGACATGCCGACGCTCATGGGCTACGACTCGGACGCCCCGCAGGCGCGCGGCGAAGTCGGCAAGTGTGGTGTCGCGATCGACTCACTGCGCGATATGGAAACGCTCTTCGAGGGCATCGATCTCGGCGAGATCACGACCTCGATGACGATTAACGGTCCCGCGCCGATCGCATTCGCGCAGTACATCGCCACAGCCGAAGGCAAGGGCGTTCCGCGCGCCAAACTCGGCGGCACGTTGCAAGCCGATATCCTCAAAGAGTACATCGCGCAAAAAGAGTGGATTTTCCCGCCGCGCCCACACGTGCGGCTCATCGTCGACATGATGAAGTTCGCGACGGCCGAAATGCCCAAGTGGAACACGATCTCGATCAGCGGCTACCACATCCGCGAAGCGGGTTCGACCGCGGTCCAAGAGCTGGCGTTCACGCTCGCGAACGGATTCGCCTACGTCGAAGCGGCGATGGCCGCCGGCATGGACATCGATACCTTCGCGCCGCGCCTGTCGTTTTTCTTCAACTCGCACATCGATTTCTTCGAAGAAATCTGCAAGTTCCGCGCCGCGCGCCGTATCTACGCGCGCCGCATGCGCGACAAGTACGGCGCCAAAGATCCGCGTTCGTGGACGCTGCGCTTCCACACGCAGACCGCGGGCTGCAGCGCCACGGCGCAACAGCCGGAAAATAATATCGTGCGCGTCGCCTACGAAGCGATGGCGGCGGTGCTGGGTGGAACGCAATCGCTGCACACTAATTCGATGGACGAAGTGCTCGCGCTGCCCACGGAAAAATCCGTCGAGATCGCCCTACGTACCCAGCAGGTCCTGGCCTACGAAACGAACGTGACGAACGTCGTCGATCCGCTCGGCGGCTCGTACTTCGTCGAAGCGCTCACGGCGGAGATGGAAAAGCAGGCCGAGGCATATTTTACCCAGATCGCCGAGTTCGGCGGGGTCGTCGAAGCTATCGAGGCGGGGTTCTTCCAGCACGAGATCGCCGACGCGTCCTATCGCTACCAACGATCGCTCGAAACAAAGGAACGCGTCATCGTCGGTGTAAACGCCTTCGAGAAAGCGGAAGAAGAGCAGGATATGAACCTGCTCAAAATTGGTGTGGAAATCGAACGCGGCCAGGCGCGCTCGGTCGCCGAGGTTCGAGCCGGCCGCGACGGTGTCGCGGTCGAGGCGGCCCTTGCCGAACTCAAGCGCGCCTGCAGCGACGGCAATCGCAATACGATGCCGCCGCTCATCGACGCCGTGAAAGCACTCGCAACCGAAGGGGAGATCGTGGAAGCAATGGTTGAGGTTTATGGAAGGTATACGGAACGTGCGGCTTTTTAGTGCGGCGGCAATTGCCGCAGGCATCGTCCTTGGATCGATCGGCAGCGCGGGCGCCGATTCGACCACGTATGCGGTCGGTGTCACGTTCGGTGTCGTGCTCACCCAGCCGGTCACCACGGAAACGGCACACGTCGGCGACACGTTTTTTTTCAAAACGGCGGAAGACGTGAAGCTCGGGGATGTCGATCTGCCCGCCGGAACGCCGGGCACGGGCCGCCTGGCGACGGCCGTAGCGGCGACATCGACGACGACGCCTCAGCTCGCATTGCAAGCCGATAGTCTCACGAACGGCGCGGAAACGATCTGGGTGAACATCGATCCCTCGGTCAAAATAAAAGGCCACTACTCGACGCATCGCGATCTCGTCATCGATCCGGGCGCGACGTTCAGCGTGCTTTCGATCCTGCCACGCGCCAAGCTGGCGCCGCTCGTCACGCCGCCGCCGGAGAATTCGCCCACGACCACAAACGCCGTGCCGGGGCCGTCGCCATCGGCAAGCCCGAAGCCCGCCACCTAAGCGCCCTTGCGGCCGCCCTTGGCGGGGCCGCTTTGATTGCGGTGCTCGGAGCTCCGAGCGCCGCGATCGAAGGTCCGTATGCCGCGAACGTCGTGCGCATCAGGGTCCACCTCACGCAACGCATCTCTTCGCAAGATGCGCGTACCGGCGACGCGTTCGGCTTCGATACGTCCTCGAGCGTCGAGGTCGAGGGGCTCTTCCTCGCCGCGAACACCCACGGGCACGGGACCGTCGCGCTCGCACGGACCGCCAAAGGCCCGGTTCCTGGGCGGCTCGTGCTCGAAGTGCGAGCGCTCGATCTGCCCAACGGCAAGTCGCTCGATGTGGGCCTCGAACCTGGGCAACTGGATCGCAGCATCTCGGGCGACGTGCGGAGCTATCCCGGCAGCGGTACGGTCGGCGGCGTGCCGTTCGATATCGGCGGCAGCCGCAGCACAAACGTCGTGTACGAAAAGGGAACGGAATTCATCGTCGTGTCGCCGCCGCCGGCGACGCCGGCGCCCGACGAATCGCCGTAGCCGGTTCCGGCGCGGCGGCCGGCACCTGAGATGAGGGGACTTGAAGTCGCACTGTTCGGGCACGTGCGCTTGGCATTCGACGGCACATCGTTGGATTTTGCGGCGCCTCGCAAAACGCTGCCGCTTCTCGGCTACCTCCTCGTTCATCGCGGGGCCGCGATATCGCGGGAATTTCTGGCCTTCCTCATCTGGCCCGACGTCGATGAGGAGGTCGCGCGCAACAATTTGCGCCGCAATCTAACGCTTTTCAAGCAGATCTTGCCGTCGCCCGCTCCGGCCGAAACCTGGATCCTCGCAAGCAACGAACTCGTTCGCTGGAATCCGGAGGCGCTGTGCACGCTCGATATTGCGGAGTTCGACCGGCTCTGCGGCGATCCGGCAAGTCTCGCTCGGGCGGTGGAGCTCTACGCCGGCGATCTGCTGGAGGATCTGTACGACGATTGGGTCTTTCCGGAGCGCGAACGTCTCCGCGCGGCGTATCTCGGTGCGCTCAAAGGGTTGATCCGCCGCCACCGCAGCGAGCGAGACTTCGCGCGCGCGATCGGCTACGGTCAGCGTCTTCTTGCAGCCGACCCGTTGCGTGAAGATGTGGCGCGCGAGATTGCCGCGACTCGGTACGAAGCGGGCGATCGTGCGGGCGCGCTCGGCGGTCTCGATGCGTTCGTCAGGCGCCTTCACGCCGATCTTGGGATTGGGGCGATGCCGGAAACCCAGGCGCTGCGCGAGTCGATTTTGCGCGATGAGTACAGCGCGCGTCCGCTCGCGGAACGCGGCGACGTGCCTGTCGTCGAACCCCGCGCGGCCGCAGCAGCGGACTTTCCGTTCATCGGGCGAGAATCGGCGCTCGAGCGCGCCGGACATTTGTGGGATCGAGCCGCGCGCGGAGCCGGCGGCGTCGCGTTCGTCGCCGGCGAAGCCGGTATCGGCAAGACGCGCTTCGCGGCCGAACTAGCGCTCCGCGCGGAGGAGCAGGGCGGACGCATTCTCATCGGCGCCACGAGTGGCCCCGAGAGCCATCCGTATGAAGCGCTTTGTGATGCGCTACGCACCGCGATCCCATTGCTCGTGGCTGCGAATCTCGATCGCCGTTGGCTATCCCAACTCGCCGCGCTCATTCCCGAAATCGCGGCGCGCGTTGCGATCGAACCGGCGCCCGCGCTGCGCCCCGAAGAAGAGCGCACGCGCTTGTTCGAAGCGTTGGCGCGTGCCCTCTCGGCGCTGTCGAGAGCTCGGCCTTTGCTGCTGATTCTCGAGGATATGCATTGGTGCGGAGCAGCGAGCGCCGAGCTTCTGGGCTTCGTTGCGAACCGCATCGCGGGGGAGCGGATCGCGATCGTTGTGACGTATCGCAGCGAAGAGATCGTGCGGAGTCATCCGTTGCGGCCAGTGCGTCGCGCAGTGCAAGCGCGCGGCGGGGGCCTCACGATCGAACTGCCGCGCTTCGATCGAGCGGCAGTCGCACAATTGGTGGCACGGCTCGCGGAAAGCGGCGGCTGTGGAGGCGATCCGGAAGACCTCTATGCGCGGAGCCTCGGGAACCCGCTCTTCATTGGCGAGCTCATCCGCGCGGACTCGGAGCACGTGCTGTCGTACGCGGAGGCGGCCCAACTGCCCGTGACGATTGAGTCTACCATCGCGGCACGCCTCGCGCGCTTAGGCGACGACGCGCGGCGCGCCGCGGGGGTTTGCGCAATCGTCGGCGACACGTTCGATTTCGAGGTGATCGGTGAGGTCACCGGGTGGGAAAGCAGCGTCCTGCTCGACGCACTCGATGAGTTGGTGGAGCGCCACGTCATCCGCGAGACGACGAGGCGCGAACGGGGTGCCTACGCGTTCACCCACCATCTCATTCGCGAGACCGCGTACGCCGAGCTTCCGAGCGAAGCGCGACGCCGCTATCACGGCGTCGTCGCGCGCGCGATTGGTGCGCTGCACGCGGGGGAGGCCGCTGGGTGGGCGGCGGAGCTCGCGCGGCACTTTGAAAAAGCGGGGGAAGCTGCGGCTGCCGCGGCCGCCTGGTTGCGCGCGGCGCGAGCCGCGCTACGCTCGTACGCGAACGCAGAATCCCTCGAAGCGGCGACGCGCGGTCTCGATTTGCTGGCGTCGACGCCGGCAGCCGATGTAAAGGCAGACCTCCTCCGCGCGAGCATCGATGCTGCCGGCCGCCTCGGCGATCGCCCGAGGCAAAGCATCAATATCGCGGCGCTCATCGAGTTGGCGCGCGAGCGCGAGGATTCCGAAATGCTGCGCGGCGCGCTGCGGCAAGAGCTCGAACTGGCGCACCTCGTCAGCGACAAGTCGCGCGCGCAAGGCGCGCTTGCGGCGCTGTCGCGGGAAATCGCCCCGGACGACCATCGCTGGCGTGCGGAGCTCCTGCGCGCCACGGCGCAGGTGGCATTCGATTCCTTCGACCTAGAAACGACGCTGGAGGCGGGTACGGCCGCGATCGATCTGTACCGAGCATGCGCCGACCTGCGCGGGGAGTTCGACGCGCTCATGATTCTCATCGAGGCGCGAAACCGCGCGAATCGCTACGAGGAGAATCGGGCGGATCTGGAACGCGCCTCCGACATCGTGCGCGCCGCGGGCGATACGCTCATCAGCGCGCGCTTGCTGCAAACCGCGATGGTGGAGCCGTTCATGAAGGAAGACTATCCGAGCGTGCACCGCATGGCGGGGGATCTGCTCGACCTTTCGCGTTCGACCGGCAATCGGCTGGGCGAAGCGAGAGCCTACGAGCGCCGCGCGTGGGCGGCCAAGAGCATGTTCGCGATCGCCGAATCGATCGACTGCCACGCGAAGGCGCTTGCGATCTGCGAATCGATCGGCGACCTGCGAGGCAGCCGCACGCTCGAGAACAACTGGGGTGCGCTCGACGTAACGCTCGGCAAACTTGAGCGCGGACGCGAGCGCCTCATGCGCGTTCTCGATGCAGCTACGTCTGACGGCGATCTGCGCATGGAGTATTTCGCCGCAATCAACCTCGGCGGAGCGGCGCATGCCGAGGGAAACTTCGGCGTGGCCAAGGACTTCGAACTGCGCGCGCTGCACCTCGCGCGGCAGCTCGGAAGCGAGGCGCTAGCCTCGCTCGCCCTCGGATCCCTCGGCGCGGCGGAGATCGAACTCGGCGAACTCGATGCGGCCGTCGGGTACCTTGAAGAGGCGGTGCTGATTCAGCGCCGTCTCGACCAGCGTCTAGAAGTCTTAACCAACCAGGCGCGACTGGCGCTGGTTCGCGCCAAGCTCGGTGATGTCGAACGGGCGCGCGACGGCGCACGCGACGTGCTCGAACACGAGCGGGCGCACCCGGACCTTCTCGACGATCCGGCGGAGGTGCTTTGGAATCTGGCGCGGGCGCTGCACGTCTGCGGCGACGAGCCCGAAGCTCGTGAGGTTGCCGAACACGCTGGCCGGGTGCAAGAAGCTCGGATCGCTTCGATCGACGTCGCCGAGTACAGGGAGAGCGTCGCAGCCATGCGCTGGCACCGCGAATTGACGCGCACTCGTTCCAAAGGCGTCTGGCCGGCGCAGGACGGTTCGGCTACGCGCGTGGGGTAGCATCAGCGCGTTGTGACCGATCAAATCTTCGTCGTGCGCATGTGGTTCGAGGCCTCGGGCTTGCAAGCGGGACAATGGCGCGGCTCGGTCACGCATGTCGGTTCGGGCGAGCGCTGGTACTTCGCGGAGCTTGCCGAGCTTGGGGATTTCATTCGCCTGCGCTTGTCGCCCGGGGACGCTGCGGCTACGGCGCCGGGCTAAGCTCGGCACGAGGGTCCGACCGACCGAAACGGCCCGAAGATCGTGGAGAAAGACGATGATGATGTTGAAGCGTGCAACCTTCGCACTGATCGCGGTAGCGGCCGGCGGCTGCAGCCACCAGGCAAGCGATGCTCAAAGCGCCGTGACCTCGGCCCCGCAAGCGACCGTCGCTCAGACGACGGCCGCTCCGGCGATGCCGGTGGCGTCCCCGCCCGATGCGGGGACGCAGCCTGAGGGAACAGGGTCGCCGGCAGCGGCATCGGATCCGGCGATCGCTTCGAGTGACGGCGACACGCCCGGTCTGAAAGTCGAGCTGAACTCGCTCGTCCGTGGATCGGATACGGTCACCCTCAAATTCACGGTGGTCAACAATTCCCCGAAGGCGATGGGCATGTTCTACGGATTGGGAGGCAGCGGATACGCCGGCAACAGCGACGCGTCCGGCGTGAATCTCATCGACACGGTGTCGAAGAAGAAATACTTTCCGTTGGCAGATACCGACAAGACGTGCATATGCAGTCACGATATCGAAAATCTCGCGCCGGGTACGCAGGTCGCTCTGTGGGTGAAGTATCCGGCACCGCCGCCGAGCGTCGCGAAGATCAGCGTCGACGTTCCGCATTTCATTCCGCTCGACGACGTTCCGATTTCGCAATGACCTGCCTGCGGACCGCGCTTGTCGTCACGCTCGTGCTCGCGGCGGTGGTGCTCGCGCAGCCGTCCGCGGCAGACACCGCCTCGATGGTGAAGATATTGGGTATCGTCTCCCACGTCGAGGACATGTCGGGCAACGTGCGCGACGTGGCTGGTAACGCCGTCTCCCTCTCGGGCAATGTTCAGATCGTTGCCGCCAGGATCCGAAGCATGGTCGGGAAGAGCAAGAACGTTGCGGTCAAGGTCTCGCGCACCGAGGTTCGGATCGATCTCGCCTCCGACGTAGTATTCGATTTCGATAGCGCACAGATCCAGCCGAAAGCGCGCCAGACGCTCGCGCGGGTCGCGCAGTTCATCGGCGCGAGTGCGAAAGGCCGGGTGCGCATTCTCGGATACACCGACGGCAAGGGATCGGCCGAGTACAATCAGGGCCTTTCGGAGCGCCGCGCGCGGTCGGTCGAGTCTTGGTTCGTCGACAAGGACGCACTGCGCCACGTCGATTTCGCGACCCAAGGGTTCGGCATGCGCGATCCGGTCGCGCCGAACACCAAGCCCGACGGGTCCGACGACCCGGTGGGTCGCCAAAAAAATCGCCGCGTGGAGATCGTGCTCGCGAAATAGGATCGAGAGCGGCGTCTTCGCATGACTATTTCGTACGGCTGGGGTGCATTCGATGGAGGGCCTTCGCGGGCGCCGGAAAGAAACTCGCCGGCACGGCAGCGCGAGATGACGCCGTTTTCGGTCGCCCGCTCAGGACGAGGGAGGCACCCATGCTCCGATGTACGATACGCCGGGCGATCACGTTCCCGTCGGTTCTCGTATCGACTGGGGCGGATTAACATGTTCGCGTTGGCGATCGATCCCGAATGGATTGTCGTCGGAGTCGGGGGCGCGATCGTACTCGCGATCGTGCTTGCTATCGTCGCGGCGCGCGATCGAAAGCGTAAGGCCGCCATCAGCGAGATTGCTCGTGAAATCGGGTTCTCGATGGAAGGCTCGAAATGGAGCGATTCCGAGCAGAGCCGGGATCTCGTGACCGCGCTGTTTGCGACTGGGAAGGTTCGGGCGTTTCGAAACATCATGACCGGTGGATCGGCCGGCTTGCGTGCGGCCGTGTTCGATTACTCCTACCTGACGGGCGGTGGAAGCGACACTCACAAAACCGAGCAGACCTGTGCGTCGTTTCTGGGGAGCGGGGCAAACCTCCCGACGTTCAATGTGGCAC
>Ga0302326_10018926_pt1 | contig 14256 bp, 10 predicted proteins | sample Palsa_T0_3_FD_202264 | JGI IMG/M metagenome (GOLD analysis project Ga0302326, IMG submission 202264) | Peat permafrost microbial communities from Stordalen Mire near Abisko, Sweden - Palsa_T0_3 | ecosystem: Environmental > Terrestrial > Soil > Palsa > Peat permafrost | place: Sweden: Abisko... | reverse complement strand
TGCCCGACATGGGCGCCACGGTCCGGCTGCCCCGGATCATCGGTGAGAGCCGGGCCCGCGAGCTCATCCTGCTCGGCGACATCATCGACGCCGACCAGGCCCTGCGGATCGGGCTGGCCAACCGGGTCGTCGCCGCAGCCGACCTCGACGCCGCCGCGGCCGAACTGGCCGCGCGCCTGGCCGGCCAGCCGCCGCTGGCGGTCCGGGGGGCCCGGCGGGCACTCGACGCGGCGTGGTACCGCAGCCCCGAGGAGAGCCTCAGCGTGGCCGTGGAAGGACAGCTCCGCTGCCTTAAGTCCGAGGACTTCAAGGAGGGCTTCCAGGCGATGACGGAGGGCAGAAGCCCTCAATGGCGAGGACGCTAGAGCAGGACAGCAGACAGTCTCACCAGCGAAGCGCGTCGGATGAACCGCCGTTCGCCGCGACCAGCAGGCGGGCCGCGGCTTCGGCGGAGGGCTTGCGGGCGACCCGCTCGGTCACCAGGGCCCGGGCCAGGGCATCGTCGCCGGCCCTGGCCGCGGCGGCGATGAGGGTGAGGTCGATGACGTCACGCTGCGCGTGGCTTCCGCCGACGGCATGGGCCCGTGGCCGGATATCGATGAGCAGGTCGATGGCCCGGTCCGGGCGGCCCGCGGCGGACGCGCTGAAGCCCTCGAGCAGGTCCAGGCCGGCCCGCTCGACGGCTCCCCGGTTAGTGGGCGCGGTGAGGTGCCGGTTCGCGGCGACCACCAGTTCGTTGCGCGCATGGTCTCCGGCCAGCCCGAAGGCCATCACCGCATGCCAGTCGTTGAAGATGTAGACGGGATTGCCGACCAGGCCGCTGATGTCGGCCGCGAGCTGCTCGGCACGCTCGGTGATGTCGACGCCGAACAGCGACAGCCGCCAGAGCAGGGAGGAGGCGTCTACCACGTCGAGCCACTCGGTGGACCGGCCCGCGCGGATCGGGTTGTCGTACAGCGCGAGTGCCTCATCGATCTCGCCGAGTTCTAGGTGGTACAGACCCCGGTGCCACCAGTTGTGGATGGCGAAGTAGCTGGCCGACCAGTCGCTGGCCGACGCGGTGAGGAACGTGACACCGTCGCGCTGGCTGCCTTCCATCTCGAAGACGTGCGCCAGCGCGTGCACGGACCAGACATCCCGGGGATTGTGGTCCAGCGCGGCCCGGGCCCGCGATTCCGCCTGCCGGTAGTCCGCGTTCTCCTCCAGGCCGAAGGCGTAGATGCCCTGGACGTATCCCCAGCCAGGCTGCTCACGCGGCCAGGCGGGCAGGACCCGCGCGGCGCTATCGCGCAGCTCGAGCCGGTTGCCGAGGAAGAAGTAGAGGTCCTGGGCGACCTTGAGCGCGAGCAGGTCGCGCGGATGGCACAGCAGGGCCCGCTCCAGCGAGCGGGTCGTGGCCTCCCAGTCGCCGTCGACCCAGTGCCTGGCCGCGCGCATGTGATGGGCCTCCCGCTCGCCCATGACGGTCTTGTCCAGCTGCTTCAAGATCTCGCTGGCGGCGGCGACGCCATCGGCCGTGGTCGCGTACAGCTGGAGGTAGGCGCGGTAGATGTGGCCGAGCACCAGGGTGTCGTCGGCGGTGACCGCTGCCTCGGCGCGCGCGACGGGGTCCCCGGCCAGCGCGGCCAGATCCTCGATGGCCTCTTCGAGCAGCGTCACCGCATCGGGGTGGGCGGCCCGGACGGGAACGCCCCAGCGATCCGCGAACTCTTTGCCCATCTCGGATCCTCCTGCCTGTGGCTGGCAGGTAAAGCGTACCCAGCAGATGCATAAGCCTGCCGTACCGGCCAACGCCGCGTAGGCGATGACGGCCGCGAGCGCGCCGAGGACCATCCCGCCCACCACCTGGGCGGTCGTGTGGTCTTTGAGTGATACCCGGGACCAGCCGAGCAATGCCACGAGCAGGAACCCAGGCAGCACCAGCGGTCCGTAGGTGAGAGCGAGGATGGCCACCGAACCCGAGGCCACCGCGCAGTGGATGGAGATCTTCCACACGATGGTGATGGCCGCGAGCACCGCCACGCTGGTCAGCATGAAGGCGAGATACCCGGTCACCATGACGGGCGCGCCGAGGACGATCAGCAGGATCAAGCCGACCGTGACCGACGCCGTGATGAACGCCAGCACGATCAGCCGGGGGCGGCGCGCGCCCACGTTCCGGTCCGCCCAGCGGCCGTGGCGGATGCCGTGGGAAATGAACAGCGTCGGCAGCACGGCTGCGAAGAACACGGCCAGCAGTCCCCAGCCGACGCCGGCCAGGCCGTCGGCGTGCGCGCCGATCAGGGGCACGGTGACGATCAGCCAGTTCTTGGGCTCGAGCAGGTAGGAAATCAGCTGGGCCGGTGACCTGAGCCCGGCGGCTGCGGCGGGCAAGACGGGGGCGCGGGTCACAGGTCTAGACAACCACCTCGGCCCCGCCACTGACAAGCACGCCAGAGTCCGTGGGCTCCTGGACCGCGGCCGACGGCGCGGCGAAAGCCGCGAGCGGGGTCAGGAAGGCTACTATCGCAAGGAGCTTATAGCTAGGTTTGTGCCCCTGCCCGGCGGAGGAAACATGAGCAAGGGGACAGTGATCCTGTTCTTGTGGCTGATCATCGGCGCTGCCGCGGCCGGCCAGCGCGGCTATTACAGTGCGCCCAACCTGAGCTGTACCCAGGGAGCGACGATAGCGCTGACGGTCGCCGCCGGTCCGCTCAACTACGTCGGCCTGAACCCGAAGATTTCCTGCACCACCCCGAAGCCAAGCGGCTGACCTTCTGGCGCACGCCCAGGCCGGTTTTCGTCATCCCTTCCCGGCGGGCCAGTCAGGAGTGCACAATGGGGCGGGTGAACAATGGCCAGTTCGGGGCCGTGTGCCCGCAATGCGGCAGCGCCGCCGCCGTGCATTCGATCGGTGAACTGGCCGCGCTAGCCAGCAACCAGCCGGGCCACGGCCCGGCGCCGCAGGCGAGCTACAGTCCGCCACCCCCGGTCTACGATCTGCCCCCGGGCTTCAATCCGCCGCCGCCGGGGGGCTACGGCCCGCCGCCCCCGCCGGGGTATCAGGGACCGCCGCCGCCGGGATACACCGGCTCGGCCCGCCCCGGCCAGCCTAGCCAGTCGGGCCTGTCCAGCCCGTCGGGCCTGTCCAGCCCGTCGGCTCAGCCCATGCGGCCCACGGACTGGCCAGGCCTCGGGGATGTTGCCTCCTCGCTTGAGGATGGTGTCGCCGACGTGGTCTTGGGCGCAGCCGCGCGGTTCGTCGGCCGGGCGATCAGCCGCCGCGTGCAGCGCACCGTCAGCGAGCGGGTGCTGCCGGCCCTCGCCGTCAAGCACGAGGCGATCATGCGCGAGCAGATCGCGATCGCCGAGCGGCATCCGGACCTGCGCGCCTGCCTGACCGATAAAGTGATCTTCCTGGCCGGCGGCGACCGCGTGCTGCCGATGCCCAGCCTCACCGGCGGGTTTACCGTCGAGCAGTCCGATGCCGTGGTCGCCCGCCTGCGGGACGGCTGAGCTGGGTTCATCCTCGGGCGAGGAAGAAACGCCGGCCCGCTCCGGGCGGGCAGCACGGTCCGGCTCCAGAAGGTTCGTTATCCCGAACGGGCCCGACGCCTGTTCTCGGCGACCTCACGCAGCCGGTAGCGCTGTGTTTTCCCGCTGACGGTCTTGGGCAGCTCGGCGACGAACTCGACGGCCCGCGGGTACTTGTAAGGAGCGATGGACTTCTTGGCGAAATCCTGCAGCTCGGCGGCCTTCGCCGGGTCTGCCGAGGCGCCTTCGCGGAGCACGACGAACGCCTGCACGATCATGCCGCGGTCCGGGTCGGGCGCGCCGACGACGGCCACCTCGAGCACGTCGGGATGGTCGAGGAGCGCCTCCTCTACCTCCGGGCCTGCGATGTTGTAGCCCGCCGAGATGATCATGTCGTCGCTGCGCGCCTGGAACCAGTAGTAGCCGTCGCCGTCGCGGACGTAGGTGTCGCCGGTGACGTTCCAGCCGCGCTGCACGTAGGCCTGCTGGCGCCAGCCGGACAGGTAGCGACAGCCCGTGGGGCCCTGCACGGCGAGCCGCCCGGGCTGGCCGTCGGGGACCTCGTTCCCGCTCTCGTCGAGGATCGCCGCGCGGTAGCCGGGCACCGCCTTCCCGGTCGAACCGGGCCTGATGTCACCGTCGGCGGCGGCGATGAAGACGTGCAGCATCTCCGTCGAGCCGATGCCGTCGATAATCTCCAGGCCGGTCGCCTGGCAGAACTGTTCCCACACCGACGCCGGCAGGTGCTCGCCGGCCGAGACGCAGCGCCGCAGGTTCCCCAGTGCGGCTGCCTTCCCGGCGGCCAGCATGGCCCGGTAGGCGGTGGGGGCGGTGGACAGCACGGTTACCCCGTGGGCCGCTATCGCGTCGGCCAGCTCACCCGGTGTGGCCCGTTCGAGGAGCAGCGTCGAGGCGCCCGCGCGCAGCGGGAAGAGCAGCAGGCCGCCGAGCCCGTAGGTGAAGCCGAGCGGGGGAGTGCCGGTGAACACGTCGTCCGGGCGGGGCTTGATGAGCTGGCGCGAGAAGGTGTCCGCGGTGGCCAGGAGGTCCCGGTGGAAGTGCATGGTCACCTTCGGCTGGCCGGTCGTGCCCGACGTCGGGGCGAGCATGGCCACGTCATCGGCGGCGGTGTTCACCGCGGTGAACCGGGCGTCCTTGGCCGCGCAGCGGGCGGCCAGCTCGCCGGGGTCGTCGCCGCCGTAGAGCACCGTGGTCAGGGCCGGCGCGGCGGCGGCCAGGTCCTCGGCGAAGCGGTGATCGCACAGGGCTAGGCTCGGCTCGGTCAGGGCGACGATGGCGGCGATCTCCCGGGCCCGCAGCAGAGCCATGGTGGTGACCGCCACCGCGCCGGCCTTGAGTACGGCGAGCCACGCCGCGGCGAGCCACCGGCCGTTCGGCCCGCGGAGCAGGACCCGGTTTCCCGGCCGCAGGGCGAAGTCCTCGGTCAGCACCCGGGCGAGCTGATTGGTGAGCCGGACGGTCTCGCCGTAGGTCCAGGTTCCGGTCGGCGAGAGCAGGCAGGGGCGGTCGTGACCATGCCGGTCCGCGGTTACGTCGAGAAGCTCCACCGCGCTGTTCAGGCGGCCGGGGTAGCTGAGCTGCGGCAGGTCGAAGCGGAACTCGGGCCACTGGTCCCGGGACGGGAGCCGGTCTAGGCAGAAGGTGTCGAGGTGTGCCGAAGGGGCGTGCCGCATCTGGCCCCACTTCCTCGCGTCCCGTAGGGTAGACCACCAGTATTTAACTTTTGTGACGACAGTCAAGACTCCGCCATACTCGCGCACCGGGGAGCAGCCGGAGCGCCGACGTCTCGCAGCGGGACGGAACCGCCGGACCGTAGCGTTACATTTGCTGGGTCCGCATGCGTCGTGCCCCGCATGGCGGAGACCTAAGAGCGCCCAGACGAGCAAAGGTGAGGTTAAACCGTGGCCCTGCCCTACGATTCCGCGGTCAAGTTCCAGGATTACGCGCACCCGCAGATGATCGTGTCGACCGAGTGGCTGGCCGAGCACCTCGGCGACCCGGGGCTGGTGGTGGCCGAATCGGACGAGGATGTGCTGCTGTACGAGACCGGCCACATACCCGGCGCGGTCAAGCTGGACTGGCACACCGAGCTCAACGACCCGGTCACCCGCGATTACGTCGACGGACCCGGCTTCGCCGCCCTGATGTCGGAGAAGGGGATCAGCCGGGACACCACGCTGGTGCTCTACGGGGACAGGAACAACTGGTGGGCGGCCTACGCGCTGTGGGTCTGCTCCCTGTTCGGCCACCCGGACGTTCGGTTGCTCGACGGCGGGCGGGCCAAGTGGATCGCCGAGGGCCGCGAGCTCAGCACCAGCGAGCCCAAGCGCCAGCAGGCCGACTATCCCGTCGTCGACCGCGACGACCAGCAGATTCGCGCGTTCGCCAGCCAGGTCCTGGCCCATCTGGGCCAGCCGATGATCGACGTGCGGTCGCCCGGCGAGTACACCGGCGAGCTGCTGCACATGCCCGATTACCCGCAGGAAGGCGCGCTGCGCGGCGGGCACATCCCCGGCGCTACGAACGTCCCGTGGGCCCGGGCCGCCGCCGAGGATGCCACCTTCAGGACCCGCGCCGAGCTCGAGGCGATCTACCACGGCGAGGCCGGGCTGAGCCCCGACGACGACGTCGTCGTCTACTGCCGCATCGGCGAGCGGTCCAGCCACACCTGGTTCGTGCTCCAGCACCTGCTCGGCTACCCGCATGTACGCAACTACGACGGGTCCTGGACCGAGTGGGGTAACAGCGTCCGGGTCCCCATCAGGCGGGGGGAGAACCCGTGACCGCCGCCACGCTCAACCCCCGGCTACAGGAAATCGTCGACGACTTCAACGCCATGCCGGGCAAGGAACGACTGCAGCTGCTGCTGGAGTTCTCCCAGGACCTGCCGCCGCTGCCGGACCGCTACGCCGAGGACCGCAGCCGGCTCGAGCCCGTGCCGGAATGCCAGTCGCCGCTTTTCCTGGCCGTCGAGGTCGAACCGGACGCCACCGTTCACCTCTTCTTCGAGGCCCCGCGCGAAGCGCCGACGACGCGCGGCTTCGCCAGCATCTTGCACGCGGGCCTGGACGGCCTGCCCGCCGAGGAGGTCCTGGCCACGCCGGGCGAGTTCACCAGCCAGCTCGGACTGCAGGACCTGGTGAGCCCGTTGCGGCTGCGCGGGATGGCCGCGATGCTGGCCCGGATCAAGCGGCAGATCCGGGACCAGCGCGGCTAGCCGGCCGGGCGCTCAGCCGAGGCGGTCGGCCAGGTCTTGCTGCAGCTCCCAGAGCCGGTCGGGCAGCTCGGGACCGAAGATGCGGAAGAACGCGGGGATCTGCTCCGCCTCCGCCTGCCAGGCCCGGGTGTCCACCGTGAGCAGCAGGTCCAGGTCCGCCTGGCTCAGGTCCAGGCCGTCCAGGTCCAGCGAGCCCGGCGCGGGCAGATTGCCGATCGGGGTCGGCACCGCCTCGGCGTCCCCGGAGAGCCGCTGGATGATCCACTTCAGCACCCGCATGTTCTCGCCGAAGCCCGGCCACACGAACCTGCCGCCGGCGTCCTTGCGGAACCAGTTGACGTAGAAGATCCCGGGCAGCTTGGCCGGGTCGGCCGTCCGGCCGATCTTCAGCCAGTGCGCGAAGTAGTCGCCCATGTTGTAGCCGCAGAACGGCAGCATCGCGAACGGGTCGTGCCGCAGTTCGCCGAGCGTGCCCTCGGCCGCGGCGGTCTTCTCCGAGGCGACGTTGGCCCCGAGGAACACGCCGTGATCCCAGTCGAAGGACTCGATCACCAGCGGCACCGTGCTGGCGCGCCGACCGCCGAACAAGATGGCCGAGATCGGCACGCCGGCCGGGTCGTCCCACTCCGGTGCGATGATCGGGCACTGGTCGGCGGGGGTGGTGAACCGGGCGTTGGGGTGAGCCGCGGGCTCGGGCGAGTCTGGGGTCCAGTCCCGGCCCTTCCAGTCGGTCAGGTGCGCGGGCGGCTCCTCGGTCAGGCCCTCCCACCACACGTCGCCGTCGTCGGTCAGGGCGACGTTGGTGAAGATGCTGTTGTCGGCCATGGCCGCCACGGCGTTGGCGTTGGTCTTGATGCCCGTGCCGGGCGCGACCCCGAAGAAGCCGGCTTCCGGGTTGATCGCGTACAGCCGGCCGTCCGGGCCGAACCGCATCCAGGCGATGTCGTCACCGACGGTCTCGACCTTCCAGCCGCTGATGGTGGGCTGCAGCATGGCCAGGTTGGTCTTGCCGCACGCGGACGGGAAGGCTGCCGCGATGTACCTGGGTTCACCGTCCGGGGGAGTGATCTTGACGATCAGCATGTGCTCGGCCAGCCAGCCCTCGTCCCGCGCCATCACCGATGCGATCCGCAGCGCGTAGCACTTCTTGCCGAGCAGCGCGTTCCCGCCGTAACCGGAGCCGTAGGACCAGATCTCCCTGGTCTCGGGGAAGTGAGAGATGTACTTGACCGTGTTGCACGGCCACGGGACGTCCTCCTGGCCGGGCTCAAGGGGCGCGCCGACCGAGTGGACCGCCCGGACGAAGGACCCGGTCTCCTCGATCGCGCGCAGCGCCGGGGTTCCCATCCTGGTCATGATCCGCATTGACGTGACCACGTAGGGCGAGTCGGTAATCTCCACGCCGAGCTGGGAGATGCTGCTGCCGATCGGGCCCATGCTGAACGGGATCACGTACATGGTGCGGCCGCGCATGCAGCCGTCGAAGATCTGCGCGAACGTCTCGCGCATCTCGCCGGGCGCGATCCAGTTGTTGGTCGGGCCCGCGTCGGCTTCCCGCTCGGAGCAGATGAAGGTGCGGTCCTCCACGCGCGCCACGTCACCGGGGTCGGACGCGCAGTAGAAGCTGTTCGGCCGCAGCTTCGGGTTCAGCCGCGTGAACGTACCGCTCTCCACGAGCTGGCTGGTCAGCCGCTCCCACTCCTGCTGCGAGCCGTCGCACCAGACCACCTCGTCGGGCTTGGTCAGCTGCGCGATGTCTCGCACCCACTTGGCCAGCTCGGGGAAGCTTGTCTGTTTTTGATCGTCAATAACGTCCGCGCTGAACATTGCCATCTCTCCTGCATAGGACTTACCCGGAGTAGTCCTGTCCGACGGTGGTTACGCTATAAATGGTCTAGTCCACTATTGCCGGGTGGCAATGCGCCTAGAACAGAGCCGAAGGTCCTCGCGCCATAGGGACCCAGGTGGTCGTGTCTCACCGCGATGAGGTGCCTCACCAGCGAGTATGCGGTTCCGGCCATTCGCGCTCCACGAGATCATTCGTGTCGTCGATGACAGGCAACTATCATCCACGGACAGCGGCCGACCTTTATCCGCGTCCGCCACGATGAGGTATATATACCCTAAGAATAGCCACGGCATGCCGCCAAAGTGCTAGCTCAGCGCTGTGATAAGCGACACCTTCGGGCGCGCCGCCGCTAATTCAGCCGCTTTAGCTCCAGGTCAGGCGTCGCGGCGGGCGAGCAGGTAGGCGGCGCCCGCCAGCATCAGCGCCGCCCAGATGCACAGCACGCCGAACCCCTGCCACGGTGACAGCAGGTCACCGGATACCTCGTGGGTGTGCGTGATCAGCGTCCCGGCCTGCTCGGGCAGGTAAGCGTTGATGTGGGCGCCCCAGCTGCCCGGCAGCAGCCCGGACAGGATGGGCAGCACGAAAACGACGCCGATGGCCGTGGAGATGGCGCCGGCCGTGTGCCGGATTATCGTGCCAATCGCCAGCGAGAACAACCCGAGCACGGTGAGGTACAGGCCGGCCCCGGCGACCGCACGGGCCACGCCCGAGTCACCCAGCGACACCGGGACGTGGGCGTGCAGGATGGTCGAGCCGGCGAAGAATGAGCAGAAGGCCACAATTTCCGTCACCACGATCAGCAGTGCCGCGAACACCACCGCCTTGGCCGCCAGCATCGGTATCCGGCGCGGGACGGCCAGCAGCGAGGCACGGATCACCCCGCTCGAGTACTCGCTGGTCATGACCAGCACGCCCAGCACGGCGATCGCGAGCTGCCCCAGTCCGACCCCGGCCCCCAGGATGAAGCCGACCGGGTCGGACAGGACGCTGGCATCGCGTGACACGGCGTGCGGGCCGTTCCAGTGCGATTCGGTCAGCCAGGTGAGCAGCGCGGTGAGGCCGATGCACACCACGATGAAGATAAGCAGTGTCCAGACGGTCGAACGCACCGACCGGATCTTCGTCCACTCAGCCCGCATCAGGTTGGCGAACCCGGCGCGGCCTCCGGTAGCCGGACCTGCGGGCCGCCGGTCGGGGGTAACGGACGTGGTCGTCATCGGCTCTTCCCTTCTCCGGCGTTCACCGGATCCGCGCCGTGCGTGCCGAACTCCAGGCTGCCCGACGTCAGCTCCATGAACGCCTCTTCCAGCGAGGCCAGCGGGGTCAGCTCGTGCAGCACGACCCCTCCGGACGCGGCGAGCTCGCCGATCCGGGACGCGGGCAGGCCGGTGACCGTGAGCAGCCCGGCCCCCGGGCCCGGGGGGCCCGGTGCCGCTTTGCCGCCGGCCTCGGTGATCAAGGCCGCCAGCCGGTCCGCGTCGGGGGTGCGCACCCGGACCGACTGGTCCGTGCTGCGCGCGATCACGTCCTCGGTGCTTGACTCGGTGATGAGCTTGCCCCGGCCGATGACGATCAGGTGGTCGGCGGTGACGGCCATCTCGTTCATCAGGTGACTGGACACCAAGACGGTGCGGCCCTCGCCGGCCAGCTGCTTCATCAGGTTCCTGATCCACAGCACGCCCTCGGGATCGAGCCCGTTGACCGGTTCGTCAAGCAGCAGGATCTCCGGGTCGCCGAGCATGGCCGCGGCCACGCCCAGTCGCTGGCTCATGCCCAGCGAGAAGCCGCCGGCCCGCTTGCCGGCCACCGCCTGCAGGCCCACCAGGCCCAGCACCTCCTCGACCCGGCGGGCCGGCAGGCCCTGCGTCTGGGCCAGGAACAGCAGGTGATTGCGGGCGCTGCGGCCCGGGTGCACCGACTTGGCCTCCAGCAATGCCCCCACCGTCCGCAGCGGGTCCCGCAGGTCGCGGTAGCGTTTGCCGTCGATGAGCGCGGTGCCGCTGGCCGGCCGGTCCAGGCCCAGGATCAGCCGCATGGTGGTGGACTTGCCCGCGCCGTTGGGGCCGAGGAATCCCGTCACCCGGCCCGGCTCGACGGTGAAGCTCAGGTGGTCCACCGCCGCCTTGCCCCCGTAGAACTTGGTCAGGTCGCGCGCCTCAATCATGCCGCTGCTCCTTGCCGTGAGCCTGCGTGTGCCGCCGACAAACCCTACCCTCGGCGGCGGCGCATGGCCTGCCGGGCTCCGGCGTTTCGCCGGTAAAGCTTGGGTCTCGGTCGCCGCGGCTACCGTTCCGGGCCGCCACCGAGCGTGCGCGGGGCCGGGTGCCCCGGCGCGAATGAGGTCGAGCCGCGGTCTCGGATCTTCGGTGCGGCCCGCCTGCGGCCTGCGGCTGCCCGCGGCGAACTGGTCCGGCCAGCTGGCGCCCGGGCCCGCGTAGCCCTGCTCGGCCGCGGCGTGCAGCGTCCACCGCGGGTCGTACAGGTGGGTCCGGCCCAGGGCACACAGGTCAGCCCGGCCCGCCAGGATGAGGGAGTTCACGTCGTCGTAGGAGGAGATCGCGCCGACCGCGATCACCGCGACACCGTACCGGCATCCGATCTCGTTACGGATCCGGTCGGCGTACGGCGTCTGGTAGCTGCGGCCGAAGGCGGGCCTTTCCTCGCTGACGACCTGCCCGGTCGACACGTCGATTCCGGCGGCGCCATGCTCGGCGAAGGCGCGGGCGACCTCGACGGCGTCGTCGCTGCCCAGGCCGCCCTCGCACCAGTCGGTCGCCGAGATCCGTACCGTCATCGGCCGGTCCCGCGGCCACGCCGCGCGGACCGAGTCGAAGACCTCTAGCGGGTAGCGAAGCCTGGCCGCCGGCGAGCCGCCGTAGCGGTCGGTGCGCCGGTTGGCCAGCGGAGACAGGAACGACGACAGCAGATAGCCGTGCGCGCAGTGCAGTTCGAGCAGGTCGAAGCCCGACCGCCCCGCCGCCCGGGCCGCCGCGGTGAACTGGCCCCTGATTTCGTCGAGTTCGGCCAGGGTGAGCTCGCGCGGGGTCTGGCTGCCGGCCGCGTAGGGTATCGGCGAAGGGCCGCACACCTCCCAGTTGCCGTCGGCCAGCGGGGTGCCCATGCCGTCCCACATCAGCCTGGTCGAGCCCTTGCGGCCGGAATGACCGAGCTGGATACCCATCTTGGCCCCGGTGTGGCCGTGCACGAAGGCGGTGATCCGGCGCCAGGACTCTTCCTGCCCGGCTGTGTAGATCCCGGTGCACCCGGGCGTGATCCGGCCGGCGGGGGAGACGCAGACCATCTCGGTCATCACGAGCCCGGCACCGCCGAGCGCCTGGCCGCCGAGATGGACCAGATGGAAGTCGTCCGGTACCCCGTCGCGGGCCGAGTACATGTCCATCGGCGAGACGATCACGCGGTTGGCCAGTTCCAGCCCGCCGAGCCGGAACGGCTGGAACATCGGCGGCCGGACGCGGCCGGGCACCCCCTGGCTGCGCGCGAACCAGCGGTCCACCGCCGCGACGAACCCGGGGTCGCGCAGCCGGAGGTTGTCGTAGCCGACCCGCCGGCTCCTGGTGACGATGTTGAAGGCGAACTGGTGCGGGTCCTGGCCGGCGTACTGGCCGATGTTCTCGAACCACTCCAGGCTGGCCTGGGCGGCTCGCTGGGTGGACGCCACCACCGGGCGGCGCTCCCGCTCGTAGGCCGCCAGGGCGGCGCTGACGGTGCCCGGCCCGGCCAGGACCTGCTCGTGCAGGCAGGCGGCCAGCGCCAGCGCGTCGTCCATGGCCAGCTTGGTCCCCGAGCCGATCGAGAAGTGCGCGGTATGGGCGGCGTCGCCGAGCAGCACCACGTTCTCGTGCCGCCAGGCCCGGCACCTCACGGTGGTGAACGTGGTCCAGCGGGAGTTGCTGGCGATCAGACGGTGCCCGCTGAGCACGTCGGCGCACAGGCCGCGGATGAGGTCGAGGGAGCCTTCGTCGCTCTGGCCGGGCGCCAGGGGGGCGGCGGCATCGGCGAATCCGGCCCGGTGCCACACGTCTTCGTGCATCTCCAGGATGAAGGTGCTGGCCTGGTCGCTGTACGGATAGCCGTGCACCTGCATGATCCCCGCCGGGGTGTCCAGGACGTAGAACTTGAACGCGTCGAAGACGCGGCTGGTCCCGAGCCAGATGTACCGGCAGCGCCGTCGGTCCAGCTCGGGCCCGTAGCTGGGCGCGAACCTGGCTCGGGTGGCCGAGTTCATCCCGTCCGCGGCCACCACCAGGTCATGGGTCGCGGCCAGCCCGGCGACGTCGGTGACCTCGCTGCCGAACAGGACCCGCACGCCGAGTTCGGCGCAGCGGGCCTGCAGGATAGCCAGCAGCCGCTTGCGGCTCATCGCGGCGAAACCGTGCCCGCCGGAGGTGAAGGTAGTACCGCGGAAGTGCACGTCGATGTCGTCCCACCGGGCGAACTCGCGGCGCATGGCGGAGAAGATCTCCTGATCGGCGTGCTCGATGCCACCGAGGGTCTCGTCGGAGAACACGACCCCGAAGCCGAAGGTGTCGTCGGCGGCGTTGCGTTCGGTGACGGTGATCTCATGGCGGGGGTCTAGCTGCTTGGCGAGCGCCCCGAAGTACAGGCCGCCGGGACCGCCGCCAAGGACCGCGATACGCATGGCGCCCACCCCTTCTCCCCGGGTCCGATGCTATGTCGGAACTTCTACGATCGTCAATAAAGCGCGATATGGTGCCGTCATGAACTCCGAACGGATCAATCCGCCTGAACTCGGCCGGCCCTCCGGCTTCTCGCACGCCGTGGCCGCGACCGCGAGCCGGATGGTGTTCCTGGCCGGCCAGCTCGGCACCGGCCGGGACGGCAAGGTTGTCGACGGCGGCGTCGTGGCGCAGTTCGAGCAGGCGCTCGCCAATGTGCTCACCGCGCTGGCCGCGGCCGGAGGCCAGCCGCAGGACCTGGTCAGCCTGACCATTTACCTCCTCGACGTGGAGGACTATCAGGCCCGCGGCCGCGAGATCGGCGCCGTGTGGCGGCGGCTGGCCGGGACCGGGTATCCAGCCATGGCCGGCGTGGGCGTGACGCGGCTGTGGGACCCGATGGCGCTGGTGGAGATCCAGGGCATCGCGGCGGTCAGCCGCTGATCACCTGCTGCACGTAGGCCCGGGCCGGTTCCTCGAGCAGGGAGCGTACGGCGAAGAACTCCTCGGCGGCCCGGATGCCGATCCAGTCCTCTCCGAGCAGTTCCGCGGGCAGGCCCGGGTCGAGGTAGGGCAGTCGCCGCCAGTCGGTGAGCACCCGCACGTAATCGGCGAAGGCCTCGACCTGCGTCCCGGCCGGGCCGGCCTGCGCCCACCGGCGCAGCACAGGCTCGTGCGCCCGGAGGAACGATTCGTACCGGCGGTCGAGCTCGTCCAGGTCCCACCAGCGGCGGATCTTGCCGGCCGGATCGCCGAAGGCGAGATGATCCGCGTGGAACAGATCGGCGTAGGAGTCGAGCCCTAGCCGCCGCAGGGTCTCGGCGGTGGCGTCGCCAGGGTGAGCCGGCACGATCCAGACCCCGGGCGCGACCATCCCGAACCCCAGCCGGGCCAGCTCCGACCGCAGCACATGACGCCGGTGGCGTTCGGTTTCCGGTACCGAGAAGACGGCGAGC
>Ga0302326_10018925_pt1 | contig 14257 bp, 15 predicted proteins | sample Palsa_T0_3_FD_202264 | JGI IMG/M metagenome (GOLD analysis project Ga0302326, IMG submission 202264) | Peat permafrost microbial communities from Stordalen Mire near Abisko, Sweden - Palsa_T0_3 | ecosystem: Environmental > Terrestrial > Soil > Palsa > Peat permafrost | place: Sweden: Abisko... | reverse complement strand
GCTGGCGAACTCCAGCCAGGAGGTTCCGCTTTATGCCACCGACCAGCTCTTCCTGGCGAAAGACTATAAGGACCTGGTGGTTGTCTACCGCAACGGCGCCCCGGTCCGCCTGTCGGACCTCGGCCGCGTAATCGATGCCAATGAAGATGTCCGGAACTTCGGGATGGTGAACGGTAATCCGATGGTTCAGATCCAGATCAACCGCCAGCCCAATGCGAATATCGTCGATACGGTCGCGCGGATTAAAGCCTTGATGCCGCAGTTTAATGCGCAGCTTCCGCCGACGGTCCGTTTCAAGATCGCCAGCGACCGCACCATCACCACCCGGGATTCGCTAAGGGACGCGCAGCGCAACGTGATCGTCTCCATTGGGCTGGTGGTCTTGGTGGTGTTCATCTTCCTGCGTAGCGGCTGGTCGACTTTTATTCCGAGCATATCGGTGCCGGTATCCATCGTCGCCACCTTCGGCGCGATGTATCTGATCGGGTACACCCTGGACAATCTCTCGCTGATGGCGCTGACTATTGCGACGGGATTTGTGGTCGACGACGCGATCGTCGTCATCGAGAACATCACGCGCCACATCGAGAACGGCTTGAAGCCGATGCAGGCCGCCCTCAAAGGCGCGGAAGAAATTGGTTTCACCGTTTTGTCGATGAGCATCTCGCTGATTGCCGTCTTCATTCCTATCTTGATGATGAGCGGCGTGGTGGGGCGCCTGTTCCGCGAATTCGCGGTGGTTCTTTCCATCTCCATCGCCATCTCCATGGTGATTTCGCTGACAGTTGTGCCCATGATGTGCGCGTGGCTGCTTAAGGAGGATAAGGGCCATGGATACATCTATAACCTGAGTGAAAAATTCTATCAGTGGATCATCTCCACTTATGCGTCGGCGCTCAACGTGGTGCTGGATCATCCTGGCGCCATTCTGATCACGCTGGCGGTCACGATGGGCGTCAACATCTACCTTTACGACAAGATTCCGAAAGGATTTTTCCCGCAGCAGGATACCGGCCGTCTGCAGGGCAATATCCTGGGCGAGCAACACATCTCCTACCAGGCGCTGGTGGAAAAGGCGAAATGGTTTGAGGCGAAGGTGACGGCCGATCCCGATGTCGAAACCGTGACCATGGTGGCGGGCACCAGCGGCGGCGGATTCGGGGGCAACTCGGCGATGATGAACGTTCAGTTGAAACCGGTGGGGGTCCGCAAGTCCACCTCGGACCAGGTGATCGCCCGTCTGCGGCGGCAGACTTCGGGGGTGCCGGGGGCTACGTTGTTCCTGCAGAACTCACAGGACGTGCGCATCGGCGGCCGGCAAAGTAACGCGCAGTATCAGTACACCCTGCAGGGGCCAACCTTCGACGCGCTGGCGCTATGGGGGCCCAAGGTTCTGCAGTATCTTACGGACAATGTTCCGGAGATTGCGGACCTCAGCTCCGACCAGCAGAATTCCGGCTTGTCGTCCAACGTGGTGATTGACCGCGACACCGCATCCCGCCTTGGCCTCACGGCGCAAGCGGTGGATTCGGCTCTCTATGACGCCTTTGGCCAGCGCCAGGTCTCGGTAATGTACAAGTCGATTAATCAGTACCACGTGGTTCTGGCCTTGCAGCAGCAATGGTGGGAAAGCCCGGACTTCCTCAAGACGATTTACGTACAGACGCCTAAAGGCACCGACGTTCCCTTATCGGCCTTTACGCACTTTACCCAAGGGCTCACGCCTATATCGCTGCCCCACCAGGGGCAGTTCCCGGCAACCACGATTTCCTTTAACCTCTCGGAGGGCGTGGCTCTGAGCGACGCCGAGACCGCCATCAACCGGGCAGTCGTGGAGTTGGGCCTGCCGGCCAATATCACCGGCAAGTTCGCCGGCACCGCGCAGGCGTATCAGGAAGCGCTGAGTAATCAGCCCATTCTGATCGGAACCGCGCTGATCGCCGTCTATATCGTACTGGGCATTCTGTACGAGAGCCTGATCCACCCTCTGACCATCATCTCGACGCTGCCCTCGGCCGGCGTAGGGGCGCTGGTCGCTATGGTGCTGTTCAAGAGCAACCTCGATCTGATAGGCATGATCGGAATCATCCTGCTGATTGGCATCGTGAAGAAGAACGCGATTATGATGATCGATTTCGCGCTTGCGGCCGAACGCAACGAAGGGATGAATTCGCGGGATGCAATCTATCAGGCCTGCCTGCTGAGGTTCCGGCCGATCATGATGACGACTATGTGCGCGCTGCTGGGCGGGATGCCTATGGCGCTTGGTTGGGGCGCCGGCGCGGAGTTGCGCAAGCCGCTCGGAATTTCTATCGTTGGCGGCCTGGTGGTCAGCCAGATGTTGACGCTGTTCACCACGCCGGTGATTTATCTTTATTTCGATAAGCTTCGCAAGCGTCTCCAATGGCGAAAGCCGACTTACCGCAATCGTCCAGATTTTCTAATTCCCGGCGGGCTCGCGGAGAGCGCTGATTAATGACGCGACTTTGGATAATCCCAGTTCTTACTTCTCTCTTTTGGATGGGTTGTACGATCGGCCCGAAGTACCAGGCTCCGGCTCCGGCGGCGCCGCCGCCGGTGGCCTTTAAAGAGATGGCGGGCAACGACCAGTGGAAGATGGCGACTCCCAGCGATGGCTTGCTCAAGGGCAAGTGGTGGGAGATTTTTGGCGATCCGGAACTGAACCGGCTGGAAGAGTTAGTCAACGTCAATAACCAGAACGTAAAGCAGGCGGAAGCCCAGTTCCGGGAAGCGCGGGCGACGGTTCTCTCCAATCACGCGAACTATTATCCCTCCATCGGATCGAGCCCGGGGATCTCGCAGAGCTACGAGGAAAAAAGGAGCACCAGCAGCTTTTCGCTGCCCATTTCCGCGACCTGGGAGCCGGATCTATGGGGCCGGGTCCGTCTATCCGTCGAGAATGCGGTGGCCAACGCCCAGGTGAGTGCGGCCGATCTCGAAAATATGCGGCTCAGCCAACAGGCGCTGCTGGCGACCGATTATTTTTTGCTGTCGGCGCAGGACATGCAGATGAACATACTGAAGGATACGATCGTAGCCTATGACAAGAATCTGCAACTCACCATCAACCGGTACAACGGCGGAGTGGCTTCAAAGTCCGATATAACGCTGGCGCAGACCCAGCTTGCGGGCGCGCAGGCCCAGAACACGGATTTGCACATCACGCGAGCGCAGTACGAGCACGCCATAGCCGTATTGACGGGCCAGTCGCCATCCAACTTTGAGGTTGCCGCCACCCAGATCGCCGCGCCGCCTCCGTCCATTCCGGTAGCCATTCCCTCGCAACTTCTCGAGCGGCGTCCCGACATCGCGGCGAATGAGCGCCAGGTGGCCGCCGCCAACGCGAGCGTCGGTATCGCCGAAGCCGCTTACTATCCAACGCTGACTCTTTCCGCAAACCTCGGGGTGCTGGCGAATAATCTGCCGAATCTGTTTACCTACGCGAGCCGATATTGGTCCGCGGGCCCCTCAGTTTCTCAGACGCTGTTCGACTTTGGGCGGCGCGGCGCAACGCTCGAGAACGCCAAAGCCTCATACGACGCCACGGTTGCCGCTTACCGGCAGACCGTTCTCGGCGCCTTTCAGGAAGTGGAGGACGATCTTGCGAGTTTGCGCTACCTTGCGCAAGAATCGGTGGAGGAGCAGGAAGCAGTGGTAGCGTCCCAACAGGCGCTGAGCCTTGAGATGGACCGGTACCGGGCGGGAACCGACTCCTATTTGAACGTCATCACCACGCAGACCATCGCATTAGGCGATCAGCAGACCGCCATTACCATCCTGCAGCGGCGCATGACTGCGGCAGTGGATCTGGTTAAAGCCCTCGGCGGCGGTTGGGACGCATCGACTTTACCATCGGGTAATGCGATTAGAACGGCCGAGTTGGGCGATCCGAAGAGCACGCAAAACGTCGCCAAGGCAGTCGACAAATAGTGGCGCACGCACTCGTGCGTGCAGCGTTCACACACGTGTGAACGCGACATGTTTCCGCGGCAAATTGTCACCGCGCGGGGCGTGGCGGCAGAGGAGGATTGGACGATGAACTGGTATTCTAATATCCGCGCTATGATCGGTACGGCGCTTTGCGTGGCCGCCGCCGCGGCTGTCTGTTTCGCGGCGCAGCCCCCCCGGCAGCAGGCCCAGGCGCAGTTGCTCGATCACGCCGAATTTCTCTGTGCGAATTGCTTCTTCGGAGCGAGCGATTATTATTACTGCTTCGCGGCGGGCGATCAGATCCTCATCGGATATCAAAAGACGCCGGTTTTGAACTGGGAAGACCAATCCAAGAATTACATGACGGGTATCCGCCCCCGATGGCAGGCCTGGACCGCGCCCGGCCCAACCGTGCCGATCAGCTATGACGACAAGCATATTTGGGTCAGCCGCGCGGAGAGTAAGCCGGTAAAAGAGGGTTTTGGGGCGCACGTGAAGGACTTCGCCATCTGGGCTACCCGGGGAGACCGGAAGCAAGTAAAGCTCACGCGGAGTTCCATGGCGGATATCTTCACCCACAATAGCCAATGCCGGGCCGCCAGCCCCGCGAAGGCCAAATAGCTAACCGGGGCCAGGAGGACATGGAGCGCCTGACCCGGACGCAACTGAAACCGCTGAATTACTGCCCGAACACGTGGCTTTCTTTCCCCGAGATTGGCTCGGCAGGGCCGATGATCCGCGCATTTTCGACGTCGTAAACCTCGTAGCCTGCGTCGCGCATCGCCTGGATGACGTCTTGTGCGTTCTTCTGCTTGTCCTCGGGCGTAGTTCCGTGCAGTTCCAAGTACAGCCAGGGCTTGCGGGATGCGAGCAGGTTGCGCATTCCGCAAAGCACGGAGTACTCCATCCCTTCGACGTCGATCTTCACGAAATCCGGGACGGCCTGTCCCGCCTCAATTTCTAAGTCAATCGTCGTCACGGGCACGACACAGGATTTCGGCTTGGCGGCGCCGGCGGTGAGTTCGCCTCCAATTTCCGGATCGCCGGTGGCGCCGCCCGACATGAGTTCGTTGTAGACGATTCTCAGTTCACCCGGCCCGGCCCCCACCGCTACGTCGCGCAGGGTCACGTTGTCGAAGCGATTCAGCATCAGGTTATCGCGGATCTTCGATCTCGACGCCGGCAGAGGTTCAAAGGTGATGACTCGGGCCGCTCGGCTTGCGAAGAAGATGGTCATCAAGCCGACAAATCCGCCGATGTCGAAAACGGTCTTTCCCTTGAGATCGAGAGTCCGCAAAAAGTCCTCCTCAGCAGTAGGCGTTCCACCGGGCAGAAAGCCAAGGCCGCCTCTGCGTTTGAGCCCTTTTGTAAGACCCCGGCGGCTGGTGTAAGGGAAGTTGAGCGACCTGCTGATGCGGCTGGTAACACGGTGGAGCAGCGAAAACTGATTGGTGCTGGAACTCACGGCCATCCTAATATAACCCGATTCCGGAGCAGTGAACGGTCAGGACGACGGAGGTGGGGGATGCTTTTGTGCGTGCGCTCCTTAGAAGCTGCCGCCGCGATAGTTCACCAGCGCCAGAAACTCATCGCGCGTCTTCTTCTGCGAACGGAACGCTCCCAGCATTGCGCTGGTCATGGCGCCGGAGTGCTGCTTCTCCACGCCGCGCATCATCATGCAGAAGTGGCGAGCTTCGCAGATCACGCCGACGCCCACCGGGTCGATGATCTCCTCGATGGTCTGCGCCACTTGCTGCGTCAGGCGTTCCTGAATCTGCAAACGCCGCGCGAACGCGTCCACGATGCGCGGAATCTTGCTCAAACCAATCACCCGCGATTTGGGAAGATAGGCCACGTGCATCTTGCCAAAAAACGGCAGCAGGTGATGCTCGCACAGGCTGAAGAATTCGATATCCTTCACCACCACCATCTCGTCGTACTTCACTTCGTAGAGCGCGCCGTTGACCAGCTTGCGGACATCCACGCTGTATCCGCTGGTGAGGAACTGCAGCGCCTTCTCTACCCGCTCCGGGGTGTGCAGCAGGCCTTCGCGGGCCGGATCTTCACCCAGCGTTTCCAGAATCTCGCGCACCCGCGGAGCGATTGGCCGCTCCGGCTTCGGCCGTATCATCTTCACCACCGCTTTATTCGATTTCATCGGCCCTCAGTTCAAAGATGTTCCGATCGGTCTCGGCGATGCGAATCTTCTCCAGCTTTGGCCACTCGCCGGGGAAAGCCGCGCTCCAGTGGCGCTTCAACCGCCGGCAGATCTCCACGGCCAGGTTTTCCGATGTCGGCGCTATGCCCTGAAAAGCCTCCGTATCCAAATTGAGATTGCCATGATCGAACGGCTGCAAGACAAGCCGCCGGACCAATTCGTCCAGCGCCGCCACATTCACCGCGAGGCCGGTCACCCCGTCGGCCTCGCCGCGCGCGCTCACATCGATTAAATAGTTGTGGCCATGGCCGTACGGATTATTGCATTTGCCGTAAATGCGCCGGTTCTCTTCATCGCTCAGTTGCGCGGAATGCAGCCGGTGCGAAGCTGCCATGGCGTACCGCCGGGTTACGTGGAACATGGCGCTTCTCCAAAATAATCCACGAAAAAGTCCGGCGTTTCGTACAGGCGGATGGAGTACAGCCGCCGGGCCGCCCCGCGCAATTGCGGCTCCAGGCGGCGCCAGATTTCGCGGGCTATATTTTCCGCCGTGGGGACAACATGGTCGAACGGCGGCGCCTCATAGTTCAGGAAGCGGTGATCATAAGGGGCCGCTACTTCGCGATTTAACAGTTCTTTCAACTCCTTCAGATCGAGCACCATGCCGGTTACCGGGTCGGGTTCGCCTTCGAGGCTCACTTCCACCACGTAATTGTGCCCGTGGCCGTGGGGATTGGCCGCCGCGCCGTAGACCCGCCGGTTCTCTTCCTCGGAAAGCCGCGGGCTGCGGCAGACGTGCGAAGCCGAGAATTCCACTTTACGGGTGATAATCATGTGAAGATAATGGGTGCCGCAGGGCGGCTGCGGGCGCTACAATTAATTATAGTTCTACAATGCAACGGACAAAAATCGACGGGTGGATCCGCATTGGCCTTTGCGCTCTCACGGTAGCGTTGGTTTTCGCCATCTACAGCGGAATCCATGAATCCGTCGTGATCGCCGGCGATTCCGCGCCCGCCTTCACCATTACTGCCGATAACGGCAGCACCGTTGCCTTACCGCGAAGCTGGCCGTGGGAAGCGGCGAAGTTCAACGGCAAACTGCTGGTGCTGAATTTCTGGGCCAGTTGGTGCCAGCCCTGCGTGGAGGAGACGCCTTCACTGAGCCGGCTCGCGAGCGAGTTCGGTCCCAAGGGCTTGGTGGTGCTGGCGATTAGCGTCGATCGCGACGAGAAGGCTTACAACGCCTTCCTGCAGAAGTTCCATCCGGCGTTTCTCACCGCGCGCGATTTCAAACTGCACGAGCAATACGGCACCTACATGTATCCCGAAACGTACATTATCAGTCCCGACGGAAAGGTACTGCAGAAGTTTGCCGAAGGCGTGGATTGGAACGATCCGAAAATCACCGAGTACATCGCCTCGCTGCTCTAACAAACATATGCTGCCAGCCCTATTTCTCTTTGCCACCATAGTCGATACCGTCCGCGAATCCGTGGCCCAGCACAATTTCGACGCCGCCGTAAAGCAGGTGCGCGAGTACCAGGCGCAGTCGGGCGTGACGCCCGAACTGGCGGCGGCGGTTTCGTGGATCGCGCGCGGCGAGCTCGGCGTCAAGGACTACGCGGACGCCGAGGTCTATGCGGATCAGACCCGGAAGCTTTCCGAAGCGTTGCTGCGCAAACGCAAGCTCGATGCCGAACCGCTGCTGCCCGTCGCCTTGGGCGCTTCCATTGAAGTGCACGCGCAGGCTTTGGCGGCGCAAGGCGGGCGCTCGGAAGCGGTCGGGTTCCTGCGCGACCAGTTGAAGCTGTTCGCCGGCACCTCCATCGTGGAGCGGATCGGCAAGAACCTCAACCTGCTGAGTCTCGAAGGCAAGCCGGCGCCGGAGCTGGATGAAAGCGACTGGATTGGGCCGAAACCGCCGTCAATTGCCAGCCTGCGCGGGCATCCCATGCTGTTATTTTTCTGGGCGCACTGGTGCACCGACTGCCGGGGAGAGGCCCCGCTGATTGCCGATCTGCAAAGAATCTACGCGCCGAAGGGTCTGGTGGTGATCGGCCCCACCAAGTTCTTTGGATCCACAACCGAGGGCGAAGATGCCACGCCGGCCGTGGAAAAGCCCTACATCGGCAAGATTCGCGGCCAATTCTACGGGATGCTGCCCCAAATGCCCGTACCTCTTAGCGCCGCTAATTTCGCGGCTTACGGGGCCAGCACCGTGCCCACAATCGTGCTGGTGGATGCCGCTGGTATTGTGCGCCTGTACCACCCGGGCGTCATGCCGGAAGCGGAATTATCCGCCAGAATCCAAGCGATCCTGCGTAAATAGCTCAGGCCGACTTACGGTTCTGTTCTGGGGATCGCGTGGCGCGGAAGCGGTCATACTGCTGGAGCGACTCGATCAGCGCGTTGATCGTGGTGCGGCGTGAATATAAATGTTCCAGCTGCTTCCGGTAATCGATACCGATCTTATTGGGGAGGGAAGGTTTTCGGGCGAACATACTCCATGTGTACCAAAAGTTCTAAGCCAATACAATAGATAATGCCGGAAATTCCCGATGTATAATTAGGGGTTTTCGCTTACCCCTATTTAGGGGGATCGGAATATTATCTTCCTTTTGGATCTCGAAGAAAATGCAGGTAGTTTACATCGAAAACGGGCAGGTGACTCTCCGCAAGGCCCAGCGGCCATGGCGTCCGGAGAAGTTCGTAATGCTACGTTTATTGGTCGGCGGCATCTGCAATACGGACCTGGAACTTCAGCGAGGGTACTACGGATTTTCCGGCATACCGGGCCATGAGTTTGTGGCGGAGGTGGTGGAGGCGGATACCGGCGAGCTACTGGGCAAGCGCGTGGTTGGGGAGATTAATCTCGGCTGCACGCATTGCGAATGGTGCCGCAAGGGTCTGGGACGGCACTGCCCGCAGCGCACGGTTTTGGGGATTCTGAATCAGCCGGGCGCGTTCGCCGAGTTCTTCGTGCTGCCGGAGCGCAATCTGCACGTACTCCCGGATTCGATTCCAGCGGAGCACGCCGTCTTCACTGAGCCCTTAGCGGCGGCCTGCGAAATTCTCGACCAGGTGAACATTCCTCCCGGCGAAACCATCGCCGTGCTGGGCGATGGCAAACTCGGCCTGCTGATCGCGCAGGTGCTGGACGCGCACGGATATCCCGTGCGCCAATTTGGCCGGCATTGGGAGAAACTGCGCATCGCCGCCGCAGCCGGCATAATGACGGAGCTGACCGATGGCCAACTGCCGGTGGCGGAATTCGACTGGGTGGTGGATGCCACCGGCGACCCCGCCGGTCTGCGCGCCGCGGCGTCCATGGCGCGGCCGCGCGGCACGGTGATCCTGAAATCGACGGTGCATGGGCTGACGCCCGTTGACACGGCGCCCGTGGTGGTCAATGAGCTCACGCTGATCGGCTCGCGCTGCGGCCGGTTCGAGTTGGCGCTGCCGCTGCTCGAGCACGAATTGATCCGCGTGGAGGAAATGATCACCGGCCGTTTCAAGCTGGCGGATGCGCCGCAGGCGTTTGCGCGCGCAGCGGAACGCGGCGCGATGAAGGTGTTGCTGGAAGGTTAAAATGAAACCTCATGCTCCGCTACCCGCCGCTGTGTCTCGCTGCACTGGCACTCGCTGCATGTACCCAATCGACGCCCGCAGCCGATCCCGGCCTCGCCGCCGAAATCCAGCGGATTCGCGCCATCGATAATCACGCGCATCCCGTGCGCATCACCCAGCCCGGCGAACCCGCCGACCGTTTCTTCGACGCACTGCCGGTGGACAATATGGAACCGCAATCCGACCCCGTCAATCTGCGTCCTAACGCTCCTTCAATAGCCGATGCGTGGCGCGCGTTGTATGGAGCAGGCGGCGGGGACCAGCAACGCAAGCAGGCCGTGATGCAACAGAAAGGCGCCACATATCCCGAATGGGTGCTCGACCAGATGGGCGTCGAAACCATGCTTGCCAACCGCGTGTCAATGGGCCCGACTATTCAGCCGCCGCGTTTCCGCTGGGTTCCCTATGCCGATGCGCTGATCTTTCCTCTCGATAACTCGAAGCTCGCGGCCGTGAATTCGGACCGCACGTCGTTCTTCGCGCTGGAAGATCAACTGCGCGCGCGCTACCTCGAAGACGCGGGACTTTCCGCGCCTCCCGCGACGCTCGCCGAATATCTTTCGCGCGTGGTCACGCCGACGCTCGAAAGGCAGCGCCAGGGCGGCGCCGCCGCCGAGAAATTCGAAGCCGCCTACTTGCGTTCGCTCGCGTTCGACAAAGTGGATCGCGCCACCGCCGAACGTATTTATGCCGCCAAGGCGCCGGACTACAAACCGCTGCAGGATTTTCTCTTCCGCTACATCGCCGCCGAGTGCGGCCGCCTTGGAATGGCTGTCCACATCCACACCGAGGCCGGCGCCGGCGGTTACTTCGACGTAGCCGGCGCCAATCCGCTGAATCTCGAATCGGTGCTGGACGACCCCGATCTGCGCAAGACCAAATTTGTGATGCTGCATGGCGGATGGCCGTTCCTCGGCGAGATCACGGCGCTGCTCACCAAGCCCAACGCGTATCTCGATTTCTCCGCCCAAGACCTGGCTCGCACGCCCGCGGCGCTCTCGCACACCTTGCGCGAATGGCTCGAGTTCGTTCCCGAGAAGATATTGTTCGCCACCGACGCCTATCCTTACAGCGCCGAAATGGGTTGGGAGGAATCCGGATGGATCGCCGCGCGGACGGGACGCCAGGCGCTGGCCATCGCCCTCACCGGCATGATGCGCGACGGCGAAATCACGCGCGCCCGCGCCTCCGAGCTGGCGCGCATGGTCCTGCGCGACAATGCCCGGGCGCTTTACGGATTCGAATGACGCAATTCGACGCAATTCTCTTCGATTTCGACGGAGTTCTGATCGATAGCGAGCCGTTGCACTGGGCGTGCTGGGCCGAAGTCCTGAAGCCGCTTGGTGTCACTCTCGAATGGGAGTTCTACCGCCGCCAATGCATCGGGATTGACGATCGGGAGATGCTGCGCATGATGGCCACGCAATCCGATCCACCGCGCGATTGGGAGGAGCTGTGGGCGCACTATCCCGCCAAGAGGGAACTGTTCCGCGACCGCACCCTGAAGGCGCCGCCGTTCGACCCGGGGCTCGACGGTTTCCTGGCGGAGATGCACGGGCAGTACAAGATGGCGGTGGTCACCTCGAGCGCCCGCTCCGAGATCGAGCCGCTTTTGCAGGCTGGCGGCCTACGCGGCTATTTCGAAACGATGGTCTGCGGCAAGGAAGCCGGTGCGCACAAACCCGCCCCGGAGCCCTACCTGATGGCGGCCCGATTGCTCGGCGCCAGCCACCCGCTGGTGGTGGAAGACTCCGCCGCGGGTACTGCCAGCGGCCGCGCGGCCGGGTTCGAAGTGCTCGCCGTGCAGAGCCCGGCGGATGTCCCGGAGTTAGTGCGTCAGACACTGGCGCGGGCGCATGGCTTGGGGTGAGCGGCAACCGGTAGAACCGCGCGCGCATCGTAGGCCCGGACCATAACCTGCCGGCAGTGCCGATTGGCCGCCGGTCTAGCCGCCGGATGACTTTACAATTCTCAGCCTCTATCCTCGGAACACAAGGAGATATACTCAGAACACAAGGAGAAATTTCAATGCGTTGTCTCTACGGATTTGCGCTTGTAACTACCGCGCTGATTGCCTTCCCAGTTGGCTCTTGGGCACAGCAGCCCCCTCCCGCGCAGGGCCAGGGCGCCCCAGGACGCGGCCCAAGAGTCGGTGGACCCGGCAGTCCCACAGCGGATGGGTCGCGCGCGGTGTCCGACGGCGGCATTAAGATCGCCGGATGGGAGGGCAAGGTCGATGCAGGCGAAGAAAAAGCCGGTATGACGATCAAGGATGCAATGCTGGCGAAGGAAGGAGACAGCCTTCATGTGGTCACCGGTCCCGCGGTTTCCTATTGGAAGGCGGGCGACAAGGCTTCCGGCAACTACACGGTGAAAGCGACCTTCCTGGAACCCAAATACATGAACCTGAATACCCACCCGCATCCGTACGGCGTGTTCATCGCGGGCAATGACGAGGGAACTCCGGCCCAGACCGATCTGTACTGCGCAGCGTATGGAAACGGAAACTTTATCGTCCGGGGATTTGGACCGGCGCCGTTCCAGATGAACGGGCGAGGCGAGGCGAACGCCGCCGTCCACAAGGCTGCGGGAACCGGGCAGCCGGTGACGCAGGAGATCGCATTGTCTGTCAAGGACGGCAAAGTTGAGTGCGCCATCAACGGGACCGTGGTTGCAAGCTACGACAAGAGCGCGCTGGTGATGGACGGCAAGCTGAAGTCGACCGACGGTTTGTACGGCCTCCGCTTCGCCCACAATACCGAAGTCATGGTCACCGGCCTGACTTTAACTAAGAACTAAAGGAAACCCGCGATGGGCGGGCGTGGCCGGCACGGCCCCCAGGCTTCCGGCGGATACATGCAGCGGTGTCGCTATTGCGCGGCGACCCCACATCCAACCATTTTCGAACGATGGTGCGCCCGGCATGACTCGAACATGCGACCTTCTGGTTCGTAGCCAGACGCTCTATCCAACTGAGCTACGGGCGCGGCTTTGGTAGGAACGACTCTTCCACTTTACCCAACCGCGCGCCCCTTTCGCAAGCGCGGCCATCTGGCAAAATAACAGTGTCCCATGACCGACCGCCTTTACTACACCGATTCCTACCTGCGCGGCTTCACGGCGCATGTCACCGGCCACGCCGATGAGGGCCGCACCGTGTACCTCGACCGCACCGCTTTTTACCCCACCTCCGGCGGACAGCCGTTCGATCTCGGATCCATCGCGGGCGTTGCCGTGCTCGACGTGGCCGACGAAGACGAGCGCATCGCGCATAAGCTTGCCGGGGTTGTCGATGCCGGGTCCGTCGAATGCGCGGTCGATTGGCGCCGCCGTTTCGACCACATGCAGCAGCACACCGGCCAACACCTGCTCTCGGCCGTCTTCGAGGAGTTGTTCCATCTCAAGACCGTCAGTTTTCACCTGGGGGCGGAAAGCGCCACCATCGATATCGAAGGCGGCGCGGTGGATCCGCGCGTCATTCTCGAGGCCGAGCGGCGCGCCAATGAGATCGTGTTTGAAAACCGCCCGGTGACGGTGGAATTTCAGGACGCGGCCGAGGCGCAGGGTCTGCGCAAACCGTCCGGCCGCGAGGGCACGCTGCGCATTATCTCGATTGACCGGCTGGACCGCAGCGCGTGCGGCGGTACGCACGTCCGCGCCACCGGCGAGATCGGGGCGGTCCTCATCCGCAAGCTGGACAAAATTCGCCAGACCGTGCGCGTGGAATTTCTTTGCGGAGCGCGCGCGGTGCGGCGGGCCCGCGCCGATTACGAAGCGCTCGCGAAAGCCGCGCAACTTTTCTCTTCGCCGCTCGACGAAGTGCCGGCCGTGCTTGCCGCTCAGATGGAAGCCGCGCGGGCGGCCGAGAAGACCCAGCGCAAGCTGGAACTCGACCTCGCGGCCTATCGGGGCAACGAGCTATACCGAAATACCGCGCCTGGCGCCGACGGACTCTGCCGCGCCGTTCAGCGGAGCGCGCGCGGCAATCTCGAAGAATTGCGCGCCGTGGCGCAGAACTTCACGGCGCAGCCGAAAGCCGTCTTCATCTCCGCCTTGGAGGAGCCGCCGTCGGTTCTATTCGCCGTTTCCGCAGATTCCGGAATCGACGCCGGTAAGGCGCTCAAGGCCGCGCTGGCGGAAGCCGGCGGACGCGGCGGCGGCAATGCCAGAATCGCGCAGGGCAGCGTGCCCGAGGCCGGGCTGTTGGAGCGTGTGATCGAGAAGCTTTCTGGACGAACAGTAGCGCCTGCTCGGTCGGGATGAGCGGGTTGACCGGTAGTGCGGTCATACCCGCGTAGACCTCCGCCAGAGTGTGCAAAGCGAGCCGATTTCTTCTTGTCGGCAGCGGCGACAAGCTTAAGGCTGGCAGAATGATCCGGGCGCCCACGCCAGTATGCGGCGATGAGGATTGACCTATCGAAAAATTCCTTCATCCAGTCAGTTCGCGAAGACGTTTCTCCCGCAACCGGTCGATCAGATCCGGGATGGAAGCCTTCGTCGGCTCGCCGTGGTAAACCCA
>Ga0302326_10018924_pt1 | contig 14257 bp, 9 predicted proteins | sample Palsa_T0_3_FD_202264 | JGI IMG/M metagenome (GOLD analysis project Ga0302326, IMG submission 202264) | Peat permafrost microbial communities from Stordalen Mire near Abisko, Sweden - Palsa_T0_3 | ecosystem: Environmental > Terrestrial > Soil > Palsa > Peat permafrost | place: Sweden: Abisko... | reverse complement strand
TCCCCAGAGCTGCCGCAGGGCAAACACAGTCCCCAACTCGTGTCTCCGGGATCCTGCGCGATGCAATAGGTCGGATTGTAGCAGGTGGGGCAGCACGGATTCGAGCCATTGCTCGTCTTGCAGAGCTCGATGCAAATCCCGCCTCCATCATCGAGCGGAACACATTGCTGACCGATGCCGCAAAGAAAGCCGGCATTGGCGTTGAGCGTCGGGTTGCAAACCGTCGCACAGGTACTCGAGTTACAACTCTCTGTGCATACCAGGGCGTCGGTCGATCCCTCCGAAGCTGTTCCCGGTTGCGGGATGCAAGTTCCGGCGGGGCTGCCACAGGATTCTCCCGCGCTCGCCCCGCTACAGACCGACAACATGCAGACGCTTCCCGGCGTTGCCGTCCCCTGTAGCGCCGTACACTTCCCGGTTCCGACGGAGGTGGCGATGCAATCGGCGTCTGAAGAACACGGGATCTCGCATACGGGGTTGCCCTGAAAGATCGGATCGAGCTTCTGGAAAAAGGGATCGTAAGTACAAACCTGTCCGCAGCTACAGCCGTCGAACGGCGTGTTGCTCGGGGTGCCGAACGAGCTCTCTGGACCGCAAGGCTGGAACTCGGTCAGGGTCGGATCGGTCGGGCAGCGCCCCCCATCATAGGGGACCACCGGGGTCGCCTCGATGGGGATGGAGAAGGTCAGGTCCATGACGGGGCCGCCGTCAAAGCCTTTCCCCGGCGGCAGTGAATATTCGATTGTTCCCTCCAGACTGCCGGTGACGCTCGTGAACTCGATGGTAGCGGCGCCCTGAAGATCGAGCATGTCCTGACAGCAGAGAGTGGTGTCGAGCGGCCCGGCATCCGCCGGACAAAACAGACCGCCGTAGCATTCACAGAACGGCAGATTGGTCTGCACACTGAAATCCAGGAGTGCCATCTGGCCCACAGCCGCCGGACAGCAGGGAAGGACCGCGGTTGCGGTCCAGAGACCGTCGATTGACGTGATCTCCATTTGCGGGGCTTGAGCATCGGTTGGACCCCGGACAGTCGCGCCCCAGCTCAGCACCGCACTTCCAGATATCTGAGATCCGACATCGACGCCCTTCGCGGTCGGGGTACATTGGCCCCAGAAGTTGGAGAGGTCCGTCATGGTCGCCATACCGCCCGGATTGGCGCCGTTGGAAAGGCTGGTGCAATAGAGGGTGCTGCAGTCGGCAAACCCCGGCTGCTGGCCGGTACCCCCCGAACCGCTGCCTGTCGAGGATCCTCCGCCCGTCGTCGACGCGGCGCCGGTCGCCGACGCGGCGCCCGAGGTCGAAGAACCCGTCGTCGAGCTACTCGCCGCCAAAGAGCCGACGGTCGTTACGCCGGCGCCGGTCGCGGACCCATTCGAGGAAGTGGAACCGGATCCGCCCGAGCTAGACGTCGCGCTCGAACACTCACAGGAACCTAGCGTGCCGTCGACACCGCACGCTTGGGCGCCTGAGCGGCCGTCCGTGCAAACGCACCCAACGCTCGCTCCAGGAATGCATCGGTTATTCGGCTGGGCGGAGCATGCCGTGAGCAAGAGCACCGCGTTCCATCCGAGCCAGCGTCGATATTCCAAGTCACACCCCCAGCGTTGCCAGGCAAGATTGGCCGATGCAGGCTCCGAGATCAACCACCTCTTGGCGGCGCTACGAGCGGCATCGAAGGTGGGGCCGAAAGACCTTACAACGGCAATGCACTTCGGCGGGCAGCGCGGCATCTCCAAAGCGACGACGAGTTGGTCAAAGCGGTGTCGATGCTGGCGAGCAGTTAACCACTCCGAGACCTGACCCATCGACTCGCACGGCTAGTTCGTTGATTTCGCACCCGCGAGGAGGGGCGCCGGCGGGGACGAGGACATCGGCGACCCCCCTCCCTTACCCTCCCCCGCTGCGCGGAGGAGGGGATCTGGAGACGCTCCGGCGGGGACGCTGCGCGGGGGAGGGGATCCTGGGGTAGAACGTGTTTCCATGGTCGAAGAAGACCCTCCCGAAGACGCCGCCAAGGGGTACGAGCCCCGCGAAATCGAGGCCCACTGGGTCGCCGAGTGGGAGAAGGCTCAGGTCTTTCGCGCCGAAGTCGGCGGCAGCCGCCCGGTGTTCTCGATGGCGATTCCGCCGCCGAACATCACGGGCTCGCTGCACATGGGCCACGCGCTCACGTTCTCCATCGAGGACCTGGTGGCGCGCTACCACCGCATGCGGGGCTTCAACACGCTGTGGCTGCCGGGCACGGATCACGCCGGCATCGCCACCCAGACGGTGGTCGAGCGCGAGCTGAAGAAGGAGGGCCTCGACCGCCAGACGCTCGGGCGCGAGAAGTTCCTCGAGCGCGTCTGGCAGTGGAAGGAGAAATCCGGCGGTCGCATCGCCGAGCAGCTGCGGCAGCTGGGCTGCTCGGTCGACTGGTCCCGCGAGCGCTTCACGCTCGACCCGCGGCTCTCGAAGACGGTGCGCCACGTGTTCGTCGCGCTCTTCAAGGATGGCCTCATCTACCGCGCCCAGCGTCTCATCAACTGGTGCCCCGGCTGCCTGACGGCCATCAGTGATCTCGAGGTCGACCACAAGGAACAGAAGGGCAAGCTCTGGCACATCGGCTACCGGGTCGAGGGCAGCGACGAGATTCTGCCGGTTGCCACCACCCGGCCGGAGACGCTGCTCGGGGACACCGGCATCGCGGTGCACCCCGACGACGAGCGCTACCGCCACCTGATCGGCAAGCGGGCGCAGGTGCCGCTCGTGAACCGCTGGGTGCCCATCGTCGGCGATGCCATCCTGGTCAACCGCGAGTTCGGCACCGGGGTCGTGAAGGTCACGCCCGGGCACGACTTCAATGACTTCGAGGCCGGCCGCCGCAACCAGCTCGAGGTGCTCTCGATCTTCGACGAGAAGGCGCGCGTCAACGAGGCCGGCGCCCCCTACCAGGGGCTGGATCGCTTCGCGGCCCGCAAGAAGATCCTGGCCGACCTCGAAGCCCAGGGGCTGCTCCTCAAGACCGAGGATCACCAGCTCGCCATCGCCACCTGCCAGCGCTCGGGCGACGTCGTCGAGCCGCGCCTCTCCTGGCAATGGTTCGTCAAGATCGAGCCGCTGGCCACGCCGGCCATCGCAGCCGTCGAGGACGGGCGCATCCGCTTCGTGCCGCAGAGCTGGACCGCCACCTACTTCCACTGGATGCACAACATCCACGACTGGTGCATCAGCCGGCAGCTGTGGTGGGGGCATCAGATTCCGGCCTGGTACTGCGAGTGCGGCGAGGTGCTGGTGGCCGAGGAGGCTCCCAGCGTCTGCACCAAATGTGAAGGGAGCGCGCTGCGGCAGGATCCGGACGTGCTCGACACCTGGTTCTCGTCGGCGCTGTGGCCCTTCTCGACCTTGGGCTGGCCCGAGGAGACTCCCGACTTCCAGACCTTCTATCCCACCACCCTCATGGAGACCGGCTCCGACATCATCTTCTTCTGGGTGGCGCGGATGATCATGATGGGGCTCAAGTTCACCGGAAAGGCCCCCTTTCGAGACGTCTACCTGCACGCCATCGTCCGCGACGGCCAGGGCGAGAAGATGTCCAAGACCAAGGGCAACGTCATCGACCCCCTGGACTTGACGCAGGAGTACGGGGCCGACGCGCTGCGTTTCTCGCTGCTCTCGCAGAGCGCGCAGGGGCGAGACATCAAGCTGTCGCTCGAGCGCGTGGCGAGCAACCGGGCCTTCGCCAACAAGGTCTGGAACGCGGCGCGCTTTGCGATGATGCACCTCGGCGATTTTACCCCCGAGCTTCGGGGCGAGCTTCGGGGCCCGAGCGCGCCCGAGCTTGATGATGGCATTGCCGAACGCTGGATCCGCTCCCGCCTGGCGCGCGCCACCGAGGAGGTCAGGCAGGCCATGGCGGAGTACCGCTTTCCGCAGGCCGCGCTGGCCGTCTATTCCTTCGTCTGGAACGACGTGTGCGACTGGTACATCGAGCTCGCGAAGTTGCCGTTGCAAGGGGATGACGCTGCTCGCCGCCGTTCGGCGCAGCGCGCGCTGCGCGACGCGCTGGATGGCGCGCTCCGGCTCTTGCACCCGTTCATGCCGTTCGTCACCGAGGAGATCTGGCAGAAGCTGCCGCGGCTGGCGGGCGATCCGCGCTTTCTCTGTCTGGCGCCGTTTCCCGACGACGCGCGCGCTGCTGCTCTTGGCGCGCGGGTGGACGAGGCGGCCGAGCGCGAGATGGATCTCTTGCAGTCGGTGGTGGGAGCCGTCCGCAACCTGCGCGGCGAGACCAACATCGGACCAGGCAAGCGGCTGCTCGCGATCGTGCGGGCCGATTCGCCTGGGATGCGCGAGCGGTTGACCCAGCATCGGCCGTCGATCCAGCTCCTCGCGCAGCTCTCCGAGCTGCGCATCGAGGCGCCCGGCGCCAAGCTCGCCAAAACAGCGGCCAAGATCCTGCCCGAGCTCGAGGTGCTGGTCCCGCTCGAGGGTCTGGTCGACTTCGAGGCCGAGCGCGTTCGGCTCGAGAAGGAGATCGAGAAAGCCGGCAAGGACATCGAGCTGCTCTCGAAGAAGCTCGACAACCCGAGCTTTCTCGAGCGGGCTCCCGCCGAGATCCTCACCAAGGACCGCGCGCGCATCGCCGAGCTCAGGAGCCGCATCGAGGAGTTGCAGGGCTACCAGCGGGTCATGGGCGAGACATTGTGAGGGATCTCCCGTGAGCGATCTGATCGACCGGCTGGTTCGGCTGGCGCTGGAGGAAGACCTGGGGCCCGCGGGGGACGTGACGTCCGACGCCATCTTCGGCCCTCACGACCTGGCCAAGGCGACCTTCGTGGCGCGCGAGCCGATGGTGGTGGCGGGGCTCGACGTGGCGGCCCGCGTGTATGCCGCGCTCGACTCGCGCGTCCACTTTCGACCGCAGTGCGAGGACGGTGATCAGAGGGAAGCGGGCCAGCCGCTGGCCGAGGTGGCCGGTCCGGCTCGGGGGCTGTGGGCCGGCGAGCGGACCGCGCTCAATTTCCTGCAGCGGCTCGCCGGGATCGCCACGCTGACGCGCGCCTTCGCGAAGGCCATCGAAGGCACGGGCTGCCGCTTGCTGGACACCCGCAAGACCTCGCCGGGACATCGGCTGCTCGACAAGGCTGCCGTACGAGCGGGGGGCGGGCGGAATCACCGCATGGGTCTCTTCGACGGCATCCTGATCAAGGACAACCACATCGCCGCCGCCGGGGGCTTGTCGCAGGCGGTGCAGCGGGCGCGCGCTGGAGCGCACGCGCTGCTGCGGGTGGAGCTCGAGGTGGACAGCCTGGCGCAGCTCGACGAGGCGCTGGGACTGCCCGTCGACATCGTGCTGCTCGACAACATGTCGCTCGCCGACCTGAGGACTGCGGTGGAGCGCCGCTCGATTCGAAGGCCCGGGCTTCCGCTGGAGGCCTCCGGCGGAGTGCGGCTCGAGACCGTGCGAGCCATCGCCGAGACCGGCGTCGATTTCATCAGCGCAGGAGTGCTCACGCACGGAGCCCGCGCGGTGGATATCGGCCTGGACGCGGAATAGGGAAGCTCTGACAGTCGACGGTCGAGCGCGGACCATCGACCTGGACCGCGACCGTCGACCACGATCCTCTGGACGCACCGCGGTCGCCAGGCGGTGAAGGTTCGCCTGGCATCCGCGTTGCTCGACCGCGTGAGCGTCCGGATGCCCTTCGGCTCAAGCGCATGCTCCGCGCCCTCACCGGCACAAGCCGGTGAGCAGCGCGACGAGGCGATTGGCGATGCGCGCGACGGAAGCGCTCGCCGCATCCGAGCAATCGCCGCAGAGCGCCGCGATTTCCACGGCGGCCGCCGCCTCGACGGTCTCGGCGCGCGCGATGGCGAAGGCCCGCGCCTTGTCGGCGCGAGTGACCCGACCAGCGCCCTCGGCCGTGTTGAGACAAGCGGACTTGGCCGATCGCAGCGCTTCGTCGCGAAGCTTGGCGTCGCGGACGTGTGCGCCCCTCACCGCGAACAGCAGCTCCTTGGCGACCCTCGAAGGCGATGAGGCGGTGGTGGGGGAGAATCGGAACTGCGGAGGATTTGGTGTCGTTCATTTGTCCGGCTCCTTTCACCGTACGGCTGAAGGAGCCGGACAAATGAACGACATGCCCGACCTCGACCGTGTCGCGCCAATGCCCGCCGACCCCGACCCCGACCCCGATCGCCGACGTTTCTCAGCTGTTACTTTCGCGTGACAAGGGGACTCCCCCTCCTTAGATGAATGCGCATTCAACTGGGTGACTTTTGTCTCAGGCTGGTGAGGCAAAGCTCAGGGAGTGCGAAATGGTTGCAAACAGCGACAGGGAAGAGCTTCGGGGCCTGTCGCTGGCGGTCCGTTTCCGGCGAATCCCCGCCTGGATGGCTCTTCTGGTCGGGACCATCGTCGTCGGGTACCTCGGAACGATGGCCCTCACGATTGGGCTGCGCGGCGAGCAGATTCTGGTCTGCGCCGTGCTCCTCGCGGCGGTGGTGTGGAGCGACCGGACCCGCGACTTCTTTCTCCGCACTCTGCCGCTGACGTTCTACGGCATCATCTACGACCTCACCCACCTCACCGAGCCGTTGGTGCAAAAGCTGCACGTGCACGTGGCCGAGCCCTACCGCTTCGAGCTGAGCCACTTCGGCCTCCGCACGTCTTCGGGGACGCTCACCATCAACCAGTACTTCGCGCTCCACCATTGGGCATGGCTCGATCTGGTGACGGGCACCGCGTACCTGGTCTTCCTGTACGCCGCGTTGGGCTTCGGCTTCTACCTGGTCTGGACCGGCCGCGGCGGTCCGCGCCGCAGGCTCGCCACCGGCTACACCTGGGCCTTTCTGGCGATGAACGTGGCGGGCTTCGCCACCTACTATCTCTACCCCGCGGCTCCCCCCTGGTACGTCGCGCAGTGGGGGTTGGGGCCGGCGAACTTCGCGGCCCAGCCCAGTCCGGCGGCGGCGATTCGCTGGGATCAGCTGATGGGTGTGCACTACTTCGAGAGCTTCTACGGCCGGAGCGCCGACATCTTCGGAGCCATCCCCTCGCTGCACGCGGCCCAGCCCCTGCTCGTGTTTCTCTTCGCGCGCCACCTCGGCTCGCGAGTCCTGAGCTGGACGACCGGGCTCTACTACCTGCTGGTGTGCTTCAGCGCGCTCTACCTGCAGCACCACTACCTGCTCGACGTCCTGATCGGCTCGACTTACGCCCTGGTCGCTTACGCCGCCGAGCGCGCCATCGCGCGCTGGACCGCGGCGCGGAGTCAGCGCCGGGAGACCCCACCCACGTCGGTTCGGATTCACCTCTTCGACCCCCCTCGTCTCGTCAGCAAGTAGCACCGGAGGCACCACCGCCATGGCTACCGTTACCATTCCCGGCAAAGTCTCCCCCCCACGCGGTCGGCTCGGCGTTCTGATGCCCGGATTGGGCGCGGTGGCGACGACCTTCTACGCCGGCCTCGAAGCGATGAAGCGCGGCCTGGGTCAGCCGCTGGGGTCGCTCACGCAGATGGGAGAGCTCGAGCTGGAGCCTGGAAGCCCGCGCCCGATCAAGAAGGTCCTGCCCCTGGCCTCGGTCGAGGACCTTGAGGTGGGCGGCTGGGATGTCTTTCCCGACGACGGCTACCAGGCGGCGTTGCGCGCCGGGGTTCTGGAGAAGAGTCTGATCGAGCAGCTCAAGCCACAGCTGCAGTCGCTCGAGCCGATGCCGGGCGTGTTCGATCCCGCCTACGTCAAGAACCTCGAGGCGACCCACATCAAGGAGGGCCGGCACAAGCGGCATCTGGCCGAGCAGCTGCAGGCCGACATCCGCGGCTTCGTGAAAGCGCGCCGGGTCGATCGCGCCGTCATGGTCTGGTCGGCTTCGACCGAGGTCTACCAGGAGCTGGGACCAGCGCATCAGAGCCTGCGGGCTTTCGAGGCGGCGCTCGACAAGAGCGATCCCAGCATCGCGCCCTCGATGATCTACGCCTACGCCGCGCTGCGGGAGGGTCTGCCCTTCATGAACGGCGCCCCCAATCTCACGGTCGACACGCCCGCGCTGCAAGAGCTGGCCCGCGAGCGCCAGCTGCCGATCGCGGGCAAGGACTTCAAGTCAGGCCAGACCATGGTCAAGACCGTGCTGGCCCCGATGCTCAAGGCCCGCTTGCTCGGTCTCGACGGCTGGTACTCGACCAACATCCTCGGGAACCGCGACGGCGAGGTGCTCGACGATCCGGGGTCCTTTCGCAGCAAGGAGGTCAGCAAGCTCTCGGTGCTCGAGAACATCCTCGAGCCGGAGCGCTATCCGGAGCTGTACGGCCACTTCACCCACAAGGTGAGCATCAACTACTACCCGCCGCGCGGCGACAACAAGGAAGCCTGGGACAACATCGACTTGACCGGGTGGCTCGGCTATCCGATGCAGCTCAAGGTGAACTTCCTCTGCCGCGACAGCATCCTGGCGGCGCCGCTGGTGCTCGACCTGGCACTCTTCGCGGATCTGGCCCACCGGGCCGGGCTGCACGGCACGCAGAGCTGGCTGAGCTTCTACTTCAAGAGCCCCATGCCAGTGCCGGGCCGGCGGGTCGAGCATGATCTGTTCGCGCAGCTCGAGCTGCTGCGCGCCCAGCTCCGGGAGATCGCGCAGGCTCCTGGCGTCCGCGCGCCCGACCTCAAGCTCGTTCGCGCCAGCTCGTCGCTGGGTTGATGCGGCGGTGGCAACCCTTCTGGCAAGCGTGGTGGTGCTGACCCTGGTGGCCTTCTTCGCCCGGCTCGGGTCCGCGCAGGTGCGGCAGCGCAGCGCCCGGCCCAGTGCTCGAGTCGCCCAGGCCGGCGAGAGCTTTCTGCTTTCGGCCTCGCTGATGGAGTATGGCCTGTGGCTGGCGGGACCCTTCGCCCGGCTCGCGACCCGGCTGCGGTTGAGCCCCGACGTGCTCTCCTGGGCGTCGCTCGTGTTTCATTTCGCGGCCGCCGCGGCGCTCGCCGGAGGGCGCTTCACACCGGCGGTCTGGCTGCTCGTCATCGGTGGCGCCTGCGATTCGCTGGATGGCACGGTGGCGCGGGCGCGAGGGCTGTCGTCCAACGCGGGTGAAGTCCTCGACGCGGTGATCGACCGCTGGTCGGAGCTGGCGGTCTTCTTCGGCCTGGCCTACCACTACCGCGACAGCGGGGTTGGCTTCGGGCTCGCGCTGCTGGCGGCGGCCGGCTCGCTGATGGTGAGCTACACGCGGGCCAAGGCGCAGGCCATGGGCGTGAGCTCGGTGGGCGGGCTCATGCAGCGCCACGAGCGAGCGGCCTACCTCATCCTCGCAGTTCTCCTGACGGCCTTGCTCGAGAGCTGGGGTCAGCCGCATTCGGACTGGCCGGTGCTCGGGGGATTGGCCGTGATCGGCGCCCTCGCGACCTTCGCCAGCGTGCGGCGAACGACCCAGATGCGGGACGCCTTGCGCCGGAAGAGCCCGTAGGTCGCGATGGGGAAAGTCGTCATCAAGACCGAGATTCCGGGGCCGCGCTCGCGCGAGGTCGTCGCCAGGGAAGCCGCGCATCTCGCCCCCGGGCTGCAGGGCTTCGCGCTGTGGGCCGGTGTCGCGATGGCCCGCGGCGAGGGGAGCGTCCTCAGTGACGTCGACGGCAACCGCTATGTCGATCTCATCGGAGGCATCGGCGTCAACTCGCTCGGCCACTGCCATCCGGCCTACGTGAAAGCCATCCAGCGGCAGGCCGAGACCCTGACGGTGGGCAGCTTCACCTCGGAGCCGCGGGCCGAGCTGGTGACGGAGGTGGCGGCCATGGCCCCGCCGGGTCTCGCTCGCCTGCAGCTCTACTCGGGCGGTTCGGAGGCGGTCGAATCCGCGCTCCGCCTGGCCCGGCAATCGTCCGATCGAAGCGAAGTGATTGGGTTCTCCGGCGCGTTTCACGGCAAGACCGCCGGCGCCGCGGCATTCATGGGGTCGAGCGCCGCCAAGAGCTCCAAGGAGGAGTTCGGCCCTCTTCCCTCCGGCGCCGACAGCACTCCGTATGCCGACTGCTACCGCTGCCCCTTTGGCCTCGCTTACCCGAGCTGCGGCCTCGCTTGCGCCGAGGCGGCGCGAGAGAAGATCAAGGCCACGCCATCGCTGGCGGCGGTCATCGTCGAGCCGATGCAGGGGACGGCCGGCAACGTCGTGCCCCCGAAGGAGTTCCTCCCGGCCGTGGCGGACGCCACTCGCGAGGCCGGCGCGCTCCTCATCGCCGACGAGATGATCACCGGCTTCGGTCGGACGGGAAGACCGTGGGGCGTTGACCGCTCGGGGATCGCGCCCGACATCGTGACCCTGGGCAAGGGCTTCGGGTCGGGCTTCCCGATCAGCGGCGTCCTCACCCGCACCGAAATCGCGGCGGCCAAGCCCTGGGCCAATCCCTCGGGTTCCTCGTCCAGCTACGGCGGGAATCCGCTGGCCGCGGCGGCGGCGCTGGCCACGGTGCGCGTCGTGCGAAGCGAACGGCTGTGGGAGAACGCGGCGCGGGTTGGCGAGGTGCTCCTTCTCGAGCTCAGGCACATGGCCGAACGCTTCCCGTTCGTCGGCGACGTGCGAGGCGCGGGGCTGCTGCTCGGAATCGAGGTCGTGCAAGATCGCGTGACCAAGGAGCCGGTCACAACGCACGTGATGCGCCGGGTCTACGAAGCCTGCGTGCGGCGCGGGCTGCTCATGATGAGCTACAGTCCCCACATCCGGATTCAGCCGGCCTTGACCATCGACGTCGAGACCGGGCTCGAGGGACTCGCGATCCTCGATGAGGTCTTTCGCGAGCTGGCCGCGAGCGGAGCATGGAAGTCGTGAGCCGCAAGCTGAAGGGCGCCATGGTCGGCTACGGGTTCATCGGCGCCGGCGGTCATGCCCCCTGCTATCGCGACCCGGAGTCGGGATTCGTCCTCGAGGCGGTCGCGGACGTCACCCCGGCCCGGCTGGCGCTGGCGCGCGCCGACTTCCCCGGGGTGCGGGTGTATGCGACATGGAACGAGTTGCTCGAGAAGGAGAAGTCGCTCGACTTCGTCGACATCGCTGCGCCTCCAGTCGACCACGCCCCCATTGCGCTGGCGGGGCTGGCGCGAGGGCTGCATGTTCTGTGCGAGAAGCCACTTGCCTGGTCGTTGCCCCAGGCGCGCGAGATGCTCGCGGCGGCTCGTGCCGCGCGCCGGGTGCTCTTCCCGTGTCACAACTACCGCTACGCGCAGGTGGTCCGCGCCGTGGGTGAGACGCTGGCAGAAGGGCATCTCGGCCCGGTCAGCGCGCTGACGCTGAGCACCTTTCGCAACACGCACGCCAAGGGGGTTCCGGAGTGGAACACCCACTGGCGGCGCGACCGCAAGATCAGCGGTGGCGGCATCGCCATGGACCACGGCAGCCACACCCTCTACCTGGCGTTCGACTGGCTGCAATCGTATCCGACGTCCGTCACCGCCAAGATCGTCAATCGCGAGCCTGCCCGTTACGACACCGAGGACAACGTCAGCGCGGTGCTCACGTTTCCGAACGGGCTGGCCCATTGCCACCTGAGCTGGACGGCCGGGATGCGCAAGGTCATCTACACGGTCCAGGGCAGCCGCGGGGGTCTGATGGTCAACGACGACGAGTTGGAGATCGATCTTCAGCGCCCGACCTCGGGGCCCGAGGTGGCCCAAGGGGCGGTGCGCTGGGAGGTCGAGAAACGGTCGATTGCCTCCCACTGGATGAACGCCGGTCATCCCTCCTGGTTCGGTAGCGTGTTCGCGGAGTTTGGCGGCGCCATCGAGCGGAGCGACTTCGTTTCGCGAACCACCCTCGAGAGCTACCGCTGCCTCGAGGCCATCGACGGCATCTACCGCTCGGCGGGAGAGGGAGGCCGCGAGGTGGCCCTCAACGGTTCGCCATCAGGCCCGGCGTTTGGGTCGCCGTTTGACTCAGTCGGCTGAAGCTCGAGCAGCCAGTACCCCTCGCGACCGCGCTGCGTGCTGGCGCCCGCGTCAAAGAGCGGCGTTCTTCCCGCGCGCTCGACCTTGTAGCGGTGGTGAATGTGGCCGTGGCAGATCGCGGCGACTCGATGCTGGTCCGCGATGGCAAGCAGAGCGGCGGCATCCAGCAGACCGTGGAGGGCGCGGTCCGGCTTGCCATTCGGCTCAAGAGGCGCGTGGTGCACGGCGACCACCACGGCGCGCCCCCGCAGGCGATCGTCGGCCAGGATTCGCTCGAGCGCCGAGAGCTGGGCTCGCCCCACCCAGCCGCGCGCCACTCCGGGGATGCGCGGCACGCGCCCTGAATCGAGGCCCACAATCGCGACCTGCTCACCGATCAGATGCACCAACGGGTAAGGACCCTCGGCACACAGCTCGGGCAGGTCCGAGCGCAGAACATCTCCGAAGACGGATTCGAAATGCGGCGCCGTCGCGCGGGAGGTCCGATCGTGATTGCCGGGAATCACCGTCAGCCGGCTCTCGAAGGGCGCCAGCGCCGCTCGCGCCTGCTCGAGCTCGTCGCGGGTTCCGATGGCGGTGAGGTCGCCGGTCACCAGCAGATGGTCGGCTCCCGCCGCGAGGCCGTCCGCGAGCAGGTTGGCCACGGTCGCTGCCGCATCCCGGAACAGTGCCGGCCGTCCCTGCCAGACGAACTCGGCGCGGGCGAAGAGCTGCCGCCAGTCGAGCGGACCGAAGGGATTCAGCGAGACGTCGGTCTGGAAGTGGAGGTCGGAGAGGTGCAGGAGCTTCATGCGGCCGTCACCATGCATAACCTCCAGAAGCTTCAATTGGCATCCATCGCGAGGTGGTCACTGGCGGAGCTCGGCGGCGAGAAGGCGAAGGCGGCATCGCAGGCCTTTCTGGAGATCCGGAAGCTGGAAGTCCGTCTGCCCGGCGGGGCTTGGCTGTTTCGAGGTCTCGACCTCGAAGTGTGTTCGGGCGAGGTGGTGGCGGTCGTCGGTGGAAGCGGCGCCGGCAAGACAACCCTCATCCGCGCCCTGTTCGAACCCGAGCAACTGGCTCGCGAGGGATGGGTGGTCAAGTCGGAGCAGCTCACGGCCAACGTCCCGCTGGGGCTCGTTCCGCAGCGCGGGGCGCCGTTCGATCACCTGGATGTCGCCGGGAACATCAAGCTCGCGCTGCGACATGCCGACCCGAGGCAACCCGACGACACCCCCGAGGTCGAGAAGTGGTTGACGCGCGTGGACCTTCCCGGCGAGTGGGCCGGAGACAAGCGGCCGGTGGCCTGGCTCAGCGGCGGCCAGGCCCAGCGGCTCGCCGTGGCCCGAACGCTGGCAGGGGGGCGCAAGCTCATCTTCCTCGATGAGCCCTCGGTGGGACTCGATCCCTACCGCGTTCAGCTGCTCGCGAAACAGCTGCGGATCCTGAGCGACGGCGGGACCGCCATCGTGCTCATCACCCACGACGTCGCGCTGGCCACGGCGGTCTCCAACCGCATCCTCTTTCTGGACGGGGATCAGGGGCTGCGAGACCTGGCTGGCGGCGAGTGGCCTGGTCCCCTGGCCGGCCTCGCCGAGCCGGAGGCCACCCGACTCAAGAGCAATCTCCAGAAGAAGTTCATCGCCGCGCTCACCGAGCGCGAGTCCGAGGCCGACGCCGAGCTGCCGGTTTCGAGGAGCCGGGTGATCCAGGTGATCGGCGGCATCCTCGAGCCGCTGGGAGTCGCGACGGTGGCGGTCGAGCAGACCGCCGCGGCGATCGGAAACGCTCAAGACTACCTGCGCATTTTCTGGAAGACGCTGCGCCTCGCCATCGTCGGCCCGCTGCTCTTCTTCGCGGTGGCCAGCGTGCTGCTCGGTTTCACGGTTCTGTTCGCGATCATCCACGTCACCCCGGAGGGGCTGGCCCCGGTGACGGTGGTGCGCGAGATCGGCGGCAGCTACGTCACGGCGCTCTCGCCCGCGCTCTCGGCGGTGTTGTTCGTGGCGGCCTCGGGCAACGCCGTCAACGCCTGGTTGGGCAGCATGAGCCTCACCCGCCAGATCGCGGCCCTCGAAGCCCTCGGCATCCGGCGCGAGCGCTACCTGTGGGCTCCCATCTGGACAGGCCTGACGGTGAGCTACCTCGCGATCGCGGCGCTCTTCGCCTTCGGCCTGCTGATGGGGGGAGTGCTGCTCTGCGCCTTCGAGCACATCCCGGAGGGCTGGACACTGCTGTCGACCGACCTGCTCGATCCGCGTCCCAGCCAGGTCCGGTTCGTGATCCGAGCCATCTGGCTGGTCTTCCTCTACGGCGTGGGGATTGCCTCCGACGTGGTCTCGAAAGGCTCGCGTGAGAAGGCGTCCTCCG
>Ga0302326_10018923_pt1 | contig 14257 bp, 10 predicted proteins | sample Palsa_T0_3_FD_202264 | JGI IMG/M metagenome (GOLD analysis project Ga0302326, IMG submission 202264) | Peat permafrost microbial communities from Stordalen Mire near Abisko, Sweden - Palsa_T0_3 | ecosystem: Environmental > Terrestrial > Soil > Palsa > Peat permafrost | place: Sweden: Abisko... | reverse complement strand
GCACCGTCTGCGCCGACTCCCCCAACTACGTCAGCCCGGACGCGCCCAGCGAGGACGAGGGCGTTCCCTACACTACGATTCTCTCCATGTCCACCACGCCGGGGTACTCGGCGCCGGTAACCGACCCGGTGGCCGACCAAACCTGGATTGGCTTCAATGCCTCGAATGGCACGGCTACCAACGAGTCCAAGGACCAGTTCATCTCCTATGAGAGCCCGGATTCGATCGCCAAGAAGGGCACCGACCTGGCCGCGGCTGCAAACGAGACAACCCTGGGCGGCGCACTGGGCGGCGTCATGCTCTTTGAGCTGTCTGGCGATTTCACCCCCGGCGCGACCGGCGACGCGCAGCATCCGCTGATCACCGCCGCCAGCCAGATGACGTCTCTCCTGCCAGGTCCGCTCACTGGCCTGACCGGCACGCCGGGCCCCGCAGGAAGCAACACCGCGACGCTGAACTGGAACGCCGCCTCTGGAGCCGCGAGCTACAACGTGTACGCGGGATCGAGCGCCACCGGAACGCCCGTTAATACGACCAAAACGACCCTCGCGCTTTCAAACCTGACGCCGGGCGGCCTGGAGTATTTTGTCGAGGGAATTGACTCGTTTGGCGCGGGCGCCGGGGCTACGGTGAGCTTTACCAATTCAGGAGGCGACATCCCCACCGGGCTCAAGGCGACCGGATTTGTCAATTCCATCTCCCTGAGCTGGAACGCTGTGCCTGGCGCCACTGGGTACGATGTCTTTGGCGCCACTTCAGCCGCCGGGCCTTTTGGCTCGCCGGTCAAGGTGACGACGAATTCCTATCTTGTAGACACAGCGACGCTCGTCGATGGCAAAAAGTACTATTTCGCCGTCGAGTCGACCGGAAGCTGGGGCGCCAGCGGCAAGTCCAGCGTGGTTTCGGCCGCACCCATCGCTCCACTTCCGGCTCCCACAGGATTGGCCGCAAAGGCAAATCCGGGTCAGATACTGCTCACCTGGAACGCGGTGACCAACGCGGCGAGTTATGAAGTGTGGTACAAGGCCGAATCCAGCGCAAGCTATCCCTACAAGAAACTGGGAACTTCGCCGACGGCCACCTACGACTTCACGGCAAACTTCAATGGGACCACGACCTATTACCTCGCGGTCTCCGCAGTGCTGGGAACGTATGTCTCTCCGGATTCCGCTCAGGTCTCGGCCAAGCCCGAGATTCCGATTCCCGCCAGGCCGGGCACCCCGGCCGCAGTCCCTGGGGCCAATCAGGTGACGCTGACCTGGTTTGCGGTCCCCGGCGCAACCGGCTACTATGTGCTGCGGTCGACCACCAGCGGAACCGGATATGCCAGGCTGACCACGGCTTCTCCGATCACCACGACCAGCTACACGGACACAACCGCCATCGATGGCACCACCTATTACTACGTGGTGGAGGCTTACAATTCCTCCGGCGCGAGCGGCAATTCCCCGCAGGTTTCCGCAACGCCCTCCATCCCGGCTCCCATGGGACTTGCGGCAACGGTCAATACCAACGTCGTAACGCTGAGCTGGAACGCGGTTGTGGGCGTTACCGGCTATGAAGTGCTGCGCGGAACCGTGAACGGCGGCCCCTACGCATCGGAAGTCGGCTCCGTTAGCGCTCCCGCCACCACCCTCAACGACACCACCGCCATCCCCGGCACGCCTTATTACTACGTTGTGCAGGCCTACTACTTTGTCCCAGGACAGAGCAAGCCTGCCACGTTCAGTCCCAACTCCAACCAGGTTGAGGTCACCGTGACGGCCACCAAACTCGCCTCGCCCACCGGCCTGCAGGCGTATCTCGGCCAGGGCGGACTCTCAGTGAACCTGACCTGGAACAAGGAATCCGGCGTCGTCAGCTACAACATCCTGCGCTCGACGACAAACGGCGGCCCCTACAGCCTGGAGGCAACTTCGCCTTACGCGGAATATCTATACGACCCCGTGTCGCCGGGGACGACCTACTATTACGTCGTGCAGGCCACCAACAGCGCCGGAGCCAGCGGCTACTCAAACCAGGCAACGATCGTGATACCCAAGGCGACAATCCCCGCCACGCCGAGTTTCACCATCAATGTGCAGAACGGCGTAATCATGGTTGAGCAACTGGACGCGGTTCCAGGAGCCACTTCCTACGCGTTCTACCGCGCCACCTCGGCAACCGGCACATACAAGCTGCTTTACTCCGGTGGCAACCTGACCTACAACGACACCGCCGCCGTGCCCGGCACAACCTACTACTACGAGATGACCGCCAGCAACTCCGCGGGAACCAGCCCGATCAGCGCGGCGCAATCCGCCGTGGTTCCTCTCACACCGACGGGCGTAAAGGCCACCGCGGGCAACGGCCAGGTGGGGATCGCCTGGACCGCGGTTGCCGGCGCCACCGGTTACAACGTCCTGCGCGGAACCGTCTCGGGAACCTGGGACTGGAATGTTGGAAGCCCCACCACCAACACCATCACCGACCCAAATGTCGTGAACGGCACACCGTATTACTACGTTGTCCAAACCATCGGCGCGGACGGCTTCTCCACCGGCGCCTACTCCGTTCCAGTTTCGGCTACGCCAATTTCGTCCACCGTTGCCGCGCCCACCGGCCTGACGGCAACCTCAGTTAACGCCGCGGGCGCAGTGACTCTCAACTGGACCGCCTCGGCCGGATCGACCGCCGCGTTCAGCTATCTGGTCTATGGCGGCAACTCAGCGGGCGGCGAAAGCACAACCTCGCTGGCGACAGTGACCGGTAACGGAACGACAGCGACCTTGACAGGCCTGGCCAGCAACAAGAGCTGGTACTTCATCGTGAAGGCGATGAGCGGCGCCACCTTGAGCAATGCTTCCAACGAGGTCACGGCTCTGCCTCGCATCGTCTATGTGCCAAGCTACGAGGCTGGCACGGTCAATGTCCGCATCGGCGGAGGCGCGACTCTGACCTCTATCTCCTTCGCGCTGCCAACTTGCAATCCCAACAGCCTGGCCGTGAACCAGAACAAGCTCTACGTCGTCTGCAATCTCAACGGAGCCAATCCAGATCAGATCCTGGTTTACAACGACACCACAATTCGTGCTGCCGCCTCTGGAACCCTCACCATCTCACCCACCAAGACCATCACCAGCGGCGACTTTAGCGGCCTGATCGGCATCGCCTTCGACAGCTCCAACGATCTTTGGGTGGCCAGCTACGGCAACAACGATGTGCTGGAGTTCACCGCGGCCTCACTCAACACGGCGACCCCCACCGACATCGTCAGCCTGAACAACTCGCCCGGTTCGCCGGCCGGGCTGGCATTCGATACGGACGGATCGCTCTGGATCACCGGCGAATACCAGGGCGGCATCGTGGTCAACATCCCGTCCGACCAGTTCGGGGCCGGGACGAACGCCAAACCACGCTACTGCATCGCGAACGAACCGCTGGGCGCTCCCTGCATCTCCCCCAATTCCAGTCTGCTGGAGTATCCGGAGGGCGTGGCGATCTTCGGCGGCAGCGTCTGGGTGGCCAATAACGACACCACTGGCTCCAACGGCCTGGGCGGCGCGACGCCTGCCAGGGAGTTGGTCAACCTGGCGGTGGTCGACGGCGCGTTAACGGTAAAGGGGACATACGGCAAGACGCTTGCCGACACCAACCCTGGCACGCCAACCAGTCCCTTCGTCTGCCCTGGTGGCCTCTTTGCCTCCAGCGTGCAACTCTGGGTCAACGATGAAAGCTATGGCGAAACCAACCCTGCCTGCGGGGCGGACGGGGACGTAACGTTCTCCAACACCGGCGGAGTCTTTGCCTTTACCGCCGCTGAACTTGCGGCCGAGCCGGCAACACAGGCACCGGTATTCACCAACATTACCGGACGGCAGGGTTTCGGCGGAGTGTTTGTGGAGAACGACCGGTAGGGCTTCAAGCCGCTTGAAACGAAATAAAATGAGGGGCGCCCGCCCGATTGGGGGCGCCTACCCCTCACCCAAACAACATCTCGCTGCAAATGAGCTTTGATTTTTGAATTCGGTAAGAGTCGGAAAGAGTTCTGAGAAGAATCTTCGGTGTGAAAAGGGGCCCAGGCCTGGCCAAACTTCAATCCGGAGGGAAAACGGCCGTACCGGAAGTGAGTTTGCCCGTGAGCAAGAAAGGCATCTTTCTTGGATTCAAGTATCTGTTCGATGCCCGTTCGCGGCTGGCAACATCTGGAGACTATACAGTCCTGAGCCTGACGTACGTCAGGCCTTCCAAGTGACATGCCGGCGCGCGATTGAAAGAACATGGACAAACCGGATCCTACGCATGCCAGGGGCGCGAGTTGATTCGGAAAGCCTCGAGACGATCCGAAGAACACATCGCTGGGCCCGGGGCTAATCCAGAGCGAATAGCTTGACATGGCGATTCGCACAGAGCCTCTGCGGATATGCGCTTGGATCTCGGCCTTGACAAACTGAACTAAACCGTTCAGTATTGCTATTACTGGGAGGGCTTCCCCATGATCCGCGTCCGCAATCTCAAGAAAACCTTTGGTCAATTTACCGCCGTGAACGACGTCTCCTTCGACGTGGAGGAGGGCGAGATCTTCGCCTTTCTCGGACCCAACGGCGCCGGAAAAACCACCACCATTAAAATGCTGACCACGCTGCTCAAGCCAACCGGGGGCTCCATCGAGCTCGACGGGCTCGACCCGCTCAAGCAGCAGAACGAGGCCCGCAAGCGCTTCGGCATTGTCTTTCAGGACCCCAGCCTCGACGGCGACCTCACGGCCTGGGAGAACATGGAAATCCACGGCGTGCTTTACCACGTGCCGCACAAGGTGCGCCGCCAGCGCACGGAGGAGCTGCTCAAGCTCTTCGAGCTGTGGGAGCGGCGCAAGGAGCAGGTGAAGAAATTCTCCGGCGGCATGAAGCGGCGGCTCGAGATTGCGCGCGGCTTCCTGCACACGCCGCGCATTCTCTTTCTCGACGAGCCCACGCTGGGCCTCGATCCACAGAGCCGCAACCAGCTCTGGACGCATGTGAAGAAGGTCAACGAGGCGGAGAAGGTCACCGTCTTCCTGACCACGCATTACATGGACGAAGCCGACCGCGTGGCCCATCGCGTTGGCGTCATCGATCACGGCAAGCTGGTGGCGCAGGGTACGCCGCGGGAGATCAAGGACCAGACCGCAACCGAGAGTCTGGAGGAGGCATTCCTCAAGCTGACCGGCTCGACCATTCGCGACGAAAGCGCGAACTCGGCCGATGCCATGCGGCAGTTTGCCAAGATGTGGAGCGGAGGCAGGCGATGAGCGCAATCTATATTCTCTGGCTGCGGGAATTGAAACGCTACACGCGCTCGCGGGCGCAGATTGTGGCTTCACTGGGCCAGCCCATGCTGTACCTGCTGGTGCTCGGCTTCGGCCTGGGCAACGTCTTCCAGCGCGCCGGCTATGGCAGCTATTTCCAGTTCATCGCGCCTGGCGTAATCGGCATGTCGGTGCTGTTCTCGTCTATCTTTTCCGGGCTCGGGTTGTTGTGGGATCGACAATTCGGATTCCTCAAGGAGACGCTTGTGGCGCCTGTACCGCGCATTCAGATCATGATCGGCCGCACGCTGGGCGGGTCCACCGTCGCCATTATCCAGGGACTGCTGGTGATGGCCGTTTGCCTGATCGCGGGCTTTCGCCCGGCCCATCTGATCGCGGTGCCTGAGGCTCTCGGCTTCATGGTGCTCATCGCGCTCCTGTTTGCCGCGCTGGGCGTGGCCATCGGGTCCAGTTTGCAAGACATGCAGGGTTTCCAGCTCATCATGAACTTTCTGGTGATGCCGATTTATTTCCTTTCCGGCGCCATGTTTCCGCTCACCAATCAGGGCAAGGTCCTGACGTTTGTCACAGCTCTCGATCCTCTTTCGTACGGCATTGATGGCATGCGCACGGTGCTGCTCACGCGCGCGGCGTTTCAGCCGGCGTTCGGCTCCTTCACCGATCTGTCGGTGTTGGTGGTGGTCGGCATGGTCCTGCTGGTCTTCGGCGCGTGGCGATTCTCGAAGATCGAGATATAGGAATGGCGCGCCCCCGCAGCTCCGAGGCTCACGACAAGGTGCTTCGCGCCGCGCTCGGCCTGTTTGGCGAGCGCGGCATCGATTCGACCAGCATGGACTCGATTGCCAATGCCTCGGGCGTGAGCAAGGCCACCATCTACAACCACTGGGCTGACAAGGAAGCGCTGCTGATGGAGGTCATGATCCTCATCCACGGACTCGACCGGGAACCCGAAGACGTGGACTCGGGCGACCTGAGCAGTGACCTGGCCACGGTGCTGAGCCGCCGCCCGCCGGATGAGTTTGACGCGCAGCGCGACCGATTGATGCCTTCGCTCATCGCCTACTCGGCCACGCACACTGAGTTCGGCCAGGCGTGGCGGAATCGGGTGCTCGAGCCGCCTCGCCAGTGCCTCAAGCGCATCCTGCGCCGCGGCGTGGAGCGCGAACTGCTGCCCGCCACGCTCGATCTCGACCTTGCCATGGCCCTGCTGCTTGGCCCCATGCTCTACAACCACATCTTCAGCAAGCGCTTTAAGCAAAGGGCTATCTCCGACATTGGCGCCGAAGTGGCCAACGCCTTCTGCCGGGCTCATGCCACAGGCAGGAACGCTTCTCAACCAGTTCTGCGCTAACTGGCGGCTTCAGGCCGCTCCTGACTGAACAAACGGTGCGCATAAAAAATGGCTCCGGCGCCGAATCTTTTTATGGACACGATACCGGAGCCCCATTTATTCAGGATGGTCACATTAGAAGTTGAACGACACCTGCAGATCGATACTTCGGTTGGACGAAGGCGACGAGAAGAATCCGCCGGAGAGAGCCGTGGATTTGCCGAACAGCGGTGAATCGAGCACTCCCACCGGCTGCGCCAGGCTCACGTTGTTCAGGATGTTTCTCCCCATGGCCGTGAAGTTGAGCGAGTAGCGGCGCGCCGCGGCCTGGTCAAACCGCGGCGGCCCGTTGCTGCCGCTCAGGCCGCCCGGTCCCAGTCCGCCGCCGGGGCCGCCAGGACCCCCGCCACGCGGTCCGCCGCCGCCAGGAGGCGGTCCACCGCCGCCAGGGCCGCCGTTGGCGCCGGCTGGTCCAGTGAGCTTGGGTCCCAGGCCAATCGATTTGCTGACGCGCATATTCAGGCTGAACTGTCCCGGCCCGGTTCCGAAGTTGTAGGGGATGCGGCTCTGGTTCCACGCCGGATCGAGGTCAAACGATCCGTAGGCGGTGTGCACCACGTCCGTGATGCCTGCGGTGGCAACGGCAGGCCGGTCGTTGAACTGGTTGTCCCCGTTCAGATCCTGCCCGACCACGATGTTGAAGGGCTGTCCGGAGTTTGTGACCAGCATCGGGCTGAACGAAACGCCGTATGGGGCCTGCAGGTTGCCGCCCAGCAAAAAGCGATTGTGCACGTCGAAGTTGGCACGCCCGTAGTCGGCGCGGGGGTCCGCCTGGTTCGACGGGAAGTAGGTTGCGCCCGATGTGTCGGCATCAGCGAAGTTCATCATGTAAAACCCGAACAGTGAGACGCGCTTGGCGCGGACCGTGTAGTTCAGCATGATCTGGTTCTGGTTGTAGATGCCGCTGGATTGAAACTCGTAGAGGTTCTCATTGATGCCGTTGGGACGCGTGCCCGTGCCGGTGAGCGGGTTGTAGGTGGATGCAATGTACGCGTTGATATTGTCGCTCAGGTACTGATGCACGCCATGTGAATTGATATAGGTGGCAGCGAGCGTGGCCACCTTGCCGAACTGGTGTTCCACTCCCAACGCGGTTTGCATGTTGACGGCGGCCTTCAGATTCGGCGCCACCTCATAGCGCGTGGGCGCGGAGTTGCTGAGCGCGACAAGCTGCGCCGGCGGCGGAGCATTCTCATAGAAGCCAGGATTCTGGATCACATACTGCTGCGTGTTGACGCCATTCTCGCGGATTGCCTGCAGCAGGTTGCTCTCAGCAAAGCGATCGAAGAACCATCCGTAGCCGCCGCGAATCACCGTCTTTGCCTGGGATGTTCCATGTTGCGCCGGCGCCCATGCGAAGGAGAGCCGGGGCGCCCAGTCGTTACGATCGCCGATGCCGTTTTGCATCTCGTAACGGAGCCCATAGCTCACTGTGAGGTTGGGACGCAGCTTGTAGTCGTCCTGCGCGAACAGTCCGCCATCGTAGTAGGTTGTGCCCGCCGCGCTGTTGCCCACTGTTACGCTGTATTGCGTAGGCGTGTGCGCCTCGTAGGCATCGAGCGAAGAGTAGATGTACTGGCCATTGAATCCAGCCGTGGAAACGCTGGCGTCGCGCGTGAGGCGCAGCCGGCCTCCGGCGCTGATCGAGTGCGCTCCCTTGCTGGCCATGGTGGTGTTCTGCAGTTCGAAACGGTCCTGGTTATCCCGGTTGATGCCGCTGTTGCTGCCGCCGCCGGTGAACGCACCCTGCACCGACACAGTGGGGTCGTCATTTTGCGCGAGCTGGTTGTCGCGGTCGCGCGCGTATTGAAACTTCGTCTCGTTGATCACGGTGGGGCTGAGGATCTGTGTGTCGCTCACCTGCATCGTGTTCTCCTGGTTGGCCACGTTGTAGGCCTGGCTCTCCAGCGCAAATTGCGAAACACCGCTGTTGGTCTCGACCTGCCGGTCATACATGTAGCGTACGGTCAGCGTATTGCTTGGCCCGAACTGGAAGTCGAAGCGCGGGCTTACATCCAGGCGGGACTGCGGATTGGCGATGGCCGCGGTGTAATTGGAGACGCCGCCGTCGGAGCCCAAAACCTCAGCGTTCACAATCGAATTGGCCTGGTTGTCGCGGCGAAACACGCTGGCAAACCACGACGAGCTCTTGGTCAGCGCGCCACCCACATTGCCGGTGAGAAATGTGCTGTAATACGAAGGCTCGCTGGTCACGAAAGGGTTGAGCGAGTTGAATGCCGAGTCGTTGCCATTGATCATGAACATGCCGTGGAGCTTGTCGGTGCCCGGCTTGGTGAGGATTTCAATCCGTCCGTAGCCGAGTTTGTCGTACTGCGCGGCAAACGGATTCTGATTGATGCGAATCTCGCGGATCGACGACTTCGGCGGCAGCTGTCCTCCGGTGAATCCATCGATATAAATCTGTCCGCCATTCGGCCCAGCAGCCGGCCCGGCCAGCGCGTTGAGCTCGTTTTGCAGTTCATCCGGATCGTCGGAGAGCGCGTCAAGGTCTTTGCCCTTGATGACCATGGCATTGGCGTTGTTGGATGCAGTCGTGTCCACACCGATGCCCTCGTCCGTCACGTTGACCTGCTGCGTCTCGACCGCAATTTTCAAAGCAAGTTTCTGCATGGTGATCTTGCCGCCCTCGACCTCCACGTCGATCGAATCGAGAGGCGCGAACCCATCCGCGACAGCGGTAATAAAGTAGTGGCCCGGTTCGAGCCGATCAATGGCATAGGAGCCGTCAGCTCCGCTGGTAGCCGTGGTAGCGAAGTTATCCATGTTGGAAACCGTAACGGTGGCCGAGGGGATCACCGCCCCGGAGGGGTCCGTTACAGTGCCATGGATGCTTCCGGTCTGCGCAACGGCCGTCATGGGCAACGCGGCAAAGAGGAGAAGTACACCGCATAGAAGAGAGAGAACGATCCGGCTTTTCATCGGGGATTCCTTTCAGCGCCAACTCGGAGGTTGCATATTCAGGAGACACCGGATCGCGATTCGATGCGGTCACAAACGGTAAAGCTGTGTAACAAAGTGTCACGAAGGCCGTGACCATTCGTTACATTTCAGTTGCGGCGCCGAGCCAGGAAAGGCGTAGGCTGGTTGTGGCAAGAGATCTCAAAATGGACGACATACTTCTCATTGACGACGATGTTGAACTCTGCTCGATGCTGAGCGAGTACATGGGGCGGTTTGGATTTCACATCACCGCGGTGCATCACGGCGACACGGGCCTCCATGCCGCGCTGGAGCGGCCGTTTGCGCTGGTGCTGCTGGACGTGATGCTGCCGGGCATGGATGGATTTGAGGTGCTGCGTCGCATCCGCACGGTCTCGCCGGTCAGCGTGCTGCTGCTCACTGCGCGCGGAGAAGATGTGGATCGCATTGTCGGCCTCGAGATCGGCGCCGACGATTATCTTTCCAAGCCCTTCAACCCGCGCGAGCTGCTGGCGAGGGTGCGCGCCATTCTTCGCCGGACTTCTACCGCGCAGGTCGCGCCGGAGCAGGTCAAGCCGGAGCAGGTGACACTGCGCGCCGAAGGCATCGAGCTCAATCCCGCGGCGCGCACCGCGCTGCTGAACGGCGAGAGCCTCGACCTGACGGATGTGGAGTTCGCACTCCTTGAAGCGCTGATGCGCTCGCCCGGCACCGTGGTGGCGCGCGAGGAGATCTCGGAGAGCGTGCTGGGGCGCAAATTCCATCCCTTCGATCGCAGCCTTGACATGCATGTGAGCCGGCTGCGGCGCAAGCTCGCCGACAGCGGCGCGCCCGAGGCGCAGGTGAAGACGATTCGCGGGATAGGCTATCAACTCACGGTGAGCGCCGCTCCGCAGAAGGCGAGGGCCTGAACCATGCGCGGGCTATTCTTCAAAGTCTTCATCATCTTCTGGATTGCGCAGAGCCTGATCTTTGTGATCTCGACGGCTCTGATCGTGCGCCATCATTTTGACAGCCCCGATGTGATTTTCGACACGTTCTTCAGCAACCTGCGCCTCGACGCGGCAAAAGCTGCCAGTGCTTACGAGGCTGGCGGCTGCGATGTATTTCAGGCCTATGGCAAAAGCAGTGCCGAGACGATTGCGCTGGAAGATTCGGCGGGCCGGAGTCTGTGCAGCGGCGCCGGATTTGAAATGCCCAGCCAGCAGAAGCCTATAGCCGCGGAGATTACTGGAACTCAGATCGGCCGGCAATATGTCTGGCGCGTTCCGGTCACTTCGGGCGGTGGAATGAGCTATATGTTTCTGCTCAGCCGGCCCCATGAGCCAAAGCATTTCGGCTGGTATCGCGATCTGCTGCGCTTCTCGTTTCCGCAGCTGCCGGTGGCTATTGTTGTGGGAGGGCTCACAACGTTTGCGTTGGTGCTGCTCTTCACGCGCCCCGTGGCGCGGCTCAGAAAAGCTGCGCGTGAACTGGCTTCGGGCAAGCTCAGCGCGCGCGTATCCTGGCCAACCTCGCAATCGCCGCTCTTTGCCGGCGACGAGATTCATGCGCTGATGCACGACTTCAACCACATGGCGGAGCGGCTTGAGTCGCTCGTGGATGCGCAGAAGCTGCTGTTGCGAGATGTTTCACACGAACTGCGTTCGCCGCTGGCCCGGCTCAGCGTGGCGCTCGAGCTGGCGCATGAGGACTCCGACCCGGCCGCTGTGCCGCACCTCGAACGGATCGAGCGGGAAACAGAACGGCTCAATCAGCTCATCGGCCAGTTGCTTACCTTGTCGTCGATGGAGGCGCTTGAAAAGGTCGAGAATCTCCAGCCGCTCTCGCTCAACGATCTGATCGAGCGCCTGCTTCCCGACGCGGAGTACGAGGCACGCCAGCGGCAATGCACTGTAACATTTCACGCCGACGATCAGTGCGCGGTTTCGGGGAACCAGGAGCTGCTTTATCGCGCCATTGAGAATGTGGTGCGCAACGCCATCCGCTATACGGAGAACGACACCGAGGTGGAGATCTGGCTGCGCAAGACCGCGAAGGGATGCGCGGAGATCGAAGTCAGCGATCGCGGGCCCGGCATCCCCGAGAATCAGCGGGAAGCAATTCTACGGCCGTTTTATCGTGTGGACTACGCTCGCAGCCCGAAGACGGGCGGGTTCGGCGTGGGGCTCGCCATCGCGGACCGCGCCGTGCGCCTGCATCACGGAGACCTGTGCGCGAAGAACCGGCCAGGCGGAGGAGCGACGTTTCGCATCACACTGCCAGCCGATGAAGGCGATCAGGCGAACAGAGCCAGCGCCTAGCCGGCCCGAGATCCACCGCCCATTGTCGAGATCTTGCGCGGATGTTTTTCGTGCATCTCATGGTGCAGCTCGTCCACTTTGATTCGCGCCTTTTCCAGGGCTTTTCTTCCGGTAGCCGTGATCCTGTAAACCCTTCGCTGCCGCCCTCCAGCGCGCTTCAGAGCAGACTTCAGCAGGCCGCTTCTCTCCAGCCCATGCAGGAGCGGGTAAAGGGTGCCCGGGCCGATGCGGTAACCGTGATGCGTCAGCTCCTCCATCATGGCCAGCCCAAAGATCGGCTCATGCGAAGCGTGCACCAGCACGTGCATCCTGATCAGTCCGGAGAAGAGTTCCCGCTGCTGTTTCAACACAAGACAGATTTTATATCTTTCGGTCCGGCATTGGATTGCGTGTTATCGAAATTCGATATATGCTGTTCATGGTCGAGGCGGCCCTTTGGGCGAATCGATGATTCCTGTCGGGGTAACTCGCATGGCGCGATGGATCGACGGTAGGTATTTGCGATCAGCGCTGGTTTTCCTGCTCGCCTTTGCGGCGTCAAGACTTTGGGCGCAGGGGCCTCCGTACCAGACCGACGATCCTGTGCCCGTGGACTTGCATCACTACGAGTTCTACATCTTCGGCGGCGTGGACGCAACGCCGGCCGAGATTGACTCAACTGGCCCGGCTTTCGAGTTCAACTGGGGTGCGCTGCCCAGGGTGCAACTGCACGCCATCCTTCCGTGGGGCGGCGTCTTCCCGTCCAACAATCCCGTGTACCTGCCCGGAGGAACCGGCCCGAGCGCGTTCGGCCTCACTGACGTTGAACTGGGCGCGAAGCTCGCCATCGTCAAAGAGACCAGGCATGTGCCGCAGATCGGTACGTTCACCATGTTTGAAATGCCGACGGGGAATTTCGACAAAGGCCTCGGTGTGGGCAAAGTCTGGTACAAGCTGCCCGTGTGGCTGCAGAAAAATCAGGGCAAGTGGCTCTTTGACGGGGGCGGCGGCTACCAGGTGGTTCCACAAACCAACTATCGCGACTTTCCATATACAGGCTGGCTGGTGAAGAGGGAATTGAACGAGCGGCTTGAACTGGGAGCCGAGATCTTTGCTCATGGCCGGGAGGGATTTGCTGCCGCGCAGACGGGCCGCTCGGCCATGATCGACGTGGGGGGCTACTACCACTTCAAGCATCATGAGGGCGAGCAATTCCTGTTCTGTTATGGCCACTCGATCGCCGGCCAGACGGAGAACTACGCCTACGCCGGCATGTACTGGACATGGGGAAAAGACGACAAGAAGCCGACAACTGCAAACGACTGGATGCGCGGACCAATGGCTCCGACGGGATCTGAATGATTCCAAGGCCGCGGAGCGATTGACATTCATTTACAGAAAGGGGCACCGCAGATGGAGATGACGTCGCGTGGTCTGTGGACATTGATCCATGGCATGGGATTCGGTGCTCTCTATCTGCTGGCGTGTTCCGGCGCACTGGTGGAGCTCTACTGGTTCATTCGCGCGCGGCAGCCGCTTGAGTCCGCGCCGTCGCGCGAGCGATTCCTCAAGGTCTATCTCATCGTAATGGTGGTGCTGGCTTGGTCTGCGGTGCTCACCGGAGCCTACGTGGTTTATCCGTGGTATCGGGCGGTGCCTCCAGCGGGCAGTGTTGATTTGTCCATGTTTCCGCAGCGGCTCCTGATGGCGAATCCCACAACCGCCAGCTGGCACTCGCTGGGCATGGAGTGGAAGGAGCATGTGGCGTGGCTCGCGCCTATCTCCATCACCATGGTTGCGTTCGTGTTCATCCGCTACGGCCGCGACCTCAGCCGCCACAGGCAACTGCGCATTGCGGTGCTTTGCTTCGCGCTGGTGTCATTTGTTGCCGCGGGCGTGGCGGGACTGTTTGGCGCGCTCATCGACAAACAGGCGCCGGTTCGCGGCGGAAGCATCATCCAGCTCAGTGCCGGAGGTGAAAAATGACGACGCGTGGCGATGGCGAACCATCTGAATCTCCGGCAATTCCCAATGGCTCCGGCGCGGCGGCCGCCCTCGCGGCCGGCATTGGCGCGTTCACATTGGCCGTTCTGGCCGTGGCCGGCGATAAGTCGGCATGGATGAACAGGTGTCTGAACTTCTATTCGCCGACGGGTCCTTTATCCGGCGCGACTACGATTGCGATCCTCGTGTGGATACTCATATGGGGCGTTCTGGAATGGCGCTGGCGCGGTAGAAACGTTGCGGCCGGCTATGTGAACGCCACAGCTTTCCTGTTGCTGGGACTGAGCCTGCTCATGACGTTTCCTCCTGTCGCCGACCTATTCTGAAAAAGTAAATCACAGCATCGTTTGTTTT
>Ga0302326_10018918_pt1 | contig 14260 bp, 9 predicted proteins | sample Palsa_T0_3_FD_202264 | JGI IMG/M metagenome (GOLD analysis project Ga0302326, IMG submission 202264) | Peat permafrost microbial communities from Stordalen Mire near Abisko, Sweden - Palsa_T0_3 | ecosystem: Environmental > Terrestrial > Soil > Palsa > Peat permafrost | place: Sweden: Abisko... | reverse complement strand
CTTCTGCCTTTTGGCTTCTGCCTTGTGACTTCCGCGGCGGTTTCCGTCTGCTATTCTCTTCCTTTATGGACGCAATCACGCTCACTCGGCAACTCGTCGACATCGAATCTATCTCAGGCAACGAAGCTGCGGTTGGAAACTATCTTTATGGAGAGCTCTGCCGCGTCGGCTATCAGACTTGCAGAATCCCGGTGCAGAACGATCGCTTCAACGTTTATGCCACATCGCCGGAGCAGTCGCGTCCGAAAGTGGTTTTCTCTACCCACATGGACACCGTTCCTCCGTTCACTCACTCTTCCGAAGATGCCACGCGCATCTACGGGCGCGGTTCGTGCGATGCCAAAGGCATTATCGCCGCGCAGATCGCGGCTTCCGAGCGGTTGCGGCGGGAACAAATCTACGTTGGCCTGCTGTTTGTGGTGGGAGAAGAGCGCGACAGCCTGGGCGCGAAAGTGGCCAATGAATACGCCGCGAATCAACAAGTGCAGGGCAGCAAGTATTTGGTCAACGGCGAACCGACCGAGAACCGCATCGCGGTAGCGTCGAAGGGAACGCTGCGGGTTGAAGTGACCGCTTCCGGGCGCATGGCTCATTCCGCCTATCCTGAACTCGGGGAGTCGGCCATTGACAAACTGATTGCCGCTCTGAGCCGGCTGCTTGCGATGCCGTTGCCCTCGGATCCGGAGATCGGTCCGTGCACGTTCAACATTGGATTGATCGAAGGTGGGCGCGCGCCCAACGTGATTCCTGATTACGCTCACGCGGACTTGGTTTATCGTCTGGTGGGTTCGTCGCAAGATCTGCGCCGCCAGATTCTAGAGACTGCGGGCGATCAGGTGAAGGTTGAATTCCCGCTGGAGTTGCCTTTCCTGCGACTGCGCACCGTTGACGGCTTGCCTACGATGATTGCGGCTTTCACCACCGACATTCCCAGGCTAACGAACTGGGGCGAGCCTCTGCTGATCGGTCCGGGCTCGATACACGTCGCGCATACGGAAGGCGAGTTCATCGAAAAACAGCAACTCGCGGACGCGATCGATTTGTATTGCAAGATCGCGAAGCAGCTTTAGGTATATGGATTTCCGGGGCAACTCATGCGGGGTAGTCCCACATTACTTCGCCCATTTATCCTTGTAGTCCTGCTGAGAAATTGCCATGGCGCCGTCGGGTCCGGGCACGTACACATCATCTCTCATACTCGTCTTCAGATCGTACGTGACGTATTTATCAGGGGCTCCAATTTCCCCGACCAGGAGCTCCAGCTTTAGCCCTTCCTTTTTCCACTTCGCGAGATAATGCGCATCGCCAACGGTCCTATGAAAAGGCTCTCCCGAGGTGTAAGCAAAATCGAAGCCCCGGATGGATTCGCCATCCCTGATGTCCCCTCGTCCGTATCCATCCACCATGCCCTGATGCCGGTGCCAAATGAGATTCGATTACTTGGATTTGCAGCGGATAGTCAGCTAGATTCTTTCCAGCAAGTAAGACAACGGAGAACAGGAGGGGACCTATTACAGCCAACACCAATCTTCGCATGCCGTTACCTCACCCCGCGATTCTGAACGGTTCGCATTATTACAAGCGCGGCCAAAGTTTTGCAACGCGAACGTTGTCCGTCGGTCCTGCCATGCCGCTGCAACTTGTTGCGTATAAACTTGAGTCATGACCACCACAACGCTCAACGCCCTCGCCCGCGCCTCTTCCGCCTACCTCCGTTCTGCCATGCACCAGCCTGTTCAGTGGCAGGAGTGGGGCGCGGAGGCGTTCGCTTCCGCGCAGCGGGAGAACAAACCCATGCTGCTCGACATTGGTGCCGTGTGGTGCCACTGGTGCCATGTGATGGACCGGGAGTCTTACGACGATCCTGAAGTGGCGGCCATCGTGAATGAGCATTTTATTGCCGTGAAAGTGGACCGCGACGAGCGTCCTGACATCGACAGCCGATACCAGGCTGCGGTCAGCGCGGTCAGTGGGCAGGGGGGGTGGCCGCTGACTGCTTTTCTTACGCCCGATGGCAAACCGTTTTATGGTGGGACGTATTTTCCTCCGAACGATGGCTACGGTCGCCCGAGCTTCAAGCGCGTGCTGATCAGCATCGCCAATGCTTACAAGGACAAACACGGCGATGTAGTGGAGCAGGCGAAGATGGTAGAGAGTGCGATCGTGCAGGCGGAGTCGTTTGCCGGGCGCGGCGGGCGGGTTTCAGCGAGCATCATCGCCGCGATTCAGAAGTCTGCGTTCAGCATGTTCGACGCGCAGCACGGCGGCTTTGGTCAGGCTCCCAAGTTTCCGCATCCTTCGGCGCTGGATTTATTGATCGAACAGTACGCGCGTACTGGAGACGAGCGTTTGCGCAATCTGATCGTCACCACCCTCGAGCACATGGCGAACGGCGGGGTTTACGACCAGTTGGCTGGAGGATTTCACCGTTACTCGGTCGATGAGCGCTGGGTGGTGCCGCATTTCGAGAAGATGTGCTACGACAACTCCGAGCTGCTGAAGAATTATGTACACGGCTATCAGGCGACAGGCTCGGAATTTTTTGCGAAGGTCGCACGAGACATCATTCGCTGGATGGACGAGTGGCTGAGCGACCGCGAGCGCGGCGGCTTTTACGCGTCCCAGGATGCGGACATTTCCATGGACGACGATGGCGACTACTTTACCTGGACGCTCGATGAGGGCCGGGCTGTGCTTACGGAAGAAGAGGCGCAGGTTGCGGCGCTGCATTACGACATCAACGAAATCGGCGAGATGCACCACAATCCGGCGAAGAACGTACTCTACGTGCGCGCGCCGATCGAGGAAATTGCCCGCCGGATGAGCCTTAGCGCGGAGCGTGTGCTCAGCCTGCTCGATTCCGCGAAGAAGAAAATGTATGCTGCGCGTTTGCAGCGGCCCACGCCTTACGTCGACAAGACGGTTTATGTGGGATGGAACAGCATGTGCGTAAGCGCGTATCTGGAAGCAGCGAACGTGCTCGGGCTGGACGATGCTCGCCATTTCGCGCTGCGTTCGCTGGACCGCATATTGTCAGAGGCGTGGAGGCCGCGGCGTGGGCTTTTGCACGTGGTCGCTTACTCCGATCCGAAGGCCGAACTCCGCGAAGTCTCCGGCTTGCTCGATGACTACGCTGCGACTGCGATTGCCTGCATCGATGCTTACGAGGCGACTGCCGACCTCAGCTACTTCAAGTTCGCGCGGGCGATCAGCGACACGATGATCGAGAAGTTCTTCGACCCAACATCCGGAGGATTTTTCGATGCCGAACCGGCTGCCGAGGGCACGAGTCTGGGCGTGCTCTCCACTCGCCGCAAGCCCCTGCAAGATTCGCCGACGCCGGCGGGAAATCCTATGGCCACGATTGCGCTGCTGCGACTTCATCACTATACGGGCGAGGCCGCGTATCGGGATAAGGCGGAGCAGACGCTGGAAACTTTTGCGGGCGTGGCGGAGCAGTTTGGAATTTTCGCCGCGACCTACGGGGTCGCGGTCCTCCATCTGTTGGAAAATCCCGTGCAGGTGGTTGTGATCGGCGCTTCCGGAGCCGAGCAAACAGCCTCAGCACTCGCCGCCGTGGCTGCCACTGCTTTTGCCTTCAACAAGAGCGTGCTGCGGCTGACGGCGAACCAGGCGGTTGCCGGGAACCTTCCTCCTACGCTAGCGGCGACTATTCCGAACCTGCCTCAGTTGAGTTCGGGCGAGTCATTTGCGGTTTTGTGTTCGGGCTTTGCCTGTCAGCCGCCGCTCGCAGATCCGGCCGAGTTGCGGCGTGCGCTCGAATCCGCCCTCAAGAAGCAACCCTAGAAAAGAACGTTGCCGCGTGGATTTTACTTACGCCCGTAGTTCGCAGCTCGTGCAGAACGCGAGCCTTCGACTCGTTCGCTCGCTCAGTCTGACAAGGCGGCCCCTGTGCTACACTCCGGCTCTTGCGTGGAGGTTATTTCATGCACAGGTTGAGTTGCTCGCGAAAAATTCTTTTCCGACGCCGCATCCTTCGGGCGGCGGCCTGCGTGGGCGTCACGCTTTCTATCCTGGCACAAGCGCCGGCACAAGCTCCCCCACAGCTATCCGACCAAACGCGCGGGCAAGTTGACCAGATTGCCGGGCAGGTGCTCGAAAGCACCGGCGTGCCCAGCGCCTCGGTGGCAGTGGTGAAGGATGGCACGCTCGTCTACGCCCATGCCTACGGCAATGCCCGACTGGATCCGTCCACTCCGGCCACGGCTGAAATGCGCTACAAGATCGGCTCGATCAGCAAGCAGTTCACCGCCGCCGCGATTCTAATGCTGGCGGAACAAGGCAAGCTCTCGCTGGACGATCCTGTGTCCCGGTTTGTGCCGGATCTTACGCGGGCTAAAGAAGTCACCATCCGGCAACTGCTCTCGCACACCTCAGGTTACCAGGATTACTGGCCGCAGGACTATGTGCCTCCGTTCATGCTGACGCCAATTACCGCCGACGAGATTCTTACCCGCTGGGCGCGCAGGCCGCTGGATTTCGACCCCGGCACCAAATGGCAGTACAGCAATACCAACTATGTGATCGCTGGCGTGATCGTGGAAAAAGCCAGCGGGATGCCGTTGCTGCGATTCCTGAGTACCCATATTTTTGAGCCGCTGGGAATGCAGAGTGTCGTGAATATTGACCAGGACCACTTTGCCGATACTGACCCCACGGGCTACATGCGCTACGCGCTCGGCCCTCCAAGGACCGCACCGCGGGAGGGTAAGGGGTGGCTGTTCGCGGCCGGCGAACTCGCAATGCCGGCGGCAGATCTAGCCAAGTGGGATATCGCGATGATGAACCAGCGCCTCTTGAAACCCTCTTCGTATCGGGAGATGCAGAAGGACGTCCTGCTGAAAAATGGCACGGCAACGGGCTATGCGCTGGGCATCACGGTGCGCAGCCAGGCTGGCCGCCGCGTGCTCGATCATGGCGGAGAGGTGTCCGGCTTTACGGCAGAGAATGCGGTGTTTCCAGAAGATCACGCCGCCGTCATTGTGCTGACCAACCAGGATGCGGTGAATGCCAGTGGTCAAATTGCGAAGAAGATCGCTCCCCTGCTCTTTACCGGGGATACGGCTGTAGTCGCCGAAAAAGTAGAGCGCGCACGCAAAATCCTGGAACAACTTCAGCGAGGAAAGATTGACCGTTCCTTGTTTACCGACAATGCCAACAGTTATTTCGACCAGCAAGCTCTACAGGATTTCGCCACCAGCCTCGGCCCATTAGGAACATCGCAAGACTTTCAGCAGACTTCGGAACAAGGACGCGGAGGGATGACCAACCGCAACTATCGGGCCAAGTTTGCGGAGAAAGTCCTGTCGATTTCAACTTACGAGATGCCGGACGGCAAGATCGAGCAGTTTCTGGTCAGCGTGGGCAACTGAGTTGCGAAATTATGCCCGTTGCCTGCGCAGCTTCGGCGCAGAGATCGGCATGGAACGGTTACGAAGGCGTTTTCTGCAAGCCGGTCTTGATTGATCGTTCTTCTAGGCGATGCTAGGCTCGGAATAGTGTCTTCAGTTTACGCAGATTCCGTGAAGAACTTTCCCTCCGGCGGTCGAATGGCGCGGTGGCTGCAATCGGCGTCGGCGGAAGTGTGGGGAAAGTTCTTGCTGGCGCTGGTGGGATTGGGGCTGGCGTTTGGGGCGGCGTTGATTTCGACGGCGTCGGGCGAGGCGGGCAACCTTTGGGCGTCGGTGATTCTGGCGTCGCTCGCGCTATTGATGGCGGCGTTTGTGGGGCTGGTTACGGTGCCGTATCTGGCGCGGCGTGTGGCGCTGGAGCGACTGCGCCAGACATTGCACTACGAAGTCACCAAGGCGGGAGTGGTCTATGTGCTGGTCACGCTGGTGATCGGCATCGCGGCGCTGAACACAGGAAACAATCTGCTGTACATCGTGGTGGCGGCGATGCTGGCGGCGATCCTGGTGTCAGGAATGGTTTCCGCGCTGGTGCTGCGCGGCCTCGAACTGGAGGTTCGTCTGCCCGAGCATATGTTTGCCGGGCGCCCGGTGGTGGGGCGGATCGTGCTGCGTAACCCGCGGCGCTTCCTGCCCTCGTTTTCGATTCGCGTGGTGCCGGCACGCAAGGAGAAAGATAAGAAGATCCGCAAGCAGTGGAAATGGGAACGAACGACATTCAGTTTTCCGCTCAACCGCGCTCCCGAGAATCAGTGGGTGCGGCTGCGCGACTGGCGGGTGATGCGGGTGGAGGTGGCGCCGCCGGCGCCGGGAATTTTCGAGGGGATGATTTATTTCCCGTATTTGCCGCCGGGAGCCGATCTGACGGCGGACCTTGAGCTGCGTTTTGAGCGGCGGGGGCGCTATTGCGAATCGAGTTTCGGAGTGGCCACGCGTTTTCCGTTTGCCTTCCTGACCAAGACGCGGGAGGTTGCGCTCGAGCGCGAGATTCTGGTGTATCCGGCGGTTGAGCCGCCCGACGAGATGTTTGAAGTCCTGCCGCTGGTACGCGGAGAGTGGGAAAGCTTTGTGCGCGGGCGCGGCTCCGATTTGTACCGCATTCGCGAGTACATGCCGGAGGACTCGGCGCGCCACGTGGACTGGAAGGCGACGGCCAAGTCAGGCTCGTTGAAAGTGCGTGAGTTCAGCCGCGAGGATGAGCGCAAGCTTTGTATCGTCTTCGACAATCCCGCGGCTGGGCTGATTTCCGAGCAGGCCTACGAACGGGCGGTGAACCTGGCAGCGTCGCTGGCGTGGCATTTTTCCTCGCAGGATGCGGAGGTCTCGTTTGTGGTCTCCGGATGCGGCCGCGGGACAGATGTGCACGAGTTTCTAGCACGGCTGGCGGTGATCGAGGCGCAGGCAGATCCTCAGGCGCGAAAAGGGCCGCAAGCCGGGATGCTGCGGAGTGTCCCGCGAGAAGATGCGCTCCAGGAAATAAACTTGGGCAGCACCGGAGAATACAATATCGTGCTCACCGCACGGCCGCGTGGAAGTTTGCCCACGGCTCTGTGGAACTCGTCGTATTTCATCTTCATCGGGGAGTAAGCCGACCCCCGCACAGCGAAACAATAAGGCTACAGATTTCTTGAGTTGCAAGATCCCGCCGTGTGGTTCCCCGGATTTCGGCGCCGTTCCCTCCCGTCAAGTATCCACCCCAGACTTAGAGCCAAGTGGCCCGAAGGTAACGTTACCTTCGGTTACCTGAGTACATTGAACACTTGGGTCAAAGAGTTTAACTTTCTCTTATTACTAGGGCGCCCCTATTTGCCGCGGTGCCCCGAAGCTGGCTCTGGACGCTGGTTTTGTTGGGGGAGTAAGAGCTTTAAGAGAATTGTTCCCATGAGCGACAAAATCCGTATTCTGTACTACGCTCTCTGGGTCGCACATCCCGTTCTCCAGACGGTGATTGCCATCGCTATGCTCCGTCGCGGCCAGCACCGCGTATTCAAGTACTTCTTTGCTTACATCGTCACTCAGATCATGACATTCGCGGTGGTCTTTCCGACTTACCGTTATTACTATTCCGCCATCTTTTACGTTTCCTGGATCAGCACCGCAATCAGCGTGGCTTTGGGTTTCATGGTGATTCATGAAGCCTTTCTCGATGTGTTCCGGCCCTTCCACACTTTGCGGGACCTGGGCACCGTGCTGTTTAAGTGGGCAGGCCTGGTGATGCTTCTGGTGGCTGGGGTGGTATCGGTTTCCACCAGTTCATCGGATTTGGCGGCGTGGGTGCAGGCCATCATGACCGCACAGCGTTGCGTACGCATCATTCAAGTCGGGATGGTGCTTTTCCTCTTGTTCTTTGCCCGCTACCTGGGAGTAAGCCGGCAGCAGCACAGTTTCGGCATCGCCTTGGGCTTTGGCACCTTTGCGGTGGTGGAACTGGCTCTGATCGCATCCTGGGCGGGCGATCACCTGGGTAATACTTCAATGAGCCTGATCAACATGGGCGCCTACAACGCCACGCTACTCATCTGGCTGGGCTACACGTTGGCGAAGAGTCCTGCCCGCGACGCCACGTCCACCCTGCTGCGGCCCCAGCGCTGGGAGCAAAGCCTGTCGGACATCCAACACCCGCTGCCCGCGGACTCCTTGATCCCAATGTTCGAAGGGATGGTGGACCGAGCTCTGTTGAGGACTCAAGTGCCGCAGTCGCTCCCAGCCGAAAACGAAAGCGCGGGGAAAGCCACGGCTCGCGCCACGGTCGTACCCATGAACGGCCTGAGCATTTCGGGGCTGGTCGAGCGAATCGGATCCAAGCGGTAACCAGCCGCTCTGCCGCTCGCCTCAGGCGTTCCGTTTGCTTTGCAGTTCCTCGGTGTCGTCGCCGCTGCGATTCCGGATTTCGTAAATGTTTCGCCGCGTGAGCCCACGTTTGACGTCCTTCACAATCTTGCCAGCCTGTGTAAGGGAAACACCTTAGAGAAACTACGGATTTCCCTATATTTACAGCCTTATGGGGTGCGTTCGATCTGCGAAAGGATGTGCTATGCGGACGAACGCGGTCTGCAATGGCAGGAATTCCAGCGGAAGGGCTTGACTCGTGCCTTATAATCCCCGTCCACGCCACTATGCCCTGTTTTTGGGGCAATTCTTGGCGCGGGAAGGAGTGAACCCATGAAGCACGCAGTCAGGATTTCGATCCTGATGCTAGGACTAGTGGGCACATATGTCGCAGCTGCCGTTCCGCAGGTTACCGCCCCGGACGGAGGCCCGATCATTACGTGCCCACCACCACAACAACTGCAAGGCAAATGCACCGGTGGACAACCACCACCGATGTGAAATAGCAGTTAATCGGATGTTATGGGTGGCCGCAAGGTCACCAAAGTAACCTCTAGTAACTTGGGCCGAACCTAGGGCTCGCAATCTTCGGGCTGACGGACTTCATACATAAATCGCCAGCCCCGTTTTTTTCTGGTCTCTTTCCCGGTTTGCTCACATTCTTAGCGGGGCGCCAATCCGGCGATACTGAGCCTCCGACGAACCCAGGATCTGCGGCGCGGGATGTGGCCGAGCGGACGCGGAGGGTTCACCGGCAACCAGGACCGCGGCAACTGGCAACTGTCCCTAGTACTCGGCCAGCTCCTTCATAGCGCGGAAGAGATCATTGGCCTGCGGCAGGATGGCGTCTTCCAGAATCGGCTGGTAGGCCACAAACGTATCGGCGGCAGCGACGCGGCGCACGGGCGCATCCAGGTGATCGAAGAGTTGGTCGGCGATGCGCGCCGCGATTTCCGCGCCGTAGCCCCAGCTCAAGGTATCTTCGTAGGCCACGAGAGCGCGATTCGTTTTCCCGACCGATGCCGAAATCGTCTCCCAGTCAAACGGATTCAGGCAGCGCAAATCGATCAACTCCACCTTCACACCGTGCTCGCGCTCGAGTTTCTGTGCCGCTTGCAACGCGCGAGGCACCACGGCGCCGTAAGTGATCACGGTCAAGTCCGTCCCGGGATGCACGATTCTGGCCTTGCCGAACGGAATCATGTAGTCGGGTCCGGGATAGGGCGCACGCCCGTAGGTTTCGCGATAGAGGCGCTTGTGTTCCAGAAACAGTACCGGGTCGTCGCAGCGAATCGCGGTGCGCAGCAGTCCCGCAGCATCCAGAGCGTTCGAGGGGAACACCACGCGCAGCCCCGGAATATGCGTGAACATGCTCTCCCCGCACTGCGAGTGATAAATGGCGCCGCCGGTGAGGTATCCGCCGATGGCCACCCGAATCACGACCGGGCAGGAGAACGCGTTGTTGGAGCGCCAGCGGATCACCGACAGTTCATCGCGAATCTGCATCATCGCCGGCCAGATGTAGTCGAAGAACTGAATCTCGACCACCGGCTTCATTCCCCGCGTAGCCATGCCGGTGGCGCGGCCCACGATGGCGGCCTCGGCCAGCGGCGAATTGAACACGCGGTCCGCACCAAACTCGTTCTGCAGACCGAATGTCAGTTTGAAGACTCCGCCTTTGCCTTTCACCAGCTTGCGCTTCAAGTATTCTTCGCGGCTGCAATCGGCCACATCCTCGCCGAAGATCACGATGCGCTCGTCGCGCTTCATTTCGTCGCGCAGGGTTACATTGATCAAATCGGCCATAGTCTTGGCCACCGGCTTTTTGCCATCGGCCGAATCGGGCCCGATGATCGGTTGCGTATCGAACGCCGCCGACGCAGGGTCCAGATCCGGCGAATACAAATACTGCAGCACACTCTCGGGCGCGGGTGGCAGGGCTTCGAGGGCTTGGTCCACCGCAACTTGCAGTTCTTCCTCAACCTTCTTTTCCAGTTCGTTGATGCCCTTCTCGTCCAGGATTCCCTCGCGCAGCAGAAACATCTGCGTGCGCGAAACTGGGTCGCGGGCCGCATCGCGCTCCCGCTCGGAGTCAGGACGGTACAAGCGCTCATCGTCGGAGAGCGAATGCGAATACGGACGGATCACGTGCGCGTGCACAAACGCCGGCCCATGGCCCGCGCGGCAATACTTCACGGCACGCTGAAACGCGGCCGAACTCGCCACCGGGTCGGTGCCGTCCACTTCTTCAAAATGGAAATTCGGAAAGCCCGAGACCAGGCGCGAAATGCTGCCTCCGGCCGTCTGTATTTCCACCGGCACAGAGATGGCGTAGCCGTTGTCCTGCACGCAGAACATCACGGGCAGCTTGCCGAGAGCAGCGGCATTCATCGCCTCCCAGAACTCGCCCTCGCTGGTGGTGCCATCGCCAAGGGAAACATAGGCGATCTCATCACCGTGGAAAGTCACCTCTTTGAACTGGCGGTAGTCGGGCGACATTCCAGATGCGGGTGCCCCATCCTCCGCGTTCTTCGCGACGGGTGGGATTTCCGCCGCCTTTGGGCGCTGCGCAAAGTACCGTCCGGCCTCGGCGCATCCTACCGCCTGCAGAATCTGCGATCCGGTCGGCGACGATTGGGTCACTATATTGAGCCGCTTGTATCCCCAGTGAGAAGGCATCTGGCGTCCGCCGGAACTGGGGTCGTCGGCCGCTCCCACTGCCTGCAGAAACATCTCCAGCGGCTTGGCGCCCAGCGCCAGGCACAATGCGCGGTCGCGATAATAGGGATAAAACCAGTCGTAGCCCGGCTTCAGCGCCATTCCGGCGGCCACGCCGATGGCCTCATGCCCGGCTCCCGACATCTGAAAGAAGATCTTCTGCTGCCGCTTCAGCAGGATTTCCCGGTCGTCAATGCGCCGGGAGGTATACATGATGCGGTAGGCTTCGACGAGCTGGTCGCGCGTAAGTCCCTCATAGGTTTGGGACTTCTTGCCGCTATGGGCTGCAACGGACAGCTTAGGGTCGGTTTTTGTCGTCGCCATCCGGTTCCCTGAGGAATGCGTTATGAAATATCCGGTCTACGAATGTGGTGCCCATGTAACTGTGCAGGTTGCATTGTAAATCGGAATTGGGAATTGGAAAACATGCAAATGCTGGCGGCGGGGTCAAAGAACTAGGCGGGGAAAAGGCAAGGGCGCAAGGCCATTATCTCTATCTCTATCTTTGAGCAAAAACAGGTCTTTAGCCGGCGGCTGCCCCTTTGGAGGTCAGGAGCTTGCCTTCCTTAAAGCGCAACAGAAGTTTCTTGGCGCGGCTCGCGTCTGAGGAGAAATCGGCAGCGGTAAGGGACGTATCGAGGAAGTGGTTCGAGCCCGGAATATTCATTGCCTCGGCCGAGCGCAAATCGTGAAAGCCCATCGACCAGTCGGGGAAATCCCGCTGGTTGCAAGCGCCTTCGAACAGGCCAACTACTTTAGCGTGTCGCGGATCTTCGGCGATCTTTTGATAGAGGCTGTGCACTTTCTCTCGATCGCCTTCGAGTACTTGCAGGAAGTTTCCGTCCTTGAACAGCAACATCCCGGTAATCCCCAGACTGGTGTTGTTCTCTCTACTCTTGGCGAGGAGTTCCAACAAGTCTTGCGTTGAGAACGGGGTGACCGAAGTGCTTACATAGACCAGAGAAATAAGATCGCCAGAGTGTGTCATTCCTCCAATATCGGAACGGACCGTCGATTACTTGAGATTAAGTCTTATTAAGCCTCGGGTCGAGTCATAGGCGCTATTGGATGCAGATCGAGGTCTGCGACCAAGGCGGCAGCGAATCGTTTATTCTGGAAGCGCATGATCCGGACCCGCCGCGCCTTTGACCCGCACTCGATCAAGCTGGTGATCTTCGATCTCGACGGCACGCTGATTGATTCGCGCCTCGATCTGGTGCACTCGGTGAACGCCGCACTGCGCCACATCGGACGGGCCGAGTTGCCGGATGACGTGATTGCCAGCTACGTAGGTGACGGCGCTCCGATTCTGATTCAGCGCGCGCTCGGCGGCGAGGCGGTTGACGATGCACTCGTGCGCCAGGGCCTGCAGTTTTTTCTTTCTTACTATCGGGAACATAAACTCGACCACACCACGGTCTACGCGGGCATCCGCGAGGCCCTCGCCGCCATTCAGCGGGCATTCCGCGAAGATCTCAACCGCGGCCGCAACGGCGTTCCGCGCAAGATGGCCGTGCTCTCGAATAAGCCGGTCAATCCGTCGCGTGCCATCGTTGAAGCGTTGGGACTGGGCCCGTTCTTCACCCAGATCTATGGCGGAAATAGTTTTGCAACCAAGAAGCCTGATCCCGAAGGTGCGCGCAAATTGCTCGAAGAAAACGGCGTGCGCCCGGAAGAAGCCGCGATTGTTGGGGACTCTCACGTCGACATTGAGACCGGTCGCAACGCCGGCCTGTGGACCGTGGGCGTGAATTACGGCTTTGCCCCGCACACGCTCACAGAGAATCCGCCGGACGTGCTCGTGGACACGCCCCACGAACTGGCGGAGGTGTTCGCTTAAGAGGGCAAGCGGCGATCCTGCCCGCTATTTTTCTCCTGGCGTGCTCTCATGTAAACTCATGCGACGATGAGCGATTCCAAGGGTGGTTTCACAGCTCCAGAGCTGCGCAGGCTGCGCAGCATGAAAGATCCGCACGGCATCCAGAAATTTCTCGACGATGCCCCATATCATCTTGCGGATACAGCATGGTCGCCGCGGCGCGTGCTGGCCGAGCAGACGGCGCACTGCCTCGAAGGCGCCATTTTTGCGGCGGCGGCGCTGCGCGCTAATGGATATCCTCCGCTGCTGCTTGACTTTGAGGCCGAGCACGACACCGATCACGTGATCGCCCTGTTTCGCGAGAACGGATGCTGGGGCGCCGTCGCTAAATCGAACTACGCGGGATGCCGCTGGCGCGAGCCCGTCCATCGGACGCTGCGCGAGCTGGCGATAAGTTATTTCAACGGGTATTTCAACCTGCGGCGCGAGCGCACATTGCGGCGCTTCTCGGTTCCGGTCAATTTGAAGCGCTTCGATCGTCAAAACTGGATGACCACCGACAAGCCGGTCTGGTTCATCGTGTATCACCTGTTCGAAATTAAGCACTACCCGCTGATCACGCCAGCCATGGCCAAGAGCCTGCACCGCCTGGATGAGCGGCTGTTTCAGGCGGAATGCCTTGGAAAGGCCTACAAGGACCAATGAACGCAACCGGGAGCTACGGATTGGCCTCGCCTAACTGCTTGAGTTTCTGCTCCGCACTGTCTTTGATTCCCTTGCGGCGAGCTTCCGTGTCGGTCGTGTCCGCCGCCAGATGTTCCAATGCTAGCTTGGCGTTCTCCCGCGCCAAGTCTTTCTGGCCGTCCGCCAGATAGGCATCGCCCAGGCTGTCATAGGCGTTGGCAGAGTTGGGATAGGCGGTGACGTTGAGCTTCAGGAGTTCCACGCCGCCCTTGGTATCGCCCGATTGGAGATGGTCGTAGCCGAGGCGGTTCATGGCGCCTTCCGAGAACAAGACGGCCGTGAGATCGCGCCGGCGCTCTTCGGCGAACATCTGCGCGGCTTTACTCACGCCGCCGGGACCGTCCGTCAGTTCCAGAAAATGGGACTCGCGCGATACCGGCGTAGATGCCCCATTAGTTGCGGCTCCTGGGCCTGTTCTTAGGGTGGTCCCAAACCAGTCCACGATCATGCCCGGCAATTCTTTGTGGGCAGTGAACATTTCCACTCCGTGCCCGCCAACGGAATAATGTTCAAACTTGTTGGCCGGGTTCGGCGACAGGCTGAACAACCACTGCATCAGTTCCACTACGCCGGGATCGTCGTCATCGTCCGCCGCGGCCATAAAGAGCGGCAACCGTTGCGCGTGACGCAGAAATTCACGGCCCTCCGCATCGGTGATTTCGGACAGCAGGGCTAGGGACTTCACTTCGGGATGACGGCGCGCCAATTGGACCGCCTGGTT
>Ga0302326_10018917_pt1 | contig 14261 bp, 10 predicted proteins | sample Palsa_T0_3_FD_202264 | JGI IMG/M metagenome (GOLD analysis project Ga0302326, IMG submission 202264) | Peat permafrost microbial communities from Stordalen Mire near Abisko, Sweden - Palsa_T0_3 | ecosystem: Environmental > Terrestrial > Soil > Palsa > Peat permafrost | place: Sweden: Abisko... | reverse complement strand
AATGCAATAAGCCCAATTCTTTTACAAACCCTCTGGGAGAGGGCCGGGGTGAGGGTACTCCGGTACACGCTCTTTGAGCGGAGCGAGGTCCTTACTCTCGCTGCCCCGCGACCTAGGGCTTTGACGGGGACGCCCGCCTGTACTTTACTGGCCCCTACTGCGCCTTCGCCAGTAGAACCCGGATCCCCGCGAGTGTGCCCGGTCCACCCGATCGGTTCACGAAGCGAATGTAGCGGAATCGCTGATACGGCGCGCGGTAGGGGATCCGCACGATTCCCGGGGTGGTCGCCGCCTCCCCGCGAGTCAGGCGTGCCCAGTCGGAGTCGGCTTCCTTGACCCAGGCAAAAGCCTCTTCCGCCCGCTGGCCGGTGGCGTACGCCATGATGTCGAACTTCTTCCACATCGGCGCGGAGGTCAGGGTCAAGTCGATCTCGGCGACGTTTCGGTCCCGACCCAAGTCGATCTCGACCCATGAGTTGGCTTCCGATGGCAAAGCATCGGTCGTGGCGTCGTTATCGTCGATCAACGACGCCAGTTGGCTATTAGACTGATTGTCGGAACTGGAAATAAGACGATCGGTCGCAAGGTTCTCCGTCGTGTCGACGAAAACGTCCGGCACGTTGATGGACAGAGATGAGGTGATCGAGCCGCGCTCGAAGGACTCTGCGATCTGCCAGGCCTTGATCCACCCGGTTGCCACAACCCCGTTCGTCTTTGCCTGAACGAGAAAGACCCCGTTTCCTGCGTCGGCATCCAGCGGACCAAACGGCCCCGAGCCCTGCTTGGGAGGCAGAACCAGGATTCCCTTGTCGCTGGTCTTGAGTTCAAAGGTCGGGGTGATGCCGCTAAGTTGGCCGCCCGTGCTCTGAAAGAAGGCGAGGCTCAGGTTCCCGAGAGGTCGCCCCGCCATGTCTTTGACGACGAAAATCGACGAGTGGGAGCCGATTGCAAGGTCGTCGGCAGGGTTCGCAGGTCTCCCGACAAGGTGCGCATTGAGGCTAAACACATCGGTTGCCGCGAACAGATCGGTCGGTTCCAGGTAGGTCTGGTCGAGGGTCGCGTCGAATATGGGCTCGTAGTCCAGCGGAATCTGGCCCGGTATCGAACCTTCGAATCGAGTATCGCCGTAGCCCATCACACCTGGATACAGGTCCGGTTCGGACCGGCCCTCGCTTCCCGGCACTTTTACATCTGCCGGCGGAATGGTCATTTTGCTCCCCCCGAACAGCCCGACTGCCTTGGAGAGGTTCTGGATGAAGGCGACGCTCGGCTTGGACGGATCCGCGTCAGCCGGCACGACCGCCCCGCTGCCTGCGCCGACCGTGATGCTCCTTAGCCGAATCCGCTCGAGGGCCCCGTCCGGCGCGAAGCTGAAGTGACTTCCGGCCGCGTAGGTCTGATTCCAAAGGCGGATCTCCTGCTGGACCCAGTCCTCCCAACTCGAGGACCCAACCCAATTGGGAGCCGCCGCGAGCTTCTGAGCGGTTGCCGTATCGATCGTCACATCGACTGGAACGGCGTCTGTATAAATCTCCAACTCGTCGTTCGCGCTCGTGACTTCGTCCCCGTTCGGAAGAACTCTCAAGCCGACCGTGTGCGACCGGTGGTCGGCGGGAGACGGCTCCGCCTTTTGCTGGAACGTGAGCTGGGTCTCGTCCCCCGGCGCCAACGCGCTGGGTACGGAGACCGGGCTCGTCGCCCGACCGTCAACCAGCCACACTGCGCTGAACGGCTTAGCGGGCTGGGTTCCGACGTTCTTGATATGGGCATGGTACGTCACGGATTGGCCGGCCTTCGACAAGGTGTCGGGCTGGTCGATTCCGACGACCGACAGATCGGCGCCAGGACTCGCCGCCGCGTCCGCCACCGTCAAGCTAAGGCTCGGGCGGCCGGTGGAAGACTTTCCGCTCGAAAAGTCTGTGTTGCTTGTGAAGCTTAGGGCGAAACCCTGGTTCTGGGCCGGGTGGTCGAGCAAGAACTGGAGAACCTTCTCGAGTCCGGAAATCGCGACCTGATTTCCCACCGCCTGCATCGCGGCGCCCGGAATTGGCTGCGCATCGCCGGTGCCCAGAGCCCCCGGGCTCTGCCAGTTTTCGACTCCGCTCTCCCTCTGCTTGTATGTCGCGGCGAGGTGCGGGGAAGCCAGCTTTGTTCCGCCTGGCTGCGGCGCGTACAGACGTGCGATGATCGTGCGTGGTCCTTCTCCCCATGGCACCTCCACCCGGCTGATCGACTTGAGGGCGGGCGCCTCACCTCCATACGGCGTCAAAAGCAGGACCGCCCCGGTGATCTTCTTGCCGGGCCCAACCATCCGGTTGAGGTCGCCGAAGCGGATCAGGATCGTCTTTCCCTTGCCTCCAGAGAGCGTGTAGCTTCCGCCAAACGATTGATCCGCGTTTGCGGAGTCCAGGTAGGTGTCTTGGTAATCCCAGTAACCGGGGGATGTGCCGAGTTCGCCGCGCACGAGGGTGATGCTTCCGGATTGAGCGTGCAGCAGGGATAAGGCAAGGGCCGCGAGCATTGTATCTAGGGTACCGGCAGGGCGGCCCTGGATGGGTCAAGAATGGGTGGGACTGGATAGGACCGACCGTCCAGGCCGGGCCGTATCCAGTGAAACTGCTAATCAAGGAGCAGCAGGCGCGTAACCCCGGGACGTATAGTTTGAGGGATGCGTAAGGTCTGGTTAAGCCTCGCGACCCTCTCCCTCAGTTCCCTTGTTCTCGCGGGATTGCCCAAGGCTGCCCGTTTCGATCACGAGTACCACCTCAAGGATGTGAAGTGGGACGTTACGATCGATCCCGACCAGGGTTCTATGACGGGCGCTGTTGTAAACACGGTTGTGCCCGACCGCGACAACGCAGACCTGATTTTCGATTGCGCCAAACTGACCGTCACCTCGGTCATGGTCAACGGAAAGCCTGCGAAGTTCCAAAACGACGGACACGTGCTGGAGACGAAGCTAACGGGCTCGACGCCGGCTGGGAGCACGGTCCAGGTTGCGATTGTTTACTCCGGCAAACCGGAAGCCGGACTTTACTTTGTGCCGCCGGAACGCGCGTTCCCGGCCCACACCGAGATCGTCTACACCCAGGGAGAGATGGAGGACAACCGCTACTGGTTGCCTACCTATGATTTCCCTGACGACAAGGCGACCAGTGAAGGCTTCGTCGATGTGCCGGCGGGCTGGAAGGTTTTGAGCAACGGCGCCCTCCAAGGATCGACCACTCAGGGCTCGCGAGCGGTTTGGCACTGGAAGATGACCCAGCCCCACTCGACCTATCTGATCAGCTTTGTCGCCGGACCCTACGACGAAGTCGTGGACGGCCACGACCCGGTTCCCGTCTCGTTCTGGGTGCCGTCGGGCCTTGACGAGATGGGCGCCGCCGCATTCGGGCACACCGACCGGATCGTACAGTTCTACGGAAAGCTCACCGGCCTCAAGTTCCCATGGCCGAAGTACAGCCAGTCGGCGGTCGCGGACTTTATGTTCGGCGGCATGGAAAACGTGACGTGTACGACCCAAACGATCGGTGCACTTCACCCATTTAGCTCTGAGCCGAACGTCGACTCGACCGATCTGGTCGCCCACGAGCTTGCTCACCAGTGGTTCGGCGATTACGTTACGACCAAGGATTGGTCTCACATCTGGCTGAACGAAGGCTGGGCGACGTTCCTGCCCTGCTTCTGGAACCGCGAGAAGTACGGCAAGGAGCACTTCGACCTTGATCGTCTGGGGATCTTTGAGGGTGGTCTGGCGGCCCACGATCAGCAGCCGTTCCGCCCGGTGGTGTGGGACAAGTACGAGGAGCCGATCGACTTGTTTAACGACTTCGCCTATCCTGGCGGCGCCTCACGCATGTTCATGCTCATGCACCAGGTGGGGGAAGACCGGTTCTGGCCCGCTATTACGAACTACCTACACGAGTGGGCTTATAAGAACCCAACTACGGAAGATTTTTTCGCGTCGATGGCCAAATCATTGGGCAGCAACTTCGACGAGTTTCGGAAGCAGTGGTTCTATACTGCCGCCGCTCCCAGCCTTACTGCGGTGCGGCACGGGGAAGATCTGATCATCAAGCAGGGCAAGGTCCCGTTCCACCTGAACGTCGATGTCTGGCTTCTGGGCGATGATGGTTCGTTTGAGAAGATGCGCGTGGCGCTTCCGGCGACTGAGCAGACCGTCGTGTCCGGGGTGGCGGATCGGCTCGTGCTCCTCGATCCCGAAGTCTGGGTCATGGCCAACATTCACTACGACCTCGGCTACAAACCGGGAGATTGGCGCCGGCTTTACGACGCCGCCCCGAATTCGGCCCAAAAGCAGAGGATCCTTGAGGCGAGCTTCGATACTTGGCCCATAGACCAGCGAATGGCTCTGGCCCAAGGGGAGACCTCGGTCAGCCTGCTGAGGTGGATGATTGGCCACATCAACAACCCAGACTTCCAACTGTCCATGCTCTCTAACCCGGATCCCCGCATCGTGCAGGCTGCCGCAGAGGAGCTGCGAAGCTGCGCGAAGACGGATGACGCCGTCTCTCACCTCACCGATCTGTGGCACACCAGCAAGAACACCGAGATCCGCTCAGTTGCTCTAAACTCCCTGCTCGTCCTGACCAATGACGAGAGCCTGGCGAACGACGCGCTGCAGACCGACTCGTATGACGAGAACTTCAAGAAGATCAGCCTAGGCTGGTGGGAGGCGCACAATGCCGACCATGCGCGGGATCTGGCTTACGACCGCGTAACCGGTGGCGCGTCAGCGCCGGTCAAGCTTACGAGTATCGGAATTCTCGGCCGGCTCAAAGACAAGCCGGGCGAGCATCGAGTCTACGACGCTTTGGCCGCGCTAGTCCCCGAGCGCAGCATCGACGAACTCCAAGCCGCTATCAACGCGCTGGCCGACTATGGAAACAAGGACGCGATTCCGCTCATCCAGACGCGAGCCAACCACAGCCTGCATTTCGTACGGCGGACGGTTCAGGCTGCGCTTGCAAAGCTGAAGGGTTGAGGCTTCTGTTATGTGGCGGTCGATAAGGCAGGGCGGCGCTGGATACAATATCGTTTATGAGCCGTCTTGCAATGCTGTTCGTTTTGGCCGCCGCTGCGGCGTCCGCTTTCGCCAGCGATGATCAACTCATCCGCCATCAGTACGACGAGCAGGCGGCCGCCGTAAACACCGACAACCCAAAGCGCCTGTTCGCCACGATCTCCCCGTCCTTCACTCAGATGGACCAGTCCGGGAAGACCTATGACTTCGCCACGTACAAAAAAGGCTTGGGCCAGTTGTTCGCCGGCATCAAGTCCGGCACGATCAAATTTAAACTTGGGCCGATAACATACTCCCACGGGACCGCGACCGTGGACTACACGATAGACGGGGAACTCGTCAGCGCCGCCGGGCCCAGGTTCCACGACAGCGAACAGGGCCGCGATACTTGGAAGAAGGTGGGCAACACCTACCTCGAAATCCACGAAGTCGTCAAATCCTCGAAGCTAACCCCGGTCAAGGCCGCCGGCGGCACGAAGGTCTAGCCGACTCTGTCGCATCGCCATCGTCGCGGGCAGATTCGCAAGGAAACATAGGTTGGATCAGACCGAGCAGGAACGAGTTCAGGAATCGATCGCGGCAACCCTCAGCCAAATGAAGGCCAGGATCAGGGTCGAAGCGGAGATCGAGAAGCAACGCGGGCAGTCCGTGGCGTGGCTGGAGATGCGGGAGTGCACAAACCGCCTGCAAAGCTTGTTTGACCAATATTTGGAGGCGGTTGCCGAAGCAGAGCCGCACTCATAAAGAGTCTGACCCTGCGCCGCCTCGGGCATTGTGCGCGGCATCGATGAACTCTAATCCGCCATCAACGCCCTGGCCGAGTACGGGAACAAGGATGCGATTCCGCTTATCCAGACGAGAGCCAACCATACCCCCCCACGTTCGTCGGACGGGCCTGGCTGTTTTGAGCAAGCTCGACGGCCAGCATCGCACTAGATGCCCTGAGCACCTTCCCCAGCCGCCGGATAGCAACTTAGCCGGAACGGTTGCACGGGCGGTGCAATAGCATCAGGTCAGCCGTTTATGAAATATCCCGCCGAAGGGGTTCTCCGCGATCACATGCAGCGACTGAAACCCGGCATCGACGTAGTACTGTCTGAGCCGACGATTGACGTGGTGGCAGTCAAGCCTTAAGTACGGGAAACCCTGACCACGAGCTTGCTCTTCTCCCCACCGGAGAAGCTGGTAGCCCAAGCCTTGCCCGGCCAGTGAGCGTCTAATCGCGAAGGTATGCAAGTACAGTGCCGGCTGATCGAGCCCGTACTCCTGAATCATGCGGCCCAATTCTTCTCCCTTCACGTTCATTCTTCCGGCGAGGTCGTCGCGGAGGCGCACGTTATCTCCGATCTCCCCGTACCATTCCGGTTGAGAAGTCAACCGGAACGTGGCCGCAAGTTGCCCATCGAAGTAGGCAAGATAGAACTCGCCGGCAGCCACGTGATCCTGAATTTCCCAGAGTTCAAAGCACTCTGGCCACTGATCAACCCCCTCGTTGCGGCCCTTGCCAGTCGCGTGAAGCCACGCACAGCTCTCGTTGATCACGTCGAGCACGGTTAGCGCTTCGTCGAGTGCGGCGGGCCGGACGGTGATTCTTAGGCTGTCAATTTCAGGCAAGTGAAGCTCTGCCTCCCACGGAAGGGGTTGCGGCCAGACCGCCGCTGATCAAGCCCGCACCCAAAAGCTAGGTTGCTCATGTCGCCAGTATAAAGAGGTGCCGGCAGCCGTCGTTGGGTCTGCCTCCACTTCGGAACTACGGCTGTAGCCGCTCGATCTTCCACTGACTGCCTGCCCTCGAATAGAGAAACCGGTCGTGCAGTCGATCCCGTCCGCCTTGCCAGAACTCAAACGTCTCAAACCCGACCCGGTAGGCGCCCCATGTGGCGGGTCGCTTCACTTCTTTCCCTTCGAACTTGGCGGTTTCCGCCGCATAGGCGGCCTCCAATTTCTCCCGGGATTCTATGGGAGCACTCTGGGTCGAAACGACCGCCGCTATCCGGCTGCCCCGGCGTCTCGCCATGAAAATCTCGTCGGACTCGGTGACGGAAGCGCGGGATATCGGTCCGGTAATCCGAACCTGTCGCTCCAGCGCGGGCCAATAGAAGAGCAGAGACGCGTGCGGGTTCTCCTTGAGTTCCCGGGACTTGCGGCTCTCGTAGCTCGTTCCGAAAAGGATCCCCTCATGGTCGAATCCCTTCATGAGCACCATCCGTTGTGACGGCCGGCCTTGGGCGTCGGCGGTTGCGAGCGCCATCGCAGTAGGTTCCTGGAGGGTGGACTTGCCCTCTTCGAACCATTCACGAAACTGTGCAATCGGGTCCGGCTTTAGGTCCGATCGGTGCAGCTCTCTTGCTCCATAATCGCGGCTGAACTCGGTCAGCCACGTCTTTTCTTTCTGCTCCATAAACAATCAACGAGTTGGTCTACGATGCACCGAACCCGGAGTGCAAATGGTAGCCCATCCAGAGCGCTAGAATCTTAAAAGACAGCGCTCGAACAGTGTCGCGCCGCTCTTCTGATGGCCAAGCTCTCTATTCTTTGCACCGCCGACCTTCACCTTGGCCGGAGCTCCGCCTGCCTCATCCGGCCGGAGGGGGTCGATGTCAGCGCGGTCGGGGCATGGCGGAGGATCGTCGACCGGGCCATCTCCGGCAGCGCGGACGCGGTGGTAATCGCAGGCGACGTGTTCGACTCCAGCGGCTCCTTCTATGAGACAAGGGAGGCTTTCCGCGACGGGCTGCGCCGACTGGAAGCGGAAGAAATCCCGGTGCTTGCGGTCACGGGCAACCACGATTACGAGGCGCTACGCCGGTTTGGCTCGTTTTACAAGAGTCCCCATTTCCACCTTTTGGGGCTCCAAGGGTGGGAAGCGAAGGTCGTGCAGACGAAGAGTGGACCTGTCCGCTTTGTCGGCTGGTCTTTTAGCGACGCAAAGGAAACCCGCAGCAGGCTTCAGGAACTCCAGGCGTTGGACTCCGAATACATCAATCTCGGCCTTGTTCACGGGGATATTGCCACCGGCTCGCCCTATCATCCGCTTGAGATAGCCGAGTTGAATCGCCTTGCCGACAGTTGGACATTGGGGCATGTGCACGCGCCTGGCATCGCCGCCGCAAAATGGGCCTATCCCGGCTCGCCGCAGGCCCTGGACTTTGGGCCGGGAGAGCGAGACCGGCATGGGATCCGTTGGATCACCGCGGGTGACCGCGGCCCGACCATCTCCGATGTCGAGCCGATTTCGACGGTGTTCTTCGCGGAAACCGTGCTCGAGGCTGAACTGGCGCAGGATCAGCGCCCCTGGGACGCCGCATTGGAGGCGGCGGAGAGCTACGTCAACCGAGTTTTGGCCGCCCACCCGGGAGTGGAGAGCGTGCAGCTCCGCGCCCAAGTCAACTTCCCGTGCGGCATCGCGTTGCCGGGCCTTGAAGAGCGAGCCGAGCCGCTGGGAGACGGAACCCACGCTGTCCTGTTCACCCACTTCTCCTCGGAAGCGCCGGTCGATCTAACTGCCTATCTGGCCAGCCCGACCTACCTCGGTGAACTGGCTAACCTCCTGGTCGGAAGCGCCGGCCCGCAATTCGAAGCGATCCTCCAAGAGTGCACCGCCGAAGTTGCGAGGAATTACGCCTCGATCATCGGCGCCGTTCAGGATGCGGGAGACTCGGAGCGCCGGTTCCTCGAACCGGCTGAAGCGAGAGCGCAAGCGGAGCAGCTCCTTCGGGTTGGGATGCTCGAAATGGTGAGCAAGGTTCACCCTCAGGGAGGCGTGATCGGATGAGCCGGGTCACCGTCGTGAACGTTCAGCCCGCGAATCTTCACGGTTACAAGGGCGGCACCCTTAAGCTCACCGAATTGACCCCGGGCCTGAACATTGTCTACGCCCCGAACGCGTTCGGTAAGTCGACCCTGGCAAAGGCGATCGGGCTGCTTTTCAACCCGGAGAAGTGCGATCCGGGCGCCTTGATCGAAGGTGCGGTGCTGGTGGACGAAACGCTCCAAGAGCTGCGCGTCGGGCCTAAAGGACCGAAATTCCCCTACTATCCCGGCGATAACGATGCGTACCGGCACCACCTGGTGGAACTGGTTACCGGACTGACTGGGAACGATCGTCAAGCGGTTGAAAGGCTGATTGGCAGCGGTCCCGTCTTCAACCCCGCGAAAGTCGCCAAGCCGTCCACCGATAAGGCGAAACTGGCCCGCAAAGAGCTTCTCGAGGCGCGGAAGGCAAAAGCTGATTTGGCCCAGTCAGAGGACAGACTCCCGTTTTTGAGACAGTCGCTGGAAACGGCGAAAAAGGCGGGTGGGCAAGTCGGCGCGCTGGAGGCGATTCTCGACTGGAAGTCACGCCTCCAAGAATACGCCGCGTGCCGGGAGGCAATCGATCGACTTCAGGCGGAGTTTCCCGGCATTGAGCGGCAGTCGGAGAACGCCTACCGAGACGCGGTCGAACTTCAGCGTCAACTCGATGGAGCCGCCGCCGAAATCCAAAGAGCAACGGATAAGTTGGCCACGTGCAGCCCTTCGGGGGACGTTCCCGCGCGAGCGCTGCTCCAAGCGGACCGAGCGGAGCTGCAGGATCTAGGGGAGCGGTGGAGGGTCTTGCGCGCCGAACAGGAAGCAGTGCGCGGTGAAATCGAGGGACTGCTGCGGAAAGCCCAGACGGCGAGGGACCAGGTTCTCCAGGCGATGGGTTCGGATCCGGATGCCTTGCCGCCGGTGACCTCAGATGACCTTCAGGAGTTCACCCTAGTGCTCGACCAGTTCGATTCGCGGCACGCGGCAAGTCTGCAGACCGCCGCAAACGAGGCGGTCGCCAAGGGCTGGCTTGAGAGTAACGGGCCGTTCGAACGCAACGTTGAAAGCGCGATTCGAGCTCTTGCCGATTGGCTAAAGCAGGAGCCGGCGTTGGACCCTCCCAAAGCGCCGATCCTTTTGTTGGGGGTCGCTGCCTGCTGCACCTTGGCGGCAGCGGCCCTCCCGGAGCTTATCCTGCGTCTGCCGCTCGCGGTGGTCGCCATCTGCTTGGTGGTCTTTGCGGAACTCCAGCGAAAGCAACCCGCGGTCAGCCTGGAGCGCCCGCCCTTGCCGGTGCTGCCGTCCGGTGTACGCAGCCCCGAGCCAAACGTACCGAGTGTGGTCGAAGCGCTGTTGGACAGCCTGTCTGCTCAGTCGAGGAGGCAGGTCTACGAGCTTCTGCGGGCCCGGGCCGGCTCCGCCGCCGAGCCCTTCTCTTGGGGGTCGGTCTCGGCTTCGGCGAAACTCAAATGCGACAACCCGCTGATACTTGGGGCAACCATCCGGGCGCTGGAGGCCTATCAGCAAGGCGGTCGGGATATCCAAGAAGCCAAAGGCCGGGAAGACAAGACAGTTCGAGTTGCCGACGAGACCGAGTCACGATGCGCCGCTCTTTTGTCCGGTTATGGGTTCGAATCCTCTGCAGTTTCGTTGCCCAGCAGGCTGAACGGATTCTTTGCCTGGATGGACGCGGGAACGGAACTCAATCGATCCCGGACTGAGGTTTCGGAGAGGGAAGCCGCGTTTCGAAAGTTTTTGCAATGCAACGGCATTGAGGTCAATCACGACCTGGCAGAGGCCATGGTCCAATTGGCGGCGAGGCAGAGGTTGGTTCAGCAATGGAAAGCCCAAACCGATGAACTGAGGATGCTGGAGCGTCTCATCGCGGAGCCCCACGACCCGTGGGCCCTCGTCGAAGGGCTGTTTGAGGGTGCTCCGATCGAGGAGGTCGGTACCGAGCGTCTGCAGGAGCAGCTTGAGCAACGGCAGCTCCGCGCTGCCGAATTCGAGAAGGTTCTGAGGAACGTCAATGAGACGGAGTTGGAGATCGCCAAGGCCGAGCGCGAGTTTCAGATCCAAGAAAAGGAGGCTGCGTACCAGGAGGCGGTGCAGGCGCTCGATACTCGGCATCAAGCATTCACCCTATCCCGGATCAAGCAGATCGTGCACACCTCGATCCAGAAACGGCTGAGCACCCAGGTGATGCCAAAGGTGATCCAGCGGGCGACCGAATACCTGGGACGCTTCAGCGGCGGACGCTACTGCTTCGAAATCGGGTATTCGAACTCTGAACGGCTTGGCCACCTGGTTGTTAAGGACCTCCAGGACGGACCGACGCGGGAGTTCCACGAGCTGAGCACCGGCACCAAGGTCCACACAATTCTCGCGTTCAAGCTCGCCCAGTTGGATGAGCAAGAAGAAAAAGTGAACCGAGGAGCCTACAAGTTCCCGCTGCTGGCCGACGAAGCGCTCGCCGTCTCTGACGCGGATGCAAGCCGCCAGATTGCATGCGCGCTCGTCGAGATCTCTCAAGAGAGGCAGGTCATCGTGTTCACCAATCAGACATCGGATCTTGCTCTCTTCGAGGAGGTCGACCCAACCTCCAACCGAATCATGCTGGGGACAGCCGCTCTGAATCTCCCCGATGTTCCGGCCGTGCCTCCTCCGCTTCGCCGGGCGCCTGCCACATACGTCATCGATCCCAGATGGCCCATCGGCGCTCACTCGATCCCCGCTATCTTCCCGCAGATGCCCGGCGAATTGAGAGAGATACGGGTCGATGAAGGAGTTTCCCCACGGGAGGATCGGGCTTTTGTCCAGCGATTGGAGAACGTGCGTAAGGCCCTCAACGCAACCTACCCGCGGCTAAGCTGGCACGAGGTGGAGAAGGAACGGTGGGCTCGCACGGAGGCCTCCGAGCAGCTTAAGCAAAAGCTGGAGGAAGCGGCGGGGTGCCCTTACCGGTTTATCGTGAGCGCGCGCTCTCTACTCGGGCGGCAGTTCCAGCGGAGGCACCACGATCAACTTGTCGACTGTTTGCGGGCAAAGGGATACCTTGATCGCGAGCCGACCCTGGAGTCGGTGGTCGATTGCATTGAGAACGCGTTTATGGAAGAGCCCGATCCACTCAGGAGGGCCCAGGCGATCACGATCTTTACCGCCCAATACGTTTCCGGCTCAGCCGGCGACACGTTGCTTTAGTTACTATGATCTACCTCTTGCCGTTCGTTTTGGCTGGCCCTGGGTTAACCGCCCCGCCGGCCATACAAGCCGCCGGCATCAAAACCTCTCCTTGGGAGAAGGAGATCGTCTACCAGATCTTCCCGCGCAGCTTCGCCGACTCGAACGGCGACCGGATCGGCGACTTCAAGGGCATCCAGGGACGGCTGGGTTATATCAAGAGCCTGGGAGCGACCGCGATCCTCTTGCAGCCAATCCTGGCCTCCCGGCTGTACCACAACTACTTTCCAGACAGCTTCATGGACACGGACCCGAAATTCGGGACCAATCAACAGTTCTTCGATCTCGTTCACGCTTGCCACCGGGCCCATATCAAGGTGATTGTCGATATGGAGGAGCAGTACGTGGCCAGTCTGCACCCGTGGTACGTTGCCGCCGAAAAAGACCCGAACGGGCCGGACGGCCAGAAACTCGGCGGGTCTGGGGTTTACGGGCTGAGGGCGGTGCCTTCCTACGACGGGTCTCGAGTGCCCATCGCCACTGTGAACACGAACAACCCGGATGTGGTGAAAGGGATCACGGATTCGTTCATGTACTGGGTTGCCCCACCCGGGAGAGAGCAGGACGGGGTGGACGGGTTCCGGCTGGACCACATGATGGACGACTTGGACTCAAAGCACACCAATGTGCAAATGCTGACCCGGTTTTGGAGTCCCCTTGAGGCTGCTGTTCGAGCGAAGAAGCCGAACACCTTCTTCGTGGCGGAGCAGTCGGATTGGGGACTGGGCCACGATCAGTTCGAGAAAGGCGCAGTGGACGCGGTCTACGCGATCCCTTTGCGGTTCGTCTTTTTGAAAGCGCTGGTAAGCGCTTTGAAGATCTCACCGCCCTATCAGCCGGGTGATTTGGCGAAGGCTTACCGCGAGGAGCAAGCCGCAACGCCGCCCGGAAAAACGCAACTCGTCTTCGTCGAGAACCACGATCTCCCCAGGTACGCCTCGCAGGTGAATAACGACCCGAATCTCCTGCGCCTCGGTGCGGTGTTCTTGCTCACTGCCAAGGGAACGCCGTCGATTTACTATGGACAGGAGCTTGGGATGCTTGGCTCTCAGGTGAAAGGCCACAACGATGGCAACGACATCCCAGTCCGCCTGGCGATGCCTTGGACTGACCACCACACTGACCCCGGAATCGCCGTCTGGTATGTGGACGGACCCTGGACCACACCCGGCTATAGCAAGGATGGCGATGGTATTTCAGTGGAGTCTGAGGATCGCGATCCGAACTCGTTGCTTAACTTCTATCGCCTGCTGATTCGGATTAGAAAGTCGAGCCCCGCCCTCTCTGAAGGCTCAGAAGAATATTCAAACGTGACCGATTCCCTCATCGACCTGATACGAGAAAGCCGCCGGCAACGTGTTAGGGTATTGATTAACCTGGCCGATCGGGCGCTGGAAAAGTCAGACCCCAGAGCCATTCGCGACGTCCTGACAGGTGAGCGGATCGACCCGCGAAAGGTGCTTGCGATCGCGCCCCATGGCTTCCGGCTCATAGAGGAATCTTTGCCGACCGCCGCGAATTAAATCACCTTAATCTGCAATTTTAATAATATTGCAGCGGCTTACGGGTTCAATCTAGCACTGTTAATTACGCGTTAACCAAAATTATGAGTGAACATACTAACCCTTAACACGTATAAACAATCGTGCTTCGGGGATTTTACGCAAGCTCCCGAAGTAGAAAATTTTTTGCTAGGGTGTCGAATCTTGGCCGTCTCTCAGATTCTTAATACTTTTCCTGTCTCCTCCCTTCGCCTCTTTCTGAAGAACCCCCGTTTGCCTGGGTCAGAGCAGTTTCTGTTCGACCACATTCCACGCACGGGTGGCACCTATTTCGCCTCGATTCTCGCGCAGCTTCTCGGCAGCACGTCGGAGAACATCGACTGCGGGCCAAACTACGCCAAGGAGCACCTCGACGAGATTGAGCGCTTGGATAGGTATCGAGTCATCGTCGGTCACTTGCGGCTAGATACCGTCAAGGCGTTCCAGCGCCGCCGCCCACGGCACCTCATCAGCCTGGTGAGAGACCCAGTCGAACAGATCGTCTCCACCTATACGTTCTGGCGATACAACGTCACTCAGGATCTCTGGCACTGCAATCTGGCAAAGGATCTCTCGTTCAGTGATTTCATCCGGCGTCGAGACTTGCGAATGGCGGTTGACAACCCTTTGACCCGGCACTTCTT
>Ga0302326_10018915_pt1 | contig 14262 bp, 14 predicted proteins | sample Palsa_T0_3_FD_202264 | JGI IMG/M metagenome (GOLD analysis project Ga0302326, IMG submission 202264) | Peat permafrost microbial communities from Stordalen Mire near Abisko, Sweden - Palsa_T0_3 | ecosystem: Environmental > Terrestrial > Soil > Palsa > Peat permafrost | place: Sweden: Abisko... | reverse complement strand
CGGCGGCCACTTCGCAGCCTGGGAGCAGCCTCAACTCTTCTGCGAAGACGTGCGCGCAACGTTCCGATCGGTTCGGGCGTAACTCAGATGCGGGCGCGCAGCTCATCGGAAGCTGCGCGCCGCCGGTAAGCGGCTATGATCGTTGCTAATGACATCGAGCGGTTCGAGCTGTTCGCGGCGATGGATCATCGCGTCCGGTCGCGGATCGCTACGCGAGCGGCGGACATTCGCGTCGATGCCGGGGAGTGGATCTCCACTGAAGGCGACGCGCCGTATTTCTGGGTCGTGTTGAGCGGTGAAGTTGAAGTAATAAAACGCGTTCGCGATTCAATGGAACAACTCACGTCGTTCGAACCCGGAGAGTACTTCGGCGAGCTGTCGCTGCTGATCGGAGCTGAAGCGATCTCGAACGTTCGTGCAGTTTCGCCGGCCCGCGTGATGCGGATCGATCCGGCAGACTTCTATTTTATGATGGCGGCTTCGCCCGAGGCGAGTGAGATCATCGGATCGGCGCTCATGCGTCGCGTTAACTTCCGGCGCGACTTCTACGTCAGCAGTAACTGGACCGAAGCTGCAATCGTCGGGTATCGCTACGATCCGGAGTGTCACGCGCTACGCGATTTTCTCTCGCGCAATCTCATCTCATACGAGTGGTTCGATCCGAGCGAACCAAATGACGTCTCGAGCATCCCGCCGGCCGCGCGTAACGCGGAGCAGTATCCCGTCGTCGTGCTTGCAAGCGGCGGCGTGCTCCAATCGCCTACGGCGCGCGCGTTGGCTGAGGGATTGCACCTCCAGACCGTTCCGCGCCAGTCGTCGTATGATGTCGCAATTATCGGGGGTGGACCGAGCGGGCTCGCCGCAGCGCTATACGGGGCGTCGGAGGGATTGCGCACCATTCTGATCGAGCGCGACGCTCCTGGTGGTCAAGCCGGTACGTCGTCTCGAATCGAAAACTATCTTGGCTTTCCGAGCGGTATCTCGGGTAGCGACCTTACGAGCCGCGCGCTCTTTCAGGCGAAACGGTTTGGCGCGGAGATGGTCGTGACGCGCAACGTCGCCTCGATTGCGAGCTCCGGCGAGCGGCACTCGATCGCTTTGCAAGACGATGGCGAGATCGAAGCCGGCGCCGTGGTGATTGCGACCGGCGTGGTCTGGCGCCGGCTCGAAAGTGCCGGCGCGCGCGAGCTCGTCGGACGCGGGGTGTACTATGGTGCGGCTCGCACCGAAGCGCTTGGGACGCGCGGAAAGGACGTATATCTCATCGGCGGCGGGAATTCGGCCGGTCAAGCGGCGATGCTCTTCTCGAGCTACGCACGCAGCGTAACCATCCTCGTGCGCGGGCCCTCCCTCGAACGAACGATGTCGGACTACCTCATCGCCCAACTGCGGACGAAGAGCAACATTCGAGTCGAGGCGGAAACGACGGTCGTGTACGTTCGCGGAACCGATCATATCGAGACGATCGGCACGCGAGCCGCTGACGATGGGTCCATCCTGGAGCGGCCCGCGCACGCGCTCTTCGTCTTCATAGGGGCTGATGCGGAGACGTCCTGGTTGCCCGAGGAACTCGAACGCGATCCGCGTGGATTTCTGTTAACTGGACATGACGTCACGAACTGGTCGAGCGCACGTCCACCATTTCCGCTCGAAACGAGCGTGCCGGGTATCTTTGCGGCTGGAGACGTGCGCTGTCAATCCGTCAAACGCGTGGCTTCGGGCGTAGGCGAAGGCAGCGTCGTCATTTCCTACATTCACGAATATCTCGCGCATCGGCAGTCGAACGCCCGCGTTTAGGTGCCGGTCATTTCCTTGCGCGCGGCCTCGGCGATCTCGATGTTTGTATATGCGTGGCCGTCGATACCCCAGCCGCCGTCGGGAGATTCGGTGATCAACACCCACGTGCGATCGGAGAGCGTCGGATCGCCGGCCGCAGCGGCAACGATTTCCGTCATCTCCTTCGTAACGCCGAGCTTCTTGTCGCGGTCGAGCACGCCTGAGGGAGTGAGGACTTGGACACGCACGTAATTCGTGTCGCCGGCCGCGTTTGCGAGCGAGTCGGCCGGCATCTCGTGAACGAACGCCGCGGTATTCTCACGGAATAGCGCGAGCGGCGGCACCTTCTCCCAACGCATGATGGCCGCGGTGAGGTCTTTGGTTAGCTGTGGCTTATCGGAGAACGTTCCGGCTGCGGCATAGACGTCGACCATGGGCATGATATGCGTATCCTTTTCGTTAAGACGGTCGTCATAGTGATGGTCGTAGCATAGGTTATGATGATCGTCATAGTCAAGTGGAGCAGGCGATAATCGGTGGGAAACGAGAGCCGGGAAGGGATGGTCCGTAGCGCCGCCGCGCTGATCGGCAAGCGAGGCGTCAACGCGACCTCGTTCTCCGACGTCGTCGAGGACAGCGGCTCGCCCCGTGGCTCGATCTACCATCACTTCCCGGCCGGCAAAGCGCAACTCACGGAGGACGCCGTCCGCTGGACCTCAGAGCGCCTCATCGCTCATATGCGCGCGGGAACCGAACGGACGCCCAGAGCCGTGATGGAACGCTTCTTCGGCATGTGGCGCGGCGTTGTGGTCGCATCGGGCGGCAGCGCCGGGTGCGTCGTGGCGGGCGTCGCGGTCGATACCGAAGGCGACGGCGCGCTCATCAGTCTCGTTCGGACGACGTTCCGGTCGTGGGTGGCAGTCCTTGCCGAACGCTTAGAATCGGCCGGCATGAAAAAAGCACGCGCAACCACGCTCGCGACGACCGCCCTTGCCGCGATGGAAGGCGCGCTCATCCTGTGCCGGGCCGAGGGGGGACCCGGGCCGATCGACACGGTTGCCGCGGAGATTCTCGGCCTCGTAAAGACACGGCGCTAGCGACGGAATTTGACAGCCCGCGACCGCAAGAAATCGCGACCCGATGCAGAAACACCGCCGGACGTTTAGCGCTGCTTTGAGAGTGGGCCTATATGGATTCCAACAATATGTCTGCGCGCCGGCCTAACATGAACCAGGGGTTCGCACAGGACGCCTTCACTGCCGCCGAGCTCGCGTACAAGCCTGGCCAACCGTTACCGCAAGACTGGAAGACGGTACCGCCGCCGAAGGGCATGGAAGCAGATTTTAAGACGTCGAACTGCGTGCATCTCGTAAGCCCGCAAGGCGACCACTACATCTCGTTCCGCGGGACGACCGACGCGACCGACTGGAAAAACAACCTCGGCCAAGGTGCGACGGCGTACCGGCCGCAGTACGACGCTGCGGCCCGCATCGGCCAACACTTTCGCGATCAGCGCGACACACCTGGATACGATTACAACGTGACGTATACCGGTCACTCGCTCGGAGGCGGGAAGGCACAGTTAGCTGCCGAGGTTGCGTCGCAAAAGCCCAACCGCGATGGAGCCGTTGCCGAACCGCAGACCTGCGTTGCGATCAATTCGGCGCCGGTTCATCGCGATACGTATGAAGCGTACGGGTGCGATCCGCACAAGCACAAATGCACGACGCTCGAACTCGAAAACACTCACGATCTTCTCACCATGTCGCGCGATCTGACGCCAACGATGGCGGGTTCCATCGTGCAACAGACACACAGAGATATTTCAAACTTCGTTCAAGGCGCCAACACTGTCGCGACCGGAGCGGCCAACCTCGCCAGAGATGCGGCGAACACCGTCTCGAGCACTGTTGCAAGCGGAGCAAATGCCGTCTCGAACACCGTTGCAAGCGGAGCAAATGCCGTCACGAGCCGTGTGACGGCCGGCGCCAATGCCATAGCAAGCGGCGCAAGCTCGCTTGCGAGCGGCGCAGCGTCCGGCGCCAACAGCGTGGCACAAGGCGTCCACGGTGCGGCGACGTCGGTCGCGAGCGGGTTAGGCTCCGGGGCGAGCTCCGTCGCTAGCACCATCGCCACGACGGCCGCGTATTATGCGCCGGCCCCCGTCTACAACTTCGCAGCTAGATTCCTCAACGCGGGATACAATGCGGCTGCGAGCCTCGGAACCGCCGGCTATAACGTTGCTGCCTCGGCCGGCTCGACCGCAGCTAGCGTCGGGTCAGCGGGCTATCAAATCGCCGCCAACACTGCGGCTCTCGGCGCGACCGCAGTCACCTCTGTCGGTTCGGCCGCGGTCTCGGTCGGTTCGACCGTCGCGTCCACGGTTGGATCCGTCGGCTCGACGGTCGCCTCCGGCATCGGTACGGTCGGCTCGACGGTCGCCTCCGGCGCCGGTACCGTCGGGTCGGCGGTCGGCTCCGTGGCCGTGGGACTGGGAGCCGCTGCCTATGCCTACTCTAAGCTCGAGGGCAACATCGCGACCGCGGCTGGCGAGCGCGCATCGATCAACGAGGCGCGCCTGCAAGGCGACCGGTACCAAGTGAAGTTCGAAGGGAAGGGCGGATTCGGAACCGTCATAGATCCCGCCACGGGCCACTACATGACGGCGTTCGATAAGAACGTCCAACCCGGGCAACCGACGCAAATTACCGCCGATATGGTATCGATCGAACGTTTTGGAAAGCTCGAGCGACCTGAGTCCCTTGATTTGGCTGAGTTCGACAAGCTGAAGCCGACCCCGCAACGCCTGCTGCACGCAGCCGTCGAAGCGAATTCACACGGTTCGAAAGCTCTCGAAATGCCGGCGAAGGGGGTTGGTCGTGGAGAATAGCCATCAGCCCCTTCCGACCCTTCGTCATCGCACGGACACCGACATCATCTACTACGACAAGCCGATTACGATGGTCGGACAGATCGTTGGGGTTCGCGATCACTGGTTCAAGCTCGCCCAGGGCCATGGTTTAGAGACCGAACTCTGCGTCGACGATTTCTACGATGTTCTCGACGGACCGCAGGTCGCGCTAACGCTCTTCATCGATGCCGGCTTACACCACGACCACGTCAAGATCACGCTATCGCACGAGCGGCTGATGTACGACAACGCCGACCAAATCCACCGCCTCGCCGAGCAAGTGAAAGAGATCGAATCCCAGCCCGCTACGCCGCAATAGCCGGGCCGAACCAGGTAGTTAGCGCGTCGGTAAGACCCGTGGACTCGCGGTCTCTTACCCACGCGACATATCCATCTGGCCGAATCAACACGGCGGTCGGAGCGGTGACCACCCCAAGCGCCGGCAGCTCCCAAACGCCGTCATATCTCGTATCGATGAGCGCAACGCGATCGGCCCACGGAGCAATGTCGAAGGCGCCGGGCTCACCGAAGTTGAGCAATGCGGGCCGCGCACCGTGGAGCAAAGTGAATACCCGCAGCGGGCCGTCGTCGGTAAGCAGATCGAGATCGGGCATGCGGCGCCCGAGCAACGGATGGCCTTCACCGAGATCGTAGTGAACGTCTAGACCGGACATCATCGCGGCGAATTGGTTGCGCGGCTCGTCGAAGCCCAGAAGTGCCGCGACCGTGTCGCGCAGGGCCTCCGTTCGGTCGTCCGGGCGGCGAAGCGCGACCGCGGCCATCGTGTTGCGCAGCGCGCGGTAGGCCACCGGGTGGCGCTCGGCATGGTAACTGTCGAGCAGGCTCTCCGGCGATGTTCGCTTGACCACCTGGGCTAGTTTCCAACCCAAATTCACCGCGTCTTGAACACCAATGTTGAGGCCTTGGCCACCGTCCGGGGCGTGCACGTGTGCGGCGTCGCCGGCCAGTAAGATCCGTCCCTTGCGATAGACCGCGGCCTGCCGAGTCACATCGGTGAACCTTGAGATCCAAGTTGGACTGTGGACCCCGTAATCTGTCCCGCACACGGCGATGAGCGCTTCGCTGAGATCGCGCAGGTTGGGTTCTGTTGCGGGTCCGACGTGCTCTTCGGTTACCATAACCCGCACGGGCCCGCTATCCGCGAAGACCACTTTGCCGTCGCGAATCTCGTATTCCGCCCTGCCGAAGGAATGGACGCCAAAAGCATCGCGGTGGATGCCCAGCTCCGGCTCCTCCGACGTCTCAACTTCGGCGATCAGGTTACTCGTTGTCGGATCCCACCCGGGGAACTCGATGCCGGCTGCCTTTCGGATCAGGCTGCGTCCGCCATCGCACCCGACGAGATATTTCGTGCGCAGCGACCGGCCATTGGACAGCTCGACGTCCACGCCGGTGTCGTCCTGCGCGATACCGATCACCTCGCGTTCGCGCTGGATCGGCACCTTCAATTCATCAACCCAATCGGCCAGTATGCGCTCGATGTGGTTCTGCCATAACCCGAGCCCATAATTGTGTCGAGTTGGAAAGTCGCTGATGTCCAAAGAGACCCCGGCGAATCGTCCGACCTGAGCCGTCTGCCCCACTGAGAGGAACCGATCGGCAATTCCGCGCTGATCGAGGACCTCGATGGTGCGAGATTGCAGACCGCCGGCGCGTGAGCCGGCGAGCTTTTGGTTGGCGCGCCGCTCGACAACGATCACGTCGACGCTCGCCAGCGCCAATTCGGCCCCCAACATCAGGCCAGTCGGACCGGCACCTACGATAATCACGTCAGCGTCCATTGTTGCGCACTCCCACTCCGTAATGTGAATGCCGATTATGCCCCACGCCCCGGGGCTTGCCGCAAGCCCCCCAACGTGTCGTATAATAAAGGTGGAGGGGGCAGTGGCGCCTAGCGCGATTGTTGCTACGGGAGCGTCCGGCCGATCGCGTCCCGCGACGCCTTCAAGTGGGTGGTCACGAGACGCTTAGCGGCGCGCCGATCGCCGCGCGCGATCGCGTCGAAAAGGTCGTCGTGAAGACGATCGTTTTCCCCGCGCAGATATTCCGTCGTGAGCGCGCGAGCGAGCCGCACTTCTGCGGCCGCAACGAACGACTCGTAGATGCCGAGTAAGGCGGCGTTTTTCGTAGCCTTTGCGATGGCGCGATGGAACGCAAAATCCGCCTCCGCGTATCCCCCGACATCGAGCGAGCGAATGGCGCGCTCGCGTTTGCGAAGGGCCGATCGCATGGCAGCTAGATCGCGCGCGTCGCGACGATCGGCGGCGAGTTCTGCGAGCGGCAGTTCGAGGTGTAACCGCGCCTCGTATATTTCTGCGAGTTCGGCCCGGCCAAGTCGCTCTTCGAGCGACTCGCGAGGAACCGATGCCGCGACAAACGAGCCGTCCCCGTGCTTCACCTCGACGAGCCCGCGGTTTGCAAGCGCGCGGATCGCTTCGCGCAAGGTCGAACGGCCAACGCCGAACAGCTCGCATAATGCGGCTTCCGCCGGCAACCGGTCGCCGACGCGGTAGGTCCCATTGCGAATGAGTGCTTGCACCTTGTCGATGACTTGATCCGCGAGGCCGTTGCGTCGTACGAGCATGACTTGCCTACCGCGCCATTCCAGCGTGGTGCTGGCCTCCGGCTTGGAGTGCTGCTGCGCTCTTTATCGAGTCCGCGGCGCCCTCTGCAGTTAGCCGTGCAATCGAATTCGCATCGTTGCGGCCGATGCGTTCTAGAGCGGGAACGGCCGCCTCGTCGCCGAGCGTTCCGAGTGCGTTCATCGCGGCGATCCGGGAAGCGATCAGGGGATCGCTCGCCGCGATTTTCGTGAGCCCCGGGACGACCGATCGCACGGATTGCGTGCGGATCGCGAGGTTACCGAGCGCCCCGATCGCGGTGTCGCGTTCGGACTCCGGCGTGCCGTAGGCGGTGCGCGCTTGCAAAATCGGCAGCGCCCGCGCGTCACCATACGCGGCCAATCCCAAAAGTGCGCCGCTCGCGATGCGCTCCTCAAATGATGACCGGTCGAGCGCGCCGGTCAATAGCTCATACGTATCCGGAGCCTTGAGCGCCCCAAGCGCTTCAAGAGCTGCGGCGGCTTGATCGGGATCGTCATTCGCAGCCATCGTACTGAGATCTCGTACAATGGCCGTCGTCGCGACTCCCGGACTCGCGGCTGCTGCAGCCGCAGCGAGACGTACTCGCGGATCGACGTCGTGTAAAGCGGCCTCGACGGTCGCGCCGTCCGCGAAAGTGCCCGCGGCACCTACGGCGTCGGCGCGAACGCCGTAAAACGGATCGCCGAGTGCAGCATCGCTAATCGCGCGCCCCGCGATGTTGCGTACGATCCCCCGCGCGGCGCCAAGTTTCGTCAGTTCGCCCAGCGCCCACTCGCGGTCGCCGACGTGTTGCGCGTGAGAGAGTTGGTACGCGAGCTCTTGCGGTGGTTTCGCAAACGTAAGACGGCGCAGAATCGTCGCGTTCGGATCGAACAGGACCATATCCGGCTTGGCCGGCACGCCGGGCACGAGAACCGTCTGCGCACTGCGGTCGATGAGCGAGGTCGTTCGGATATCGCGTCCTCGCGAAAAGACTTCGATCGTTACCGGCATGCGGAACGGCTTGGCCGGGCCCTTCTGTGCGATGTCGAGCCGCAAGCTCTTCGCGTTCGCATCGTAGCGTTGAGCGACGATATAATGAGGGACGTCGGATCGATGGAACCACTCGTTCTCGAACCAATCGAGATTCGCTCCGAACGAACTTCCAATGGAGGTAAAGAACGCGTGCGTGCTCGCGTAACGTCCGCGATACTGGCGATAGTACGAGCCGAGCGCCGCGAAGAAGCGTGCGTCTCCGAACATCGCACGTAACGTGTGAAGCACTTGGGCCGGGCGCTGATGACTGCTGGCGTCGAACATTTGAATCGGGTCGGCGTAGACGTTGTCGACGATTGGGCGAACATAGTCGCGTGTTTCCGCAAAGTAAGCCTGCTGAGCTCGATAGCGCTCGTACTCGAACTGCCGCTCGCCAAAGCGCCGCTCGCTCCACAACTCGTCGAAGTACGTAGCGAAGCCTTCGCCGAGCCACACTTCCGAGAAGTCGGGCCAGGACGCGTCGTCGCCGTACCACTGCTGTGCGAGCTCGTGCGCTACGAGCACGTCGCACGGCCGCTCCACCTCCTCGCTCGGCAGATGCAGCGCACGCGTCGTCAGGATCGTCGCCGAGGTATCCTCCATGCCGCCGAACAGGTAGCGCTCGGCCGCCATTTGGTCGTACTTTTCCCACGGGAAACGAGCGCCGATAAGCCGCTGGAAGTATGCAACGATCCGGTTCGTACTGCCGAGGCACGTCGCGTTCAGCGCGGCATCCTGCGGCGGTACGAACGAGTCAACGTCCATCCGCTCGTCGCCGTAGCGAGCAACGCCCTCGTCGTGGATGTCGCCGAGCACGGTGTGATGCTTGTTCAGCGGGCCGGCGACGAACGCGATGAGATAGGGAGCCTTGGGTCGCGGCTCACGCCAGTCCCAGATCTCGAGCCCGCCGCCCCGCACGTGCGAGCGGAGGTATCCGTTTGCAACCGCCGTCCAACCGGATGGAACCGTAATCACGAGTTCGCTTGGCGTCTTCTCGTTTGGCTCGTCCCAGGTCGGAAACCAACGGCGGTTATCTTGCGGTTCGCCTTGCGACCAGATCTGCGGTGTGATTTTGGGATACGCCGCATCCGGCCGAACGAAATAAAGACCGGTTTGCGGCTGCGCTACGTACGTGAAGTCAACGGTAAGTCGCGTCGACGGTAGCACCCGCGCGGGAAGGCGCACGACGACGAGAGCGTGTTCGTGGTCCAGCTCGAACGTGACCGGCCGTCCGTCGAGCAGCATACTGCGGTATGTAATCCCCTCGGAATGGAACGGCAGCGAACGCAGAGCGGCATATTTTGGGCGCACGACAACCGTTTCATGGCCGTATACGACGCCGCGCGCGACGTCGAAGTGGAGGCGCAGGATCGTGTTCTCGAAGCGATAGGGCGCGGATGCGGCCACGTGCGCTCGCGCGTGCGCCCCGCCGAAGGAGCCTGGCGTGGACTCCGATGCCCCGGCGCCGGCGCTTGCCGCCGGCATCGCCAGCCCCGCCAGGACGATGAGCGCAACGGCTCTCAGGACGGCTCCAATTCGCATCACAATCTCTCGACTTATTATTGAGACATCTGATGACCTGCTGTCTTAGTGTCTCTACGCGATACTGCGCGCCTCCGACGCTCGCAGGGGACACGGGGTACCGCAAGCGCGAACATCAGGTGATGGCCGCAACGTTGATTTATGGCGATCGCGCATCGCAGGTAACGAGCGCTCTGGAAGCCGGCGACGCCCTTTGGATTTCCGAACAAGATCTAACCGCTTCGACCGGATGGGAACGCAAGCCACAAGGTCTCTGCTTGGGAGACCGCTGCGTTCCGATTCCGCCGTCGCGTGAGGGCGAATTCGTCGCTTCCGATGGGCGCTTCAACATCGCCGCGTTCTCGCGCTACCTCGATCAGCCGGTCGTCCACGACGACGCCGCTTCCACGTGGCTCGTCGGCGAGTCGGCTGCAGAACGCACCGGCGCGCTTCGTTCGCTTACGGCTCCCGATTTTCGTTTGCCGGATCTCGACGGCAACATGCACGCACTTTCCGACTATCGCGGAAAGAAAGTGTTGCTGCTCTCCTGGGCCTCGTGGTGAGGCTGTAGATTCGATCTGCCGGTCTGGCAGACATTAGCCCGCGAGTACGCGGATCGGAATTTCATCATCATCGCGGTCGCGCTCGACACCGGCGGCGCCGAAGCCGTGCGCAAGTTCATCCGGCCTCGCGAACCGATTAGCGTCCCCGCCCCATTTCGAGCGATCATGAGCTGGAGCGACGAAGACTGGGACGGAGCGGCCGCCCCGACCTATCCGTGCCTCATCGATGAAAAGCACACCGTCGCAGATCTCTACAATATGAAGAACGTACCGATGGCGGTGTGGATCGATGAGGAAGGCCGCATCGTCCGCCCAGCCGAGCCGGCCGGTGCGACCGACGGATTTCGTTCGATGGACCGCGAGACGTTCACGATACCGCCGGAGATCGTAGCAGCCGGCCGCGCTTCACGGTCTCGCTATGTCGCCGCGCTGCGCGACTGGATCGAACACGGTTCGCAAAGCCGTTACGCGCTATCCGAAGACGTCGCACGCGATCGCGTCACCGGCCCTTCGGCCTCGGACGCCCTCGCCGCCGCGACCTTCAAACTCGGACAGTACTTGCACGAACACGGCAAACCGGAACTCGCAAAGCCGTGGTTCGACGAAGCCACGCGCTTAAGCCCCGATCGCTGGACGTACTTCCGGCAAGCCTTGCAACTCGAAGAAATCGGCAAGGCCTCGGGCCCCGAGTTCCAAGCTAAGTTGCGCGCACTCGGCGACAAACGCTACTACGAGGAAATCGTTCTCGAGTAGTTGTCACGCTGAGCCTGTCGAAACGCAGCCGGGGCGTGGATGACGGCTGATATTGTTTGTCCCGTCTGCGCTTCGACGGGCTCAGCGTGACACTTTTGCGTTGACAACTCTTAGGTGACAGACATCGGGATGAGAGGGTGCTACCTTACGATTCACCGCGTGACCGTAGCACGCCGGCTCCCATGCCGCCACCGAAAGAGCGCGTATGTCAAATCAGAAAAACGGAACCGCCACGAACCCCCTTGACTTTGTGCCCGACGAAATTCCGTTCAACACTCCGTATGGTCCGCCGATATCACTGGACCGGGCGCAATCGGTAATCGGCGCGGCAGTGGCGGAGGCCAAGAAGCGGAATTGGACGATGAACGTAGCGGTCGTCGATTCCGGCGGCAACCTCGTTGCGTTTGCGCGCATGGACGGTGCGATGCTCGCCTCCATTGCGATCGCAGAGCACAAGGCTCGGGCTGCGGCGACCTTCCGGCGTGAAACCAGGGTCTTCGAAGACGCCGTGAACGTGATGCACCTCAACTACGTGCTCGCGTTCGATGGAATCATCGCGTCTCGGGGCGGTATCCCGCTGATCGAAGACGGAGCGATTATCGGCGCAATCGGTTGTTCGGGAGGGGCGGATTCCCAGGACGGGATCGTCGGAAACGCAGGCGCAGCAGTAATTAACCAACTGCCGGCGCTCAAGACATAATTCAAATCTCTAGGAGAATGCTATGACAACCGCAACCGTGCCCGCACTCAAGAAGCAACAACTTCGGATTACCCGCCGGTCGCCGGCATACTGGCGCGTCACGATCGACAACCCGCCCGTCAACGTCATGGGCCCAGAAATGGTCCGCGAGTTTCAAGGCGTCATCAATGCTCTCGAGGCCGACGAGAACGTGAAGGTCGTGGTGTTTGACAGCGCCGTCGACGACTTCTTCCTGAATCACTCCGACTTCGTGGCCAAGCTCGAAGATCTGACATCGATGCCCGCCGGTCCCACTGGGTTGCCGCCTTGGCCCGACTTTCTCGCGCGTCTAACGCGCTTGCCGGTCGCATCGATCGCGCTCATCCGTGGCCGGGCGACCGGAAACGGCAGCGAGATCACACTGGCCTGCGACATGAGTTTCGCGAGCCGCGAAAAGACGCTCATTTCGCAATGGGAGGTGGGCGTAGGGATGGTCGCCGGCGGTGGCCCGATGGCTCGTCTGCCCGCGCTCATCGGCCGTAGCCGCGCGCTCGAGGTGCTGCTCAGCTCGGAAGATCTCACGGCGGAGCGAGCGGAAGCCTACGGCTACATCAATCGCGCTCTTCCCGACGCTGAGCTAGACGCGTTCGTAGAAGCACTCGCGACCCGGATTTCCCGGTTCGACAAGTGGGCGATCGCAAACACGAAACGTCTCGTGAACACCAGCCTGCCGCCGGACGTTGAGCTCGATGCCGGGTGGAATGCGTGCATCGCTTCGCTCGGACGACCGGCCGCCCAGGAAGGCATCAAAGCGCTGATGGCGCGCGGCTTCCAAAAATCGGGCGACGTCGAAAATCGGATCGGGTACTACCTCGGCGAAATAACGCGCTAACCCGACGCGCCACGTAACTCCCGACTCAGGGGCGTTGAGAACGGGCAGGCGTTCGGAAGCAACGTGCAACGAGCGCCTCTCCCGTTCCGGCGCCAGCCGCCCCTCCGATCTACGGAGTTCCCGCTAGTGATACGATGCGATCACTTCGATCAGTCCGACGATTCGGTTATTGAGTTCGTCGAGATCTTCGGCTGGTATCCATCGCTCCATGTGAACGCGATTGCCCGCCTTCTGCACCGGAAATCGAGATATGAATGCGGCATCGACGCGGAAGCGAAGGACGTGGCCTTCGCCGTGACTTTTGACGTTCCAGTCGCGGGTGATCTGCCGCGCGTACTCTTCATTTTCAACGGGGTAAAATATCGGCTGTTCGGGCAGCCGGGGCGGGAAACGACGCCAGCCGGATTCCGCGACGAGCGATAATTCAGCTGGTCCGACCGGCCGGAAAAGCGTGACGGTGCCCTGGTTCATATCGAACTGACTTCTTCACCCAGCAGGCCGTACAAGTGCCCTTTACCGAGGTCGATCCAACAGCGACGTCAAGAGATCTTCCACGTTGTCGAGGTTGGCTTCGATTCCATCATACTTGGTCATATGGTCGCGGCCAATCTTGTCGCGGAACGCCAGCGTCCACGTCAACGTCGTCACGCCGTGAGCTTCGCGCAAATCCGTAGACTCGACGGCCTCTGCATTCGGCCACCCTTCGAACAACCACGTCGCGACAATTCGCGTCGGCGGCTCGACTTCCGAGTAGGTTCCCCGAAACGAGCACTCGGCTCCGTCGTTGGTCACGAAGACGAAATGGTAGCTCCCGCCGACGCGCAGGTCGATCGAGCATACCGTCACCTTCTCCCCAAAAGGAGCGAGCGTTTTCCGCACGTGCTCCGGCCTCGTCAAGACATCGAAGACGAGTTCGAGAGGGGCGTTGAACTCACGAGTGATGACAATCTCGAGGTCATTCGGAAATTCGATGAGTGATTTTCCTCGGCGATCAGAGGTCACTGCGGCTCTCCTTTTTATTGTAGCCGGCATCGGTTAGCGCAGCGATCGCCGTGTCGATTGCCGCCATCGCTTCGTCTAGCTCCGCTTCTTCAACCGTGAGGGGTGGCGCGACCATCATGAGGTTGTAGCGGCCAAACGTGTAGACGCCGTGTTCGCGCAGCGTTCGGAACAGCACGGGCATCGGGCCGGACCCCGTGCCCTGCCAGGCGATCAGCGGTTCGCGCGTCACGCGATCGCTCACGAACTCAACGCAGAAGAACGCGCCGGCTCCGCGTACGTCGCCGACGACGTCGTACTTCTGTTGAAGCTTGCCGAGTTTCTCGCGCAGCCAGCGTTCGATGACGGCGCCGCGCTGAAAGTAACCGCCCTCCCGATACGCAGCGAGCGCGCCGAGACCGGCAGCCATAGCCAGCGGGTGGCCGCTGTAGGTGTGGCCGGCGCCGAGCGGCTTCGCATCGTAACGCGACGCGAGTTTTTCTCGCAGCAACACGCCGCCGAGGGGCACGTACCCGGACGTCACGCCTTTC
>Ga0302326_10018914_pt1 | contig 14262 bp, 12 predicted proteins | sample Palsa_T0_3_FD_202264 | JGI IMG/M metagenome (GOLD analysis project Ga0302326, IMG submission 202264) | Peat permafrost microbial communities from Stordalen Mire near Abisko, Sweden - Palsa_T0_3 | ecosystem: Environmental > Terrestrial > Soil > Palsa > Peat permafrost | place: Sweden: Abisko... | reverse complement strand
TCGCGGCTGGCCCGGAGCGCCAACCCATTCAGGCACTGACTTAGTGATGATGGCCGTGGCTACTCCAACTAACACGGCCATGGTTACAAAGCCGGCGAGCAGGGCAAGGAATGCGCGCAGAATCAGCATAGAGTTAGCTACCTCCAGCAATCTCGTTCAGAAAGGCTCGCGCCAATTTGGGCTCGCCGGGATCGTTTTCTCCATGGATCGAGCAGAGGTCGAGGAACTGGTCGCAGAGCGGGTCCCATTCGCCGGATTGGGCGAGTATGGCTTGCAGGGCAAAGGCCAGTTCGCGCAGGCGCGCTGCTTCTGGCCAACTGCGGTTTTGCTGAGTCTCTATCTGCATATGTTCAACGTCTGAAAACAAGCCGTGCCTGCCGGCTGCGCACTCCTCCAGGCAAGCCGTCAGCTGATCGCGGAATGCTTGCGTGAGAGGCTGCAATTCGATGTCATCGTTCAGAGGCATGATCTTCCTTAGCGGTCAGAATGCATGGCGGCTTCTACATCATCGGCGGTGTGAGGAAGGTTGGCGATGAGGTCGATGAGCTTGCCATCCTGGCCTACGACGAATACATCTTCGATGCGCACGCCGATCTTCTCTCCGGGGATGTAGACGCCGGGCTCGATGGTGAAGACCATGCCCGGTTTTAACACTGCGGGATAGCCGGATGGATCGTGCACATCAATGCCGACCATGTGGCCGAGGCCGTGGATCCAGTAGTCGCTCAGGGGCTCGCCGTGCAGACCTTTGCCGTGGGTGTTGATGTAGTTCCATGCGGCGGTATCGAGAGAGTTGGGATCGTGGTGGGTTGGATCGTTGATGGTGGATTTACCCGCGACGAAGGCTGCCGCTGCCGCTCGCTGTGCGCCGAGGACAACATCGTAGATTTCGCGCTGGCGGGCGGTGAAGTGGCCGTTGACGGGGACGGTGCGCGTGATGTCGGAGGCGTACATGCTGTATTCGCCAGCCGCGTCGACGACCATGATGTCACCGTCGGCGAGAGTGGCTGAGTTTTCAGAGTAGTGCAGCGTGGTGGAGTTGATGCCGGCGCCCACGATCGACGCGTAGGAGGGCCGTTCGCAGCCTTCTTCCATCAGCTTGTCGATGATCTTGCCGGCAATGGCACGTTCGGTTACGCCGGGCTTGGTGCTGCGCATCATCACGCGCTGCGCGGCGATTGAGGCATCGGCAGCTTTCTTCAACAGGGCCAGTTCGCCTGCGTCTTTGACGAGCCTCAACTGCATGGTCAGCGCGGTTGCGTCTTTGGCGGCGGGTGCGCTTCCGAGGCCGAGGGTTGTCGCAGTCCATCCGACCAGAGCTTTGGCTTGTGGGGCTTCGGGCTGGGTCCAAAGGTTAGCGGCGAGGCGGCGATCTGCGGAGATGAGTTTGTTCAACTGCGTGGGCAGTTCGGTCATGGGCAGCACTTCGTCCACGCCTGCCGTCTGGGCGGCGTTGGGTGTGGCTGCGTCCAGCTTGATGCCGGTGTACTTCTCGGTGCGCAGATTGCGCGTGGGCAGAAAGAGGACTTCGTGATAGCTGCGTGGCGTGGTCGCGGTTGCGGCGTCGGCGACGACCATCAGCGCTGCGCCGGGCTCGTTCCAGCCGGTGAGGTAGTAGAAGTCCGCATCCTGGCGGTAGGGCATGAAGTCGAGGATGGGTTCTTCGCCGGCGAAGAGGACTGCTACGCCGCTGTTGAGCTTTTGCGCCAGGGCTACGCGGCGGGCGTGGTAGGTGGCGGCGGGCTGTTTTTCGAGGGCGTGGAGCAGTTGTGTTGCGAGCAGAAGGCTCAAAAGGGTGAGAATGGTATATCGGAACCGAGGCATTTCCCTATTGTGATTGCTTAGGGGCCTAGGCGCAAAGCGAACTTGCAGAGAAATATCTATGGTCTTGGATTTCAGGCTGCGGGTTTTGCCTTGTTCGCAGCTTTCAGAATCAGGCGCAGGGCTTCGTTCACGGAGTCTGAGTCCGGGAAGGCTTGGGCAACTTCCGGGTCGAGAGTGACCATGACAACGTCTTGACGGATGCGGCCAGCGTACTTGCCGCGAACGCCTCCGCTCATGTCGTAGTCGGCACGCATGGTGTCCTTAAGACGGGTAGATTCAGTCGTTTTCGTAGTCATATCGTTCTTTCGCGGTTGTACGCTTGGCCAAGGTCGTTTTCCACTTGTCGTTAGACCCCGACAGGGAACGGCTTGGGGCTGGAGTCGTCGGGATTTACGCCTGTCTTCCAGCGCTCGAAGCGGCCTTGCAGCAGGCTCATCAGGCCGGTGTACCAGTAGCCGATTACGAACAGCACGAGGAACGGTGCGGTGAAGAAATTGTTATTCGTGAATGTATAGACAATGGCTAGCGCGAAGTAAGCGCCGATTGCTAATTCAACCCACGGGGTCAACAGCAGCCGCTTGCGGTATTTGGCGGCCTTGGATTTTTCGCCCTTCTTGGCCACGGAGTACTTGGGTGTTCGGGCGAAGGCGCTCTTGATGCCGAAGAGGGCTTCCATCACCGCTTTGGTATTGGTTACGGTAAGTCCGATACCCAAAGCCATTAGGAGGGGGAGATATAGGAATGTTTTAAGCCAGGTTTTGGGGAATAACTCGCGTTGGCTTATTACATAGAAGACGCCGATGGACAGGGTAGAAGCTGTGAACAAGGGCACGTCGATGAGCAGCATCTGGAACCAGCCCTGATAGAAGCGCACGATCATAGCCGGTATCAGCAGGGCGGTCATCACGATCATCAGTGGATAGCTGAGGTTCGCGGTGAGGTGGTACACCGCTTCTACCTTGATGCGGCGCGGCACATTGGATTTGAAGATGAGGGGCAGTACCTTGATCGAGGTCTGAATGAGCCCTTTGGCCCAGCGAGCCTGCTGGGTTTTGAATGCGGTCATCTCGATGGGCAACTCGGCGGGGCATTCGATTTCGGGCAGGTATTTGAACTTCCAGCCGGCGAGTTGGGAGCGATAGCTGAGGTCGGTATCTTCGGTTAGGGTGTCGTGCTGCCAGCCGCCGGCGTCGGTGATTGCCTGCCTGCGCCACATGCCGGCGGTGCCGTTGAAGTTGAAGAAGTCGCCGGAACGGGCGCGTGCGCCGTGCTCCAGGACGAAGTGGCCGTCGAGGAGGATCGCTTCGACCTGGGTGAGCAGGCTGTAGTCGCGGTTGAGATGCGTCCAGCGGGTCTGCACCATGCCGATTTCGGGCTGGTAGAAGTGGTGGACGACGTTCATCAGCCAATCGGGCGGGGGGACGAAATCTGCGTCGAAGATGGCGATCAGGTCGCCCTTGGCTACCTTCAGGCCTGCGTCGAGAGCTCCTGCCTTGAAGCCGTGACGATTTTCGCGGTGCATGTAGACGATGGGGTGGCCGAGGGCGGCGTAACGCTCGACGATGCCGGCGGCTACCTGCTGGGTTTCGTCGGTGGAGTCGTCGAGAAGCTGAATCTCAAGCTTGTCGGCGGGGTATTGCATGGCGCAGACGGCTTCTATCAGCCGGTCGATGACGAACTGCTCGTTGTAGATGGGCAATTGCACGGTGATGCGCGGCAGTTCGGCGAAGTGGCCAGCCGGCTCAGGATTGTAGTTCTTCTTGTGCTTGAAATAGAGGTAGACCAATGTATAGCGGTGAACGCCGTAGATCGCAAGGAGGATCATGACCGCAAAGTAGGGGAGCAGCAGCGCTGCATCGAAACCGTTCCAGCGGTAGAGGCCCTTGAAGGTCTGGTCGGCGTACTGCGCCTTGAGGAAGTGGCGCCAGCCGGACTGCGGGGCGAAGAGTGCCAGATTGAGCGTCGTAGCCAGCCGAAACAGTACGCCGGGGACCAGATTCAGACTGGTTGCAATCGCAGCTATCAGAACACGCCTCCTGTATTCGACCCGAATCCTACTACTTAATTAAGAATACGGCAGGATGGGAAGAGTTGTATGGGCGCGGTTTAGAATGGGTCCAGAAAAGGTCCAGAAATGAGTCAAACCCGCATCCGCGTGCCCAAGCCGCCGGCGCGTCGACGCGTGCGGCTCGAAGTTTCGGCTGGGGTTTTCTGTCTGCTCATGTTGGTGATGTATTGGGTTGTCAGAACGCAGGGATGGTTGGTTGCTGCTACAGATTCGACCGAGGGAACTGTGCTTGACACCAGGATTGTGTTGGACCACATTGCCGAAAGTAGAACGGGTAGCCAGATGTATTACCGGTTGGAGGCGCGCGTCAGCTACAAGGATGAAGCTCAATCGTCGAGTCCTCGGCAGGATCGATGGCTAGTTGCTTCCGAAGTGACGCAGACGCACGAGTTGCTGGTGATGCTCCAGGAGAAGAAGCCGAAGGCCTGCCGCGTCTACTGGATTCCGAAGCACCCAGAAACGGTTAAATGTCAGTTGGAATGAGGCCTCAGCAGTTGCTCGCTGCCATGAGAATGGGGTACTGTTCAGTTGCCGGAGGGATTGCTGCTTATGTCCACACTGATTGCCTCACCGATTGTTGCCGCTGCCGGCGGCAGTTTCCTGATTGAAGATCGCGCTCCGGAAGAGGTATTCACTCCTGAGGATTTGAGCCCAGAGCAGCGGCAGATTGCGGAGACGGCTGCCCGGTTTGCGAAGGAGCAGCTACAGCCCGCTGCGGCCCAGATTGAGGCCAAGCAGGATGGCGTAATGCGCGACCTGCTGCGGCAGGCTGCCGATCTGGGTTTTATCGCGGTGGATATACCGGAGGAGTATGGCGGGCTGGGCCTGGACAAGACGACGTCCGCCCTGGTGGCCGATTACCTCTCCGTCAATGCGAGCTTTTCCACCGGCTTTGGCGCGCACGTCGGCATTGCCACGCTGCCGCTCGTCTGGTACGGGACTGAGGAGCAGAAGCAGCGGTATCTGCCCAAGCTGGCCGCGATGGAGTGGGTGGGGGCTTATGCGCTGTCCGAGGCGACATCGGGGTCGGATGCGATGAATGTCCGAACTCGTGCAGTGCTTTCCGAGGATGGTGAACACTACATTCTGAACGGCGAAAAGATGTGGATCACCAACGCCGGAATTGCCGACCTCTTTACGGTTTTCGCGAAAATCGACGGAGAGAAATTCTCAGCGTTTCTGGTGGAGCGCGGCACGCCTGGATTGTCCATCGGCAAGGAGGAGCACAAGCTGGGGATTCGCGGCTCGTCGACCTGCGCGCTGATCTTTTCCGACTGCAGGATTCCGGTGGGAAATTTGTTGGGCGAGGCGGGAAAAGGCCATCATATTGCGTTCAATATTCTGAATATGGGCCGTTTCAAGCTGGGCGCGGCGTGCATCGGCGGAGCGCGTCATGCATTGGAACTTGGCATTCGCTATGCGAAGGAGCGTGTGGCTTTTGGCAAGCCTATAGCGGAGTTTGGGCTGATTCAGCGCAAGATTGCGACGAGCGCCGCAAAACTGTTTGTGACCGAGAGCATGGCGTACCGGACCGTTGGGATGATTGATGCGGCCGTGGCTGCGTTGGGCGAAGACGGTGCACATTCGCCACGCGAGCTGCAGAAGCGCATCGAGGAGTATGCGGTTGAATGCTCGATCCTGAAGGTCTTCGGTTCCGAGATGCTGGATTTCGTGGCCGATGAACTTGTTCAGACGATGGGCGGCTACGGGTACGTTGAAGATTACCCGGCGGAGCGTATCTACCGCGACGCTCGCATCAACCGCATATTTGAAGGCACCAACGAGATCAACCGGCTGATCATTACGGGTTGGCTGATGAAGCGGGCCACGAGCGGACAATTGCCACTGCTGGCGGCGATTCGGAAGCTCATGGATGAGGTTACCCAGCCGCCCAGCTTTGCGGATGAGGATTTGGAAGCGCCACTGGCCAGGGAGGCGAAGGTGCTGGCCAATCTGCGCAAGATGGTCCTGCTGGCTGCAGGAGCTGCTTCGCAGCGCTTCATGACTGCCTTGCAGGATCAGCAGGAAGTGATGGCCGATCTGGCCGACGGCATCATGGCAGTGTATGCCTTGGAGTCCGCGCTGTTGCGGGCGCGCAAGCTGGCCACAAAGGTGAGCTCTGGAACCAGTTCGAGTGCTGCCGGAGTTACGGCGGCTATGACCGCGGCCTTTGCCGAAGAAGCTTTGGCCACGGTGGAGCAGGCTGCCCGCCGGGTGCTTGCCGCGTCTGCGGAAGGCGATTCGCTGGCAGTGCAGATGGGAGTTCTGCGCCGGTTCGCGCGTGTTGCTCCGGTGGATGGCGTGGCTCTGAATCGAACCGTCGCCCGGCACTTTCTCGACGCGGGACGATACCGCATCTGAACCATGAACCGCGTGTGAATCCGCCATGGCAGCGAGGAAGTTCTTGACTTAGTCATTTTCTTCCACTAAAACCAGTGATTATCCGTACTTATTCGTTACCAGAGTTCGTGATCCGGTTCATGACCGGTTACGGGCAGTGCGAACAGGTTACTCATGGTGGTTTTGCGTCGGGACCAGTAGTGCCGGCAAACCTTGTCGCGGTTGATTCCGCCTTGCCTCTGCATCGAGGTTTTCTCATGTTGCCCCTCCCCTGTGTTCTCTCTTCTGCTTTACCGTTTTCGGCGTCCAACGTTCTTCGACGTGCCCTCCGTCTAGTCTTCTTTTCCCGTCTTCCATACGGATTAGTTTTGCTGCTTGCGGCAGCCGTTTTCGTGCCTGGCGCGGCTATGCAGGCGCAGGTTCGCAGGCCCGTTCTTATTACCGAGGCTGTGAACGAGGCGGATCGCGTGACGCTCAAAGGCAACGTGCATCCTCTGGCCACGAAGGCGGCGGATCGTGGTGCGGTGCCGGATTCAACTCCGGCGAATCGCATGTTGTTGCTGCTCCAGCGCACCCCCGAGCAGGAGAGCCAGTTGCATGTGTTTCTGGAATCGCTCCAGGATGCCAACTCGCCCAACTTCCACAAATGGCTGACGCCGGAGCAGTTCGGCACGCAGTGGGGGCCGGCCGATTCAGACGTGGCCGCGGTGACTGCCTGGCTGCAGGGGCATGGATTTTCTGTCGCGGGGCTTTCTCCAGGTCGTGTGTCGATTGAGTTTTCGGGAACCGCTGGTCAGGTGAAGGAGGCGTTTCAAACCGAGATTCATACTTATATGGTGGGCGGGGAAATCCATCATGCGAACAGCACGAACCCGACGATTCCCGCGGCGCTGGCGCCAGTGGTAGCGGGCGTTACTACGTTGAACGATTTTCATGGCAAGGCACCGGTCAAGCCCGGTCCGCTGGGTATTTACAACACGACTACGCACAAGGCGCGGCAGGCTCTTACCGCTTCCGATAGCACGGAGAATTTTCTATATGTTGGACCTGCTGATGCGGCCACCATCTACAACACGCCAATTCCAGGGCTGAATCCCAACTACACTCTCCAGACCATCAGCGGAACAGGCGCTACGATCGGCGTGGCCGGCGAAGCCAACATCAATGTCTCGCAGAATGCGAACTATCGCAATCTCTTTGGACTTCAGGGCTTTGGCGCCAGTGTTCCCACGGTGATCATCGACGGAGGAACCAATCCCGGGATAAACGGCGATTCGCTGGAGTTTTACCTCGATACCGAGGTTTCGAACGGCATCGCTCCGGGCGCAAAGATGTACTTCTATACGTCCGCGGGCACAGATGTGGAGTATGGCATCAACCTCGCGATACTGCGCGCCGTCGATGACAATGTCGTTGACGTGCTGAATCTGAGCTGGGAAGAGTGCGAGGCATATCTCGGAACTTCCGGCAATCAGTTTGCCAACGAGATATGGGAACAGGCTGCCGCGCAGGGCATTTCCGTCGCGGTGGCCAGCAGCGACTCAGGCTCGGCTGGGTGCGATGACTTCGATACCCAGGCTGTGGCCATCTCCGGCTTACAAGTCAATGGATGGTCCTCAACACCGTACAACATCTCGGTGGGGGGCACCGATTTTGCAGGACTCGCTGGCCCAGACGGCTACGGGGCGGATTTCACAGATTACGCTTCACTGACCAGCACTTCAGGAACTCTTCGCTCGGCGCTCGGTTATATACCCGAGGCTCCCTGGAACGATTCGGTTGCTAACTTTCCTATCGGTGCGCTTTCTACGAATCAGGGACAGTCCTCTGAGTATCAGAATATCGTCGCCGGCAGCGGTGGACCGAGCAACTGCATTACCGGATCGGTGCAGGCGAATGGCGTCCCGGTCTGCTCTGGCGGTTACGCCAAGCCTTCATGGCAGGCTGCCCCTGGGGTTCCGGCCGACAAGGCGCGCGATCTACCCGACGTTTCGATGATGGCGGGCAATGGATATGACTACGCAGCCTGGGCAATCTGCACCGATCAGGACGAACAATCCGATGGCAGCCTGCTTACCGTTTGCGTTCCTGGGGCGGATGGTTTGCCGTCAGATGAGTTTTACATTGAGGGAGTGGGTGGCACCTCTGCCGCTTCGCCGGCTTTTGCTGGAATACTGGCATTGGTGAAGTCTGCGACCGGCGAGCGCCAGGGGCAGGCCGATCACGTTCTATACAACCTGGCACGCACTAACCCGACGGTCTTCCACGACATTACGACGGGCAACAATTCTGTGCCGTGCGCGGCGGGATCTCCAAACTGTGCCCAGAACTCGGAGGGATATTACTTCGAGACCGGCTATAACGCGGGCGCAGGCTACGATCTGGCGACGGGACTGGGCAGCGTGGATGCTGCGGCTTTGATCTCTAAATGGGCCAGCGCCGGCCTGAGCGCGACTACCACGACGTTGTCGGCAACGCCAACATCGGTCGTTCACGGAACTGCCGTGGCGGTTACGGCTTCAGTTAGCGGTACTGGTGGCGTGCCTCAGGGCGACGTGGCTCTGATCGCCAATGTGAATGCGGCAACGGAGCCGAACAACAGCGCGGTTGGTACGTTTACGCTCAATTCGGCAGGCACGATTGGAACCCAAGAAATCACCTACCTACCGGGCGGATCGTACTCGCTGCTGGCGCACTACGGCGGCAGCCAGTCGTTTGCCCAGAGCACCTCGGCGGGAGTTCCAATCAAGGTTACGCCTGAGAGCAGCAGCACTGTGCTTACCGTGACCGGCTTCAATCCCTACAACGGGGGCGGGCTTGGCGGGACACCGCTGCCGTACGGTTACTATCTGGCCATGGATGCAACGCCCTACGGGAATAAGTCCGTGGTGGCCGACGGGCGCATCCAGTCGGACGGCGTTGCAACAGGCAAGGTTGTCTTCACGCTGAACTCGGAGTCGCTTGGAACCGCGACTATCAATTCCGAGGGCTATGCCGAGGTCGAGCCGCAGCTCACGCCTGGAAGCTATGTTCTGAAGGCGGCTTATTCAGGAGACGCCAGCTTCGATCCCAGCAGTTCAACGTACGACTTTGCGATCTCCAAAGCGCCTACTGTGTTGGCATTGGCAGCCAGCACGACCACCTTTGCAGGGAAGCCGATTGTCTTTACAGTGACTCTCAGTACGCTTAGCATCGGTGTCGCTCCCACGGGCACTGTCGCATTGAAGAGCGGAACTACAACGCTGGCACAGGTTCCGCTGGTAGGAACCGCAGCCACGAACATCGCTCTGGCCGCTGGAACTGCGACCATTTCAACTGAAAATCTGCCGTTTGGCACGACGGACATCACGGCTGAATACCTGGGCGATACGAACTACGCTGCATCCACTTCGAATGGCATCGAGGTAAAAGGTCAACCCACATTCACCTTGAAGATGACTCCGATTATTCTTCCAGGCGAACATACCACAGGTGGTGGGCCCGTCATCACGACCTCCGAAGGTGGTTATGCTGGAACTGTCAATTACACCTGCGAGCTTCTGACCAAGACGACCACCGCGACGCCGCCGGAGTGCGGCATGTATCCGGCGACGGAGACTCTCACCGCTGGAGCAACGGTCGAGCCAGAGATGCTGATCTTTGGCAAGGGAACGAAGCTTCCCGAGGGTGTGACTCTGGGCAGCAACGCCAAGTGGATTGGAGCTGGAGGCGCAGTATTGGCTTGCTGCCTGCTCTTTGGAGTTCCGGCACGAAGACGTGGATGGAGGTCGATGCTTTCGATCTTCCTGTTGCTTCTCGCGGTGTCTGGATTCACCGCTTGCGCAACCACGCCCAAGATCATCACGAACGGCGTTTACAGCTTTAAAGTGACGGGAACCGACTCCAAGAACGCAGCCAACTCCTCGTCGACAACTGTTCAGGTCACCGTCTACTAACGCTGCAATTTTCCTGTCAAGCAGAGAGGCCCACTTATCGGGCCTCTCTGTTGTTTGGCGGCTTTGTTTATCAGGAGCTCTGTGGCGGAATCAATGGACCCACCCTCGGTCTGGAGCGAAGGATCGATCTCATCGAATTGCATTCGGAGGTAATCTTCAGCCTTATCGCCGGGCATGAGCATAATGGGGCAACTTCGGCCTACAAGATGGCGTCCAATGGTGGTGGGTCAAGGGATTGCAGTTAGGGAGTGCAGTTTAGGTTAAACTTGCTGCATACAAATCAGAGTTTGAACTTTGCACCCACAGGATTTGGTACTCTCAGTCCTACTTCAGGTTTTCCGAAAGGAGTTTCTTTCATGGCAACAGATAATCAGCAGGCATTTGGATGGTTCCTGGCAGGTTTGGGACTTGGCGCACTCGTGGGGATTTTGTACGCGCCGAAGAGCGGTCGTGAGACTCGCGAAGACTTAGTCGCCAGCGCCAAGGACGGTACGGAATACGTACGGGTCCGCGCGCGTGAGGCGGTTGATCAGGCTGGTGTTCTGGTGGAGCGCGGCAAGGGCCAGGCAACCGAGTACGTTCAACGCGGCAAGGAAGTTGTCGAGCGTGGTCGCGCGCAGTGGGAAGACTTCGTTGATCGCGGCAAGGGCTTCGTGAACGATCAATCGGCGAAGGTTTCGGCTGCCGTTGAAGCAGGGAAACATGCCTATGTGGAAACCACGGCAGCTCCAGGCGAAGGACCGCTGTCCTAACTGCGATCTCAGCTAACAGGATCTAACAATATTCGGATTTAACAGAATTCGAAGCAGCCGATGTGCAGGGTGCCGCAGCGGAATTGGCACCCTGTATGTCGTTTTGTCAGGCTAGAACAGCTTTTCCACCTTTTCAGCGAGACCCTTCCGATGGAATCGAATACACAGACCATTCTGATTGTTTTTGTGGCTCTTACGGGCGTGGCAGTGCTGCTGCAGGCCTGTGTGCTCTTGGCAATTTTTATTTCACTGCGAAAGACTGCCAAGTCCGTGCTCGTCGTGACGGATGACCTTAAGGCTACGGTTGTTCCCATGGTCCACTCCACGCGGGAACTTCTCGAGCGCATCACACCGCAGATCATCACCGTGACTGCCGGTCTCTCTGAACTGACAGAGTTACTGCGCAAAGAGACTGCTGGCGTTAGCTTTTCTGTCGCAGAAATCATGGGGCGAATAAGCCGCCAGACACAGCATCTGGACGCCATGCTGACCTCTGGTTTGAACAGCGTGGAGCGAGCTGGCACGCTGTTGGAATCTGCTGTCACCCTGCCAGTGCGTCAGGCGAACGGCATCTTTGCCGCAGTGAAAGCGATGATTGAGACCTATCGCTCGGCTGCTCCGCCGCGTAGACCGCCGTATCCGGACCCCGATCAGGATAAGTTCGTTTAGCACGCGCGGCTTTCCTGGGCGATAATTGCCCGGGGGCGCTCATCATGCCAAGACGAATGTTCCATTTGTTCCTCGTCGGTGCCGTTCTATCAGCAACTTTCTCTTCGGCCAATTTGGTGGTTGCACAGGCTACGCCACAGCAGTCATTGCTGGTGTTGTCGAAGCGCGACCACGCTCTGGCCATCGTTGATCCAGCTACTCTGAAGGTTGTTGCTCGCGCTCATGTAGGAGCCGATCCGCATGAGGTGATCGCCTCATCCGATGGCAAGACTGCTTATGTCTCCATCTATGGCGGCGGTGCGTATCATGTCCTTTCGGTTATCGATCTTGTCGCGCAGAAGCCTTTGCCAGATATCGACCTGGGAGCTTTGAATGGGCCACACGGATTGGCTTTCGTGGGCGGCAAGCTCTGGTTTACGGCAGAGGGCGCGAAAGCTATCGGCAGATACGATCCAGCTACCGGAAAGATCGACTGGATCATGGGCACCGGACAGAATCGCACGCATATGCTCTACGTGACGCCGGATCAAAAGCAGATTTACACGACCAATGTAAGTTCGGCCACGGTGAGCATTCTGGAGAAGGTTGCACTGCCGCCGATGGGACCGCCGCCTGGGATGCGGGCTGGATCTGGTGCGCCACCTGCCGGTGGACCACCACCCGGCGGACCACCGCCCGGAGGGCCGGGAGGGCCAGGTGGACCGCCACGGATGGATTGGACCGAGACTGTGATCCCGGTTGGTAAGGGCGACGAGGGATTTGATGTTTCGCCCGACGGCCGCGAGCTTTGGACGGCGGACGCGCAGGACGGCACTATCTCCATTGTGGACATCGCAGGCAAAAAGGTTCTGGCTACGATTCCGGCCAAGGTCTTTGGGGCTAACAGGCTGAAATTCACTCTGGATGGCAAGCGGGTGCTGATCTCGAGTCTCGGTGACTCGAATCTGGTGATCTACGATGCGGTCTCGCGGACGGAGTTCAAGCGCCTCAAGATTGGCCATGGGGCTGCTGGCATTCTCATGCAGCCGGATGGCTCGCGTGCCTTCATCGCCTGCGGGCCGGACAATTACGTAGCAGTTCTGGACCTGAAGACGCTGGAAGTCACCGGCCGCATCGACGCCGGGGGCGAACCGGATGGCATGGCATGGGCTGTGCAGCAGTAAATAACGGCCCTGTTCATTCCTCCGGCTCCGCCAGCAGATCACCGAGGCGATCGAAGCGGCGTTCCCAGGCGGTGCGACGATCCTTGATCCATTGCTCCATCACGGTAAGTCCTTTCGGTTCAATGCGGCAGGTGCGCACCCGGCCGATTTTTTCGGTGCGCACCAGTCCGCTTTCCTCAAGCACCTGCAAGTGCTGCACCACGGCGGCCAGCGTCATGAGCAGCGGCAGCGCCAGTTGCGAGACGGAGATCGGCCCTTCACTGAGCCTTTCCACAATCGCGCGGCGCGTGGGGTCGCCAAGTGCGTGAAAGACGCGGTGAATGTTGGGGGATGATTCACCCTGTTCCGTTCTCGGGTTTGGCGGCGGCACTACTCCGCCAACGCCTCGCCCAGCTTATTGAGTAGGCTGGTCCAGCCAGCCTTGCGCATTTCCGGGCCGTCCGCGCCCTCGAAAAAGGCCGATTGCTCGGTGAAGAGGACGTCGGTCCCAGTGGCGCTGGGCAGAAGTTCGAAGGTCGCCAGGGAAGCGGAGAAAGGGCGATTTTCGCCTGCGGTTTCGATGCCCATTGTGTACGCGATCACGATGCGATGGTTGGGCTGGATTTCGAGGTAATGCGTGTCGTTGCTGAGGATTGCCCCTTTGAGTGGACTGTCAGCCGGCATCCGGTAACGGTAGCGATCTATGCCTCCAACGCGGAAGTCCATCTCGAATGCCACGATTTCATTGTTTCGTCCATCGGCGTGCCAGCGAATTTTCTTGGCTGGATCGGAGAAGGTGGCGAAGACGCGCTCAGGGGTGGCGGGAAAGCTGCGTTCCAGAGTAAAAGAGGAGTGGTTGACGGTCGGCTGCTGCATGGTTTCCATGGTACCCTCCGGGTGAAATAGTAAAGTGCATGCTTAAGTATCTACGCGAAACTCTGATTGTCAAGTGAAAACTTAAGTATTTCTTTTATAGCTGCAGAATGTAATGCAATCTTTGCGGGACGGCCGCAATCGTTGTCGCGCGTTGCGCAATGGAGTTTTTGCAAAGGGCTATTTGTTTTATGAAGCGCAATCGGTGTGAGAGACTGGCAAGCCTCGGACTGCCGAGCTTCAGATGATCCAGGCGCCGCCGACTACTTCTTCGTCTTGATAGAAGACGGCAGAGTGGCCGGGGGTGACGGCGCGCTGGGGTTCGTCGAAGGTGACCAGCACTCCCGATTCGCCGCCGGGGCTGCCGTCGGGTGTTGTCGTTGGTTCAATCCAGGCTGGAGCGGGGCTTTGGCTGTGACGGATGCGAGCCTGGACGCGCAAGGGGCCTTCGAGCGTTGGGATGCTGATCCAGTTGGCGCGATGGCAGATGAAGCTGAGTCGGTTCAGTTCGGATTCGGAGCCGACGGTGACGTTGCGGCTGGCGGAGTCTATGTTCAGCACGTAGAGCGGGTTGGGCGAGGTGACGCCGAGGCCTTTGCGCTGGCCGATGGTGAAGTTGTGGATTCCTTCATGGCGGCCGAGCGGCGCGCCAGAGGTCG
>Ga0302326_10018913_pt1 | contig 14263 bp, 17 predicted proteins | sample Palsa_T0_3_FD_202264 | JGI IMG/M metagenome (GOLD analysis project Ga0302326, IMG submission 202264) | Peat permafrost microbial communities from Stordalen Mire near Abisko, Sweden - Palsa_T0_3 | ecosystem: Environmental > Terrestrial > Soil > Palsa > Peat permafrost | place: Sweden: Abisko... | reverse complement strand
CCGGTACCTCCGGTACTGGTTAAAACGCCAAGCCAACGGCCTGACAAAAAACGTGAGACACCCCGTGCAATGGTTTACTCGCCACTTAGAGTTGGGTAATAGTCACTCTAGGTCACATGACTCACGAGCGACGCGTCGTGTGCGGATCCAGGCGACGCGTCGCGCCGTGGTGGTGCACGCCGGGTCTGCGACTGGTGCGACGGGCCGATCCCCGAGGCGGCCCGCCGGGACGCGGAGACTTGCTCGAAACGCTGCCGCCAGGCCCGGCACCGGTTCGGCCGCGCGGTCGGCCGGGCCCGGGCCGCGGAGGATCCCCGGCCGCTGCGGCTGGCCTTACGCCGACCCGCCGTACCCGGGTAAAGCGCTCGGCGTCAGCCGTGCCTCGGTTTACAGGCACCTCGCATCCGTGCCCACCGTGGAAGAAATGCGAGCGATCTTCGAGCCGGCCGCCCATCGCGTCTCACGAGCCGGTCATGCCCGGCCTGAACGGCACGCTCTGCATGCTCTGCGGCCTGGACCGCGCCTCCCACGCCCCAGTGCCCGCCGCCCGCAGGAGCGGGTCAAGGTGGAGCGCCCGCAGGCGGAGCCTGTGGCCGAACGACCTTGACGCGCGACGGAGGACGGGCCACACTGACGGCTCCGAGGAAGGGCCCCGCCACCAGATGCGATGCTAGACCTCACCGACAAAATGCCGCCCTTTGATCAATAACTGGATCTGCAGCTCACCGATAAGTGGCGTCAGAACTCACCTACATAGCCACTGGGCGAATCAGCCAGTGCCGCCCAACGTCCTGCGGACCTGGCCGAGCGTGCGCACGTGGGGCCTGGGAGTCATCGCTGCGGGATGCCGAGCGTGAGGCGGCCGGTGACGGTGAATGACACCGAGCGCGCAGCCAAGGCAGAGCAGACGGAACTGAATCGCCGGATGGTCGTCATGTCGGCCGAGAGCACCGTGGCAGAGGTCCGGATCGCTGAACTGGCGGACCGGCAGCGGGCAGCGTGGCGGCGACACCGGGCCGCCAAAGGTCTTGTGACGCGGGCGCTGAAGGACGGAAACGCCGAGCGGATCGCGGCCGCCGGTGCTCGAGCTGGCGGATCCGCGTTACGGAATGGGCCCGGGCCGGGGAGGTTCCGTCACGGCCCGGGCGCGTCCGCACCCGGATCCGGACGCGTTACGGAACGGGTGCCCGCGGGTGAGGGCAGCGCGGCGCGAGGGGCACTACTTACGTTTCCTGTTCTAGGACGGTCCTCAGTGCCGTCATGGCACGGGCCGTGTGACTCTTGACCGCTCCCCTGCTGATCCCCATCGCAGAGGCGATCTGGGCTTCTGACAGGTCCCCGTAATACCTCAGCACGAGGGCCTCACGCTGCCTGGCCGGAAGTGCCCGCAGTGCGGCCCCCACCGCAGAGCGCTCCAGGGCGGCGATGGCGCCGTGCTCGGCACTGGGCATGTCCGGCGCCGGCTTGGGCGCGTTCTTGTCCACGACCATCCGGTGCCGCAGCACGGACCGTGACCGGTTCACGACCGACTGGCGCAGGTAGGAAAGCGCCTTGTCGCTGTCGCGCAGCCCGCGCCACGCTCCGTGCATGGCCACGAACGAGTCCTGCACCACTTCCTCCGCTGTACCGACGTCGCGTACCAGGAAGGCCCGCCAGCCGCACCAACGAGCGATAGTGCGTGCTGTAGATGGCGGTCACTGCCCGGTCCGCACCCCACTCAGCCGCAACCGCGCCCACGGTGGCATCGGCGGTGATGACATCGGCGACGGCGACGGCGAGCGCGCCGCCTGCCGCCAGAAGCGGAGCCGGGTGGCTCTGGTACCTGGATGCCCCTGTACTGGAGGTACGGGGAGCCTGGGTCTGGCTGGCCGCCGCAACCAGCCTGCCAGGGGGGGGTGAGTTCATGTCTCCCGCGAGCCTGGTCGGCTCGGGGGCCAGGGCGGCCGCAGCAGGGCGCGGCCCCCCTCCGGAGACGGCGGGGGTCCTGGCCAGCGCTGCGGATACCGGAGCGGAGGTGCTCACGATCACTCCCTCAGATAGGCGAGGGCGCGTCAGTGACGCGCCTCTGCCTCATAAGGCTCCTGCGGCGCCCAGATCGTGAGGCCGGCGCGCTAACCCCAAAATCACCTACCTCAGCCAGCGCGCGGCAGGCGTAGACAACCGCCGATCTACGTTCGCCAATGGCCGCTTTTGAACGCGAGACGGGGCGGCCTACTGCAGCAGGCGGCCGAGGCGCGCTATCCGGTCGGCTCGACGCACGCGAGCGGGACGAGCTGCACGCCGCGATGAATGCCCCGCAGCCAGGCCATCGAGGAAGCCCGCCGCGAGATGCGCACCAGGGCCGGGCGCGCGTAAGCCGAGGCCGGCGCGCTCCGGCACGAGCTTGCCGGGCTACGCACAGCGGCAGAGACCAGCGCCGCCGAGACGCAGGCATCAGGTAAGACGACGCCACGGCGGACCCGGGCTTGACATGGGGGGCGCGCGGCCCCCCGGGGGAAGCCGCGCGCGGGGGTCCCCATGTCAAGCCCGGCGACCCCCGGTGCCGTCCCCGGAAACGGTGATCCGTCACGGTGATCCGTCACGGTGACGGCCCGATTTGTAGAGTCCTATGGTGGTTTCGGCGGTTTCGGCTTGTGTGTTGTCGGAGACACCGGTTTCGGCCTGTGCGTTGTCGTAGGCGTCCCCGGCCGTGAGGGTGCCGTCGTGCCGCAGGCGGCTGATGAGTTACCGCCGCTGGGCGGGGGTCGTCGCGGGTCCGGCACGAGAGGCCACGGGTCGCGGCCATTGCCGCTGGGCGGGGGTCGTCGCGGGTCCGGCACGAGAGGCCCTGGGCCGCGGCCATTGAATTTACACGTGAAAGGCATCACATTAAAGATTGGGTCACCCCCTGCCAGTCGAGCAGCTAGGCGAGGTCTGGGCCCAACAGCTAATCCGAAGCTTCCAGCCTTGACCATACTCCGCTATCCGGCCCGCGTCCAACTCTTGTCAGCAAAAGAAATAGGTCAAGAGAGCCCAGGCAGATCCACGACGGGTCAGATGCTAATTTGGCAAAAGCGATATACCGGAGGGTTATGCAAAACCCTCCGAAGCCGACCATTGCAGCATGTCTGCCCAGGTCAGAGAGTTTCTTGATCATCTTCGTGGGAGTTTTGCATAGCCCTCACCGGCGGTGCGCTTTCCGGCATTGTCTCGACAGCATTGGTGTACTCGCAATGTCATGTAGTCCCCTCGTATCCCCTGCGGGGGGACGCCGCGAACGCGTGGAAATTGGGCCCGTGAGCCCTGCTATGTAATCTGGCGCGTGGGCTTCAACTTTGACGGGTCACATGCTGTTGCCTCGAGCACGCCAGCCAGAATTCCGGCTTCCCTGCCGAGGCTCTGCGCGCATCCCACCTCAGTGTCTGCGACGGGAAGGAGGCGCTGCCCGGTGAGGTGCCCGAAGGAGATCGAGGACCAAGAGCACGAGCAGGTCCTGCCAGCGAGCGGCCCGCGATCGTCTGCGAACGCGATCGCCGAGACACCTCCGGATGGACCTGGCAGCGGATCCGCACTGAGGCCAGCCGCCTGCACGCCCTCACGTTCACCCGCCCATCGACCCGCCAAAACGCATTCAGGAACTAGCCGCAACACGCTGACCAGCGCGAATACCCCAGTAGCCGCCCACCGCACTGACGGGGCCGCCGCCGGGTAATCGGCGGCACACCCCGTGCTGGGCAATCACGCATTCCCGCAGGTCAGACCGCGTATTCGTGGGCACGTTAACGGTGGAACCCAGGTTAAGGCATACCTCTGGAAACGCCGGGACCAGCAGCAACCTCCGGTACCTCCGGTACTGGTTAAAACGCCAAGCCAACGGCCTGACAAAAAACGTGAGACACCCCGTGCAATGGTTTACTCGCCACTTAGAGTTGGGTAATAATCACTGTGGGTCACATGACCCACATACGAGGGGACAACTAATATGCGCACGCCCAGCGAGTCGCTGCTCACACCAGGAGAAGTCGCGGAGATGTTTCGAGTCGACCCGAAGACCGTCACCAAGTGGGCGCGAGACGGCAAGCTGACTTCCATCCGCACACTCGGGGGTCACCGCAGGTACCGGGAAGCCGAGGTCCGCGCCCGGCTGGGGACTTGGCAGTACTACTGACGAAGATCCAACGGATACAGCTCTGACCCGCCGGTGATACGGGGGTGGACCCACATCGGAACCGGATCGCACGTTAAGGCGGTTCCGATGCAGGTCTGCCGGGTGTCCATACACGGTGGGTGGGTGGGAGAGCAAGGAAGTGCGTGATGAACCCGCCTACGCCAGGGGAAGTGGAGGTCAGTTGCAGCAGCGGCACTGTCACGACGTTGCCCTGAACACTGCGGACATGGTCGCCGGCACCACGGCAGAGATCGCGGTCACCTGCGGCGGGTGCCTGGCGCCGCACTGGCTCACCGTGTGGCGCAGGCTGGCGCAAGTAGGCAGGGGACGTGAGCGGCGGCAGGCGGGGATCAGGCCGCCACGCTGGCACGCCGACACGCCGACACGCGCGGGAACGCCCCGCCTGAGCGGTCTGTGCTGCGGCCGGACACCGAGCGCGAGTACACCGATGGCAGCGGCATGGTGCACCTGTACGCGGTATGGGACCGCGGCGGATCGGCGGGCAAGGGCCTGCGGCCGCTCATGAGCGACCGCGACGGGTACCAGCGGGCAGCCGTCACCCTGGCGGCGGACATCCTCCCGGACCTGGAGGACGATGACGACGCGGCCGGCGAGGTGGCCCGGTGAGCCCGCCAAGTGACGAGCACCAGCGGAACGCCCTGGCGACGATCCGCAGCCTTGACCTGCCGCCGGGCGTCATCCGGATGCTGGCCGGTTACATGGAAGCCACCTTCGCCGTGGTCGGCATCGCGGCCGGCTGGCTGGACACCTCCGAGATGGAGGGGCACCTGGCGGTCATCCCGATGACCGACGCCGCCAAAACGATCATTGACGCGGTCGGCGCCCAGATGGCGAAACTCTGACAGTTCCGGTGCTGTCTGCGGTAGCGAGGACACGCGCTCTGGTCCGGGCTCCTGCCCAGCGGCGCTATTCCCGGCGGATGGCCACGACCTCGCCGGGTTCGACGTCGACTTGCACCTCGCGCCCGGTCCACGTCTCGATGACGAACCGCACCCTGGTGCCGGAGAGCCATCCGGCGGACTCGACGGTGCCGCGGGTGCCAGGCGGGATCTCCGGCCGCACGAAGCCGCCGATCCGCCGCGTTGCTATGACTTCATCGCCTGCCTGGGCATCGGGTCACCGTAAAACACGGTCCCGACAACTCACCGGGGCCGCGAAGCCCGCTTCTGCCCAGCGGCGCACACCGAGGCATTACCAATGATCATGGGCAGCCAGTGACGGCCGGTGGTTGCCGCGTAGGCAGCAGGGTTGCCCGGCTAGAGGGGCCGGTCAGAGGTGCGGGGCCAGGCCGTGAACCGCTCCCGCAGCGCGGCGACATCCCGCCGGCTGAGCCCGAGGGAAGCGAACCATCCGTCTTCTACCTGGTCCAGCCGCCGGCCCGCGTCCGCGAAGTCCTGATCGGTCAGGCCCGGATCCAGCCGCGTGGCGAAGCCGATCAGCTCGGTCACGGTGTAGCGCTTCAGGGCAGCGGCCGTGTCGAGATAATCGCGCGGGGCGGCGCGCGTTGCCAGCGCCCCGATCTTGCCGCCGATCGCGTCCTCCAGGTCCAGGACCGGGCCGAACTCCATGATCACCGGCCGTCTGGCCCGGTCGAAGTAGGCCATCTGCAGCATCATCTGCTGCCCGCTGGGCGCGGTGATGGTCCACTCGGCCAGCCCTTCGCCCATGCCCTCGAAGACATCCGCCAGGCCGGCGGTTTTGTCCTCGCGCTCGGCCTCGAAGCCAGCGGCCCGCAGCGTGGCCTCCACTGCTGCGGCGGCGGCCTCGACACCGTGTTCCTCGTCGGTGAACAGGTCGACGTCCTGGGTGATCCGGTCGATGACGCCGTGGGCGATCAGGGCGTTGCCGCCGGCCAGCGCAAATCCGTGCTGAGACGCCGCGCGCAGCGCGACGGCGGCTACCTGGCGGTGGAGCTCGCTGACCGGCATCAGGCGGCGGCTGCGGCCGCGGCCGTCCGCAGGGCCGGGTGCTCGTCCTCCCATGCCTGGCGCACGCCCTTGGGCACGAACAGCTTCGGCCACAGTGCGACCAGTGTCTTGCCGTCCAGGAAGGCGGTGAGGTCCTCCGGCCGGGACGCTTGCTGGAGCACGGTCTCATAGACCCACTGGAGCGTGCCCGGATCGCCAAGGTCGAACGTCCGGCTGGCGCCGGACCACCACAGCCGGAGCGGCAGCTCGACCATGCCCGTGACCGGGCCCCGCAGGTCGGCCAGGTTGAGAGCCACGAGCACCCTCCGGCCCGGCCGGGCCTGGTAGGGCGCTACCCGCATGGCGGCTTGCCCGGCATCCATACGCGCAGCCTATCCGCTGAGGCGCTCAGCTGGCCAGCCACGGCGGGCCAGGGCACCAGCCCCAATGCGAACAAGAAAGCGGTCTGATACGGGACCCCGCCGCGTCTACGGCCGGGGCCGGCCCCGCGGCCTGCTGCACGGGGTGCCTCCGCCGGGGGTGGTTGCGGGGCACCCGGCCGAGCCGCTCCCGAGCCGCTCCCGGGCCACCCGGCCCGGCCCGGGCCGAAGCCCGGCTTCGGCGAGCCCGGCCCAGCCCGGCGGGCCCCAGCCCCGGTCCAGCCCGGCCCCGGGCTCGCTGCACTGCCGCGCGGCAGTGGGGCCACCGTACGGGTCTCCTGCCAGGTTCCGGGGGCCAGGCCGGTCTGGTATCAGCCGCGCCACGGCTCTGACCTCTCGGGCACGGACACGCCGGGCACCGGTAAATGCCCGGTTCCGCCGTGTCTGTGCCGCAGCCTGGGGGGGTAAGAGCGAAAAGCGTAAGCAGTTAGGTATCTGCGATACGGGGACGTGTCACGAGTGACGTGGGTGACGAAGCTCGGCCCGGAAGCCGAGCAGGTGGAGTACCGGCTAGCGGAGGCCGCGGGGTGCACGGCCGGGCTGGACAGCGGCCAGCAGCCCGCCGCGGGGGACGCGCAACTGCGTTACCACCTGGACGGTTCGGACCACGGGCTCACCTGGTTCGGTGAAGGCCTGCGCGACATCGGCCTGGCCCCTGGTACGGCGATGACCGAGGCCGGGAAAGATGCCGCCCGGGCGCTGATGGCCGGGGTGGACCCGCGGACCGGCGCGGTGCTGCGGGCGCCGAAGATGGAGCTGGACCCGCGGGGGAAGCTGGCGGCGGCGCCGCTGGCTGAGGCGATGGCCAAGGCAGCCGCCGACCGCGGCGCCGGCGGTGCGCAGGACCTGGTGGCGGCCAATGCCTGGGCGGCGGCCCGGCTGGCGCGGATCAGCCGCGGCCTGGACCGCCAGGGCGAGGCACACGAAGTACCTGCCGGTGACCTGCGGAAGATCGCGGCCGCGGCCGGGCTCGGCCTGGCATGGCCAGCACTCAGGACCACCCGGGTGGCGGCCGGCCGGGCTGGGAACCGCCGCTCCGCCCGGGCGGAGCGGCGCGACTTCCGGCGGCCCAGTCGGCGCACGGCCAGCCCGGTGGTCGCGGTCGGCTCCGCGCCGTCCGTTCCGCGCCGTCCGCTCCGCCGGGCCGCTCCGCCGGGCCCGGCTCCCGGCCATCCGGATGCCTGCCGGTGATTCCGCCGGAATCACCCGCACCCCGCGGGGATACACCGGAACACTCCGCTCCGCGCTCCCGGCGGGGTGCTGAATGTGTTACATGCTCTTTGGCATTATCAGTCTGGGAGTCCGCCGGAAGGTCAAATCAGGCCCCGGCCTGCGAGTGGAACGCTCCGGATCCCCATGCCGGTCTCAAGCGGAACCCGGACCGGAAAGCGATCGGCCAGCGGATCCGGCGTCCCCCCGTGCGATGTGCCCGATCGACACCACATCGCCTTGGATCTCATACATCACCCGGTACCGGCCGATCCGCAGCCGCCGCAGGTCCGGTGACCCGTAGGGAAACGACCCGGCGGGCCGAGGCTCACTGGCCAACTGGTCAATGGCGTCCAGCACAGCGCCGAGGCCCCCTGGATCATCAGCGAGGAACCCGGCCGCCTGGTCGATCGCCTTCTCCTCGTATACGATCCGCAGGCTCACCGGGTCAGGCCCAGCCGCCGCCGTACCTCCTCAGCGGGCACGTACGAGGTCTGGCCGGCCGCTTCGCGCGCTTTCCAGTCCTGGAGCGCTGCGGTGTCTTCGGCGTTTTCCAGTTCCTCGGCGGACGCGAGCCGTTCCAGTGCCCGCAACCGCATGAAGTCGGCCAGGGGCACCACAACGGCGGCCTGGTCGCCCAGATGAATCACCTCATAGGAGCCGGTGTCCTTGCTGGGCTCGGGGCCGGTCGGCTGGGCGGTCACGCTGCCACCTCGTGGAGAAGGTCGATCAGGGCTGTGATGTGCTCCGGTGCGACGTGTTCGCGGATGAGCTGTGCCAGCTCCGCTGGTGAGTCCCAGGGCATGGCCGCCGACGCGGCCCTGGCCTGTGCCCCCGGGGTCGTGGCGGGAGGATTTTCCGCTCCATCACCCGTCTTTACCGCGGTAAAGATTTCGCGCTGCCCTGCCTGTGCCTCCGGGTTCGCGGTGGCAGGGCCTTCCGCTCCGTCGTCCGTCTTTACCGCGGTAAAGATTTCGCGCTGCCCCGTTCCGTCCGGACTCGGGGGTTGCCGGGCCGGGCGGCCGGTTTCTGGTGCTGGGGTGTCCCCGCGCGGGCTGCGCAGCTGGCGCTGGTGGGCGCGCTGCTGTGTCTCCTGGGCTTGCTCAGCGCGTGCCCGCAGCCAGGCTGATTCCTGCTCATCGTGGGGGAGGGCTGCCACTGACCGGGCGATGCGCACCGGGAGCTCACCGGCCCGGACGCGCTGCTGCATGCCGGGAGCGAGTTTCAGCAGGGCGCGGCGCTGCGATACCCAGGTCTCGTGCCGCCGGAAACGCGTGGCGGCCGCGTTGGCTGTCCCGCATTCGCCCACCATCGCCTCGACTGCGAGGGCCTCCTCGATCGGGTCGAAGTTCTTCCGGTCGATGTTCTCCGAGAGCAGCGCGTCGAGGAACGCGGCGCGGGAGTCGGCGATCTCCTCGCGGACGATCACGTCGAGGCGTTCGAGGCCGACGTGCACCGCGGCCCGGTAGCGTCGCTCGCCGTTGGCAAGGACATAGTCCGCGGCGCCGGCATGGTCCTCGTGGTCTGGCCACAGGGTGAGGTACCGGGCGCGGCTGACCGCGACCACGGGCTGGAGCTGGCGGACGCGCATGCTCTCGCCGAGTTCGGCCAGTTCCTCGTCGGTGCCGTAGTTCGCCCGCGGGTTGAGCGGGGTCGTTGCGATCTGCGCGGGGCGGAGCCGGATGAGAGTGGCTGTGCTGTGGCCGGGGACGTCCTCGGTCGGGGCGTCAGCGAGCGATGAGAGGCTGACCCGCTTGCCCATCACGCACCCCCGTAGCCCAGTTCGAGGGCCAGGCGGAAGAAGTCCTCGCGGGCTTCCATCGATACGCGGTTCTTGGGGTACTGGGTGACGACCATCCCCTGGACTGAAGCGCGCGTGTGGACTTTGTAGCGGCGGATGACGGCCCGGGCCCGGGGCCAGCCTTTCGCGTCGATGTACGCCTCGGTTTCTTCCAGGTCCGCGTGGCCGTCCCGCGGGTCCCAGGCATTGACGACCACCTTGTACGGCAGGCCTCGCGGCTCGAGGACCTTGGTGACCGTGCGGGCCGTCGCGTCGAACGCGAGGCCCTCGGGGGGGATGGGCACGATCACGTCGTGGGCCACATCGAGGCAGGCGGCCAGGATGTGCTTATCCTCCAGGCTGCCGGGGGTGTCGACGAAGACGTGCCGGTATCCCGCCGCCCCGTCGCCGAGGGTGTCATTCACGACCGCGGCGAGGTTCACGGTGACGGTGGTTTTGCCGACGCCGCCTTTCTGGTTGGCGACGACGTGGATCTGCGCGCCGAGGTTCTTCAGGTCGGCGATGCCGGGCAGGTTGTGGTGGGCCTGGTCGAAGTCGAAGGGGAGTCCCTCGCCGACGCGGTCTGCCCACCAGACGGCGGATCCCTGGGGGTCGGTAGAGACGACAAGCACGCTGGATTGCATGGAATGCTCCGTTTGCTTCCCGTGGTTAGCGGTACTTCGGGCACTCAGCATCATCGCAGACGAGAGCGCTGATCACCTGCGAGGACACGAGAAAGGGGGGGCACACTCAGTCCCTAAGTCATCTTTACCGCGGTAAAGATGAAGGCGGTGGGGCCGCCTTCGGTACCGTCTCAGAGATGAGGCCGGCTGCTTCGTCACCGGAAGGCCGGTCGCGGCCCACTGTTTAGCGCGCGCTGCGGCACTCGCCGCCGCCACCGGGATAGCGAGCGCCAGCTATCAGCTGGCAGCTGAGGCACGAGACGGCGCCGGTTCCAGCCTCCGGGGTGCCTGGTCGATATCGGCGGCCGGAGGCTGCACCTGCTGCAGGCAGGGTCAGGATCTCCAGCCATTGTCGTCGTGGCCGCGCTCGCCGCCGTCATCGAGGCCACGGGGACGGGAGAACAGTAACGCGATGACCGGGGACCCCGGGTTACAGGCGCGACACGCCGTGTAGCCCGGGGTTCTTGGTTTCGGAATCGGAATCCGGTACGACTGTCAGCCATGAGCGAGCACGAGCGCATAGGCCGGCGGAGGAGCCCAGGCAAGCCCGGGCGGCCATCGAAAGGCCTGCGGTACGCCCGGACGATCCGCTTCCCGGCAGATCTGAACGAGGCACTCGAAGAGGCCGCCACGGAGGCGGGCTACGACAATGTCAACGACTACGTCGTGGACGTTGTGAGCCGCGCTCAGTCGGCCGGGCTGTTCCCGGCAGCCGCCCCAGGTCAGGAGCCGCTGCCGATCAGCGCCTGACGCCCGCTCACGCCCCCCCTCAGGGAGGTCCCCCGAACGCCTCTATAAAGACGCGCTAGACGCGCGAACGCCCCGGCCTTCTGACCGGGGCGCCGAGCTAAGTGATCTCGCCGTGTCCCGGCACAGGTCCGGCGAGATCGGCTGTCAACCACACCGCCCGCAAGGAGCGGCCCGTCCGCATGCCTCTGCCCAGAGGCCACGGATACCTGGAGGCGATAATACCTGCTTGCCTGTCGGTTAGCCCAGCATGCCCGGATGTCGTGTCCGGGCTTGCGGAGGGTGACGCCGGCATCACACCCGCCGCCGCGGTGACGCGGCTCGTGCCAGCGCAGGCTCGCGCGGCGCGGTCGACGCTGATTGACCGCGCCCCGGCTCGCCCGGCGGCGCCCCCTGCCGTGTGTGGCAAGGCGGAGATCTTCGCTGCTATCCGGCCGGGCGCCCGGATCTGCCGCAGCCAGCCGGTTTTCCTGCGGGCTGGCCTGGGGCTGATCGAGGCGCAGCCCTGGTACGCCAACCGCAAAGCGCATTACTCGGCGATCCTGGGCCGCCTGGCGCTGTGCATGGACTGGGACGACGGCACGGCGCGGCCGGGCCACGAGCTGCTCAGGGGACCGCACAGGCCCGGCTGCACGGACCTGGACTGCGACTGCCCGGGGCGCGTCTCGCCAGACACCGTGAGCCGGGCCATCGCCTGGTTCCAGTCGGTGTACCTGCTCGGCCTGGTGTCCCCAGGCGTCACCGCGGACTTCCGGCCGGGTGTCCTGCACGGCGGTGAGGGCAACCTCGCGGCCATCTACGTGTGCACGGTCCCCCGCGAACGATCAAGACCACTGCCCTGTCCCGGTGCAGGTCAGCGCGAATTTGCGGACCTATCTGAGTTCTGTTTTTCTGTAAGAAGTAGATCCCCACGCGCGCGCGAGAAAACCGAGGTCAAGTGCGGAAATGCCCGCCCTTCGGGCGGACTGCCCATGCTGCCGCGCCCTGGTACCGCCAGCTTGCGAACCTGCCCGCAAAACCGCAGCGAGGCCCTGGCGGCGGCCCGGGTCATCCAAGATCATTGCGGTGAGCTGGCGCAGCTGTCAGACCGCCACGTACGGCACCTGGCCCGCCCCTGGTTCGCCGCTGGCCGCCCGCCGCAAGATTTCCTGGTCGCGCTCGACCACCCCCCCGACGGCCCCCAGCACGCCTACACCCAGCCTGTCCGCAACCCGGCCGGGTGGGCTCGCTCACGGCTCGCCCCCTGGCTGCGCCCCGACGGCACACTCCCGCCCACACCGGCCCAGGCCGCCGCCGAGGCCGACCGCGCACGGCAGGCAGAACAAGCCGCCCGCCACCGCGAGCAGGAGGCCCTCCGGCAGCAGGCCGTCGACGCACTCGCCGGCGGGCTCGGGGACGCCGCCCGGGCGGCGATGCGCGCGGCCAGTCCCGCGACAGCCCGCGCGCTCGACCGGGCAGCGCTCACCAAAGCCGCCCGGCGGCCGCGGCCAGCGGGCACCACCGCTGGCGCCCCCGGGGCGGCACCGGCGGCCGCGGATCTGGTCCCGCTGAGCCTGGCGGACCTCGCTCGCCAGTGCGCACGCATACGCGACCCGGCACGGCGCGAGGCACTCGTCGCCGCGTATGAGAACGCCCGGACCGTGGTGCCGGACGCCGGTCCCGGGAATCCGGGGGGCGGGCCACGCCGCGCGCTGGCGGGGCGAACACGGCCAGCTGGGTGAACCCCCACCCAGCCGGCCCACCCGGCGCCGCACAGGCGATCTGAGGCCGTCCTCCTCCTCGGAGGGGGACGGCACGGTCTCACCGTGAACGTCACCGGGGGCAGTCATGGGGGGGGGGGGGGATGCCGTAGCCAAGCTCAGGGACCTGGCCCAAGTGCCCGGGGGAATGTGGTGAGGAGCAGCAGGGGCCGTTAGCTTGCCGGTGGCGGGCGTACCGCTTCAGCTGCCCGGTGATCTCCGCGGGGTTCCCGGTGGTTTTGATCTCGACGCTCAAGCCCGCGGCTGACGAAATCGATCGCATACCTGGCCCGAGCGCGACCTCATGCTGCAGCGGCACGCCAGCGTCGCGGAGCACTTCCTGATGGCCCAGTGCAGGTCACCTTCCGTGCGGTAGACGTAGGGCTGCCTGGCGAGAACTGGCCAGACCAGGAAGGTGAGCGCCTCTTTCCACGGAGCCTGCCATATCGTCTGGTCCCAGTCCCCACCTGGTGAGAATCACGTCGCGTCTTCTTCCTGGCCAGACCCGGCGCTGTCCTCGTGGCCAGGTCGGCGCCGCCGTGCCTGGCCGGTGTCCGGCTCGCGGCGCCGCGAGGAGGCCGGCCGGGCGGCCAGCTCGGCCTCGGCGCGGGCGGCCTGGCCGCGGGCGAGGTCGCGCTCGGCTTCGGCGCGGGCGGCTCGCCCGGCGGCGTCGCGTTCGCGGCGCTGCTCGGCGAGCTCGGCACGGGCGCGGCCGAGGTCCTCGGCCAGCCAGTCGCGGTCGCGCTCGGCGTCGCGGGCCGCTTCGGCGGCGTCGCGGGCCTGCCCGCGGGCTGTGTCCCGCTCGGCGATCGCCGCGTCGCGGGCCTGCTCGGCGATGGCCCGGTCGGCGGCCGCGCGCTCGGCCTGCCCGGTGGCCGCGTCGCGTTCGGCGGCGGCGCGGGTGGCGTCGGCGACGGCCTGCCGGTGGGCGGCCTCAGCGGCTTCGGCGCGTGCCTCGGCCGCGGTGGAGGCCGCGGTGGCCGCGTCGCGCTGCGCGTCAGCGCGGGCAGCGTCCTCGCGGGCGGTGTCCCGCTCGGCGAGCGCGGCAGCCCGGTCGGCGTCGGCGCGCTCCGCGGCGCGCTCCGCGGCGGCCTGGTCGGCGAGCGCGGCGTTCCGGGCCGCCTCGGCCTGGCGGGCTTCCGCACGGGCCTGCTCGGCGGCCTCGTCCGCCGCGTCGGCCCGCCCGGCAGCGGCCTGCTCAGCCTGCCGGGCCGCCTCGGCGTCGGCGGCCGCGGCGTCCCGTTCGGTGTCGGCCGCGTCGGCGGCCGCGCGGGCCTGCTCGGCGTCGGCGGCCGCGGCGTCCCGTTCGGCGGCCGCGCCGGCCACCTCCTCGGCGGCGGTCCGCTGGATGGTGTCCATCTCGTCGCGGGCCGCCGCGATCTCGGCCGCGGCGGTGGCCGCGCCGCGGCTGAGGGCTGACTGCACCCCGGCCGGGGTCAGCTCGGTGGCCAGCCCGTCCGCGAGCCGGCCGACGAACGCGTCCAGGCGGTCGATCAGCTCCTCGGCCGCGGCGACGTCGCCGCCGAGGCCGCCGGCGGCGCGCCCCGCGGCGGGCGCCCGCGGGGCCGGGGGCGGGGGAAAAACGTGGGG
>Ga0302326_10018907_pt1 | contig 14268 bp, 9 predicted proteins | sample Palsa_T0_3_FD_202264 | JGI IMG/M metagenome (GOLD analysis project Ga0302326, IMG submission 202264) | Peat permafrost microbial communities from Stordalen Mire near Abisko, Sweden - Palsa_T0_3 | ecosystem: Environmental > Terrestrial > Soil > Palsa > Peat permafrost | place: Sweden: Abisko... | reverse complement strand
CGGCTTTTTCTTTCCCCCCATCCCCGCCGAAACCTCAAACACCCTCCTTACCAAAATATTACCTGCCAAAAGTCCCCCCTTTTACCTAGTTTTGGCGGATAATAATTTCCCCGTATGTCCCCTCATATCATCGGCCGTGAAGAAGAAATAAAAATCCTGCAAAAACTTTTCCTCTCGAAGGAAATATATCACCACCCGCACCTGGCGGGGCTCGGCCCTCTACCTCAACCTCGATCCTAAAAAATGGCTCGGCTTTACCTTTATCCCCGAATCTCGCGTAGACAACGCCAGTACTCCCATCTTCTTCGACCATGACGGTTCGGCCGTCCACACCGCCGCCAACTTCCTGCTGGCCGCCATATATTCCTTTTGACAGCAAGGGTGCGTTCCTAATCCCTACACCAACCCATACTCCTCCATCTTCCTATATACCGTCGTCAACCCGATATTCAGCAGCTTCGCCGCCTCCACCTTATTGCCCTTCGTATAATTCAACACCCTTTGTATATGCAGTTTCTCCACACTCGCCAGATCGAACGCCGACATCGGCAGCCCCGCCGGCGCCTCTTGACGGAATTCCAATGGAAGGCTTCCCGTACCCAGCTCCGGCCCGTCCGTCAGGATGACCGCCCTCTCGATCACATTCCTCAGCTCACGGATATTCCCCTTCCACGGCTGGCGCTCCAGCAGTTGCACAAACTCCCTGTTCATCACCGGCCGGCTCTTATTCATCTTCGCCGCAAACATTTTCACAAAATGCGCCGCCAGCGCCGGGATATCCTTCTTCCGGTCCCGCAGCGGCGGGATCTCGATCGTAAAGACATTCAGCCGGTAGAAAAGATCTTCCCGGAATTTTCCCTCTTCCACTTCCGACTGCAAATGCCGGTTAGTCGCCGAAATGATCCTCACATCAGCATCCGTCGGCGACGTGCTACCTACCTTATAGAACTGCCTGGTCTCCAGCACCCGCAATAGCTTGGCCTGTAATGCGACCGGCATCTCGCCGATCTCATCCAGGAACAACGTGCCGCCACCGGCTTCTTCGATCAGTCCCCGCTTATCTTTCATCGCCCCCGTAAAAGCCCCCGCCTTATGACCGAACAATTCACTTTCCAGCAGGTCCCTGCTCAGCGCGCTGCAGTTCAGTGCCATAAAGGGCTGCGAAGCCCGCATACTTCCCGCATGGATCGCCCTCGCAAATAATTCCTTGCCCGTGCCCGTCTCCCCCAGCAATAGCACCGTCGTATCGCCGGCCGTCACCTTCCTGGCCAGGGCCAGGGTCCGTTGCAGGACAACAGACTGACCGATGATCTGCTCCCAGCTATACGCATGCGCTACCTGCTCCTGCAACTTCCCGACCTTTCGCTGCAGCAGCGCCTTCTCCATCGCCCTCGCAATCAGCGGCAGCAACTTGTCATTGTCAGCCCCCTTGCTGATATAATCAAAAGCTCCGGATCTCATCGCCTCCACCCCATCCGCGATCTGCGCATGCGCAGTCAACAGCAGGATCTCTACAGGTGAATGACAGGCCTTGATCGTCCGCGTCATGTCCAGTCCGCTGCCATCCGGCAGCTTCACGTCGCATACCACGACATCGATCTCCTCCGTCCCCAATATCTTATTGGCTGTCTTGAGATCCGGAGCTTCATAGACGACATAACCCTCATACGAAATAATCCTTCTCAAAAGACTTCGCAATTTGGCTTCATCGTCTACTATAAGAATATTTCCAGCTATCATGAAAATATGTTTTCACTTTTGCGACCGTCAGACCGTCATCGCCCCTCACGGCCTGCAGGCCCGCAGCCCATCACACCGCCTAAAATCTCACCAGGACGGCAAAGACAATTCTTGACTCTGATTTAGCCAGGTCCGGCATCCAGCCTCCCCAACTGCTCAATGGCGGTGCAATACTGGCCCCGTTACTCGTATAGGTATAGCCCCCAGTATTGGTATATCCTGTCGGCGATGTCACCCCGCCAGGTCCGGCGAAATATCCCTTCAGGTTGGTTGTACCGAGAGCGCCGTCAATCGAATTCACCACACGGTGCACATACTCGAATTTAAACGTCAGGTTCTGACTGGGCATGTAGTCCAGATCGGTAGATGCATCCCATGCATCGAAGGTCGATCCCGGTCCTGTCTGCTTTTGAAACAAAGTGTCGGCATAGCCTGTAGGCGCCAGCACCAGGTACTGTCCGGGGTTATGCATATAGCCCCCGCCGATGGTCCAGGCGAATTTCTGCTTTGCACCGAACCACAGCCGGTTGTAGACCATACCGCTAATGAAATTTTGCGCTGGCACATAATTGGCCTGACCTCTCGTCCCTTTACCAAAAGGAGTGACACCATCTCCATTTTCGAACCCGAAATCACCCGTCACCGAGAAAGCAGCCTTCGTTACAAATCCGTGCTTCCGGTTCAGATATCTGTACTCATAGCTGTTATCACTATGGATCCGATACCGGCCGGGAGCCCCTTCATCATCCTTCCCGTAATAGAAGTTGAAAACATAATCGACTCTTTCTTTCGGCCGGTAATAGATGGAATATCCAACACCTGGCGAATTATTGAACATTCCGTAACTCTGCCAGCCGTTGATCAGCCACAACTCGACCTTCAACTTATCCGTTGGGAACATCTGCAACCTCAGCCCATTGAAGAACCAGGGCGTATTATCCGAAGTATAGGAAGGCTGATAACCCCAGTTCTCGAAGTTGTTATAAGAGAACAGACCGATATAAGACATGAAGATCCCTGCATCCAGGTTGATCCCATGCCACACGTCCCAGTGATAACCGGCATACGCCTCACTGATATACCGATAGATAGTCTGCAGGTCATACTGACCCTTATAGGAGCTGCCGTCATTGCGCGGTACAACGGTCGACCGGGTACCGAATTGCATCATGACCCTGCCCCGGACATTGTCCACATGAAAATCACCGCCAAAACCCAGGAAGGAAAGTTGAAGTTCATTATTCCTCGCCAGCGCCGTCGATCCTACCACCGTATTGTCGATCGGATTATTGTAAGAATGTGTGGCGTAGAGGTCCAGCGTCACATCACTCGTGAAATACTTATTGTCTATCAAAGGAGGGGTTGTCTTCCTGGTCGTGCCGTTCAGCCAGGAAAAATCCCCGAAGGCAAAGGGCTCACTCGCAGGCTCTTTCGCCGCGAAGGAACCTTTTGATGGTGCAGGCCTTTCAACCATGGAATCTTTCACAGCCGTGGAATCCTGACTATAACCTTTCATTAAAACCAGGCACGTACAAATACAAACTACAATCTTCTTAAGCATAACTAAACAGTTTATGCCGCTTATTGTCCAAATACATACCAGAGCCTCGTCCCCTGGGCAGCCCAACACCCAAAACCCAGGACTGTTAAGGGTTTGCTAACTTCATGGCCCCGGCAGGCCCATCCACGCCTTCACAGCAGCCACCCCGTTTTGAAAAAGAAATTGCCAATTTGGCAAACACCACCTCACGCCTCAACGCCCCCCACATCCCCTAAGCACCCACATCCCCTAAACACCCTCCCCCGAATACCTCCACATTTCCCACCGGCCCCGGCACCTCAAAAAAAATGCGACCAGCCCACGCCAGTCGCATTATATAAAATCATCACCTGTTTATTTACGCCATCACAGGCTTCCCGCCCAACCTACCGGCCTTCTCCGGTCGCTCGGCCCCGGCCGCCCCCTCAACTCCCTCCGCCCCCTCAACTCCCTCCGGGCTAAACAACATCGCCGTACACAGACAACGCTGCCTGCCCTGCGATTCCAGCACCGCATGGTTCACACAATGCCGGCACTGATCCCAAAACTTCGCATCTTGCGTAATCTCCGCATACGTCACCGGCCGGAAACCAAACTCATTGTTCAGCTTCATCACCGCGGCGCCCGTAGTAATACTGAAGATCTTCGCCCCGGGATATTTCCGCCGGCTTAACCCGAAGATCTCCTCCTTGATGGCCCTGGCCACACCCCCATGACGGTAGGCCGGGTTGACAATCAACCCGCTGTTCGACACAAAGTCCCCGTCGCCCCAGGACTCTATATACGAAAATCCGGCCCAGTCACCGTTATCAGCCAACGCAATAACAGCCTTGCCTTCATAAATTTTTTGACACAAAGACTGAGGTGTACGCCTCGCAATACCCGTTCCCCGGGCTTTGGCAGAAGCTTCCATCTCTCTCAAAATAGGGTATACATACTTTACATCAGCCAGTCCGGCTATACGAACGTGGGTACGATGACCCTCAGGTTCTTCTTCCATGATTTTGTTTTTTTGTTCCTGCCCATATAGGCCAAAGCTCATTCCAGACTCACACAAAACCGCAACCGCTTGATTATCAATAGCAATCAACTATACCCCTCCCTTCAGACCCTCCTGTTTTGAAAAATTACTCCCATTCCGGTAGGCTCATCGCTACCTCTTTTCCCCACCGCGGCTCCATGCCAACCGACACAACCCCTTCAACCTGAGCACTTTCCACCCAACCTTCGAACCCTGGCGGCAATCGGGCATCCCTTTGGCAATATCACCTCCACAAATCATCTATATGCTCACTCATCTGTTCACTCCACTCGAAGTCCCCGCTCTCATTGCAGGCAAACTGCCCCAGATAAAATATGACCTCCCCCGCGACGGTGGCCAGAACTCTATTTATAAATCTATCCAGGTGCTGACCGATTATACGCAAAGGATGGCCCTTGAACATAACTTCAAAATGGTACAGCAATGCATGGCCCTCGTAGAAAAGCTCTACGATAAAGGAAACGTACTGGTAAAAAATGCCATTGAAAATGTGTTCGTATTCTCCTTCTCGACCATCATGTCACGCTGCAACGCCGTCGAATGGCGCATCGTCCAGTCCTATATGCCCTCGGACCTCTATACGCTCTACGTCCGGCAGGTGCTGAAGTCGAAATGCTGATGTGCCTTCGCCCGGCCAGGATCGTAAGATATTCCTGCTCCGCAGCGGTCACCGTCAGCACATTTTTGCTATTTAAGTATATCGTATAGGAGATACAGGTTTAAGACAAGGATAATGGCCGCCACTGTCCAGGCTACCCACTGGATGTACCACCTGTTAGCAAATATTCCCATCTTGTGGCGGTTATTTGTAAACAAGATAAGAGGGATTACTGCAAAGCTCAGTTGCATGGAAAGGATCACCTGGCTGAGCAGCAAAAGGTTCGCAATCCCTTTTTCCCCATATATGACCGTTACTATAAAAGCCGGTATGATCGCAATGCCCCTGGTGATCAATCTACGCAGCCAGGGTTTTAAACGAATATGCAAAAAACCTTCCATGACGATCTGACCGGCCAGTGTTCCGGTCAGCGTGGAGTTCTGCCCGGAGGCCAGCAAAGCGATGGCGAATAGAGTGCTGGCCATCGTTGCGCCCAGCAATGGAGCCAACAATTTATGTGCTTCCATTATATCCGCTACCCCTTGATGCCCTGTCGTGTGAAAAGCAGCCCCGGCTACTATCAGGATGGCCGCATTAATGAAAAAGGCAAATAATAAAGCGACAGTACTGTCAATAGTCGCAAATTTTATAGCCATTTTCTTACCTGACTCGCTACGTTCATAATTGCGTGTTTGTACGATGCTTGAATGCAGGTATAGGTTATGCGGCATGACAGTAGCGCCCAGGATCCCTATAGCGATATACAGCATCGATGGATTGGCGATAACCTGCTGGCGTGGGATAAGACCGCTCATAATGGGAATGAAGTCGGGATGAGAGGCCAGGATCTCATAAGTAAAACAGGCCAGGATCACAAAAATGAGAGAAGCGACTATACTTTCGATTAAACGAAATCCTTTGTATTGAAAAAAAAGAATCAACAGCACATCCAACGCCGTCACCGCGACCCCCCAGGTCAGGGGTATGTGGAACAAGAGATTTAAGGCAAGGGCGGACCCGATAACTTCCGCCAGGTCGCATGCCGCAATCGCTATTTCGCACAAGATCCACAAACAAAAACTGGTCATCGGGCTGTAGTGGTCGCGACAGGCTTGCGCCAAATCCCGTTCAGTAGCTATTCCCAGCTTCAAAGCCAGGTATTGCAGGATGATCGCAAAGAAATTAGAAATAAGGATGACCGATAACAGGGTATATCCGAACTGCGCGCCGCCGGCAATATCCGTAGCCCAGTTACCCGGGTCCATATAACCTACCGCTACCATTAAGCCGGGTCCGGAAAAAGCCAATAGTTTTTTCCAAAAAGTCCCACCGGCGGGTACATGAATAGAAGAGAACACTTCCGGCAGTGAATGAGCTGACTTTTCTTTGCGCCACCCTTTGGGAGAGATCCATTTTTTAATGCCCTGTCCTCTTTCTACTATTTTTGCTGATTCAGACATAGTCTATCATGTATTTAAGATTGCGCAATCAAATTTCCCAATGAAGTCTTGCTCCGAAAATGGATACCGGGCCGCGATCACGGTTGAATGCAGGATTCGTATCGAACTGGTAATCCAGCGCGGCATGAATAGTTCTCCAGATTTTAAAATCGTAATAAGTTTCGATGACTCTCTCCGGGCTATAGTTCAAATTGCCGTCGCCATCCAGCATGTCTGTGCCGCCTGCCTTCAGAAATGCCTGGTTATCAGCCGAAGCGCCACTCACGATGAAGGCAACGCCACAAGCGTCGCCGGGCCTGTGCCACGCCTCACCCTTGATGCTCACCCCCAGCGATGCCGTCCAATCTACATCGGTGAACGTCCACGTGTCGTAATGGCCTGGAGTCCAGCCCAGGCGCGAGAAAAAACCGATGTTCTTCGCCACCTCCTGTTCCCAGTTCAGCCCTAAGCCATATTTATGGTGGAAAGCGCGTGATGAATCCGGGATGGTCACTCCCGATCCCTGGCTGACAGTATTTAGATCCGGAGGATTAGCCTGCAGCATGGCAGTCGCCAATTTGTAGCTGGCGAAATTCGCTTCATCGAGCCAGGACAGCAACCTGATTGTCCCCGGATGAGCGTTGACATTGTAACGGCGTTCAAATTCCGCCATCATTGCCCAGGAGCGCCAAAATGGCCCATAAGCTCCGCGCCGGGGCCACATAAGATACTGATCGTCCCCTGTGAAGCCATTTTTGTCGCGGGGCATTTGGAAAAATCCATAACGCAAAGACCATTTCGGCTGGTTTAGTTCCACGGAAACCCCAGTGGTGTACCCGACTGTATTCTGTCCGTAATCCCACGTGAGGTTGCCCATCATCGCCCAATTCAAAAACTGCGTGTGGGGGTCATGCGCATAGGTGTTGCCATCACAAATGTCCAAAGGACTCATCCGACCGATGGTGAAGGTCAGCCGCGAAATGTCCTCTTTGCCGGCCAACGTGAGGGGGTCGTCGGACAGGTCCTCCTGCGGGCCGCCCAGGCCGATGGTTTGCCGGATAAACAAATGTGCAAATGTATAGTTGGGGTCTCTGGTCCCGGCTTTGTAGGCGTCCCCATTGGGGAATGCTTCTATCCCATACGTTTGACTCAACCCGAAACCCTGCCACATCAAAAAGTCCATATGCGCCTCGGCGCCACGCCATAAACGTGCGCCCGCATACAAATCCAGCGTAACGGTTTCCTGAACCTCTCCCTTGCTGTTCAGGCTGTTCGGGCCTGAATACGTAGCTGGAAAAGCAGGATCTCCCTGCACAATTTCCGTGTTCTGAACATGGAAGTTCCAGCAACTATCCCCCTGTCCATATACACAGGCCCAATGTCCCATGATGATTATGCTTAAAACTAAGCTACGCATATAACGTAATGTTTTGCCAAACATACGATTATTTCTGTACTAGCAAAACAATAATAATTAGGCAAGCCTAATTATTATCAAAACGAATATTTATTCTACCTTTAAGGCAAGACGATTAAAAATGCATACACTTTCAGAGGAAAATTATTTAAAGATCATTTATAACCTTGATAAGCAGGGTGTTAAAAAAGTAACACCCACCGCCATCGCCAAAGCCCTGTTGAACAATCCGGCTTCCGTCATCGACATGCTGAAAAAGCTCGTGGATAAAAAATTAATCGCGTATGATAAGACAAAAGGGGCACGGCTGACTTCTGCCGGAAAGGTCATAGCCATTTCTGTCATCCGAAGGCATCGCTTATGGGAAGTATTTCTGCTGGAAAAGCTGGCCTACGAATGGGACCAGGTACATGACATCGCAGAACAATTGGAACATATCCGGTCTCCCGACCTGGCAGACAGATTGGACAAATTTCTCGGTTTCCCCCGATACGATCCACACGGAGATCCGATACCTTCGGCCAACGGAGAAATGGTGGTGATCAGCAGGCTCATGCTCGAAGAAGCCACCGTTGGAAAAACATACAAAGTGATCGGGGTGAAAGATAGCAACCCAGAGTTTCTGCAATATTTGAAAAGGCTGGACGTTGGGATTGGCACAACCATCACCGTAAAGGAGAAAATCACCTTCGATCATTCCATGATGATACAGATTGGGAAGAATCGGCAGACGACCGTATCGAGAGTTTTCTCGCAGAACTTGTTGATCTGTGAGTGAATGGCGCCCTGGCCCTACGCCCCTCCACCGGGATCGCCTTCGGCGACCTCCGGCCGCTTACGCCGAATTCCTCGCCGCATTGATAATCCCAAATGAACTCCGCATGATCAACCGCTCATACACCTCCTTCATCGGCTTATTATCGCCGCTCTTCTCTATTGCCTGGAACTTCGTCAGCGCATACTGCTGTATCGTGCTCAGCGGCAGCACAATCCGCTCCCGCATCTGTATAGACAACTGCTCTACCGGATAATCACCCATCAGCTCGGTCTTACCCGACAGCTTAAGTATGTATTTCTTCGTCAGCTCGAACTCATCATAGATCATCGTCCAGATCTCCCCATAGACCGGGTGCCGCGAAAAATGCTCTGTCAACGGAAAAAAACATTTTTTCATCGCCATCTCACAGTTATCCAGCAACGTCCGGAAAAACAGCGAATTGTCGTACAAATGCTTCACCGCCCCCCACTTCCCCCGCTTGTCCATCTCCTGCAACGCCTTACCCACGCCATAATAACCAGTCACATTCTGCTTCAACTGGCTCCAGGCCCCCACATAAGGAATGGCCCGCAGGTCTTTCAACTCCAACCGTCCCGAGCTTTTACGCCGCGTAGGCCGGCTGGCTATATTCGTCTCATTGTAGAACCTGAGCGGGCTCACCTCATTGAGATATTGCAGGAAATAAGGATGCTCTTTCAAAGTGGTATACGCCTTATAACTGTCCACCGCCAGCGTCTGCAATAACGCCTCCTCACCCGTCTGCAAAGTCACTTCCTTGGAAGAGAACAGGTCATTGGAAATACCCGCATGCAACAACTGCTCGATATTGAACTGCGCCGTGTCGATAGTCCCGAAGTTGCTGCTCACCGTCTGGCCCTGTATCGTCAGCTGTATTTGCTTGTTGGCAATATTCTTCCCCATCGAAGCATAAAACCGGTGCGTCTTTCCGCCTCCACGTGCAGGAGGGCCACCCCGCCCGTCAAAGAACACTACGTCGATTCCATATTTTCTAGAGATCTCCGTCAGTTCTTCCTTCGCCTTGTAGATGCCCCAATTAGCCATCAGATACCCCCCATCCTTCGTTCCATCAGAAAAACCCAGCATGATCGTTTGCGTATTTCCCCGCTGTTGCACATGCTTGCGGTACACCGAATGGAGATACAACTCCTCCATCACCCCCGCCGCATGCTGCAGGTCCTCCACGGTCTCGAACAGGGGCACTATGTCGACCGGCAGCCGGGCCGCACTCCACCCTCCCAATAAGAACAGCCCCATAACCTCCAATACATTCAAGGCACTGCTGCACTGGCTGATGACATAACGGTTACATCCCTCCTCTCCATTCAGTTGCTGAATCGCCCGCACCGTCCCTATCGTCTCAAGGGTATCTTTCACCAACGGGTCTTCATACTTCGACGGATCGGTCTGACCACTCACACTTGTCAGCAATTCTATTTTCTTTGCCGCCGTCAACGAAGCATAATTCGCAGGCAACAGCTTCTCATCAGAAGCAGCAATAGCCGCCAGCACAGTCCCATGAACTGTACTTTCCTGCCGGATATCCAGTGTGGCAAAATGCAGCCCGAAGATCATCACCTTCCCGATCAGGTTGTCCACCTGGTGCAGGAACAGGCTGTTATGCTGGTAAATAATGATTTCTCTGATCTGCTGCAGCTGGTCCAATATTTCCTCTTTCGACAGGTCCGTGATCTGGTTCGGAATGAAAATATTGTTGTAGAGCTTTTGTTCCAGCTCGGCTATCAGCACGTCCACCCCCTTAAACGTCAGACGCCGCTTCAGTCGCCGCACATCCAGGTAATAACACTTGATGATGGCCCCGCGCAAAGCCTCCGCCACCCTCAACGTCGTCTCCGCCTTCACAAAAGGATTGCCATCCCTGTCCCCTCCAGGCCAGAACCCCATCTTGATCACCGCATTGTTCTTGTCCAGCGCATGAGGGAATTGGTCCCGCAACGCGGAAATGATCTTGCCACCGGCATGATAAAACACATTCTCCAGGTACCAGATCAGGCTGACCGCCTCGTCAAAAGGTGTTGGTTTCTGCTTCTTCAGGAAAGGCGTCTTTCCCAATTGCTGCATATACAGATTGATCTCCGCCGCATTGTTCTCGATCACCGCCCTTGACAGATCGTTGATGATGCCCAGTACCGCGCCCGGATAAAACTGGGTGGGATGCGCCGTTAGCACCATCCGCACCGAATAGTCCCGCAGTTTCTCCGTCAGTTCCTCTTCCTTGTTGCCCTGTATCACTTCCGACATCAGGTGCTTCAGCGTCCCCGCCCCGCCCATGTCATTGACATGACGGAATGCAGCATCTTCCAACGCATCGAACAACACAATCTGACGCTCTACATATTGAACGAAGCGGAATAAGATATCCGCCTTCTCCCGCTCACTCGCCAGCGACGTATGCCGCCGGAAAAAATCCTCCAGGATGTCTTCCGGGCTCTGCTTCTTCATATACCCTTCCTCACATACCGTCAGTAGTAACGATAACAGGATGCCCGTTTTCTCGATACGATGAAAAGGAAGAGAGGTAAAAAGACTATTGTATAACTGGAATTTAATGCCGACCAGGTTCTTGAATTGCTGCAACCCCTGGGATGGTTGATAATTCATAACGAGTTATTTTCAGTCGAACCGCCCGGCGGTTCAGGTTTAATACTATTCAACAAATGAGGCCCATTTGCAGTAAATTATCAAAAACAAAGGCAAAACTACTTTATTTCACTCAGGAAATAGGCAATTTTTTGTTTTTACATTCATTTCTCCTACCTTAGGGGCGTGATAGTCAATCACCATATCGGTCCCTCCACATCAGCCGTCGAATTTACGACTATTATCTCCATTACAACCCGTTAAGGGTTGTCAATTTCCATATCACCCCCGGGCTTTACTCAAGCTGCTTTCTCAAAAGACCAGCTTTTTCATTGATAAAAAATTAACCAATTCATGCAGGTTTTAAAATTCGGCGGTTCCTCCGTAGCCAACGCAGAAAATATAGATAAGGTCATCAACCTCGTTCGCTCAGCACAGACAAAAGACAGGACCATCCTCGTAGTATCTGCGCTCGGAGGCATCACGGATATGCTCATCCAGGCCGCCGCCTCAGCCGCCGCCGGCGATGAGTCGTATAAGGACAAATTGCAGGTCATCGAACATCGTCACCTCGAAACAGTCAGATCTCTCCTGCCTCTGACCCGGCAATCCGGCACCCTCAGCATTGTCAAGACCCGTTGCAACGAAATAGAAGATATCTGCAGCGGCATCTTCCTCCTCGGGGAACTGTCCGCCCGAACCCAGGACAAGGTCGTCAGCTATGGAGAACTGTTATCCTCCCTCATCGTTGCCGCCCGCTTCGCCGCCCTCGACATCGACCACACCTGGAAAGACTCGCGCGATCTCATCACCACCGATTCGCACTTCGGCCATGGTGCCGTCGATTTTCCCTGTACCAACCGGCAGATCAAAGAATTTATCGACGGTTCCACGTCCCCGCTCTTTATCTTTCCCGGCTTCATCGCCGCCAATGACAAGGGCATCACGACTACTCTCGGCCGTGGCGGCTCTGACTATACCGCCGCCATCTTCGCCGCAGCCGTCGACGCCACCCTCGTCGAGATCTGGACAGACGTTTCGGGTATGATGACCGCCGACCCCCGACTCGTTTCCAATGTCAAGCTCATCCCCCATATCTCTTACCAGGAAGCCATGGAACTATCCCATTTCGGCGCTAAAGTGATCTACCCGCCTACCATCCAGCCCGTCATGAAGAAGAATATCCCTGTCTGGATCAAGAACACCTTTGCACCATCCGACCCCGGCACCGTCATCGAAGTGGCCGCCACCCCTAATGGCAATAGCATCCGCGGCATCTCCAGCATTCCCCGCATCGCCCTGCTCAGCCTCGAAGGCAGCGGAATGGTCGGCATCCCCGGCTTCTCTAAACGGCTTTTCGAGGCGCTCTCTGGTCAACAGATCAACGTGATCCTCATCACCCAGGGCTCCTCCGAACATTCTATTTGTGTCGGCGTAGACGAATCCAATGCCGCCATCGCCAAGGCAGCCGTCGACAACGCCTTCAGCCCCGAGATCACGGCCGGTACAGTGGACCCGCTGGTAATCGAAACCGGTCTTTCGGTCATCGCACTCGTAGGCGAACAGATGAAGAGCCACCCCGGCGTCAGCGGCAAAATGTTCGGCGCACTGGGGCGCAATGGCGTCAATGTCCGGGCCATCGCCCAGGGCTCTTCGGAAAGAAATATCACGGCCGTCATCGCGGCAGGCGACGTGAAAAAGGCGATCAACGTACTGCATGAGGAATTCTTCGAAGCCTCCTACCGCCAGCTCAACCTGTTCATCACCGGGGCCGGCAACGTCGGCCGTCGCCTCATCGATCAGTTGCAAAAACAACAGGACTGGCTGCAGCAACAGCTTCGCATCCAGGTCAGGGTCGTCGGGCTCGCCAACAGCCGGAAAATGATCTTCGACAATGAAGGCATCGACCTCGCCCACTGGCGTGCACGCCTCGATCTGGGCAGCCCCATGGACCTCGACGAATGGGTAGCCGGTATCACCGCCCGTAACCTTCGCAACTCCGTCTTCGCAGACGTGACTGCCAATCAGGATGTGGCTACCTGTTATGCCTCCCTGCTGCAGAAAAGCATCTCCGTCGTGGCCTGCAATAAAATTGCCTGCTCTTCTCCCTACAACAACTACCGCCAGCTCAAAGACCTCGCCCGGGAATACAACGCCCGTTTCCTCTTCGAGACCAACGTCGGGGCCGGTCTGCCCGTCATCGGCACCCTCAACGACCTGCTCCGCAGCGGTGATACGGTACGTCGGATCGAGGCAGTACTCAGCGGAACACTGAATTTCGTTTTCAATCACTATAACGGCGAAAAACCCTTTTCCGACGTCGTCCGCCAGGCACAAGAAGAAGGATATACCGAACCGGACCCCCGCCTCGACCTCAGCGGCACAGACGTCATGCGCAAGATCATGATCCTTGCCCGCGAAGCAGGCTCACGGATGGAGATGGACGATATCGCCAATCATTCCTTCCTCCCCGCTTCCTGCATGCAGGGCAGCGTCGAAGATTTTTATGCGGCCATGATAAAGGAAGAAGATCATTTCAAACAATTATACCAGGCCGCTGCTGCCAAAGGAAAAAAGCTGAAATTTGTCGCACAGTACGACAATGGCATTGCCAGCGTCGGCCTGCAGCACATCGGCCCCGAACAGGATCTCTACCACCTCTACGGAAAGGACAACGTAGTACTGTTCTACACCGATCGCTATAGCGAACAGCCACTCGTCGTCAAGGGGGCCGGAGCCGGAGCGGAAGTCACCGCCTCGGGCGTATTCGCGGACATTTTACGCATCATTAATTCGTAATCATGAACAAAGCAACCCACAGCAGCGCCCAACCGCCCGACAACAGCACCCAGCCCGCCGATAGCAGTCGTCCCGGCAGCAGCCCCAAACCCGTCGGCAGCCAGGTCACCGTCCAATGCCCCGGCACCGTCGCCAATCTCGTCTGCGGGTTCGATATCCTCGGCATGGCGCTCGATGCTCCCTTCGACATCATGGAAGTCCGCCTACTCGATGAACCAAAGATTATCATCACCAGTAAAGACGGCTTTCCCTTGCCCTCCGACCCGGCACAAAACACCGCCGGTGCCCCGCTGCTC
>Ga0302326_10018905_pt1 | contig 14269 bp, 8 predicted proteins | sample Palsa_T0_3_FD_202264 | JGI IMG/M metagenome (GOLD analysis project Ga0302326, IMG submission 202264) | Peat permafrost microbial communities from Stordalen Mire near Abisko, Sweden - Palsa_T0_3 | ecosystem: Environmental > Terrestrial > Soil > Palsa > Peat permafrost | place: Sweden: Abisko... | reverse complement strand
TGTTCCCGCAGCAGTCTGATGCAGAAACTGTGAATCGTGCCGAAGAAAGTTTGTTCCAGCCGCTGCAGAACCGCGCGCGCAGTTTCGCTGCGCAACTTTTCCAGCAAGGTCGACCGAATCCTTCGTTTGAACTCGCGAGCCGCATTATTGGTATAGGTCACGACCACCAGTCTCGGCAGTAAATCTTCCCTGCCGTCCATTGCGACAGTAACGATCCGATCAACGACTGCCCTCGTCTTGCCGGCGCCGGCGCTGGCGATCACCGAAAAATTTCTGTCGATCTCCCGGCGAAACCGCGTTCTCGCGATTTGATCTGCAAAACTCACTTCCACGTCAGGTCCAGTTTGCTTTCCAGAATACCGGCGTCGATCGGCAACGTGGCAATCGGCAGCTCCTCGGAAGCCTCCCACCTTTCGCTCGGCCTCCGTCCGAACGATTTATCGCGCTGCAGGCGGGTCAATTGGTCGACGAGATCGATGAGCCCTTCATCCGGCGGAAAGTTCAGGGGCTTGATCTCATCCGGTTTTATAATCACCACCTCGATTTGAATCGCCTTGTTGGCCTGCGCCAGTAATCGGTACCCTAGAAATTGTAGGCCGTCGCCGGTCTGAAGATTAAAACCGCGCGTTTGTTTGGAGGTCTTGAAGTCGCAGATGCAGAGTGTGGCAGAATCGAGGCTGTTCCGGTCAGACAGCATCAGGTCAACTCGTCCATCAAGCTCCAACCGCCCGGACGATGATGGACACGCTCCTTTTAATTCCCCTTCAGATTGATACCAGAGATTTGGTCCAAAACGTTCGCTCACATGGTCAAGCATTCTCGAGGCGAACGAAGTCGCTTTCCCAAGAATGGTATCCCACCAGAGCTCGGGCCCCTGCGCCTTGAGTTCATCACGCATCTTTTGGGATGCTAAGTCCATCTGGTTCAAAAACAGAGCGCGCTTTTCCTCCCGGCTCCAATTTGCAGTTTGTGCGAAGGCATGAAATTTTCCTCCCCCGGCAAACGCCTGCTGAAGCAATCGGTGCGCTACACGACCGACAGTCATCGGAGCTGATCGAACGAACCTTCGATCGAATTCGCGCCGACAACCGAAGATGAGATTGAAGGCGAATGTGCCGGGCGTCTTGAAAACTTTTTCCAACTCCGACGGATGCCACGCCCGCATCGGAGTAGGGACCGTCTTGAAATTCAGAAAATAGTCGTCGAACGGTTTGTTCGGATCGAGCCGGTCTGCGCAGATCACCCGAAAGCGCCTCGTACCATCGTCTTGGATGCGGTGCGGTTCCCGCTGAAAACGGGTGACCGCGGCTTGCAAAAATTCCTCGCTGAATGTCGAGAGGTTGTTTGCGACGACTTCGAGTCCCTTTTCATCCTGCCCATATCGGGCAAGGATTAAATTTGTCCGCGCATGGTACGCGAGCTGCAAAAAACGCTCTTCCTGGATCTGACGTTGTTCCGCGCTTGTCAGCATAAGAAACCCGCGTTGACGCAAACGGATTTTTTGTTCGTCGTTCAGGACGGAATTCGGCGGTGGCGCTAGCGGCCAACCATCGGACATCGAGTCTGCGAGAATGATACAATCCCACGACGTGCCGTATGCCATTGCAGCCGTCGCGACGCAGACCTTCGCGTATCGATGGTGCGATCCCGGGTGCGGTTCACGCGCCTGAGAGGCAAACAGCTGGGTCACGAATTTCAGAAAGAGTTGGGACGTTGACAGCCGACCTTGCATGAACGTTCCAAACTCGCGCCAGAGCGGTTCGATCTGATCCGTTGAAATGGTGACCGGCGTTAAATGCTTCGGGTGCGTCTTTGTGATCGTCGAAAGGCGCAGCAAAAGCGTTTCCCAGCGGCGGTGAAACTCGCTCCAATCGGCTTCCTGCGGCCATGGTTCCAAGACGGACTCAAGGTCGCGGATCCAGGGAAAACATTCCCGAAGCCCCTCCGTGATCAGCGCAGGCACCGAGCGTACCTGCCGGTCCTCGAACGAACGTAGGAACGCGGTTCGGAATGCGATGTACTCTCGTTGAGACCGGAGCAAGCATTGCGCGATTCGAAGGAAACATTCCGGGGTCCGATCCCCGGAGAGAAATTGCGAAATCACTGTCTGCACCTCTGAAGTGAGCGGCAGAAGTTTCGTTTCCCGAATTTCGTCGGAAACCGCAATATCGCGAGAAATCAGCGAATGCACGACCGCGCTCCCAGTTGCGGAGTTTTCGGGGACAACCACAAGAATGGAGTGCGCCTGTTCCGTCAGCGCTCTGGCGACACGATGCGCGATTGCCAAGACCTGATCGTACCACCTGTTTCCGACCAGGATCTCAGGGGAGACAACATGCCGTTCCCCTCCGCTTTGCCAATGGGCCAGGAACGTTTCATAAGGGCGATCTGTCGTGCCCGTTGGGCAGACGTCGGCGCTCGTGTTTAGCCTCTGTTCCAGGGTGGTGATCCATTTGAACATCAATTCTTCTTTGCCGAGCGGTTGGGCGATCCAAAGGTCGCTCCGGGTTGCGTGTTGGATGGCAGCAAGAATGAGGTTGAGATCGCCGAAGCTTTCAGGGTCCAGGCCGAACACGCCGAGGTGTAATCCGTTTCGTTGTCTTATCCGTTTCAACAGGGTGGAGTCGGCCCTTGGGCTCCAGTGATCCGACGAGGTCAGTTCTCTGACGGCCGGCTGTAACGGTTCTGGAACCTTGAGAATGGAAAACGCTTCCTCCAAACCGATTTCGTCCAGGCAACCACTCGCGCCGAGTTCATCGAGCGCATACAGCAAACTACGGGTAACTGTGTATTCGGCGTTCTCTTTCCCAGCCGCGGCATCGAGCAGGATCTGAAGGGTTTCCCGGCCGAAGGAGGGACCGGGTAATCCAAACAGATGACAAAGACGTTGGCGTAAGGTGCGCCGATCGAAGAACTGGATGCCGAAGAGCGCTTTGTTCTGCGACAACGCCATGCGCCTGATCCAATTCGCCTGAAGATAGGACCCGACGACGAACCAAGTCTCGTGACCCGAAAAACTTTCGCGGGAGCGCTCCTCAAGCCAGGAGGCAAGATTCGCCTCCCAAGCGTCTTCGGCGTGGTTATATAAGTAGATTCGAGTCATGGGAGAACGGGGGGAGAATCATTCTCACAGAAGGTCACGAAGATCACTAAGAGAATCTTTTCGATGCCAAGCGGCTCAATTACGCTAACCAAATTACACTTCCCGAGCGCGCACAACCTAACGCGACTCCTTCGCGTTATCTCCTTCTTGGCCTTCTGTGCAAAATGTTCCTTGTTGTTCTCTTTTAAAAATGTTCCAGGATGATGGCTTCCGCTTGATTTCTGCGTGCGGTGTATTCGTCCAGGAACTCCTGGCCACCAGCGAATCCCAGGCGAATCGCCAGAACGCGGAGGTCTGCGGCGCTGGACGGGAGTTGAGAGATCGAACTGTTTGAAACACGCCGCAGAACCGACTCGACGCGGCGAAGGAAACTGTATGAGGCGCGTAGAACCACGGCTTCGCCTGAATCCAGAACGCCGGTCAACTTTGCGATTGCTTGAAGGGTGTTCGTCTCCTGGACCTGGTGTTTCATCTGGAGATATTGAACAAGAAATTCAATGCCGATCAGACCGCCTTTCCCGGTCTTGAAGTACGGGAGATCGTCCCCTTTCGCGCGCTCTTTGACAATCCGTCGGTACATTTTTTCCACTTCCGCTTTCAGCTCGCGTTGTCCGCTCCAACATTTCCAGATTTCGGCGACCGCAGCGTTGAGCAGTGGCGCCTCGGACCCATACACCGCGCGCGCCTTGGTCAATGCTTGCGCTTCCCAGAAATGCGCCCGGTGCGCGAAATATTCGCGATAGGCTGCAAGCGGTGTGATCAGAACGCCTTTTTCGCCATCCGGCCGCAGACGGCCGTCCAATGGAAAGACGGCGCCTTCCGACGTTTTGGCGCCCATCGCCTGGATCAATCGCTCGCCGGTGCTGACGTCATTTCCAATGAAAACTACATCGAGGTCGGCGCCGTAAAGCAGTTCGCGGCCCCCGAATTTTCCAAGGGCGAGCACCGTAATCTCGTCCGGTCTGCCCAGTTGCGTGCAACAATACTCCAGACATGCCTCGGCCAGGCAGGTCATTTCGAGCTGCAGATCTTCTTGGGAGGCAATTCCCAGGATATCGCGCAAAAGAATACGGACGACCGCACTTCTCCGGTAGACGCGGACCGATTCCAGCGGTGGCAAATTTTCATCGTTGCGTTTAAGGTCCTCCATGAACTGCTCTTTCGAGAGCGATACCCCAAGGATCTTGCCCCGGGTTATTTCTTCGATGAGTTGCGGCCGCCGGATCACGACCTCGCTATAAATTCCACTTGCATCAAACAGCCGAACCAAAAGCTCCAGCAACTTCGGACTGGCGAGCATGGTTTCGAAGAGGAGACCTCGAGTTCCGTACCCGTTGACAAAGCGGACAAAACGATTCAACGCCGCATCCGGTTCCGCGACGCGCGAAAACCAGGCCAACAATTCCGGTTCAAGCTTCGCAAATAACCCGCGAGTCCGAGGCGCCACGTGGACACCCGACGGCCCTTCGCGTAGCGCGGTCAAAGCGCGCGCAGCGTTTTCGGAATCGCGAAAGGCTGAAAGATCGCGCTTCGCTTTTTTCGGTCGCACTTCGCTGCTTTTCAACAGCCGATCGAAAACCGACCGCACCGCAGAGGTATGCGAATGCAACGCTTCGGCAAATGCGTCGGTGTGGTTAAAACCGAGAGTACGGGCGATTCCGAGCCAAGCCTCTCGGCGAGCCGGCAACGTGTGGGTCTGTTGCTCGTTCTGGATCTGCAACCGATGCTCGACAGTACGCAGGAAAATGTAGGCATCCCGCAGCAGACGCACCTCGTCCGGCGGAAGGATGTTCAATTGTTCCAGTGCGAGGAGAGTTTTCAGACTGTTTCGCTCTTGGAGGAAGGCATTTCTAGCCCCGTGCAAGAGCTGTAAGGTCTGCAAGATGAATTCGATTTCCCGTATCCCACCGTAGCCGAGCTTCACGTTGCGATGGAGGTCTGCTAAACCGACGATCTCTCTTTCGATCCGCGCTTTAAGTGCCACGATTTCGTCCATGAGATCGGTGGAAACGGTCCGTGGAAAAATGAACGGCTGTAACCGTTGGTTGAACTCGTAAAGCAGTTCCCTGTCTCCGGCAACTCCTCTGGCTTTGATCAAAGCCATCCGTTCCCATGTCTCACCATACCCAGCATAATAATTTTCCATACTTGTGAGGGACCGCACCAGCGGTCCGCTCCCGCCTTCGGGTCGAAGGCGCACATCGATCCGAAACAACGGATCCGCCGTTGCGGAGAAAACCCGAATGATACTCTCGGCCAAGCGCGTGAAAAACTCGCGGTAAGTCAATCGGGGATTGAGATTTCCTTCGTCGCCATAAAAGAAAACGACGTCGATATCCGAACTGTAATTCAGCTCCGTACCGCCAAATTTTCCCATCGCCAAGATACAAAAACCGGTCTGCGGGCGGCCCAACTTGGCCGCCAGGTTTTCGAAGCAGGTCGCGTAGACCTCGGAAACGCAACGTTCGGCAACAGCCGTGATATCCCGCGTTGTTTCGGCGAAACCGGCAAGGCCGCCGATTTCCCGAAAGGCGATTCGGAGCATTTCCTGCGATTTCCAGAGCCTCAAATCGCGAAATGAAAGATCCGATCGGTCACCTCGCCAACTCGGGCGGTAAGTCATTTTTGGATTTTGAACGTCGGGATGGCTCAACCATTCGAGCAACTCCGGTCGCCGACAGATTTTCTCCAGCGAGATCGGTGAGAAAATCAAAAAATTCAGGGTTGCCCGGGCGCGATCGGGCGAGTCACTCAATTCCCGCGTGATAGTCTGACTGGCGGAGGCGAGTCTCTCCCAAACGGTGCGTCCGGCGGACGGATCCCAAAGACCTTCGATTAGATTTCCGGGTTCGACATCGGCCATCGGAGTTCACGTTAGCTTCTAGGCATTCGATTGGCACGCGAAGTTGGCAGGGAAGTTGCCAGTTGCCCGTAGAAGAAGCGCTAACGGCTCATCGACTGTTCCGCAGGGCCCGTCGATCCGTTTCCATGGAGGGTGTTGCTTGCAGCGTCGCGAAAGCGATGCAAACGCGCTGACACAAAGTGGTTCAGCCCAGATCCAGGCTATCAGCTTATGCTACAAAACTATTCAAGACAGCGCGGCGAGCGCAGGCTATCCTAATCCGCCGCGATTGATGTCACCCGCATTGATTGGATTGACCACAGCGCGCAGAAACTCCTTCTTGCCCACAGCAATTACAACCGTAAAATCGTGGCTAACTGACTGACTTACTAAGTTTTGCGTTTCTTTCGTAAATTTGGTAGAAAAGAGGCCGGCAGACGCGGCGACCCCTCTCCGCTTACCCGGAGAATACGCGCAATTTGCCAACGGCCTCTGTCGGATTGAAAGGAATCAGAGCTTGTTCTTGTCTATCCGGCAAATACTCTCTAGCTGTACCGTTGCGGTTTTCCCAAGGTCTGTGAAACGTATTATTCAGGCAACGCTGATCGTGATCGTCGCAGTAACTGGTCTGGTAGGGCTGGGATTGCTGGCAATTAATCTTTATGTGCAATCCCCTGGCACCCAACTGAGGTTACGCGAAATCGTCAGCGAAAACCTCGGCTATCCAGTTTCCGTGTTTCGCATCAGCTTTACCCCTTGGAACGGTTTTCATCTGCAGGATGTCGCGATCCAGGATCCGTCTGTGGATTATCCGCTCTTGAAGGCGCAAGACCTCTGGATCCAATGCAATTATCTGCCGCTGTTGCGGCGCAAACTGATCGTGCGCCAAGTCTTTTTGAGCGGAACCGAAATCCGGATTCCAACGACCGCGCGCCTTGAGCCAGAGTCCGAAACGGACGATCTTCCTGGGGTTGAACCGGTGCCCGAGTCCGATTTTAAAAAGGATCCTTTTTCGAAAGCGAAGCCAGGCGCCGCGGCATCGCGACCCGAAAAAACTTCGTCGGCAGATAATCGCGTTCCTGGAAATCTCTGGGTGGAGATTCGCAAGTTCAAAATTCGGCACGGAACGATTTATCTCTTAGGGGCAACGGGCGTTCCGACCGCGACGCTCCGCGAGGTGGAAGGATCCGTGCAGTCGCACAAAGGGGAGTACATTGGAAAACTCCGGATCTCAAGCGCGGCCCTCTCCGATACGATCAACGTGGAAGAGATCGCTTCGCCGGTGAAGTGTTCCAATGGCGCGCTCGATCTGGAGAACATTACAGCGCAAATTTCCGCGGGCGAAATCCACGGAAATTTTCATGCGGATCTCAGCAATCCAGAACTACCGTATCGCGTACATTTCCAGGTGACCGGCGTGAATATTAACGAGATCGTCAGCCGGGCCGGTGGGATCCTCGATCGAGCGCACGGGATTCTACAAGGAAGTTTTCAGCTCGCCGGTTGCATGAGAGATCCGTCGCTCGCCTCGGGAGACGGCAGCCTGGAAATTAAGACGGCTTACCTCGACCAATACCCGATGTTGAAAGAGCTTGGGCGCTGGACCCAGATCGACGAATTGCAACGGCTTGATCTCGAGCAAGCTCTCTCAAAGTTCAGTGTGGTCGGGCAAGACATCAAAGTGGATTCGCTGCAACTGATCTCCAAAAACTGTCAGGTGAACCTCTGGGGCACAGTCGCATCTGCGCAAAAACTTGACCTCACCGGTCGTCTGACGGTCAGCCAATTCCTCAGCCAGAAAATTCCGAATGAGTTAGAAGAGAATTTCGCGAAATCGAAGGACGGTGAAAGCCGCTACCTGGATTTTCAAATCACTGGGTCCCTGCTGAAGCCGGAGACCGATCTCGTTGACAGAATCATTGGCGACAAAGCGAAGCTGTTGAAACGGCTTTTCCGCACGGATCATAAAGAGAAGCGACACGATCGAATTCCGGTAGGTTCAGAGCAAGCTGGAACACAATCGAACGGTTGAACTGGTCGCACTTTATTCTTGTGGTTATTGGCCACGCGGTCGGACAGCGTCTATTGACCCGCTCTGATCGAAGCGGCAAAACGGGATATTCCGGTCCCCTCCCCGTATGAGAGTTATCGCCGGGTCTGCTGGCGGGATTCGATTGAAAATCCCACCTCACGACTTGCGCCCGACGATGGATAGGGTGCGGGAAGCCGCGTTCTCAGCCTTGGCAGATTTTGTCATAGGCGCCCGCGTTCTTGATCTTTTCGCCGGGTCCGGGGCGTACGGGATCGAGGCATTAAGCCGAGGCGCCGCTGAAGCCGTTTTCGTGGACGATCACCCGAAGGCCATTGAGGCGATCCGATTGAACCTTTCGACAACGAAGCTCGTCGGCAAAGTGATTCGAGAAGATGTTTTTCGATTCTTAAAGAGACAGGATGATCGGTATCGACTTGTGTTTGCGGATCCCCCCTATGCGAAAAACGCTGGAGATAGAGATTTTGCCGGAGAACTGATGGAAAACAATTCTCTTGTTGCAGCCGTTGAGCCCGGGGGTCTCCTCGTGCTCGAATTTTCTCCGATCAAGGAAGTCAGCGCTTTTCGATCTTGGGAGATCACACGGACAAAAAGATACGGCGCGACGAAACTGTTATTTTGTCTCCATAAGAATCTACCCGGTTGATGCTGCTATTCCTCTATAACATCCTGCTGCTGATCACGCTCGTGGTCAGTTTCCCGATCTATCTGCGACGAATGCTCAAGCGCGGCGGATATTCCAGGAATTTCACGCAACGATTCGGCCGCTACTCGAAAGAATTGACGGACCGTTTTTCAGAGGGAGGTTGGACTTGGATTCGCGCGGTGAGTGTCGGAGAAATCGTGATGGCGCTTCGTCTGATTGAAGAACTCAAGCGCCAATCTCCTGATTTTAAGGCAGTGATCTCGACGACAACTTCAACGGGATACGCACTGGGGCGACAAAGACGCGATAACCGGCAATGGATCGAAATTATTTACAATCCAATCGACCTGTACCCAATCGTGAGCGCCTGCTGGAGACAGATCCGCCCGCGCGAAGCGATTCTCATTGACTCCGATTTATGGCCTTCGTTTCTCGCCGTGGCAAAGACGCATCAATCCCCGGTGTATCTGGCGAATGCCCGCCTGTCGCCGAAGTCGGAAAAACGGTACACCAAACTACGGGGCATCACCCAGATGCTGTTCTGGCAAAATGTGACGGACCTGTTCGCGCAGGACCAGGTCGACGCCGAACGCTGGAAACGGCTTGGTGTGCCGGCGGATCGCATCACGGTGACGGGCAGCATGAAATATGACACTGCAGATTCAGGGTTCAAAAACGAATTTCGCTTCTCCGGATGGCTGCAAAAAAACGGCGTCAACACTGGGCGGCCCATCCTGTTGGGCGGCAGCCTGCATCCTGGTGAAGAAGAACTTTTGCTTTCCGGTTTTCAGTTGCTCCTTGCTGAATTTCCACAACTCTTCCTTATCCTGGTTCCGCGCCATGTGGAGCGGACCCCGGAGATCGTTCAGTTATTGCGCACCCGAAATGTCCGTTTTACTCTACGTTCCGACCCGGATTTCCAACATGACACTTCCGTTCTGCTCGTGAACACCACCGGAGAACTTCGGGAGTGGTATTCTACGGCGACGGTTGTCGTGGTCGGCAAAAGTTTCTATGGAGTCGGCGGCCAGAATCCGGTCGAACCGATCCTGGCAAGTAAGCCTGTCGTGGTAGGGCCGCACATGGAAAACTTTCAATACATCGTGGACGAACTCCGCAAAACTGGAGGGATCATCCAGCTTCATTCTGCGGACGCCCTTGTTCCGACGATTGCGGATCTGCTGCGAAACCCATCGGCGGCATCCTCCATCGTCGCGCGCGCTTCCAAAGCGATGGCGCAACACGACGGAGCGATCCGGCGCACCGCAGCGATGATCCTCGGACGGCGCGCGAACGGGTGAAGAAGGAGTTGCAGGAGTTGCAGAATGGGACGGCTTTCAAGCTCTTGATCGAGATTCATCCGACTGCGACATAGTGAACTTGAGATCCAACATCGATTCCGGCAGCATCCGGGTTGGTAATCGTGAGCTTGGACCTTCGCTGGTGGCCTTCGCCTTGCGGGCAGTGGCTACCTTTGATCGGGCTAGAGAGCTCGCACTCCCTGCGTCAGTGTTCTTTCCGGCCTTTGCTTCCGATGCTCGTCGGTACGACATACTTTTTTGCCGCGTAAAGCCTCCGAGCGCGAGTTTCTTCTTAAATCTTCACGCGCTTGCCCGTGGGGGGGTCCTCCTCCTGAACTCCTGTAACTCCTGTAACTCCTGTAACTCCTGTAACTCCTCCTTCACCCGCCTCCTCACGCGTTCGCGTTAGGATTTTTCTCTTGCGCGCCCTCTCCTTCCTGCCATATTCCGCTCTCCCTCGAAGACCCTATCGTCCAGTGGCCTAGGACACCGCCCTTTCACGGCGGTAACACGGGTTCGAATCCCGTTAGGGTCGCTGACTATCGCAAGTACTTTATACTAAGTCATTTATACAGATCTCAACTGGACGATTTCGTTATTTTGCTAACGATTTCGCTAAGATGTCCAAGCGACATCCGTTTTCGTACGATCGACTCCCAGCTTTGCTCAATCGTTTGTTAAGCGTCACGCCTAGCGTTTCTTGGGAGATAACGACAATGCAACGCGAAGCTTTGCATTCTCTGTCAGGTTAGTCCGTTTGAATAATTCCGGTCGCAAACTCTATGAAGGCAAAGGCCTGCGACCGGATTACAAAACTACTTGCTCCACTCATCCGCCAAGGCTTCCGCCTGCTTGAGGACAAATGCCGTCGCTGCCTCCTGGCTGTCTGGCGGGTATTTGTATTTCCGCAGCAGGCGCTTTATCATCAGCCGCATGCTGGCGCGGACACTGTCACGTACCTGCCAGTCCACCGTGGTACTCGCCCGCAGTTTCTCGGTCAGTTCTACCGCGAGCTTTTTGAGTGTTTCGTCGCCCATCTGCTGAAGGACTTCCGGACGTTCGGCAAGCGCGTCGTAAAATGCGATTTCGTCCCGGTTGAGGCCTAGGCTTTCATTCCGTTTCAGCGCTTCCTGAAAATCCTTCGCCATCGCGATCAATTCTTCGATAACCTGGGCGGTTTCGATGGCGCGGTTGTGATACCTGCGCACCGTTTCGAGCAAGCGATCGCTGTATTTCTTTTGCTGCACGAGGTTCGATCGGCTGTTCGAGCGGATTTCGTCCTTGAGCAATCGCTCCAGCAATTCAACGGCCAGATTTTTCAATGGCGTCTTTTGCACGTCTTCGAGGAATTCGTCGCTCAGCAGACCGATATTCGGCTTATCCAGTCCCGCCAGGACGAAGATGTCGTTCACGCCTTCGGACTGGATCGCGTTATCGAGGATCTGTTTGAGCGCGGAGTTCTTTTCATCCTCTGAGAGCTTCTTGCCGACGCTGCCGGATTTCACCAGCGCCGCGCGCATCGCACTAAAGAAGGCAATCTCATGGCGTAGGTTCGCCGCCTCGTCGAGAGTGCCGCAGAGCGAATACGCCTTCGTCACGGACGCCATCACGTCGAGGAAGCGTTTCTTGCCGTCGTCGAGGCCGAGGATGTGGTTTGCAGCAGGCGCTAGCAGTTCCAGCGGCTTTGTTTCGAAAGAGCGATAATCAAACCCACTCATCATACCGCGCACAACATCAAGCTTCTCCTTGAGAATCTTCAGGGCATCCTCCGCTTTTACCGTTGGCTGGCCCTTGCCTTTGGCATCGGTGTAGGTGCGCAGCGCCGTTTTTAACTCGGCTGCGATGCCGATGTAATCGACCACCAGCCCGCCCGGCTTGTCCTTGAAGACGCGGTTCACGCGAGCGATAGCCTGCATGAGGTTGTGGCTTTGCATTGGTTTGTCCACATACATCGTGTGGCAGCACGGCGCGTCAAAGCCTGTCAGCCACATGTCGCGCACGATCACGATCTTGAGTGATCAGACTCTTGCCGAGTTTCAGTCACGGTTGCCTCATCACCACCAACTTCGATCCTGTTATTGAACAAGTGATTGGTAAGGGGGTTTTAGACGGCTACATGCATGGCTTGCAGCAGGGAAATAAGTTCGTCCCAAAGTTAATTAAGGGAGACCGTTGCATCCTCAAGCTCCACGGGGATGCGGAAGATCACGAAACATACGTGTTCACCGAGCAGCAATATCGGAAAGCTTATGGGGATCCAGTGAACTTTAAGAAACCACTTCCACGGGCTCTTCGACAAATCTTCGTGAGTCACTCACTTCTCTTTCTGGGGTGTAGCTTGGAGCAGGATAGAACGCTCGAACTGTTTCAAATAATCGTTAACAAGAGGGAATTTGAGATTCCAGACCATTTCGCAATCCTCCCGGAACCTGACAGCGCTGACGCTAAGAACCAGAAAGCAACGCGCTTGTTACCTTTGAAGATTCGCCCTATTTGGTATACAGCGAATGAGCACCACCTCGTAGAGCGCTATTTGGCGTTGGCGGTAGATATGGCTGAAGGAAAACTGACGTCATTTGCGAGGACTACATGATCACCGAAGACCAGCTCGAACAGCTCGCGATCAAGTGGTTCCAGGACACGGGCTGGAGTTATGTAAATGGCGCAGATCTCACTTCGGAGGGAGCGACTCCGGAGCGCGCGGATTTTCGGGCGGTCGTCTTAAAGGCGCGGCTCGCGGCGGCGGTGCGACGGCTGAATCCGCAACTTCCGTCTGCGGCGGTGGAGGAAGTTGTGCATGTCGTTACGACACCGACAGAGACTAGCCTGCCACGCAAGAATCGCGCCTTTCACCGACTGCTGACGGACGGGGTGAAAGTCGAGTTCACTAACGCGCACGGCGAGAGAGAAACAGATCATGCCCAGCTCATCGATTTCCAAATTCCGCTGACGAACGATTTCCTTGTGGTGAATCAATTCACCGTCATCGGGGCAAAGAACCCGCGGCGACCGGACCTCGTGATCTTCGTCAATGGGCTGCCGCTGGGGATCATCGAGCTGAAGAATCCGGCGGATGCAAACGCGGATATCTGGAAGGCCTACCAGCAGCTCCAGACATACAAGGAAGAAATCGCGGACCTTCTCGTCTTCAATGAGGCGCTGGTGGTGAGCGACGGCATGGACGCGCGCGTCGGCTCGCTCACGGCGACACCGGAATGGTTCCTGCCGTGGCGGACGATTGCGAACGAGAACGACAAGCTGGCGCTAGAGTTTGAGTTGGAAAAGGTGGTACGCGGTTTTTTCCGGCCAGACCTGTTTCTCGATTACGTCCGTTATTTCGTGCTGTTCGAGCAGGACGGCGACGCGCTGATCAAGAAGATCGCGGGTTATCATCAGTTCCACGGCGTTCGAGAAGCGGTGCGCGTGACGCTCATTGCCGCCGCGACGGAGGAAGGCAGCCGGGTCCAGGAAGAGCGGGCGACATATGGCCGGGAAGTTGTACCCGGCTCACGCAAGGCGGGGGTGTTCTGGCACACGCAGGGCTCCGGCAAGAGCATTTCAATGTGCTGCTACGCGGGGAAGCTCCTCCAGCAGCCGGAGATGAACAACCCGACGCTGGTCGTGGTAACGGACCGTAACGATCTCGACGGGCAGCTTTACCAGCAATTCTGCGCGGCGAAGGATCTCCTCAAACAGACTCCCGAGCAGGCGGAGAGCCGGGAGCAGGTGCGCGAGATGCTGGCAGCACGTCAGTCGGGCGGCATCATTTTCACAACGATCCAGAAGTTCTCCCTGGCGGAAGGCGAGCCGGCGCATCCGCCGCTCTGCACACGGAGCAACGTTGTCGTGATTGCCGACGAGGCGCACCGCAGCCAATACGGCACGAAGGGTCGGCTGAACACGCAGACGGGCGCCTATGTCTTCGGCAACGCGAAGCACATGCGCGACGCCTTGCCGAATGCGTCGTTCATCGGTTTCACCGGCACGCCGATCGCGCTGGAGGACCGGGACACGCGTGGCGTCTTCGGCGATTACGTCTCGATCTATGACATCCAGGACGCCGTTGACGACAGGGCGACAGTGCCCATCTACTCCTTTAGCAACGCGATTTGGGCTCCCTCCAAATTTGGTGCGTATGAAGTTCTTAACCTGTTCGGGATCTTTGTTCCACAGAAGTTGCCCAGCTTTCAGATATTCATGTGAAGCGATACAAGTCCGAACCGCATCTTTATCCACTCCGTCAATCCTATCTACTAAAATTTCCAGAGCAGACGCCCAAAGCGGATACTCTGATTCCAAAGACATTCCGGCACCAATGAATGGGGAT
>Ga0302326_10018904_pt1 | contig 14270 bp, 11 predicted proteins | sample Palsa_T0_3_FD_202264 | JGI IMG/M metagenome (GOLD analysis project Ga0302326, IMG submission 202264) | Peat permafrost microbial communities from Stordalen Mire near Abisko, Sweden - Palsa_T0_3 | ecosystem: Environmental > Terrestrial > Soil > Palsa > Peat permafrost | place: Sweden: Abisko... | reverse complement strand
GCCTCTATCTCCTTCCAGCTTGCCTGCAGCAGGTCGCGCATATCGCCTTCGAGGATTGGCACAGACCTGGCATCATCATTCTTCGTTGCGCCCTTTTCGAGTGTGATGAGGCCGGCCTCGAAATCTACCTGCGACCACTGAATGCCCGTCAGCTCACCCTTACGCATTCCAGTGACGTAGCCGCAGACGAAGAGAGCCTTCAGTTCGTGAGGCAGCTCGTCGCGAAGGCGAGCGTAGTCCTCATCAGACAGGAACCCGGTCCGAACCGTAGTCTCCTTAATCATCGGGAAGTAGGGAACTGTATTCACCATCGGCGGGGACCGTTTGCGGGCATTGTGGAAGGCAGTCCGAACGATGGAGAGTTCGCGGTTAACCGTCGAGTCAGTACGCCCCTCCGCTTTCCGCTTCTCCCGATAGTCGTCCATCTTGTCGGTTGATAGGCGGACAGCACGCAACTGTCTCGTTTGAGCCGAAGTCCTACGCTGGCGTCATCGCTAGCTCAGGAGACTCAGCCATCCAGGTAACTGGTATCTTCACACTCCTGGGCACGCCTCACGAGATCACCATCCCCATGCTTGTCCATCTTGAAGGCGCAACCGCATCAGCCAAGGCCCATTTTGCCGTACCGTACATCCAATGGGGACTGAAAGACCCAAGTTTTTTGATCTGGAAAGCGGACAAAGACGTTGCGATTGACCTCTTTCTTACTGGCCAGCTTTCAAAATAGAGAACCGCCTTCTTTGATCCAATGATGTCATGCGTCAGCATGGGGGCTGAAGTGAATTGAGCTCCCAGCTCCGAGAAATCATTATTACAGCGTCCACTTGGAAATTAGCTCAATTGCAATATCTATTCGAGTGTGAAAAATGAAAGTGGAACAGCCTATGGTGATGTCTCATTAACCGAAATAGAAGGGTTAAATGGGCAGTGCGCCCAGCAATATACGCCTTGGCAGTTCAATGGCTAACAAACGATAACAGAACCGGCGCCCTCATGGACAAGTTGAATAATCCTCGAATTTATTGAAGATTCCGGCCTCAATCACCACTAACCTGCATTCACTTTTATTCACAAGACTCCCTGCTTTCCGTCTTGCTAATGTTGGGTCGGGTTTACAACACGGGATTATGCTGCGCGGCTATGATGTGAGCCAGACCGCAATCGCGGTCCGGTCCGCCCCCGTTTCAACCGGTGGCCAGGGAGAATGATGATTACACGACGTGAATTTACCTCAGGTGCGGCGGCGCTGGCCATCGCGACGAGCGCTAAAAGCTACTCCCAGATCATGGGAGCGAACGAACGGTTGAACTTCGCCGTCATCGGCCTGAACTCCAGGGCCTATGCGCACCTTTCAGCGCTCAAAGCCAATCGCGCCAAGGCACGCATCTCTCACGTCTGCGATGTGGACAGCGTGATACTGCAAAAGTTTGCCGCGGCCACGGAGAAGGAGATGGGCACCGCGCCGGCGACCGACAAAGACTTTCGCAACATTCTTGCGCTCAAGGAAGTGGACGCCATCACCATTGCCACGCCCGACCACTGGCATGCGCCCATGGCCATCGCCGGTGTGCAGGCCGGCAAGCACGTATATGTGGAAAAGCCATGCAGCCACAATCCGGCCGAGGGCGCCCTGCTGCTCCAAGCGGTGGCCAAGTATGGGAAGCTGGTCCAGATGGGGACGCAGCAGCGCTCCTCCCCACACACGATTGAGATTATCGACAAGATACACAACGGACTGATTGGCCGGGCTTACTTCGCCAAGGCCTGGTACAGCAACCAGCGGAAGTCGATTGGCTTCGGCAAGGAGGCCCCGGTTCCGGCGCAGCTCGATTGGGACCTGTGGCAGGGTCCTGCGCCGCGGCGCGCGTACACCGATAACATTCAACCCTACAACTGGCATTGGTTCCGCACCTACGGCACCGGCGAAACACTGAACAATGGGACCCACGAGGTTGATGTCTGCCGCTGGGCGCTGGGCGTCGATTACCCGGAGCGCATCACCGCCTCCGGTGGCCGTTACCACTTCAAGGACGACTGGCAGTTCTACGACACGCTCATGACCAGCTACACCTATCCGGACCAGATGATCTCCTGGGAGTGCAAGTGCTGCAACAGCATGAAGTACTACAACCGCGACCGCGGCTCGACCATTGTGGGTACCAACGGCACTGTGCTCGTGGACCGCGGCGGCTATGAAGTCTACGATCTCAAGGGCAATCTTCTTAATGCTTTCAAGACTGGACAAGCAGCGTCGTCCGGGGACCTTGTGGGCGCGGATTCGATGACCGATGCGCACTTCGCCAACTTTATTGCGGCCATTCAGAAGGGCGACAAGCTGCACTCCCCCATCTCCATCGGCAACGTGGCGGTCACCATGCTGCAGCTTTCAAACATTGCCTGGGAGACCAACCGCGAACTTAAACTCGACACCACAAATGGCAAGATTCAGGGCGACAGCGATGCCATGAAGATGTGGGGCCGGGAGTACGAAAAAGGCTGGGCGCCACACCTCTAAATCACTTACTCCACTGAAAAGCAGGTACACAGTTTTATGATGAACAGCTACACGCGTCGCTCTTTTCTCCGCTCAAGTGGTTTGGCCGCGGCAGTCGTCGCTCTACCAGTCGGCTCGATCGCGCAATCTGCAACGGGGGCCACCGGGGCCCCGGCAATCCGGCTGGGTCTAGCCAGCTATACCTTTCGCAACTTTGACCGCGCCCATTTGATTGCATTCATGAAGCAGTTGCACCTCACCTATCTGAACGCCAAGGACGTGAAGGACCACCTGCCCATGGACCCGGTGCTGCAAGCAGCCGCGCTGGCGGACTATGCGGCCGCCGGTATCAAAGTCACAGCTGTCGGCAACATCACCTTTGACAAGGACGACGATGAAGACATCCGCAAGAAATTTGAATACTGCAAGGCCGCCGGAGTTTCCGTCATGGTCTGCGCGCCCACCAAACAGGTCCTTCCCCGCATGGAAAAGTTCGTCAAGCAGTACGACATCCGCATGGCCATCCACAACCATGGCCCCGAGGACAAAAACTTCCCCTCGCCCTTTGACGTTCTCGCAGCCGTCCGCAACATGGACCCGCGCATCGGCTGCTGCATCGACATCGGCCACGCCTCCCGTGCCGGAGCTGACGTCATCAAGGCCGTCCACGCCGCCGGCCCGCGCCTCTTCGACATGCACTTCAAGGACCTCGCCGACTACACCAGCCGCGACAGCCAGGTTGCTGTCGGCGAGGGGATCATCCCGATTCGAGGAATATTCGAAGCGCTGATCGCCACCAAATACAAGGGGTTTGTTGACCTAGAATATGAGATACATGCTGACGATCCCATGCCCGGTGTCATAGAAAGTTTCGCCTACATGCGTGGCGTGCTTGCAGGAATGAGTAAGGGCCACGCTTGATGTAAAGGAGTTGAAAAATGAACAATCTTCCAGACAGACGCGACCTCTGCAAAGGCATTGCGGCATTTGCAACCATCGCTGCGCTCACCAGCGCCCATGCGCAGTCACCAACCGCGCAGGCAGCGCCGGATGCCGGGCCAACTCTCCGTCACTCTGAACTTTTCTCCTATGACAAATTGCCGGTCCATGCCTCCGCCGATGGGGCCGCGACTCGCACCGTACTGAAAGGCACGCTGGCCACCGGAGAGTTCGTCGAGGTGCATGAGACAACACTGGACCCTGGAAAGATGCCGCATCCGCCGCATCGTCATACGCATTCGGAGTTTCTGCTGATAAGGGAAGGGAAGCTCGAGGTGGATAGCGACGGCCAACATGGCATCGTCGAAGCCGGTGGAGTTGTCTTTACGGCCTCCGGTGTGCTGCATGGGCTCAAGAATATCGGCAGCGTCCCTGCGAACTACTTTGTGGTCGCTGTCGGTATTCAGAAGGCAATCGTGTAACTTCGTTCGTCGAACTTTCTACCCATAGGAAAACTCATGTCTATCAATCCATTAATTTCGCGCCGTCAATTTGCAGTTGGGGCCGGCGCAACCGCCGCGCTGCTGGCCGCTCCGCTTCGCGCCTTTGCCGCCAACCCGTCATACAAGGTCGGGGTCATCTCCGACGAGATATCTCAGGACTTCGACCATGCGTGCTTTGTTATCGCGCATGACTTCGGCCTGCGCTATGTCGAGCTGCGCGAAATGTGGGGCAAGAACCTGCAGGCGGTGACCGACACGGAGATTGCTGAAGCGTGGAAGATTCTCACACGCTACGGTCTGCAGGTCACGGACATCAGCAGCCCGCTCTTTAAGGTCGACTGGCCGGGCGCGCCCCACTCGCAGTATGGCTCAAAGGCGGACCTGCATGGTGCCGATGAGGCCAACTTCAAGCAACAGGACGAAGTGTTGGAGCGCTCCATTGCGCTGGCCAAGCAGTTTAAAACAGACAAAGTCCGCTGCTTTGATTTTTGGCGGATTGACGACATCAAGCCGTACCGCGCCGCCATCAACGAGAAGCTCCAACAATCAGCTGAGATTGCGGCCAAGCAGAAGGTGATGCTGGTGCTCGAAAATGAGTTTGCCTGCAACACCGCCACGGGACGTGAAGCAGCCGCTACCTTGTCCGGTGTGCCCTCACGCAACCTGGGGTTGAACTGGGACCCGGGTAACGCCGTCATGCGCGGTGAACTGGACGCCTACCCCAATGGCTGGGACGCTATTCCGAAAGATCGCCTCCGTCATTGTCATGTAAAGAACGCGGTCAAGGACGCCAGTGGCAAGATTGTGTGGTCGCCCGTCGACATTGGATATGTTGACTGGACCGCCCAGTTCCGCGCGCTTGCGAAAATGAAGTACACCGGCGCTGTTAATCTCGAGACCCACTGGAAAGGCGGAGGCGACCCTGAAGCTTCAAGCCGCCGCAGTTGGGAGGGAATGAAGAAGTGTCTGGATGCCGCGAGTTCTACCTAGCAGCTATTGGCCTTCGGGCAGGACCTCAATAGCATTCACCAGTGGGTAATTCACCACGGGCATGAAATAGAGTTCAATTCGGCCGTCGGCGCTTGCCTGCACGTTATCGAAGGTCTTCACAATCGGATTTGTATTTCCGTTGGCGAGGATGTCAAAATCTTTCATGAGCAGAACACCGTTGCAGGCCACATCGAAGACACGGCTTCCCGGGCCTCCGATGACTCCGTTCTGTTTTCCAAACCAGGGTTCGCGGAAATAGAGCTTCACTCGGTAACGGCCTTTCGGGACCGCGGGAATGTTATACCGGAACCGGCCTATCCGGTCCGATTGATAAATTCCGAGACTGGAGATGTTGGCCACATCCGCGGGCGGCCGGCCGCGACGTCCGCCAATGAAGTAACGGTCCGATTCCCACACCTGTTTCGCACTGTCCACAAATGCATTCGAGTTTGCAACGATGCGGACAGGGAGTTGGTTCTCCGACGGCGTCGGCAGAATTTCCACCGCATTCATCAACGAGACGTCGCTGGTGAAATCCACATGGATTGCGCCATCATGCTCGGGGGCGACCCCAGTCACTATGGTGGATGTCGCGATGCGATTACCGCCCGCATTATCCACAACATCAATGTTCATGGGATGGCCGGAATTAATGGAGAGCGTGAGTGTTCGTGTAGCCATCGGCAAATCAGTGGTCTCTGCAAAATAAAAACGCAATTCGTAAAGCGCTTGCGTAACCGGAAAAGTGCAGAAAGCAATCCCACGCATTCCACCCAGATAGAGTGGGGTTTCTTCGGTGCCTTCTATGCGCTGGTTCGGGACAGTGACGCTCGTTCCTCCCTGGCAATAATTGCCGGCGGCCCAGACATTTCCGGAGTGGTCAACATACGGCGCACGGCCACTGCCCATCAAGGCCCGGATCGTGGCCTGCGGCGCAGGTGCTGGCAAAGCAACAGAAGCGACCGCTGTCACCGCAGCATGTTGCTTTCTAAACTCCCGGCTCCAGAGCCAGGCCGTCAATGAGCCCGCTGCAAGCAACAAGCCAGCGACATACCATAACCAAACAGGCAATGCACGTGGAGCTACGCCCTTGGGCAAGGGAACCACCTGCGATATTGCCGGTGAATGCTCCGTCCCATTTTCCAGGGAGTTCGCAACCTGGTGCTTGGCCGCAGAGGGATGATGAACGAACGACGGCACGTAGTGACCGGCTGGGATAACCAATGTCACTGGCCGGCCCGCACCTTCATTCTGGTAAATATCCATCAGCCGTTTGCGCAGCGCATGCACCGTCACCCTGACGATAGTGTCCGTCTGCGGGTCGAAGGACTCCCGCCGTCCCAATGCCTCGATGGCAATGGTGTATTCCTTAATTTGATCGGCCCGGCCCTGGAAATACTCCTCACACAGGTATCGCAGCACTCGCGCCAGATTGCTCGATCGTCCAAGGACGCCCGACGTCAGCAGCCACTCGCACTCCTGCCGCTCTGCATCCACCAACAAGATCGAGGGTTCGACGTACTCCGATATTCCAAAGGTTGCCACGGGGAGCAATTCTACGCTCACTCAGAATGCTCATCAATGATGCCTGTTAGACCGTCCCAAAGCGGGACATAAGCAGCCGCCGGCCCAGTTTAGGATGCGCAGGCAGCAGAAACCATGGCCCACATCCGTCATCCGCGCTAACCTACTCAAACCACGACTGTTAGCGAGCCACTAACAAACGCTAACATGCCTTCTGTTCACTCCCGCAACTGCTTTATTTTGCTTAGTTCATACGCCCGCCATACGCGGACATAGTTATTCATCGCGCACTAACCTTTATTCACAAGACAGCTCTTTACGGAAGGTTATAGCGTGGCTCTCGCAATCACACGTCTTGCATCACTGCTGGTGTTCATTTTTGAACAGGCGGTTGTAAATCGTGTGAGGTACGCTAACGCACTATCGATCGACAACGAACTATTTTTTGGGGGCAAAATGAACACATGCAATTCGGCAAAATATTCATGGCTGTCCGCGAGCGCGCGAATCCTCGCGGTACTCGTCTTCATTATCACTGGCAGCATTATCGCGGCAGCGCAGCAGACCACCGGCTCCATTGTCGGCACGGTGAAGGACCAGACCGGCGCGGTGGTCAACACGGCAACGGTGAAGGCAACCAATGTGGATACCGGGTTCTCCCGGTCGGCGAAGACAAATGGTTATGGAGAGTACCGCATCGATTACCTTCCGGTGGGCAGGTACTCAGTCGCGGCCGAGGCGGCCAGCTTTAAACACTTCGTGCAACAGAACCTCGCTCTCGACGTGGACCAGATGCTGACACTGGAAATCTCACTGTCGGTGGGTGCTGCGTCCGAGACCATCACGGTAACGGAAGCTCCGCCGGCGATTAACACGTCGGACGCGGTATTGGACCGGACCATCGAGCGAGATGAGATTGTAGGTCTGCCCTTGGTCAACCGCAATATCTACACCGAGGTCTCGCTCACGCCCGGAGTGATGGCCAACAACAACAGCCCCTCCGCGAACCCCTCCGGCAACCCCACTTTCGCCACTGGCCTATACATCGAAGATGTGCAGATCAACGGCTCCATCGACGGCGGCAGCGCCGAGGTGGCTTTCTACCTCGATGGCGGCAACAACATCACCGGCATGCGCAACTACGGCAACCCCTCGCCGAACCCCGACGCAGTGGAGGAGTTTCGCGTCGAGACCAGCGCATTCGGTGCGCAATACGGCCAATTCTCCGCCGCTGTGGTCTCGGTCATCACCAAGTCGGGAACCAACCAGTGGCATGGCGGTTTGTTCGAATTCAACCGTAACACTGACTTCAACGCCAACAGCTGGGCCCCTGCCCATAACGCTGCGGGCCAGATTATTGTTTCGCCATACCACCGCAATCAGTTCGGCGGTGACTTCGGTGGCCCCATCAAGCATGACAAGGCGTTCTTCTTCTTCAGCTATGGCGGACTGCGCCAGGTAACGTCAACCGTGTTTACGGGAGCACTTACTCCCACGGCCGCAGAGCGCCTGGGCGACTTTACCGCGGACACCTTCGTGGTCAACACGCCGGGCACCAAGACGCAGGTGGCTGGAACCAACAGCAGCCCTAATTGCCAGGTAGCCACAAAGAACTGCATCCCCGCCGGCCTGCTCGATACGACCATTGCAAACTTCGACAATGTAAGCAATTCAATCGGCTCTTCCATTCCGCTGCCCAATGGCGCTCTTAATCCTGCGAAGGGAGGCGGAGCATACTCGGGTCTGTTCAGCATCCCGACTTCGGAAAACGAATATCTGGCCAAGTATGACCAGGCGGTCGGCGGGAAGGACCATGTGGTCGCGACCTACTTCTTTTCGAGGAATATACTCGGCAACTCCCCGGGCGGCAACGTCCCCTGGACCATCAATCAGAACCAGTCGGACGGAACCAATCTGAACCTGAGCGACGTTCATACCTTCAACCCAACCACAACCAACCAGACCTGGCTCACGTTCACACGCGCAGCGGGCGGACGTGTGAATCTGCCGGTGACTGGACCAGCGACGCAGACCCTCGCATCGTACGGCTCAAACTTTCTCATCCAGGGCCCACCCTCGTTGCCCAGCTTTTCAGAAGGCAATTTCTCAGGGACCGCGACCAATGCTGGGCCGTTCACGGGTTCTGACAACTATGAATTGCGCGACATGATCAGCCTCGTGAAGGGCAGACACACCCTCTTTCTTGGCGGAGAGTTCGCTCTCGACAAGACCATGTTCTTTGCCAACCTTTTGAACTTTGGCAGCATTAGCTTTGCCACCTCCGCGCCTACCTCCACAGGCAATGTGACTTCGGATTGGGTCACGGGACAGGCTTCCTCGGCTGAGCAGGACTCGCCCTACACGACCCACCTCAGCACCTGGCACACGGCGGCATTTCTGCAGGACGACTTCCGCATCACGCCCCGATTCACTGCCAACCTTGGAGTCCGGTGGGACATTGATACGCCTCCCGTTGATTCCCACAACAGGACGGAATCCTTCGTTCCCGGCCAGCAATCCACCGTGGCTACACTTGCGCCCAAGGGATTGTTGTTCCCGGGTGATTCCGGGATCGGCCGCGGCATCATTTCTACAAAGCCCTTCCACTTTTCGCCGCGCGTCGGATTCGCGTGGGACCCGTTTGGGGACGGCAAGACCTCAGTCCGCGGGGCCGCCGGCGTCTTTTTCGGCACGGTCGCCGGCAATGAGTGGAACCAGCCCGGCAACGCCATTCCGTTCGCGCTGAGACCACAGACCGGCGAGGGCCCCCTCAGCTCCATTACCAATTTCTACTCGACGGCGGGAGACTTCCCCTCTACAGCGTCGGGGGGCGGCCTGTTTCCCTATATCTATACGCCGAGCAAGCCCGTATTCATCTCCGGGCCTGGCGGCGCCACCGAAACCATCTCCCCGAACTTCAAGTATCCCTACCTCTACCAGTTCAACTTCTCCGTGCAGCGGCAGTTACCCGGCCGCATAACCGTGACCACAGCGTATGTTGGTGCGCTTTCGCACCAACTGCCTAACTTTATTGACGCCAACTACGTGCCGTATTCGACCGCCTTCGGCACGCCCAGCACTTCGGCTACCAGCATTGCTGACCGGCGTCAGTTCGATCCCTGCGTGGGAGCTTGTCCCACTGGTGCGGCCGCTATCAACAATGGCACTGGCGTCCTGGGAGCGTCGATCACTGAGCTCTTATCGGACATTACAGCCAGTTATAACTCGCTCCAGGTTTCGGCGTCCAAGCAACTCTCCCATAGCTTCAGCGTGAACGGTTACTATGTCTGGAGCCACGCGCTTGACCTTTTTGAGCCAGATGCGGACGGACTTTCCGCTCCCCAGGACTCCGGCTACTTTGGCACACCCTTCACCGCGTCCAATAACTCTCTGGGCGCTGTGGGCGGCGGCCTTCATGAGGAAAAAGGCCCTATGAATGCCGATGTTCGCAGCAACGCCGCGATCTCGGGCATGTGGAACCTCGACTACTTCCGCGGAAGCAGCACAATTGTCAAGGAAGTGGTCAACGGCTGGCAGATTTCACCAATTGTCTATTTGCACAGCGGCGGGGTGCTCACACCGACCACAGGCGCCAACAAGAGCTTTGACAGCACCAACAATCAACGCCCGGATGCGGTTGCCGGCCAAACCGTAGTGCTCGACCCTCACCGCTGCCGGATATGTGCCACGAACAGCACGACCAGTGAATGGTTCAACACGGCAGCATACATGAATAACGGGCCTGGCGTGACCGGGGGCATCGGCCCGGGTGGCGCGGACGGCAACGTAGGCCGCAACTCCCTGTATGGACCCGGATTCAAAGATATCGACCTTGGTCTCTTTCACAACATCAAGTTCGAGCATGGAGTTGTCTTCCAGCTCCGCGGCGAGGCCACCAATATCTTCAACCTGGTGAGTCTCTCGAACCCCACCGCGAGCCTCGCGTCGAGCAACTATGGCAAGATCACCTCGGCGACGGGCACCCAACGTGTCATCCAGGTAGGCGGGCGGCTTACGTTCTAACCAGTCATCGCATCTGTCCGTTGTATCCTTTGCGCCTGCTCCTTGTGAGCAGGCGCAATTTTGTTTACAGGCTGCGGTGCCCGCTGTTTTGAATGAAAAAAAGTGGCCCGCATATTTTGCACACATAATTAGAGCAGCTAAATTTTTAAATTAATTGAAAATAAAAAGGCTTGGTGGAGGCGCCGGGACACAGGTATTTGAGCACGCGGTCGTAGAATAGTCAGGAGGCTGATTCCCCAATCCAGACTGTGCTTCCGCTCGCCCTCCCAGCACAAGAGCGACGATGCATATGCACTGGATAAGCAATGATCGTTCTCGACTCATGGTTTTCCCCTCTTCAAGCAGAGAATTGGCTATCACGGTCTTTTCCACCAGGTCCGAACGGCTGGATAGGTTGGCGAAGCCAGCACATCCTGGATCCCCTTCAGGTAAGCCAGGAACTCCAGCCTGCGGGGCCCATACTTGGCGGGGTCGCTGGCGACGCTGGTCTGATAATCTTTAATGCTGGAAATCAAAACATCGATCCCGAATATGTGGCAAGCGTGAATTGCTATCTTATACTCATCATCCGAGTACGCACCTTGGGGCAGCGCCTCGGGCTGCGTTACCTGGGCCAGCGGTTCGCGGCGCGCTGCCAGTATGGCGAGGCTCAAATCGGGGTTCCATTGAGACAAGGGGCCCTTGAAGATGTCTTCCATCAGCGTGCGATGGATCTCCTCCCATTTGGCGTGCCGGCAGTCGTGCATGATGGCGAGGGCCTCTGGATCTCCCATTTCTTTCCCATCCGCAAAGATTGCGGACGTAATGCTGGCTGTGCATCCCCCGCCCGCTGGTCTTCGCACCGTAGTTGCCTGGCCAGTGCTCCAAGGAATGGCAAAAGTCGCAGCTGCGTCGGAGCGTAGCCCCGCCCTGGCCGATGGACGACCGGGGCACTGGCCACCCTCACTGAAAGCGACGAGAGGAGAGCTATAGAGATTCGTGAGAATGGCTGCATGTGTATCTCCGGGGTCCGGCTCGATTTTCAGGTAGGTCTCCATCCCCGGCCAAAGCTCTTGAGAGTGGGCCATCAGGGAAGTGAGAAGCATCATCAAAACCATGCCTCGCAGGAGAGATCGGGTGTACTTAGCAATTTCCATAGAAGATCTCCTCTGTTAGGGGTGGGACGGGGTTCATGGTGACAGCGGTATACCCGTTGGGAGTGGCATCGGCGGGTGGCCCATATCTCATATAGCCTCCTCAGAAGCGGGTGCCCCACGTCTCGCACTTGAGACGTGGGCGTTCATAGCGGCACGGTCCCGGATGGCCGCCGTCCAGGATGACTCTATCTCTACGACGCCTTTCTTTCCTGTCCACCAATGCAGGAAGCTGGACCAGGCCCACTGCTCCGGCTCAGCCACAAGTCCACGCGCGACCGGGTTGCGGTGCATATAGATCAGCTTCTCTTCTATCTTCCGTTCAGTGTAGACATTGAAATCATAATATCGGGCCTGCCAAAAAGGGCGTTCTTTTTGCTGCACCGATACAGAAAGTTTCAATGCCTGGAGGGCCCTGGCGAGGACCGCTTTCTTCGGCTCACTGACCAGCAGATGGACATGTTCCGGCATCACAACGTATCCGCGGATGAAAAAATCATAGCGGACACGCATCGTTTCCAGTGACCGCTCAAACAGGTCGCGTGCGGGTGCGCGTCCAAGATACGGCCGCCTTCGATAGCAACTGAAGGTCACAAAATGCAGGTTGCCCTATTGTTGATATCGAACCAGACCCTTCGGCATGGAGACATAGTAGACCAACCAGTTCGCGCTTCACGCGAATCTCCCACATCTCAAAATCGAGATGCGGGGCACCCGCTTTATGGGCTAGTCAGATGTGGGCCACCCGCCTTTGCCAACAGCTCCTCCAACTCACGCACCTCGCGCTCGTTGAGCTTGGTGCCGACGTGATGCAGCCGGAACTCGGCCCGCTTCGCGGCCTGTGCCGCAAGGTCTTCCGGGTCGCCCTTCGCCATGCCCGCACCCTCCATCCCGGCCTGTTTCCGCCCGGAACCGCAAGGGTTCCCAACGGAACCCCAGCCCCGCTATCTGCTTGATGCTGCAAGGCCGCTTCCAGGGTGCCCACAGGGTTCCCCTGCACGACCCAACAAGGGATGGAGTGTCCCTATCAACCCCATGCGAAGCATGGCAGCCAACGCGAGGATGGATCCGGCGGAGATTAGGGCGCACAAGCCGCAGCGTTTCTGTGAACGGCCTGCTATGGGCCGACGACGGCGAAGATGAGGAAGGCTCCTATGAGGAGTCCCGAGCCGCTGAGAAACAGCCACCCGCGCGAGCCACGTTTCGTCGCTATAGCGCCCAAAACCACGACGATCAGTGCCCCGGCAAGCTGAATTAGTACACGAGTCTGAGAAGTAGTGGGCGTGCTCGCGATGGAGAGCGCGTCGACGATTGCTATAGCTAGTCCAGCCAGTCCAATCACATTTTTGCTCATGGGATCTTCATTACGTCATGCACTGTGTGGTTAAAGCCCGGATAGTATTCGCCAGCGTGCATATTTCCATGCGTTGTGGGAACACTATTTGTGGGATCCAGCGTGACATTTTGGATGTTGAAATGAGACGAGTTTCTGCCCTCGGCCGGTAAGCGATACTCGATGGCTCCCAGATGCTCGCCAAGAGCCCAGTGCTTGTACCCAGCAGCCTCAAGTGCGGCAGCAGCTTGTGCCTGAGTGCCTGCGAAGGTAAAACCAGCATTGAGACTTTGTTCGTTGTTATGGTCGTAAAACGTGAAGTTAAACTTTCCTAGTTCTCCGGAACCTTGAACACCTGCTGTAGCAGCGCTTCCTTGCAACCATGTACCCTGAGAGCCTTGGCCCTGAGAGTTGGTCAAGCTCACCGATTTACCGTCAAAGCTCGCAGTATAAGAACCGGTTCCTGTTGTCTTGTCCACCAACGCTCCATTGGCATCGTTGCCCACCTGTGTCGCCTTGAAACCATCCTTTCCAGTTACGCCTTGAACCGTGGCATTGATAGCATTTCCTTTGTTGTCTGTACCTACCTTCTGGGACTGACAGGTGGAAGCATTATCTTTGGTCTGTGTGCATTGAAGATAGAAATCGAGTCCTGTTGGATCGGAAAAACTCAGAGGGTTATTCCGTGCATAAACGTACCGATTCAGGGTCTGCGGGTCTTCCATATGGCCGCCCAGCGGATCGGGCGACATGAACCGGCCCATGTTCGATCCATAGTAGCGGGCCTCCATGTAGTCCAGCCCCGATTCGGAGTCACGTTCTTTGCCGGTGAAGTGTTGCTCAGTAGCGCCCAGGGAGGTATTGGTCGCGGGCACGAACTCACCAAAAGGCAGGCTGACCCAGGTCTGCTCGGTGGTACCCTGGTAGTCGGTCTGCACGCGTCTGGTGCCCAGCCAGTCGGCCAGTTGGAAGTGCAGGCCGTTGTTGTCATACGTGGCCAGCAGTTGCCCGCCGGCATAGACGTTGGTGTGTATCCAGTTGCCGTGCCCGTCCATTTCGGTCAGTTGCTCATTGTTCTGCCCGAGTATGTAGGAGTTAGTCAGCGTAAACGTGCTCCCGCTGGTGTTGCACCCTGCGCTCAGGTTCGTGTTCGTGCCTTTGCCAACACGTATTCCTTCCGCATCGTAAATATATTGCGTCATCACTGTGCCGCCGGAGATGCCCGGAGCAGACACCGCGCACAACCTGCCTTCGCCGTCGTAGAGATAGTTGTTAAGGTTATCCTGCGTCACATTGCCGGCCGCGTCATAGATGAACCCATTCGCTGCCGT
>Ga0302326_10018901_pt1 | contig 14272 bp, 11 predicted proteins | sample Palsa_T0_3_FD_202264 | JGI IMG/M metagenome (GOLD analysis project Ga0302326, IMG submission 202264) | Peat permafrost microbial communities from Stordalen Mire near Abisko, Sweden - Palsa_T0_3 | ecosystem: Environmental > Terrestrial > Soil > Palsa > Peat permafrost | place: Sweden: Abisko... | reverse complement strand
GCCGAGGCGCCTCCCGTCACCGACGGTCCCCTGCTCGATCTGACCGATGCCGGGGTCAAGAAATTCATTAAGCAGGCCAAGACGCGCGGCTACGTCACTATGGACGAGCTCAACAAGGTCCTGCCCTCGGAAGAGGTGACGTCCGAAGCGATCGAGGACACCCTGGCGATGCTCTCGGAAATGGGCGTCAACGTCGTCGAGGCGGAGGAAGAGGCTCCCGAGGGCGGCGAGGTCGCGGTCCGCGAGGAGACCGCGGTCGCGGAGGCCGCCGACAAGCAGAGCAGCTTCGACCGCACCGACGATCCGGTGCGCATGTACCTGCGCGAGATGGGCTCGGTCGAGTTGCTTTCGAGGGAAGGCGAGATAGCCATCGCCAAGCGGATCGAGGCCGGCCGCGACACCATGATCCGCGGCCTTTGCGAAAGCGCCCTGACCTTCGAGGCGATCATGGTCTGGCGCGAGGAGCTCAGTCTCGGGCGAATCCTGCTGCGCGAGGTCATCGACCTCGAGCAGACCTACGGCGGCCAGGTGGCGCAGGCTCTTTCCGACGCCGCGGTGGCCGGCGAAGCCCACGACGCGGAGGTCGCGGCCCAGAGCGAGCCCGCCGTCGACGAGAATGGCGAAGAGGTCCCCCCGCCCGGGCTCGTCGATGATGATGATTTCGACGACGGCGCGGGGCCGACGATCAGCGCCATGGAAGGCGAACTCCGCGAAGGCGTAATGGCGACGCTGGACGCCATCGCCGCCGAATTCGAAGCCTTTCGCCGGCTTCAGGAGCGCCTGGTCGAGCACCGCCTGCTGGGCGCGGACCTCGCCGATGCGGACCGCAGGGCCTACGAGGCCGCGACCTCGACCATCGTCCATCACCTGAAGACCCTGAAGCTCAACAACAACCGGATCGAGGCTCTGGTCGAGCAGCTCTACGCGATCAACAAGCGCCTGGTCGGGCTGGAGGGACGTCTGCTGCGCCTCGCCGACAGCTACGGCATTTCGCGGTCGGAGTTCGTCAAGGCCTACATGGGCTCGGAGATGGATCCGGCATGGCCGGAGAAGGTCACTGCCCTTGGCGTGCGCTGGACCAAGTTCGCGGAAAATGACGCCGGCCAGATCGCCGATATCCGCAAGGAGATCGCCGCGCTCGCCACCGAATCGGGCGTGCCGATCGACGACTACCGGCGCATCGTTCACACCGTCCAGAAGGGCGAGCGCGAGGCGCGCCAGGCCAAGAAGGAGATGGTCGAGGCCAATCTTCGCCTGGTGATCTCCATCGCCAAGAAATACACCAACCGCGGCCTGCAGTTCCTGGACCTGATCCAGGAGGGCAACATCGGCCTGATGAAGGCGGTGGACAAGTTCGAGTACCGGCGCGGCTACAAGTTCTCCACCTACGCCACCTGGTGGATCCGCCAGGCGATCACCCGCTCGATCGCCGATCAGGCCCGGACGATCCGCATTCCGGTGCACATGATCGAAACGATCAACAAGATCGTTCGCACCTCCCGTCAGATGCTGCACGAGATCGGTCGCGAACCGACCCCCGAGGAGCTGGCCGAGAAGCTCGCCATGCCTCTCGAGAAGGTGCGCAAGGTTCTGAAGATCGCCAAGGAGCCGATCAGCCTCGAGACCCCCATCGGCGACGAGGAAGACAGCCACCTGGGCGACTTCATCGAGGACAAGAACGCCATACTGCCCATCGACGCGGCTATCCAATCGAACCTGCGCGAGACGACGACGCGCGTCCTGGCCTCGCTAACGCCCCGCGAGGAGCGGGTGCTGAGGATGCGCTTCGGCATCGGCATGAACACCGATCACACCCTCGAGGAGGTCGGCCAGCAGTTCAGCGTCACCCGCGAACGCATCCGCCAGATCGAGGCCAAGGCGCTGCGCAAGCTCAAGCACCCCAGCCGATCGCGCAAGCTGCGCAGCTTCCTGGATAGTTGAGACGCCCCGGCTCGATACACAGGCCTTCCGCAAGCACCGCTGCGCTCTGATAGAGTCGCCGAAGAACATTCTCCGGCGTGGCCAATCGATTCGCGTCATCCATCCTCGACGCCTAGCCAGGACACCAGAAAGACTCCGAGCGCTTCCCTTGTTAATTTAAAGCTAATCAGAGCCGATCCGCCGGAAGATCGTCAACCCGCGGAACCGGTGGTTTGTCGATTTCCACATCCCTATAGCGGCGTCTATCGCAAACGCATCCTTCCTATACATAGGGAGAACTTGGTCAAGCCAGACGACATGCGATCCTATCTTTAATCCCTGGAGGGCGCGCATCACGACATTGCGCTTTATCATTGTCGTTTGGTAATGGTTGGCGTCCTCTACACTGTACGGTGGGTCAGCTAATACGAGGTCGTATTTGTCTAACGGGACGGTCTCTAGGGATTGAGCGTCGTCGACAAAAGTTGGCCGGAGGGACGCGTTGAGATCAACCGTATCTCCAGGGAAGGCGGTCAAATCCACCCTCCCACTGAACAAGTGTAGTGTTCGCTTCTTTTCTGGGAACAACGCCCGAACGCGTCGTAGATATCCGGCGGGATAGCCGCCATAGTAAGTCGATTTTACGCGGTAATCGTTCCCCATAATCCATGTGCCAACAACGCGGCCGTCAGGGCCTACGAACAGACTCTTCGGGAAGCCGGTTTCACGCGCGTAGTTCTCAATTCGCTCATGCCAGTGCATTGCCGGGCCGCCTAGTGGATATCGAGTGCTCGGACGATAACGCTCCCAAGAAAAAGTACAAGAGCAATATTAGGGTCGCCGAATCTCTCTTAGAGTTGCCCGCTGGTGGCCTCCCGTTTCAGCGCCGCGTAGACGAGTTTCTGGAACATCGGCAGGGCGAGCCTCGCGCCCATTCGCTGGCCGGTCGCCAGTTGCGCCGCCGCTTGCGGGCCAAGAGAGATAGCGCTCTGGATCATGAAGAGCATCACCATGTCCTCCGCCGGATCGGCCTGCCACCAGGTGCCGAACGCCCCTGGCCAGCCGAACGCCCCCTTGGATCCGGCGCCCATCCAGTCCTGTTTCGCTGGATTGGTGACTACCGAGAGGCCAAGGCCGAAACCCTGGCCGGCCCAGAACGGCATGCCCATAAAGGGCAAATCGCGCTGCGCGCTCGTCAGGCGATTGGTCGTCATGAGCCTCACCGTTTCGGGCTTCAAGAACCGTACGCCGTCGACCTCGCCGCCGCCCAGCAACAGGCGCGCGAAGCGCAGGTAGTCATCGACCGTCGAGACAAGCCCGCCGCCGCCGCCGCAGAACGCCGGCGGGGCGTCGAAGTTGCGGAAAGGCGCGGGCTCCAGTCGCCCCGATCCTTCGCTCATGCGATACACGACCGCGGCTCGGTCGCGCTTTTCGGGCGGGATCCAGAAATCGGTGTCGTCCATGCCCAGGGGACCCACGACGCGATCGACCACGAAGTCGCGAAATCCGCTTCCGCCGATCCGCCCGACTATGAAGCCGAGCACATCGGTGGCGTGGCTGTAGTGGAAGCGCTCGCCAGGCGGGAAAGAGAGCGGCAGGCCCCCCAGCGCCTTCATCCACTGATCGGGCGACATCGGATTGTCGAATACATCGCCCAGGGCCCGCCGGTGCGCATCGGCAATCGGTCCGACGGAGGTGAAACCGTAGGCGAGGCCGGCGCGATGGGTCATCAGGTCTTCAATGGTGATGTCCCTAGGCGCCGGATAGATTTCGTCGAGCGGTCCGTCGGGCGATTTCAGAACCTGCATGTTGCTGAATTCCGGCGCCCATTTGGTGATCGGATCGTGGAGGGCGAGCCGGCCTTCCTCCATCAGGATAAGGGCGGCGGCCGAGGTCACCGGCTTGGTCATGGAGGCGATCCGGAAGAGGGTGTCGCGCTCCATCGGCGCGCCGCGTTCGATATCGCGCTTGCCAAGGATGTTCAGTTGGGCCACCTGGCCCGCGCGCCAGACGAGCGTCACGGCGCCCGAAAGGTCGCCGGCGTCGATGACCCCATTCAGGACCGCCGGCGTGCGCGCCAGCGTCTCGGTGTCGAAGCCGTCGGATATCGGCGATGCGTCGTCCATGTCTCGCTCCTCGAAGTTCGCGCCGAGCTGTGGGGCCGGACGGTTAGATCAATCCTTGGTCCTGGCGAAGGTAGCGACCACCTCGCCCGACGCCAGAACGTGGCCTCGCATCGAGCCGAGCACGGTTGGAAGATCGCTTCCCGGGGCCGAGGCGAGGGGTCCGTCCATGGCGAAGATCTGGAAGTGATAGTGATGAGGCGGATCGCCCCTCGGCGGATGAGGCCCGTACCAACCCACGCCGCCGTTGTCGTTGCCGCCCTGAACAGCGCCGCCTGGATCCAGCGGGGCGCCGGTCTTGGCCACCCCGGCCCGGAGCGATCCGTGCTCGGCCGGAATGTTCCAGATCAGCCAGTGAACGAAGGGACGGCCGCGGGAATCCGGATCCTGGACCACGATCGTATAGGTCTTGGCGGCGTCGAGTTTGGTCCAGCGGAGGGGCGGCGAGATGTCGTCTCCGTCGGCGCCATAGCGTCGCGCCAACGCCCCGTCGGCGCCGATCGCCGGCGAGGCGAGAGCAATTTTCGCTGGGGCCGCCAGAATCGTCCCGGCGAGGCCATGAACCACAGATTCACCGACAGCGCCGGAGGTCCGCGCCGGTCCGCAGCCGATGATCGCGGCCAGCAGGGCCGCCGTCACGATGCGCATGATCATTCCACCGACCTCGTTCATGACCTGTCGCCGCGGGCGACGGCCGCTTGACAAGCTCGCGTCGAATGGCCAGCCAGCGGCCGCGCTCCGATTATCGAAAGCGGCGGATGAAGATTCAACACCTGGGCTCGGTCCTGCCGGTTCCCGATATCGGCCTCGCCGTCAGCGCGTGGAGCGCGCTGCTGGGCGTCGCGCCCCGGTTTGTCGACGAGGACCGCTGGGCTCAATTCGAGGTCGGCGGCTTCAGGCTGGCGCTCGCGGGGACCGACCGCGATTCCGACAGCGCCGGGGTCATGGTCAAGGTCGATGATCTGGAAGAAGCCCGGGAGCGGGCCCAAAATCTGGGGCTGGAGGTCTCGCAGACCAGGCAAGGTCCGCACGAGGCGCGGTTCACGGCGACCGCGCCCGGGGGCTGGCCTATCCTCTTCTATGCCCCCAGAACCTAGCCTGCCTCATTTTTCGATCCCCGATAAGGAACCGTGCTCAAGATGAAATCCGCGCGCGCCAGTTACCTCTTCACCAGCGAGAGCGTCTCGGAGGGTCATCCCGACAAGGTCGCCGATCGCATCTCCGACACCGTGGTCGACGCTTTCCTCGCCGCCGATCCGTTCGCCCGTGTCGCCTGCGAGACCATGGTCACCACCAATTGCATCATCCTGGCGGGCGAGGTGCGCGGCCCCGAAGGCGTCGTCGCCAGCCTCGAGGAAAAGGTCCGCGCCGCGGTCAAGGACATCGGCTACGAGCAGGAAGGCTTCCATTGGAAGACCGCCGAATACGCCTGCCGCCTTCACTCCCAGTCGGCCGATATCGCCATGGGCGTCGACGCCGCCGGCAACAAGGACGAGGGGGCCGGGGATCAAGGGATCATGTTCGGCTACGCGACGGCCGAGACTCCGGAATTGATGCCAGCCACCCTCCAGTACTCGCACAATATCCTGAAGGCGCTGGCCAGGGCCCGGCACTCGGGCGAGCGGCCCGAGCTGGAACCGGACGCCAAGAGCCAGGTAACCCTCGTCTATGAGAACGGCCGGCCGGTGCGCGCCGCCTCGATCGTCCTTTCCACCCAGCATCGCGAAGGACTGACGCCGGCCGACGTCGCTGAGCTCGTCCGCCCCTACATTCTGAAGGTCCTGCCCGACGGTTTCGTGACCGAGGAGACCGCCTGGCACGTCAACCCGACCGGCAACTTCGTCATTGGCGGTCCGGACGGCGACTGCGGTCTCACCGGCCGCAAGATCATCGTCGACACCTATGGCGGCGCGGCCCCCCACGGCGGGGGCGCCTTTTCCGGCAAGGATCCGACCAAGGTCGATCGCTCGGGCGCCTACGCCTGCCGCTATCTCGCCAAGAACGTCGTCGCCGCCGGCCTCGCGGAAAAATGCACGATCCAGATCGGCTATGCGATCGGCGTATCCCAGCCGCTGAGCTTCTATGTCGACCTGCACGGCCATCGCGACATCGACCCGGCGAGGCTGGAGAGCATCCTGCCCCAGATGATCGGCGGCGCAACGCCCAGGGCGATCCGAGAGCACCTGGGTCTCAACCGCCCGATTTACGCCCGCACCGCCGCCTATGGCCACTTTGGCCGCGAGCCCGAGGCTGACGGCGGCTTTTTCTGGGAACGCACCGACCTCGCCGACGACCTGCGCCGCGCGTTTTGACGCGGGATTGCTAGCAAAGCCGGCGGGCGGGTTTCGGATCCGGCGCGCTAACGTCTCACCTTCATGTCCCGCTGGCGCATGCGCATGCGGACAGTGAAGACCTCGTCGCCGGAGAGAACGGCCCCGCGGGCGAAGAGGCGGCCGCCGAGCCAGTTCGAAAGGCCGAGCTCCGGGCGCTCGAGCGCATACTGGCCATCGACCCAGCGGGTGAAGCCATCGCCAACGAACGGGGCCTCGATGCGATCGAAGAATCGATCCTGCGCGCTGCTGTCGTCGGCGATCAGGCTGGCGCTGAAGCGCGGACTCACGGCGTTGAAGAGCGCGATCGCCTCCTCGAGGTCGTCGACGATCTTCAGGGCGACCTCGGGTATCTCTTCCCAATCCCATTCGCGGCCCAGGTCCTCGACGGCGATGACATCGGCTAGCGGCTCGTCGTGATCACCATCGGCGCGGCGGACCATCACGCGGCCTTCGAGCCAGTCCCGCGGGACCCAGGTCTCATCCCCGGCTGCCACGTGCAGCCTCGCCCCGTGCCCCAGCGCCTGACCGGCGCGTGCGAGGGCCGCCAGAAACAGCGGCGTCAGCTCGGCGGCGCGCTCGCGGACGATGCAGCAGACGTTCAAGGTGTTGCAGACCTTGCGGTCCAGCGAGGCAGCGACAGCAGCTTCGAAGCGCGGCGCCCTGGCGCTCTTGTCGGCGACCAGCCACGCGCCTCCCGTCCCGTGCAGGCTGACGGGAATGCCGGATTGGCGGGCGATGGCGGCGAGCTGGTCGACCGCCGGCCCCGAGCCGCGGGCGATCGCCAGGGCCAGACGCGAGTCGGAGAAGAGCGCCCAGGCCGCAGCCCGGTCGGCTGCATCGAGCAAGGCCACGGCGCCAGGAGGAATTCCCGCGGCCTCCAGCGCCGGTTCGACCGCCTCGCGCAGCATGACGCGCGCGGTCCGCAGGGCGTCGGCGCCGATCCGCAGCACCGCGGTGTTGCCGCCGCGCAGCACTCCGGTGGCGTCGGCGATGACGTTGGGCCGGCCCTCGAAAACGAAGCCGACGACGCCGAGCGCCGAGGTCACCTGCTCGACCGACCAGCCGGAGTGATCGACCCTCTCGATCAGCCGCCCCCGCGATGGCTTGGCGTCGCGCCAGCGGCGAAGGCCGGCGATCATCTCGGCCCGCATCGTCCCGGCGGTCGACAGGCGCGTCGTCGAGCGGCCCCTCGCCAGGGCCGAGGCCATGTCTTCCTCGTTGGCGGCCGCGATCGCCGCCCAGGTCTCGGACTTCTCAAGGCGCTGGGCGAAGGCGCCGAAGAATTTGCTGATCTGGTCGTCGGCGACGCCCTGGATGACCTCGAACGCCTCTTGGGCGCGGCCTACCGCCTGGCTTGCCGCGGCGGTGGCGGCGGCGGGGAGGTGCAGCAGTTCGCCGCTCTGCCCGACCACCAGCAGCCGGTCCCCTGGCCGGAAGGATTCGGCGATCTGGGCCGGCACGAAGGCGAACTTGTCGCCGCCGTAGAGGATGGGCATTCCGGCGGCAAGGGCGGGGGGCGCGGAGGTCATGGCGGGACGGCTTAGCTAATTCTCCCCCGCCCGTCACCGGTCGGGGCGTCTTGCATGGTCTGGGGCCTTGCGGCTTCTGTCTCGCGGCAATGATCGCCTCGCCGCCGCCCGACCTCGAACTCGCCGCCTTCGTCGCCGGCCTGGGCGTCTCGTCGCCCGACGCGCCGCAACGCTGGACGCCGCTTTCCGGCGGGGTTTCGTGCCAGGCTTGGCGAGTCGACCTCGCCGACGGGCCCAGCCTCTGCGTCAAGCGGGCGCTGGCCAAGCTCGCGGTGACGGCGGACTGGCGCGCGCCGGTTGGTCGCGCCCTCTTCGAGTATCGCTGGTTCGAGACCGCCCGCTCGGTGATTCCGGATGCGGCGCCCGAGCCCCTTGGCGTCGACCCCGAGCGGGGCCTCATCGCCATGACGTTCCTGAATGGGGGAGAATATCGGCTCTGGAAGGCGCAACTCCTGGCCGGCAACGTCGAGGTCGCCACGGCGCGCGATGTCGGGGCGCGAATCGGCGCCATTCACGCCGCCACCACCGGCCGCCAGGACATCGCCGATCGTTTCAGCAGCGGCGACATCTTCTACGCCCTGCGACTGGAGCCCTATCTGCTCGCCGCCGGGGCGGCGAGACCAGCCGTGGCGCCAGCCCTTCGCGCCGTGGTCGAGGCGACCGCATGCGTCCGCTTGGCGCTCGTGCACGGCGATGTAAGCCCCAAGAACATCCTGGTCGGCCCCACCGGCCCGGTTTTTCTCGACGCCGAGACCGCCTGGTATGGCGACCCGGCCTTCGACCTCGCCTTTTGCCTCAACCATCTGCTTCTGAAATGCCTTGTGGTGGCCGGCCAGGCCGCGGCTCTGCTGGAGAGTTTCGACGCCCTCGCGAGCGCCTATCTCGAATGCGTCGAGTGGGAGCCTCCCGCGGCTTTCGAGGCGCGCGCCGCCCAGCTGCTCCCGGGCCTGCTCCTGGCTCGCGTCGACGGCAAGTCGCCGGTCGAATACCTGACTCTGCCTGCCCAGAAAAATCTGGTCCGCGCCGTCGCCGAGCCACTGCTCGTTTCGCCGGTGCGGACGCTTGCCGAGGTCCGATCCGCTTGGCGCCGCAGTCTTCAGGCGGCTAATGCCAGGGGGGAACTATAGAGAAACAGGGAGAAGCAGAGCGCCATGCAGACCAGAGCCGCCGTCGCCTGGGCCGCCGGCCAGCCGCTCGCCATCGAGACCGTCGATCTGGAAGGCCCCAGAGCCGGCGAGGTCCTGGTCGAGATCAAGGCTACTGGCATCTGCCACACCGACGAGTTCACCCGCTCGGGCGGCGATCCGGAGGGCGTCTTTCCCTCGATCCTCGGCCACGAGGGCGCCGGCGTCGTCCTGGAGGTCGGGGAGGGGGTGACGAGTCTCACGGCCGGCGACCACGTGATTCCGCTCTACACACCCGAGTGCCGCCAGTGCAAATCCTGCCTTTCGCGCCGCACCAACCTCTGCACCGCCATCCGCGCCACCCAGGGCAAGGGTCTCATGCCCGATGGCACCAGCCGGTTCTCGATGGTGGGTAAGCCGCTCGCCCACTACATGGGCTGTTCGACCTTCGCCAACCACACCGTACTTCCCGAGATCGCGGTCGCCAAGGTCCGCGCCGACGCGCCTTTCGAGAAGATCTGCTACATCGGCTGCGGAGTGACGACCGGCGTCGGCGCGGTGATCTGGACCGCCAAGGTCTGGCCGGGGGCCAATGTCGTGGTCTTCGGCCTCGGTGGCATCGGCCTGAACGTCATCCAGGGCGCGCGCATGGCCGGCGCCGACAAGATCATCGGCGTCGACCTCAACCCGGCCCGCGCCGATATCGGCCGTCGATTCGGCATGACCCACTTCGTCGATCCGGCGCAGGTGGGGGAGGGGCGGGTCGTCGAGGCCCTGGTCGACCTCACCGGCGGGGGGGCGGATTTCTCCTTCGAGTGCATCGGCAATGTGAAGACCATGCGCCAGGCCCTGGAGTGCTGCCATCGTGGCTGGGGCGAGAGCGTGATCATCGGCGTCGCCGGCGCCGGGGCCGAGATCTCCACCCGGCCTTTCCAGCTCGTTACCGGCAGGGTCTGGCGCGGCACCGCCTTCGGCGGCGCGAGAGGCCGCACGGATGTGCCGAAAATCGTCGACTGGTACATGGAAGGCCGGATCGAGATCGACCCCCTGATCACCCACATCCTGCCGCTCGCCAAGATCAATGACGCCTTCGACCTGATGCACGCCGGCGACAGCATAAGGTCGGTGGTGGTTTATTAGGGTGGAGAGCGGGGTCGGCTCTGCCGGAGCGCCCGCGGCCACCGTAAATCACCGTTGATACGGCGCCCGGGTCCGGCAGGTTCACCGCAGATTACTGTTGATACGGCCAGGCGCCGCCTCGCCGCCGAGAGCAAAGCGGAGCCGGAGCCTGATCCGTAGCAGGGAATAATAGACATTTTATTGCAGATTGTCAATTCTCGATCGACCGCTCGGACGGGGGGCGAGCGGCCGGCTGATGACTTCTTCCCGCGTCCGATGATCCGCCCAGCATCGAAATCCTGCACGCGACCTTGGGCCAGGTCTGCAAGGCCGCGATCGATATCGGTCTTCAGCGAGGCAAGCTTATGGAGTTGCTGCGCACTCGGTCTTCCGGCATGCGCGGGTAAATCTCCAGAGACCAGCGGAGAAGTAAATTCAACTATTGCCAAGAAATCAAGAGGATCGGACTATGCGCTGCGTGCAATGCAATGGCGAAGTGCCGACGGCAAGATTTTGCTCTAACTGTGGTGCAAGCCTCGGACTGTCAAGTGTAGTTCGAAATCGCGACGAATTCGATCTCGACTGGTTATCAACCGTCCTCGTCAAACTCGGGTTTACCGTTGAGCCGCGTGCAGCGACGGATGGGGGAACGTCGACAATTATCCTTGTGCGACACAATGAACAACCAAACTACGTAATAGACTATAGGTACGAATTTCGCGTAATCCTCGTGACGTCTTGGTGGGGCATTAAACCCCCTGGATTCCTTGGCAAGAATGAGCTATTCAAGACGATCAACTCTCTTAACAACAAGATCATTTGCGCCCAGTGCTCGGTGTCTGAAAACGATCTTTCGTCTTTAGAGATTCAGACAAGCTTCTTCCTAACGGACAGCATCGCCGAGGTTGACATAGCGGCATTCATGGAATTCTCGGCGGTATTGGTCCGTCGTGTAATGAGTCAGGAAAGATTAAAGAGCTACGTTTAAGTAACCCGACCTCACCCGAACATCCTCCCAGCGTTCCGGGCGCAGGGGAGTGAAACGGGGGCGACCCGGGATTTCGCCGCCGCTCCGCCGTCGCCGGTTCGAGCCCACCCGTTCAATGGGTCCCAGCTCTCCGCGGCTTTGTCGCTGCGACCGGGACGACGGGGGGATGAGCGGGCGCGTGGCGGGGGCAACCCCGGCCCTGATCCGTCGGCCGGAGCCCGCGTTGATTCAACCCAGGACGAATACGGTCTAAGGTGCGCCTCCAGGACGTGGCGGCTGCTGACAATGGGCGCAGGGGAGTGACGGGATCATCGGTTCCGGAGGCGGGGTCGGCCCAGGCGGGGCTGGCGGCCGGCGAGCTGGCGGCGGCGAGGATGCGGCGCGGGCCGAGGTCCAGGACCCTTCGCCGGCTTCACGCGGCGCTGATGTTTCTGCGCGGCCAGATACGGGCCAGCGAGCTGGGGGTCCTCTTGATTGCCGCCCTGGTCGGCTCAGCGTCGGGCCTGTTGACGGTGGCCGCGCGCGAGGGCGCCCATACCATCCAGGAAGCCCTCTACGGTCAGGATTTCGACCAGCACCTCTCGCCCTCCTACGTCCTGCCGTTCGCCAAGATCATCGTTCTGCCCCTGGGCGGACTGCTGCTGGGGCTGGTGACCTGGCTGTGGGTCAGGCGCCGACCCGCGACGATCGTCGACCCGGTGGAGGCCAACGCCCTGCATGGCGGCAGGATGTCGGGCAGGGACAGCCTTTTCCTGGGCCTTCAAAGCGTGCTCTCCAACGGCTTTGGCGCCTCGGTCGGCATGGAGGCGGCCTACGCCCAGCTCGGCGCGGCCTTCGCCTCAAAGACCGGAGCGTCGCTCAACCTTCGCCGCAGCGATCTTCGCACCCTGGTGGGCGCCGGCGCGGGAGCGGGGATAGCGGCCGCCTTTGGGGCGCCGCTCACCGGCGCCTTCTATGCCTTCGAGATCATCATCGGCTCCTATACCCTGGCCAATATCGCGCCGGTCATCACTGCCGCGCTGGCGGGTGTCCTGGTCACCCGCCTGCTCCACGTCGAGCCGCTGGTCATCAAGACCGTGGTCACCGACAGCATGGGCCTCTCCCACTACCTGGCGTTCGGCGCCCTCGGCGTCCTCTGCGCCGCCTTCGGGGTCCTCGCCATGAGGATGGTAGGATGGACCGAGCGCCTTGTCGGCATGCTGCCAGGACCAAGATTTCTGCGGCCGGCCCTTGGCGGCGTGGTGCTGGCCGCCATCGCCTGGAACGCCCCCCAGACTCTGTCGGCCGGCCATGGGGCCCTCCACGTCGATCTCGCCGAAGACCTCGCCATCGGCGCGATGCTGTTTCTGATCGTCACGAAGACCATCGCCTCGGTGGTCTCGCTCGGGACCGGATTTCGCGGCGGCATGTTCTTCGCCTCGCTCTACCTGGGCGCGCTTCTGGGCCGCCTCTACGTCGTCGGCCTTCAGGCCGGCGGCCTTGCCCTCACCATCGACCCGATGGCCGGGGCGCTGGTCGGCATGGGAGCCCTGGCGGTTGCGATAATCGGCGGACCGCTGACCATGTCGTTCCTGGTCCTGGAGACCACCGGCGACTTCGGCCTGACGGCGGCGACCCTCACCGCCTCGATCATCGCCGGCGTCATCGTCCGCGAGACCTTCGGCTATTCGTTCTCGACCTGGCGGCTGCATCTGCGCGGCGAGACCATCCGCAGCGCGCACGACGTCGGCTGGCTCCGCAGTCTGACCGCCGGCCGGATGATGCGCTCCGACACGTCGACCATCGCCGCGTCCGCGCCGCTCGAGGAGTTTCGCCGCCGATTCCCCCTTGGATCGACGCGCCGGGTAGTGGCGCTCGACCCCGTCGGCCACTATGCAGGCGTGGTTCGGGTTTCGGCGATCTGGGCCGAGCCTGACGAGAACAAGGGGGTCGAAACGCTGCTCGTCAACCAGCACGACTGGCTGCGGCCCGAAATGACGATCAAGGAGATCATGCGCGTCTTCGACCGCACCGAGAGCGACGAGTTGGCGGTGCTCGACGATCGCGGCGACGTTCTGGGTGTCCTCTCTGAAGCCTACGCCACGAGACGCTACGCCGAGGAGCTGGAGAAGGCTCGGCGCGATTTGGTGGGCGGCGAATGACCGACGCGCTGGCTTCCGAATCTCTGGCCGAGCGTCTCGGCGGTGTGGCTGACGACAGGATCCTGATCGTCAACTGCGACGACCTCGGCTCCAGCCATTCGGCCAATGTCGCCATATTGAAGGCCTTCGAGGCTGGCATCGCCACCAGCGCCACCCTGATGGTCCCCTGCCCTTGGGCGAGGGAAGGGGCGGCGATGCTCGAGGGCCGCGATGTCGGCGTTCACCTCACCCTCACGGCCGAATATCCGGGCTATCGCTGGCGGGCCCTGACCGCGGCCCGCTCCCTGCACGACGTCGACGGCTCCATGCCGGCGACCGTGCCGGAGGTCTACGCCCGCGCCGACCTGGACGAGGCACGGACCGAATGCCGGGCCCAGGTCGAACAGGCCCTGGCCTGGGGTCTCGACATCACCCACCTCGATTCGCACATGGGCACGGTCCAGATCGACCCGCGGTTCTTCGAAATCTACCTGGGTATGGCGATGGAGTTCGACCTGCCGCTGCGGATGCCGGGCCGCAAGGGCGACGAGCGCCTGGGCTTTGGGAGCAGGCGCCAGGCCGCCGAGCGCGGCGTTGTCTTCACCGACCATTTCATCTCGCCGTGGCCGCGCGACACCGCTCGGGTGTTCAGGGAAACTCTGGAAGACCTCGCCCCAGGCGTCAGCGAGATCTACGCCCACCCGGTGGAGGACGGCCCTGAGCTGCGCGCCTACGATCCCGACCATCCAGACATCCGCGCCAACGATGCGATCTGCTTCACCGACCGGTGCCTCGCCGAGCGGATCGACGCGGCGGGGATAAGGCTCATCAGCTATCGCCCGCTTCGGAATCTGCAGCGAGGCGCGCTTGTCACCGACCTGTCAACCGGTTCTGGCAAAGCCTGAACACCTTGCTGCGCCTGCCCGACCGCTGTTTCGAATCTAGAGGACTCATGCCTCGCACCGTCGTCTTTCTGCTCCTCGCTCTCGCCTTTGCCTCGCCGGCGTGGGCCCTGA
>Ga0302326_10018900_pt1 | contig 14272 bp, 15 predicted proteins | sample Palsa_T0_3_FD_202264 | JGI IMG/M metagenome (GOLD analysis project Ga0302326, IMG submission 202264) | Peat permafrost microbial communities from Stordalen Mire near Abisko, Sweden - Palsa_T0_3 | ecosystem: Environmental > Terrestrial > Soil > Palsa > Peat permafrost | place: Sweden: Abisko... | reverse complement strand
CCGATACCGGCGTCATGACGACTTCGACGCAAGGCGTTTACCGCTCGACCGATGGCGTGACCTGGACCTCGATTTCAGACACGCTCTTTCCGAGCACGATGCCGTGGAGGCTCATACCCGACGAGGCCACTCCAACGACGTCGTTTCTCTTGGGGATGTGGTGCGGTGGCCTCTTTCGGTTGACGGACACCCAGTAGGCCTCGCCCGCGCAGCGGTTGACCGAGATGATACGGCATCGTATCACTTCGGAATGCAAAAGGCGCGGGCGAGTCAGGGAGCAGCGCTGGCTTTCTCGCGTGCCGAAGCAGCCTTTTCCGCAGCCTTGCGTGAGGCCATCGCGCAGGCGCGCCTTCGAGGGGTGATCGACCAAGGCATGGGGCCCATCCTCTTCGCGCTCGAGGTGCGTGGTGTGCTCACGATGTCCGACCTCGCAACCGTGGCATGCATCCCGCGCTCGACGATGACGGGGATTGCGGCACGCATGGAAAAGCGGGGTCTGGTGCGTCTGGCCCCGAACCCGAGCGACGGGCGCGGCACCGTCGTCGCGTTGACGAGCAAGGGCAGGTCGACCCTGCCGAAGATGCGCCGCATCGAGCACGCGCTCGACGAAGCGATCGAGCAGGCCCTCACACCGGGTGAGGTCCGAGTGTTCTCGAACTACCTCGAGCGTCTTGCTTCTTCATTTCGTACGAGCTAGTACTAACTAGTACGGGGTCGTACTACGGAGGTGTGCATGCTTCGAGTGGCTTGTCTGCTGGTCTTGGGTATCGTGGCGGGCGCGTGCTCGTCGGGGACGAACGCATCGCAAGATGCGGGTGGCGACGGCTCCATGAGCGGAGATGCGGGAGACGCGAGCGACGCCAACAGCGCGACGGACGCGGCCGACGCGGCGGACGCGACGTCGAGCTGCCCCAGCAGCGGTGACCCCGCAGCATGTGACGACGGCACCGGTTCGCTGGGAGCGGCGACGGCGTGTCCACTCTCGGTCGACGGCGGCAAGGTCGACCCAACGGCGACCGCGAGCTATCACGTTCGTGTAACGGGCTCGAAGTTCGCGACGAGCGGCGCGTGCGTCTACGTGACGCCGAGCAGCTGCCCGACGACGAACGGTGACGTGGTCCAATTCGCAGGCGGCGGCGGCACCGGCCTCGAGGATGGCTTCAACGAGGAGCTCGAGAAGACGCCCTATTGCTTCCGGCTGCTCGACGTCCAGTGGGACTCCGACTGGGAGGACGACGGCATGACGACCGGTGGCCCCGTTGGCATGGGCGGGGACATGCTCGCCGCTTCGCAGAAGCCACAGGCCCTCATCACGTGGGTCTACGACTTCGAGCGCACGTCGACAGCGACTCCGCTCTGCGCGCGCGGCAACAGCGGCGGCTCTTCGGAGCTGCTCTACGAGCTGATGCACAACGCGGGCGAGGCGCAGCTCGATCACGTGCAGATCGTCTCGGCGACGCCGTTCGCGCGCGTCGATGAGGGGTGCGATCCCACGTCTCCCACCGAAGGCACGAATGTCGTGTGCTCGGCGCTCCCGACGACCACCGAGCCAGAGTACAACGCTGCGGCGACGCTCGTGCGGACGATCACGCACGATCCGAACTGCGACGCGGACGCCGGTCTCGGCACCTCCGAGCGCGCTTCGCTTCGAGCGATGAGCCTCGTCCCGACCGGGTTCTCGTCGATGACGATGCAGAAGACGTCGCTGTCGGTCTACATGTGCTCCAACGCGCCGAACGCGACGCAAGGGCAAGCGGTCGACGTGTTCGGTGTGGCCGCCGATCTCGCCACCACCGGCGCTGGGCCGGGACTCATCTCACTGACGCTCGCGACGCCGTTCTACGCGTGCGCGGCAAACGCGTCGTGCCCGCCGCACGTCGTCTGTGGTGCGGACTGCTCCACCGAGGGGTACGGGACGACCGACGCCGACAAGATGGAGATCCTCAGCGACATGCAGTCGAGCTGCGTCATGCGGCACTGATCTTCAGGTGCTCGGCGCGAACCGCGCGAGACGCGTGCTACCGTCCGGTGGATGTCGAAAGCGAAGTACGAGCTTTACTATTGGCCGGGGATCCAGGGCCGTGGCGAGTTCATTCGTCTGTCACTCGAGTATGCGCGTGCACCGTACCTCGACGTGGCGCGCGAGCCGGGCGGCATGCCCAAGATGTTCGCGTTCTTGGGCGGCAAGCAAGCGGGCGCGCTTCCGTTTGCGCCGCCGTTCTTGAAGCACGGAGCGCTCGTCATCGGCCACGTCGCGAACGTGCTGCAATACCTCGCGCCGCGACTCGGTCTCGTGCCCGCGAGTGAAAGCGCCCGAGCGTATGCCCACCAGCTCCAGCTCACCGTGACGGACGTGGTCGCCGAGACGCACGACACGCACCACCCCACGAGCGTCTCCACGCGCTACGAAGATCAGATGAGCGACGCGAAGCGGAAGGCCGCGTCGTTCACGGCGGAGCGCATTCCAAAGTATCTCGGCTACTTCGAAAACGTCGTGAGCCGCGGCGACGGCAAGCACCTCGTCGGGCGAAGCCGCACCTACGTGGATCTGTCGGTGTTTCAGCTCATCGCGGGCTTGCGGTACGCGTTTCCGAACGCCATGAAGCGAGTGGCCCGCAAAATTCCGAAGCTCTCGAGGCTCCACGATTCGGTCGCGAAAGAGCCGAAGCTCGCCGCGTACCTGGCTTCGCCACGTCGCGTGCCCTTCAACGAGCACGGCATCTTCAGACGCTATCCAGAGCTCGACGTGTAGTGCCCACGCGAGCGAAGAAGACCCGGCGCGAGCGGCGCACCGCCCCGGGCTGGAGCGGCGTGCGGTCATTTTCATGCGCGGACGACGGCCGCATCGTTGCGGGCGAGAACGGCGGCTATCGCGTGGTGTGTTGGGAGGCGAGCGGCTCGATCGGCTGGCAGGTCGAGCTCGCCGCGCAGCCGCAGACGCAGCGCTATATGCACCATGTTTGTGTTCGTGTGCACGGGGCTTCCGTCGTCGTCGCGGCGACGAGCACCGACACGTTTCGCGTGCTCGATCTCGCGACGGGCGCCGAGCTCGCCCGGCATCCGGCGCCGAGCGACGTTCGCAACATGGCGTTCACGCTGGACGGGCGACACCTCGTCGTCCGCGCCAGCACCGAGACCCATGTGTTCGACAGCACGTCGTTCGCACACATCGCTCTCATCGACGCGTACGCCAACGCGAGCGTCCTCGCGCTCTCACCCGACGGCCGGTGGGCCGCGGTCTGCAGCGGCAACCTCCACATCATCGACTTGAAGGACCTCGTGTGCGCGCGCTCCTTCAAGCTCGACGAGTCACCATGGGCCCTCTCGTTCGACGCGGCGAGCGAGGCGCTGCTCGTTTGCCGCAACACGATTCGCGTTCACGCCGCGCGCGACTTCGCCCTTCTCAAGGAAATCGGAACGAAGAGAAACCCCATCACGACTGCAGTGGCACCGAGCCCAGACGGTCGACACATCGCGACGATCAACGACCGCGGCACGGCGACCCTCTATGCGGCGGGCACCTTCGAGATCGAGGACGAGCTCAAAGGTCACGATCCGTCCGTGCCCGACACGGCCTCGCGTCACATCTCGGAGATTGCCTTCACCCGCGCAGGCGATCTCGTCGTGTCGGCGCCACCCAAGAAAGAGCTCCCAGGCATCACGATTCACCACCTCGTATACTCCGCGACATGACGGCCAAGAAGTATTGGGACGATCCTTTCGCGACTACGCTCGAGACGCGTGGGGCGTCGGCGGCGTCGTTCGACGGGAAGCCTTCGGTCGTGCTCGCGGAGACGATCTTCTACCCCGAAGGGGGTGGCCAGCTCGGTGACACCGGCACGCTCCACGTGGCAGGCGCTGCCGTTCATGTGACCGACACGCAGATTGACGGCGACGGCACGATTCACCATATCGTCGAGCACGCTGTTTCGTGCAGCGATGGCGACACCGTCACCGCCACGATCGACGTCGGCCGCCGGCGCGACCACATGGCCCAGCACACCGCGCAGCACATGCTCTCCCGTGCGCTGCTCGATGTCGCGCGTGCGCCGACCGTCTCCGCACGGCTTGGCGCGAGCGCCTGCACGCTCGATGTCGACCGCGCGGCCATCGCCGACGCCGAGCTGCACCGCGTCGAGGACCTCGTCAACGACGTCATTCGCTCCGACGTGAGCGTGCGCGCGCTCTTTCCCACCGCGGCCGAGCTCGCGGCGATGGATTTGCGGCGGGCACCGAAGGTCGACGCGGGGGTGCGCATCATCGACGTCGAAGGGTTCGATCTCACTCCGTGCGGCGGTACCCACTGCACACGTACGGGGCAGATTGGTCTCCTTCGCATCGCGGGAGTCGAGCGTTACAAGGGCAAGCTTCGCGTCGGCTTTCACGCAGCAGGGCGCGCTCTCGCCGATGCGCGCGCAAAGGAGGACGCTCTCCTCGCCCTCGCCAAGGAGCTCACGTGCGGCCCGCTCGACGTCGGCGCTGCGGTCGCGAAGCTCCAAGCCGACCTCAAACAACGTGGCGACGCGTTGTCGAGCGCTCGGGGCGAGCTTCTCGAGGTGCTCGCGAAAGACATCCTCGCTCAGCGCCCACCGTCACCGAGTGGCACGACCGTCATCCACGTGCCTCGCGCCACGGACGACGTCGCGATGTTGCGATCCCTTGCGGGGAAGCTCGCGAGCGCACGACCCGATGTGGTGGCCGTGTGCAGCGCGCCCGATGCCGAGGGTGCGCTCCTCGTCGTCGTCCAGCGCGGCGTGGGTGCGTCGTTCGATTGCGGCGCATGGCTCAAAGTGCTTGCGCAGCGCACGGGTGGTCGGGGCGGCGGGCGGCCCGAGCGGGCAGAAGGTCGGCTGCCGTCCGAGGCGGATCTACTCGCTGGGCTCGTGATCTGAGTCTCGCGGCGCCCCGTCGGTCTCCTCGCGATAGCGCGATGGCGGCGCGCCGCATGCCTCCGTCGGTCCCTCGATCTGGATGGTGACGTACTCGACCGCGAAGCGTGTGCGGATGTGGCTCGAGAGCTCCGCGCCGAGCATCGGGTGCGCGCCGTCGGTGTGCACGTGCACGACGATGGCATCGTGACCGGCCCCGAGCGACCACACGTGCACGTCGTGGATGTCGACCACGCCCGGCGCAGCCTGCAAGGTCTTGCGTATCTCGTCGACGTCGAGATGGACGGGCGCGGCCTCGAGAAGGACGAGAAGCGCGTCGCGTAGCAAGCGCAGTGCGCCAATCACGAGGATCGCCGCCACGAGGAAGCTCGCGATGGGATCGGCGGCCGGCGACCCACCGAATCGAATGACGAGCGCGGCAACGAGCGCGGCGACGCTGCCCAGCGTATCCCCGAGCAGGTGGAGGCGCGCCCCGCGCAGGTTCAGCTCGTGCCCCTTGCGCGTGTGGCCGTGGGCGTGGTCGTGACCCTTCTTCTCGTCGTGATCGCGATCGTGATCGTGATCGTGGTGATCGTGTCCGGGGTGAATCACGCCGTGGAGCAGCCACGCGCTCAAGCCGTTCACGACGAGGGCGCCCGAAGCGACGACGAGCATGATGCCCGCTTCCGGTCTGGCGAGGACCGCGAGCGCGTGAATGGCGTTCGCCACGATCTCGACGGTCACGCCGAGGACGAGGATCGCGTTGAAGATGGCGACGACCGGCTCGACGCGCCTGAGCCCGAAGGTGAAGCGCGGCGTCGGGCGGCGGACGGCGACCCGCATGGCGACGACGCTCGTCGCGAGCGCGAACACGTCCGTCAAGAGGTGAAGCGCGTCGGCCTGGAGCACGCTGCTGCGCGCAGCGAGGGCGCCCGCCAGCTCGAGGACGAAGAACATCCCGACGAGCGCGAGCACGATCCGCAAGCGACGCTCCTGCCGCGCCTCGTGCGGCAGAAACGCACCCGTGGGTGCGCCCGAGCTCAGCGGGGCGGGATGCGCGTGATCGTGCGCCATGTCACACGAGCACGTAATCCTCGGCGATGTTCACCGACGACACGCTCATCACCGACGACGTCTCTTCGTCGCGCTCGACCGCGAGCAGATAAAGGCTCTGGAGGATCGCGGGATGGTCGCGCACGAGCGACACGAACTCTTCGCGAGGCAGATAGAGCGTGACCGTCGGATGAACGGCGACGACGTCGGCGTTGGCCTTGCGGCGAAGCACCAGCGCCACCTCGCCGACCACGTCGCCGGCGCCGAGCGTCGAGATGACGAACGGCTCGCCGCCCTCGTGACCCACGACGGCGACCTCACCGGACGCGACGAGGTGAAGACCTGCGGCGTCGCGCCCTTCCGTGATGAGCTTTTCGCCCTTCTCATACACCTTCGTCTCGAATCGCTCGACCAACGCCGGGCGCTCGCTCGGCTTGACGCCGATGAGCACGGGCGACGTGCGCACCAGGTTCGCGACCATGCGCCGCCGACAATGCGCGGCGAGCTCGACGCCTACTTCGGGCCGTTTCTCCGCGACGGCCTCGAGCGCGTCACGGCGGGCGACGAGCAAAATCGACGGGCGACACGCGACGACGCTCGCGGCACGGGGCGCGCGTGAGAGGAGCGCCATCTCGCCGAAGAGCGCGCCGTTCGTGAGGCGCGCCAGCGTCATCGTGCTCTCCTTGTCGTCGCCGTCGTCGATCGTGCGGCGCACCTCGAGCTCGCCGCGCGCGACGATGTAGGCCTCGGCGCCCTCTTCGCCTTGCGTGATGACGTGCTTGCCTGCTGGCACGGTGATCATCTCGAACGCGGTGATCAGCGCCCGGAGACCGTCCTTCTCGAGCGACGAGAACAGCGGAAGCGGCGCGACGAGCGATTCGGCGGCGCCGTTCTTCTCATAGCGGCTCTTCGCAGCGTGGACGATCTGCGTCGTCTTTGACAAGAGCGCGGGGCCGGTGAGGAACGACGAGAGCGGCTGGAACTTGTTGAAGCTCGGCAGCGGCGGCGGCGGCGGGGCGGCCTCCGTCAAGCGCGACGACCCGGCGCAGAAGGCCTCGGCGACGGCGTCGACGTCATCCTCGACCGCGACGCTGAGCTTGCGCAGATCCGCGATCGCGGCCACCGCGAGCGGCAGGTTGCCGGAGTCGATCGCACGCTCGAGGCCGAGGCGAAGACCCTCGGTCGCCGCCTCCGTACGGCCGAAGTCGGCGAGCAGGCGGCACGTCAGGATGAGCGCGCTCGGCACTGCGTCCTCCTGCTCGACGACGGCGGCGCTCCACCGAAGCGCGGCTTCGCGCTCGTCGGCGAGCATCAACGACAGCGCGCGATCGAGCGGCGAATCGTTCGCGGACCCTCCAGGGAGCCCAGGCAGATCAGGCGGCGCCGTTGCCATTGCGGGTACGATACATCAACCCTGATCATCCTCGTCGTCGAAAGGCAGCGAGGTGGCCGTCGACGGCGGACTGTCCATGATGGCGCTCATGGCGTTGGCGGTCGCCGCGACGAGCGGTACGACCTTCGGATAGTCCATTCGCGTCGGCCCAATCACGCCAATCGCCCCCGCGCGCTGACCGTGGACGTTGTAGACTGCACCGACAATCGCGAGCTGGCCGCCCCCGAGATCCCCCGCTTCGCTCCCGACGACGACGGCCGCGCCGGTCGCGGCGGCCGTGATGGTCGCGTCGATGAGCGCGATGAGCCGCTCGGGAGCTTCGAGCGCGTCCATGACCTGTTTCATTCCCTGTGCGTCTTTGAACTCGGGCTGCTCGAGGAGCTTGGATTGCCCCTCGATGACGAGCTCGTCTTGCTGAGGAGCGACGCTCGAGAGGGCCGCCCCGCCGAGCTCGAAGGCGCGGCGCCTGATGCTGTCACTCTGGACGCGCTCGCTCGTGAGCCTCCGCGCGAATAGATCGCGCAGCTCACGAAGGGTGCGTCCCTCGATCACGTCGTCGAGCAGATTGTGGAGCGGCTCGAGCTCGGGCTCGGTGATTGTCACGCGGACGAAGCGGTTCTGGACCGTGCCGTTGCTCATCACGAGCACCGCGAGGAGCTCGTCCTGCCCGACGTTCACGAAGCGAAGCGCGCGCAGCGTGGCAGTCTCGGTGCGTGGCGCGACGACGACGGCCGCCGTGCCGGTGAGCTCGCTGAGGAGCCGGCCTGTATCGCGAATCACGTCGCGGCCCGGCTCGACCGACTCGATGTGCGCGCGGATCCTCGCGTGGTCCTCGACCGACAGCTGCTGGACACGCATCAGCGCGTCGATGAACAGGCGAAACGCCTTGTCGGTCGGTACGCGCCCCGAGCTCGTGTGGGGTTGAACGAGGTATCCGAGCTCGTCGAGATCCGCGAGGACGTTGCGAATGCTCGCAGGCGAGAGGTCGATGCCGGCCTTCTTCGAGAGCGTCCGCGATCCCACGGGCTGGCCCGTCGCGACGAACTCGGAGATCACCGCATAGAGAATGTGTTTGGCTCGGTAGCTCAGCTCCACCATCAGAAGGTCAAATTGTAGCGACTTTGTGAAGGCGCGGTAATCTACGTCCATGCGTGCGCGCTTCCTGGCTCTAGCGCTCCCCTTGTTTGGGGCGGCGCAAGCCATGGGCAGCGTGACGCCGAACGTCACGCAGACGCCTGCAGCCCGCTACGGGAACCTCGACCGTACGGCTTGCGAGGCTGAGCTCACGGCGCGTCACATCCCGTTCTCGACCGTGGCGACGGCGCGCGGCGTGCTCGCGCCGGTGCGTCTGTCCGGTCCCCTCCACGGCGTCGCCTATCACAGCACGCTTCCGGTCAGGCAACGCGCGAGCTCACCGTACGAGATCCTCGATTGCCGGCTGGTGCTCGCGCTCGATGACTTCTCCGCGATCCTCGCGAAGCACGACGTCGTCGAGGTCGTGCACTACTCGGTTTATCGTCCACCGAGCACGTCGTTTCCCGCGGCGCAGATTGGACGCCAGCACGATGGTGCGCTCGCCATCGACGCCGGCTGGTTCAAGCGCAAAGACGGCAGCGTGCTCCAGGTCGAGCGTGACTTTCACGGCCGCATCGGGGCAGGCACGTGCGGGCCTGGCACGGGGCCGCTGCCGGTGACGGCGGAAGCGAGCGCGCTCCGAAGCATCGTGTGCGAGGCCGCCGACGCGCATCTCTTCAACGTCGAGCTCACGCCCGATTACAACTGGCAGCATCGCAATCACTTCCATCTCGAGGTGACGCCGGCCGTCCGTTGGTTTCTCGTGCACTGAGATGGACGCGTACGGCTGGACTGAAATGGGCGCCGGCAGTTCTTGGCACCCCGGGCTGAAGCCCGGGCACGTCGGCGGGCTCGAACCTCGAGCTCGCGATGAGCTCTGATCCGTTTCGCAGCGAGCTCGACGCAGCTCATCAGCGCATCGAGCAGCTCGAGACCAAGCACGCAGCGCGTGTGAGGGATCTCGAGCAAGAGAATGCACGCCTGCGGACGCGACTGATCGACGTCGCGCCAAGCCGCAGCAAGACGGGCCGCACGTTCGGCGCGCTCGCGATGATGATCCTCGGTGTGTCGCTGATCGCGGGCATCGTGTTCGCGCGACTCGTGCGCCGGGAGGCAGTATCGGCGCCGGCCCCCCCAGAACATGTTCAGTTCGCGTCGGTAGACATTCCGCCTCCAACCATCGACGAGCTGCCGACGGGAGGTCCCGAGGACTTCGACCGTTCCGCCGCAGCGGCGGCCCTCGAGGCGGTCAAGCTCGCGGGGTGCATCAAGACCGGCGTGGTGGCGAGCACCGGTCACGTCCGGCTCACGCTCGCACCGAGCGGTCTCGTCATGTCGGCCACCGTGGACCAGGGCATCTATCGTGGCACCGCGACCAGTGAGTGCATCGAGGCTCGCTTTCGCGCTGCGCGCGTGCCGGCGTTCACCGGAGCCCCGCGCATCGTCGGCAAGTCGTTCGTCATCCGCTGAGCACGCACTCGAGAGCTCCCACTCTGACGCCCTCACCGCCGGAGGCGCGCGAGCATCGCCACGAAGTCCGCCGGCGGTGGCTCCTCCCAGTGCACGGGCCGATTCGTCTTCGGGTGCACGAACCCGAGCTCGGCGGCGTGCAGCATGATGCGCGGCGCAACGAGCGGCGTGGCGCGGAAGTCGCGCACGTAGACGCGCTCCCCGATGACCGGATGGCCGAGCTCAGCGAGGTGGATCCGTATCTGATGCGTGCGCCCCGTCTCGAGGCGGCACGCGACGAGTGTCGCGCCCTTCAGCTGCTCGAGCGGCTCGACGTGGGTCACCGATCTCTGACCCGCGGCGTGTGCCCCTCTCATATGCTCCGTCGAGCCGCGAATACCGTCGCCGCGATCCGGGACGATGTGCGAGGTGATCGTCCGGCGCGAGACGTCGCCGTGCGCGATGGCGAGGTAGCGTCGCACGACAGAGTGCACGCGGAACTGCGACGAGAGGCTCTTCTTCGCGAGCCAGCTGCGCGTGAAGACCACGAGGCCGCTGGTCTCCTTGTCGAGTCGGTGGACGATGCCGAGCGTTGGTCTTGGACCATGACCGCGCCCATGGGGGAGCGCTTTCGCCGTGAGCTCGTCGAGCGTGCCGCGTTCACCGGGCTCGTAGGGAACGGTGCTCACGAAGGGTGGCTTTCGCACCACCACGACGTGGGCGTCGGCGTAGACCAAGAGGTCGTCCGGAACGTCCGCGGCCGGCCTTGGTGCACGCTCGTTCACCGTCACGACCGACCCCACCTGCAGCGTCGCCGAGGTGTCCAGCACCCGCGTTCCGTCTACGAAGACCTTGCCTCCTTCGACGAGACCGCGTGCCCGACCCCACGAAAGGCCGAGCGCACCGCGCAAGAACCCATCGAGCCGCCCTCCAACCTCCACCGTGAGGCTCGACGCTTTCTGTGCGGTTCTCTTCACCATTGACGAACTATCGCGTAGGCTGAGGTCCGCGCTGCCTGGAATTGAGTGCAAGGGGCGTCTGGGAGAAGACCGTGCCGAAGACTCTGCTCGCCATCGATGACAGCGCCACCATGCGCAAGGTCCTCGAGATCACGTTCATAGGTGAGGATTTCACCGTCCTGACCGCGAACGACCGTGCTGCGCTCGTCGCGAAGCTCACGGAGAACCCAAGCGCGGTGGTCATCGACACGACGCTGGAAGGTGACGACGGCTACGCGATTTGCAAGGAAGTCCGTCAGCGCTTGCCGCGAGCTGCCATCGTGCTGATGGCGAGCCGTTACACGCCGTACGATCAAGGTCGTGGGAAAGACGCCGGCGCCGACGACTACGTCGATAAGCCCTTCGATACGCAGCAGCTGATCGACAAGGTGAAGAAGGCCATCGGAACGCGCGAAGCTGGAGCTCCCGCGCAAGCTGCTGCGCCGGCACAGCCCGTCGCGCCGCCGATTGCAGCCGCACCGCCGCAACCCGCCCAGCCCATGCCACGACTGAGCAACGAGTCACCGCCCGCACCCGCTGCCCGTCCGGCGTTTCAACCGTACCAGCCGGGAACGGCTCCTCAGCGCTCCGGGACGCTCATGTTCTCGCCGGACGGGCCCGCAGTTCCACCGCCGGCCATCGGTGCAGCGCCGGCGCCGCCGCCGAAGCCCGCACCCGTCGTCGCTGCACCACCACCCGCGGCTCCGAAAGCCCCCATCACGGTTGCTGCACCACCCGCCCCCGTCGCGGTCGCGGCTTCGACCAATGGCCAGCTCGCGCCGAAGCTCGCGCAGCTCGGGCTGACGCCGGCGCAGATTGACGGCGTGCTCGCGCTCTCCCGTGAGGTCATCGAACAGGTGGTGTGGGAGGTTGTTCCTCACCTGGCCGAGGCGATGATCAAAGAAGAGATCGCGCGCCTGACGAAAGAGTAGCGCTCACTTCGTTCCGAACAGGCGGTCGCCTGCGTCGCCCAGACCGGGGACGATGTAGCCGTGATCGTTGAGGCGCTCGTCGACTGCGGCCGTGAGGACGGGGACGTCCGGGTGCGCGGTCGTGAACGTCGCGATGCCCTCCGGACACGCGAGCAGGCACACGAAGCGCAGGCTCGCAGGCGCGCCCTTCTTCACGCGCGTGACTGCGGCCACGGCGGAGTTGCCCGTCGCGAGCATCGGATCGCACACGATGACGTCGCGGTCGGAGAGATCGCCTGGCACCTTGTAGAAGTACTCGACGGGCTCGAGCGTCTTCGGATCGCGATAGAGCCCCACGTGACCCACGCGCGCGTTCGGAACGATCTTGAGCATGCCGTCGACGATGCCCGCGCCCGCGCGCATGATGGCGACGAGGACGAGCTTCTTGCCGTCGACGACGGGCGCCATGATCTTGGCGAGCGGGGTCTCGATCTCTTCTTCACGCAGTTTGATCCCTTTGAGCGCCTCGTACGCGAGGAGCATCGAGATTTCGGACAGCAGCGCACGAAAGCTCGCGGTGCTCGTGTCCTTCTTCCGCATCAAGGTCAGCTTGTGCTTGATGAGCGGATGCGTGGCGACGGTGACATTCGCGGGGACGTTCATGGCGCCCGTCTTATATGAAAAAGCCGCCAGGCCGCCAAGCCGCCACGAGAGAAGATTGGGGCGTCAGAGGGGGGTGCCGCCGTGCGTTGGCGTTGTTGTTGCCGTCGTCGTGGGGACGCCGGGCGTCTTCGTGTAGCCCGTGGGGACACGCATGTCGGCGTCGGGGATGCTCTTTCGTTCGATGCGTGTGGCTTCCATCTTCATCATTGGCGCGCCGGACGTCGGGTCGAGCATGGCGATGCGCAGCGGAAAGCCGTGGCTGAGGATCTCGCTCCAGACGTCGTTGCCTCCGGCGAACGCGCTGAACGGGTTCGAGAGGCCGAGCGCGAGCATGCTCAAGCCGGACGCCGTGCACACCTCGGTTCGCACGGGGGAGTAGGTCGCGTCGTCGATCGCGTAGACGTCGCAGGAGTACCCAGCGACCTTGTCGCTGCGGCCCGTCTTCACGACCTTCGGCGTCTTGCCGGGTTTGGTCGGCGCCGACGAGGTCGCCATGGCCGCTGACAGGTCCATCTCGGTGTACGTGTGAGCCGCGTTGTCGATCATCCAGGTCTTCTTCGCGCCCGCATCCGTGATGCTGACGAACGACATTCCACCGAATCCCTTCGTTTCGGTGCGGACCTTGTCACCCTTCATCTCGAAGACGGCAGTCATTCCCATGCTCCCTGCGGCGGACGTCGGCCCTGCGCTGGTGCTCATCTCGATCTCGCCTTCGAACGTGACGAGGGATGCGAGCGAGCGGAGCTTGCAACCGGGCAGCGTCGCAAGGGCCAACACGATCACAGGAGCCATGGCGAGAGCGGTGCGCATACTCTATGTACACCCGCGGGGCGGTTTCGCTTCCCTCGTTGGCTGTGCTAACGAACATGGGATGCGCCTCCTTGCCGTGGTCGCGCTCGCAGCATGCCTCCCCTACGCGGGGGGTTGCGCGCGGGCGCCCTCGCCGCTGTGGCCGGCGTTCGATGGCTCGATCGGCATGACGCACCGAGGTGTCTTGGCGCATGGGCAGGAGCTCGCGCAGACGGGCGACGGGTATCGTTTCCTCCGCAACAACGGGCGTCACTACGCGACGCGTCGGTTCGCGCAAGTCATCGAGCGCGCGGCGGCGAACGTCGCGCGAGAGCGTCCGGGTGCGACGCTCGTCGTGGGCGACGTATCGAGCAGCACGGGCGGTCAGCTGCCGCCGCATTTCTCGCACCGCTCGGGCCGCGACGCGGACTTGCTCTTCTACTGGCTCACGCCGAGTGGGGCGCCGGTGTCGGACCACGGGTTCTTGCGCGCCGAATCCGATGGGCTCGCGTGGGACGAAGAGCACAAGCGCTTCTTGCGCCTCGACGTCGAGCGCGAGTGGCTCCTCGTTCGCTCGCTCTTGCTCGACGACGAAGCGCGCGTCCAGTGGATCTTCGTCCATGACAACGTCAAGGCTCTCCTCCTCGAGTGGGCGAAGTCGCGTGGCGAGTCCACCGACGTGATGTGGCGCGCGGCGCAGGTCATGCTCCAGCCGAATCCTGGTGGTCCGCACGATGATCACATCCACGTCCGCACCGCGTGCGACGCCGACGAGATTGCCCACGGGTGCGAGCCGTTTGGTCCGCAGCGCTCGTGGCTGACGCTGCCCGCTCAAACGACGCCCGTGAGCGACACCGAGCTCGTCGCGGAGATTCTGGCGCCGCTCACACCTCTTGGGCCACCCCGGGCTGAAGCCTGGAGTGAGAGTCCGCCGCAAGGCGGACTTTGATTGCGGGCTTCAGCCCGGGGTGGCCCAGAGGCTCAGGTCTCGTTCTCGGTGACGCCATCGACGTGGGCGCGCACGTGGAGAGCGGGAGCGTCGAGCTTGCGTATCTCGATCCACCCTTTGCCGTC
>Ga0302326_10018899_pt1 | contig 14272 bp, 13 predicted proteins | sample Palsa_T0_3_FD_202264 | JGI IMG/M metagenome (GOLD analysis project Ga0302326, IMG submission 202264) | Peat permafrost microbial communities from Stordalen Mire near Abisko, Sweden - Palsa_T0_3 | ecosystem: Environmental > Terrestrial > Soil > Palsa > Peat permafrost | place: Sweden: Abisko... | reverse complement strand
ACTCGCTGCGCCGGCCCAGCAGGTGCCGGGTCACCGCGATGGCCAGCAGCTCGGCATCGCTGCAGGCCGGAGCGGGCCCCGGACGGCCCGGGACCACGACGGCGCGGTCAAGCATCAGGTCGTGAACGAGCACGTAGACGTAGACGAACAGCTCTTCAGTTGGCAACATTGACGCACGGCCTCTGCGGACAAGGGACTTCGACAATCACTTGTCTTCCGCAGGGGCCGCCTCATGCTCAAGGCGACACGCCGGGATCAACCCACATAATCCGCCTAAGTCCTCCCCATCCGCCGAAACCAGGGCAAACTCTAGTATCCAGCCCGACGACATGTTCAGCGGCCGGGTACATGTGGTCAGTCGGCCGACCGCCGCAGGCGCCAGGCTGCTCGCCAGCTGCCTGTCGTCCGTCGGGCGGGCGACCAGGCGGCCGTGCGGGCGTCAGATTGGTGCGCCTCGCAACCTGCCAAAAGGCCTTTGCCACCGGCGTTCGCGGTGCCGTAGCGTGATCTGCGGACCCAGAGACGATGGTGAGGGAGACGCTATGACGGTTCGCGATCTGCTCCGCGGCCTGCCCGTGTTCGACCGCCCGCTGCCGGCCTTCGACCCCGAGTCGGCGCCGGGCGAGCCGTCGGCCCTGTTCCTGTCGTGGCTGCGGGAGGCGATCGACGCGGGGGTCAGCGAACCGCACGCGATGACCCTCTCCACCGTCGACGGGGAGGGGCACCCGGACGCCCGGGTGCTGATACTCAAGGACGTCGACCCTGCAGGCTGGCAGTTCGCGACCGCCGCCACCAGCGCCAAGGGCGCCCAGCTGGCCGCGAGCCCGCACGCGGCGCTCAGCTTCCACTGGCGCGAGCAGGGCCGTCAGGTCCGCGTCCGCGGCGCGGTGGCGCCCGCCGACCCGAGCCTCAGCGCGGCCGACTTCCTGGCCAAGCCGGATGGATCGCGGATCGCCGGGCTGGTCGGCCGGCAGAGCGCCGTGCTCGAGGACCCGCGCAAGCTCGCGCTCGAGATCGAGGCGGCCGGGCAGCGGCTGGCCGAGGACCCGCTCGCGGTCCCTGAGGATCACGCCGTCTACGTGCTGACCCCGGCCGAGGTTCAATTCTGGCAGGGAGACCGCGAGCGGCAGCACGTGCGGCTGCGGTACCGGCGCTCCGATAACGGCTGGATGACCGAACGACTCTGGCCCTAATCTGACGATCATGGTGACCCGGATGGCCGACGGCAGCGCCGGCGACGCAAACTACGCGACCATCGGCGAGGCGTACACCCAGTACCGCCGGCCCGACCCCCGGATCGGCGCGCACCTGGCGGAGGCGCTGGGCGCGGCCCGGACGGTGCTGAACGTGGGCGCCGGGGCCGGCTCGTACGAGCCGTCCGACCGTGACGTCACCCCGGTCGAGCCGTCGGCGTCGATGCGGGCCAAGCGACCGGCCCACCTCGCGACCGCCGTCGACGCGACCGCCGAGAGCCTGCCATTCGACGATGACGCCTTCGACGCCGCGATGACGACGTTCAGCGTGCACCAGTGGGGCGATCCGCGGGCCGGACTGCGGGAGATGCGGCGGGTCACCCGCGGCCCGGTCGTGATCTTGACCTGCGACCCGGACCTGGTGCGGGACTTCTGGCTGTACGAGTACGCGCCCGAGGTACTGGACACCGAGGCCCGCCGCTACCCGGCCACGGCGGAACTGGCCGAGGGTCTCGGCGGCGTCGTCACCATCGGCCAGGTCCCGGTGCCGCTCGACTGCACGGACGGGTTCAACGAGGCCTACTACGGCCGGCCGGAGGCACTGCTCGACCCGGCCGCGCGGCTGTCCTGCTCGGCCTGGAGCTTCCCCGGACCCGAGGTGCACGACCGCTTCACCAGGGAACTCGGCCGTGACCTGGCCGACGGGACGTGGGACCGGCGGCACGGCCACCTGCGCGCCCAGCCCGCCCTCGACGGCTCTCTGATCCTGGTCACGTCACGTCCCTGACTGTCCGCAGCTCCAATCACCGCATTCCCGACTTGTCGGACGGCCTCATGACAGGCGGCCGGGCGCGGTCTAGGGTACGGAAGTAACACTGTGACTACCTGCACGTTCCGGCGTGCCCGGCCGCATCCGGACCCAGGAGCCTTGATCAGAGAGGATCACGTATGAGCCAGCCAACCGCGCCAATTCGCAACACCGACCGCTTCTACATCGGCGGGCAGTGGGTGGCGCCGTCATCGGACTCCACGATCAGCGTTATCGACTCCGACACCGAGCAGCTCTACTTCACCGTCGCCGAGGCCCAGGCGGCCGACATCTCCCATGCGGTCGAGGCGGCCAGGAACGCGTTCGACAACGGCCCCTGGCCGCGCCTGACGCACGAGCAGCGGGCCGAGTACCTGCGCGCGATCGGGTCGGAGCTGAGCAAGCGCTCCGAGGACCTCGGCCAGATCTGGCCGCGCGAGTCCGGCGTCCTGCACGCCGTCGCCCAGTACGGCGGCCGGGGCGCGCAGGCCACCTTCAACGCGTTCGCCGCCCTGGCCGCCACCTATCCGTTCGAGGAGCCGGTCAAGCCGTCGGCCGGCCAGTTCGGCCTGCTCGTCCGCGAGCCGGTCGGCGTCGTCGGCGCGATCATCCCCTGGAACGCCCCGATGGGCCTGATCAGCAACAAGGTGGCGCCGGCGCTGCTGGCAGGCTGCACCGTGATCCTCAAGTCGTCGCCGGAAGCCCCCGGGGAGGGGTACCTGATCGCGGAGGCGGCCGAGGCGGCGGGCCTGCCGGCCGGCGTGCTCAACGTGGTCACCGCCGACCGGGAGGTCTCCGAGCTGCTGGTCCGCGACCCGCGGGTCGACAAGATCACCTTCACCGGGTCCACCGCCGCCGGACGGCGGATCGCCTCCATCTGCGGCGAGCGGATCGCCCGGGTCACGCTCGAGCTCGGCGGCAAGTCGGCCGCGGTCATCCTCGACGACGCCGACATCGAGACCACCGCGCGCACCCTGTCCCAGGCCGAGTGCTTCCTGTCCGGGCAGGTCTGCTCGTCGCTGACCAGGATCGTGGTCCCCCGGTCGCGGCACGACGCGCTGCTTGAGGCCCTGGCGGGCACGTTCAGCCAGGTGCGGGTGGGCGACCCGTTCGCCGCGGGCAGCCAGATGGGGCCGCTGGCGGCCGAGCGGCAGCGGGACCGGGTCGAGGGCTACATCGCCAAGGGCATCGCCGACGGCGCGACCCTCGCCACCGGCGGCGGCCGTCCGAAGGACCTCGACCGCGGCTGGTACATCGAGCCGACCGTCTTCGGCAACGTCGACAACAGCTCGGTCATCGCCCAGGAGGAGATCTTCGGCCCGGTGCTGTCGGTGATCCCGGCCGCCGACGAGGACGACGCGGTGCGGATCGCCAACGACACCATCTACGGGCTCAACGCGTCGGTGTTCACCAACGACGTCAACCGGGCCCGCCAGGTCGGCGGGCGGCTCCGGTCCGGCACCGTCGGCCACAACGCGATGCGGACCGACTTCGGCGTCAGCTTCGGCGGGTTCAAGCAGTCCGGCATCGGCCGCGAGGGCGTGCACGAGGGCATGCCGCACTTCCTCGAGACCAAGTTCATGGTCCTCGAGGGGAAACCGGACGGGTACGAGAACACCACGCTCTAGCGGCCATCCAAGACAAAGCCTGCCAGGCGGCCGATTCGGCTCGCCTGGCAGGCTTTTCTGTGGCGCAAAGCCGCGGGCGGATCTAGGCCGGCGCCTTCGAGCGGAGGATCTGAATGAACTCCCGCATCCAGGCGGGATGGTCGGGCCAGGCGCGGCCAGAGACCAGCTGCCCGTCGACCACGGCCGCGCCGTCCACGAACTCGGCTCCGGCCGCCGCGACGTCCGGGGCCAGCGCCGGGTAGGCGGCGCTGCGACGGCCCTTCAGCGTTCCGGCGGCCGCCAGCACCAGCGGTCCGTGGCAGAGCTGGGCGACCGGGAGATCCGCCTCCATGAAGTGCCGGACGATCCGCTGCAGGTCCGGGTCGTTCCTGATGAACTCCGGCGCCCGGCCGCCCGGGATGACGAGCGCCACGTAGTCGGCCGGGTTGACGTCGGCGAAGGCCACGTCGGCCGGCCAGGTGTACCCCAGCTTCTCGGTGTAGGTGTCGAACCCGTCGACGAAATCGTGCACGACGAACTGCAGCTTCTTGACCGACGGCGCCGCGATGTCGACCTGGTAGCCCTCTTCGAGCAGGCGCTGGTACGGGTACATCACTTCCAGCGACTCGGCGGCGTCACCGGTGGCGATCAGAACTTTGGGCATAGGAGGCCTCCTCGTTGTTCCCTTTGTCCAGATCCCCGCTCGGGCCGGCGTTAACCGCCCGGACCCCGGACATGGCGACGGGCCGTCGGCACAGGTCCCCCAACCTCCGCCGACGGCCCGGTGTTGCCACCGCCACCGAGTCTTCGGTGTTTCTTGCCGTGGCTCCCGGTGGAGACGGCCCCCCAGCCGTCACCACCGGTTGCACGGCCGGCAACGATCCCCCCGGTCCGTTGCCGATCTTCCCCTCACGACGACGGTTTTCCCCCTAGTCAAACCGTCGTCATCTCCTCCCCGGCGACCGCGACCTCCGCGCCGCCGCCGGGGAAGTTTCTAGGTATACCCGCAGATCAAACCCCTAATCATGCGGAGTGCACGCGTCCTCGCCCTGGCCTCGTCCGGTCCCGCCGCTCCCGCTCTCGGCGCAGGTGCAGCTGGCGCTCGTCCTCGGTCGTGCCGCCCCACACCCCGTGGATCTGATGCGTGGACAGTGCGTACTGCAGGCACTGGCGGCGCACCCGGCACGTCCCGCAGACAGCCTTGGCCCGGTCGATCTCCCCGGTGGCCGGGCCGCGCGCGGCGACAGGGAAGAAGAGCTCCGGGTCAGCCTCCTGGCAGGCGGCCGACCGCCACCAGTCACGCCGCTCCTCCGGCGGCGCGCCCCGTTGGCTGGGTAGCTGGAAAACCATTAAAAGACCCCCGAACTAGTCCTGCACCAGACTGGCCGGTAACTCTCCGTCGCACATCGGTAACTGTACCTAGGCGACTACCTATACGCAATACTGCGATCAGAGTTGCTTCTGAGACGAACGTGATACGCGATCCGGGCATACGCGCCCGGCCTTGCGACCGCATTCAGGCTCGGCCAGGACCTGCCAGGACAGTCCCGGAAATCTCTTTTACAAACTCTATCGATTAATTTCGAACAAAGAAGCGGCATTGTCGTGACAGACCGCGCGCAGCCAGTCGGGGCCGAATCCCGTCCGTTCGAGCGCTTCAAGCGCATCTGCGTAGGTGTACGGGATATTAGGGAAGTCCGTGCCTAGTAGCACGCGGTGACCGAGGTCACGCAGCCGCGGCAGCTGGCCGGCCGGGAACGCGGCGCCGGCGTCGTCGATGAACGGCGTGAACGCCATCGTCGTGTCGAGCAGAACCCCGGGATAGCGCTCCGCCAGGGTCAGGAACTCGGCGTACTCGGGCATGCCGAGGTGGGCGACCACCAGCCGGAGCGCCGGGTGCCTGGCCAGCGTCCGCGCGATCGGCCCGGGGCCGGTGAAGCGTCCGGCCACCGGACCGGAGCCGCAGTGCGTCACGACCGGGACGCCCGCCTCCGCCAGCAGCCCCCAGGCCTCGTCCAGCTGCGGGTCGTTCGGGTCGAAGCCGCCGACCTGGAGATGGCACTTGAACACCCGCGCGCCCTGCCCGATCGCGCGGCGGACGTCGGCGGCGGCCGACGGCTCGGCGAAGAACGTGGCGCTGTGCAGGCAGTCCGGCGTCCGGGCGGCGAAGTCGGCCCCCCACTCGTTGAGCGACCGGGCCATGCCCGGCTTGTGCGGGTAGAGCAGCGCGGTGAACGCCGCCACCCCGAGCGCCCGCAGCGTCGCCACCCGCGTCCGCTCGTCCTCGCGGTAGGTGATCGGCCACGGCCGGCCGATCAGCGGCCCGGCCGCGTCAAAGTACGCCCAAACCGCCGCCAGCAGCCGCTCGGGCATGAAGTGAGTGTGCACGTCGATGATCGAGTCGAGCCCGACCCTGGCCCGGAACCCCGCGACCCGCTCGGCCTCGGCCGATCCGGCAGCGCTCCCCAACCAGCGCTTCTTGCTGTTATCTTCGAGGAAAATCTGTGCGCAGAGCGACCCCCGGTCGGCCGCCTCGGCCAGCACGGCCGGGTCGACGGCGTAGCGCCACTCGACGTACTGCGTGACCGACGCGTCCGGCTGCGGCACCGACGGGGCGCCGCTCACGATCGTGGCCTCGTAGTCCGCGAGAACCAGCAGGTAATCGCCGCGGTCAGCGCTCGCCCGGCCCACCCGGGCCCCCGGCGCGAGCTCCACCCCGAGCTTGTCCCGTCCGGCCCTGACCACGCCCGCCCGCTCGTCCTCGCCGTCGGTCAGGGTCACCGCCGGGAGCCCCCACGCCCCGGCGAGCGGGTCGTCCGGGTCGTCGGGCCGCTTCACCACCAGGAACGTCCCCGTCTCGGGCCCGCGCACCACCACGGCCACCGAGCGCTTGATCACCGCCATGCCTCCAGCATCCCAGTCTCCGAACCGCGCGAGCGCGGGAACCAAGATCAAAGGGCGCAGTCGATCGCGTTCAGCAGCCCGACGCACCCAGGACGGAAGGCGCGCCAGGGCGGTCGAAGTAGGAGGCGATCTGGTCGCGGCAGACGGATCGCCGCCGCGCGCGCCGCTAACCGGGCATCGCGTGCTAGCTGGTGATCGTTACCGGGCTTCCGAGGGGAATCCGGGACAGCGCGCGCAGCGCGGCGGAGGGGACCCGGACGCAGCCGTGGCTGACCGCGTGCCCGAAGACGGCCGGGTCGGGCCAGCCGTGCAGGGCGACCGTGCCGGGGCCGCCGCCGTAGGTGGTCAGGGTGTCGGAGTGCGCGCCAAGCGGGAGGATCAGCGGGCTGTAGGTGGGCTGCCGCGGTGCCAGCGAGGCGAGCAGGAACGTTCGGCCGATGGGGGTGGGCGTGCCCGCGGCGCCGTCGGCCACTGTCCATGATCCGAGGCTGTGTCCGTCGTCGAGGACGGTCAGCCGGCGGGCGGCCAGGTTGATCCGTACCTGGTAAGGGCTGTAGGCGGTCTGCAGTCCGCCGCCGCCGAGGTAAATCCAGCCGGTGGAGCGGTTCGGCCGGGCCGGCAGCAGGACCCGGTCCCATCCCGGCTGAGACTGGACGACCGGGACCCACGTCGGGCTGCCGAGTTGGGTGGCCGGCAGCGCCGCCACTGGCGTCCCGCCCGGGCTGGCGTAGACCACCAGCGTCCCCTCCGGGTGCAGCACGGCCCCCGTCTCAGGCGCGAACGGAGTCGGATCCGGCGGAGCCGCGGGCGTGGTCCCGTAGGTGGTGGCCGCTGGCAGCCGCGCCATCTGTCTTGCCGAGACGCGCATCGGCGCCACGGGCGTGGCCGGGGCCGCGTGTGCCGGGGCGGCGTGTGGCGGCACCGTCGTTCCGCAGCCCGTTGCCAAGGCGGCGAAGGCGGCCGTGATGACCGTCACGGCCGCTGCCCTTCCCGCCGCGCGGCGGCCGGGCCAGTCAAATCGGTAGTGGTAACGCATTTACACGCCTCCAGGATGGAAAGGCGAAAGGCCGGCGCACCGTATAAGACGGCTCTTTCAGCAAGGAATGGGACATGGTCATTTCTGTCAGTAATAGACGGTCCCGGTTTTAGTGCCCATGGCCTCTTGCCTCGCGATTGCGTCCGGAATCATAGCAGGGCAGGACCCGGCGGAGGCTTACACCGCCAGCTTGTGTGACTGAACCGGACAGCAGGCCGACGGTATTTTCCAGAATTTACCGATTAGGTTTCGATTGTGTCGCGAATGGCGTTCCCGGAAAATTCTGATGATGGCGATGACGTACGCGCGCACGCGTGAGTATTGAATTCGTGTACTGTTCCCTGGACGGGGTTTCCCGAACCGGGATGACTGCTCGAATGCCAGCCGGGTACCTGCAATTTACTTCCGGCCGCGCCCTCCGGCAAGTCAGGGCATTACCGCTCGTATAACCCTGATTTCCTGAGATTAGCCGTTAGAGAAAGGCACCGCATATGACGGATATCGGCAGCCGTGCACGGCGCCGGCGGCCTGGCTACGCCTGGCTGGCCGTGGGTCCCGTGGCCGCAGCAGGCGCCCTCGCCATGTTCATCGCCTCCCAGCCCGCCGTCGCCGCGACAGCCCCGGTGGGTCTGGGGACGGCGGGCAGCTTCGCGGTCCTGGCCGGGACCACGGTCACCAACACCGGCCCGAGCAGCATAAGCGGGGACCTCGGCGTGAGCCCGGGCACCGCGGTGACCGGTTTCCCACCCGGCATCGTGTTCAACGGCAGGATACACAGGGCCGACGGCGTCGCCGGGGACGCCCAGTCTGACCTGACCACCGCGTACAACGATGCCGCCGGGCGCAGCCCGACGGCTAACGTCCCCGCCTTCATCGGCGCCGGCCAGACGCTCGCGCCCGGCGTGTACAAGGCATCCTCCTCGCTGGAGGTTGGCGGGTCGCTGACCCTGGACGCCCACGGCGACCCGAACGCGGTCTTCATCTTCCAGGCCCCCTCGACGCTCGTCACCGACTCGGCCAGCAGCATCACCCTCGACGGCGGCGCCCAGGCCTGCAACGTGTTCTGGCAAGTGGGCAGTTCCGCCACCCTCGGAACGAGTACCGACTTCGCGGGCAGCGTCCTGGCCCTGACGTCGATCTCGGTGGATACGGGTGACACCATCGCCGGACGCGCGCTGGCCCGCAACGGGGCCGTGACCCTGGACGACGACACGATCACCGTGCCTAGCTGCGCGACGTCAGTTCCTCCGCCGACGTCGCCCGTCGCGACTCCCACATCGACGGCGACGGCGACCGCGACGGCGACCGCGACGGCGACGGCGACCGCGACCGCGACGGCGACCGCGACGGCGAGTCCCACACCGACGCCGACCGCCACAAGTCCGGCGCCTACTCCTTCACCTGTCAGCACCACCTTCCCCGTGACCGGCTAATGATCGCGCCGGCATCACCCTGGGCAACCAGTGGCAATGGCGACCTGCACCCGGCCGTGCCAGCGGTCCAGAGCGTGATCGTCGCGTCCCCCGCCTTGTGGGCGTCCATCCGCACTCACCTGCTTCAGGTCTTCTTCTAGCTCCTGAAAAATGACCGTGAACTGCGACTACCGCTGGATTCAGAGAAGATTGGGCAATCGAATTCGTCCGAACGGACCCTGTCTCCCCCGTCATCCGCCACCGCGACTCCACGCGTGGACGGCGTAACCTCGTTGATATGGCAATAATCCCGGACGGCGCCGCCGCCAGGTCGCGCCGCGTGCGGTGGGGCATGGCCGGGGTCGCGGTCACCGTGGTCGTCGCCGACCAGGTCACCAAGTCCCTGGTGGCGGCCGGACGCATCGCCGACGGGTCCTCGTTCGGCTGGGTCACCGTCAATGTGGTCAGGAACCACGGGGCCAGCGGCGGCATCGCCTCCGGCTACCCGGTCCTGGTGACCATCGCGGCCCTCGCGATCACCGGCCTGGCAGCGGCGATGGCGCTGCGGGCGAGCGGCCGGACCGCCGCCATCTGCCTGGCGGCGGTACTCGGCGGCGCGCTCGGCAACCTGTCCGACCGGATCTTCCGCTCCCCCGGGTTCGGACGCGGCGGCGTGGTCGACTGGATTCACTTCGCGGGCGGCGGCGGCTCGCTCGACGTCTCCGACCTGGCCATCCAGTTCGGCGTCCTCGGCGCGGTCGCCGCGCTGCTGATCACCAGCCGGTCCCACGCCCGCCAGGCCAAGAAGTCCCCAGAGTCACTCGAGCAGCCCGAGCCTCGCTAGCACGTCCCCCACTGACCGGAAGCGGGCTGGCATGAGAGAGTCAGCGGGGTCCGTTCGAGATAATCTTCTTGGTCTTTGCGATCTTCGGTCATCGAAGGGTGTCGGTCATGCTCGATGGGGTTCTGTTCTTTCCGGTTACGCCGTTCGCGGCGGACGGCGCGGTCGATACGGGGGTGCTGGCCGAGCACCTGCGCCAGGGGCTGGCGGCCGGCCCGGGCGGCATCTTCGCCGCCTGCGGCACCGGCGAATTCCACGCCCTCTCGCCGGAGGAGTACCAGGAGGTGGTCGCGACCGCCGTCAAGGAGGCCGATCACCGGGTACCGGTCTTCGCCGGCTGCGGCGGGCCGCTGCCGACCGCGATCCGGCTGGCCCGGCTGGCCCGGGAGGCCGGCGCCGACGGGCTCCTGCTGATGCCGCCGTACCTGGTGGCGGGGCCGCCGGCCGGCCTGGTCGCTTACACCAAGGCGGTCGCCGCCGCCACCGAGCTCCCGCTGATCGTCTACCAGCGCGGCAGCGTGGTCTTCGATCCCTCCTCGGCGGTGTCGGTGGCGGCGCTGCCGACCGTGGTCGGGTTCAAGGACGGCCTCGGCGACCTGGACCGGCTCGGCCAGATCGTCGCCGCGGTCGGCCGGGCGCTGCCGGACAAGCCGTTCCAGTTCTTCAACGGGATGCCGACGGCGGAGGCGACCGTCCCCGCCTACCGGGCGATCGGCGTCGAGCTGTACTCGTCGGCCGCGTTCTGCTTCGCGCCCGAGGTGTCGATGGCGTTTTACCGGGCGCTGACCGAAGGCGACACGGCGACCGAGCGGCGGCTGCTGGCGGAGTTCTTCTACCCCCTCTCGCAGCTCCGCGCGCAGGTCCCCGGCTACGCGGTCTCCCTGGTCAAGGCGGGCGTGAAGCTGCGCGGGCTGGATGCCGGCAGCGTCCGGCCGCCGCTAGTCGACCCGTCGCCCGAGCACCTGGAGGAGCTCGGCGGCATCCTCGCGGTCGGGCTCGCGGCCGTCGGCGCATGAGCCGCGACGCGCTGCGGATCACCGGCGTCACGATCACGCCGGTCGCCTTCGCCGATCCGCCGCTGCTGAACGCGGTCGGCGTGCACGAGCCGTACGCGCTCCGCGCGGTCATCGAGGTCGCCACCGACGGCGGGCTGACCGGGCTGGGCGAGAGCTACGCGGACGACCACCACCTGGCGGCGCTCCGGGCGGCGGCCGACGCCGTGGTGGGGGTCGACGCCTACCACACCGAGGAGGTCTACCGCCGGGTCGCGGAGGTCGTCGGGCAGGGCGGGCACGCGATCGCGTCAGGGACCGTCGGCAACGCCCCGGCCGCCGACCCGGTGTTCTCCCCGTTCGAGGTCGCCTGCCTCGACATCCAGGGCAAGGCGGCCGGCCGGCCGGTCGCCGACCTGCTCGGCGGCGCGGTCAGGGACGCGGTGCCGTTCTCGGCCTACCTGTTCTACAAGTGGGCCGCGCACCCGGGCCAGGCGCCGGACGGCTGGGGCGAGGCGCTCGACCCGGACGGGATCGTCCGGCAGGCCCGCCGCCTGGTCGACGAGTACGGGTTCACCGCGCTCAAGCTCAAGGGCGGCGTCTTCCCGCCGGAGCAGGAAGTGGAGGCGATCCGGGCGCTGCGGGCGGTCTTCCCCGATCATCCGCTCCGGCTCGACCCGAACGCGGCCTGGTCGCCGGTCACCTCCATCGGGGTCGCCCAGGCGCTGGACGGCGTCCTCGAGTACCTGGAGGACCCGACCGAGGGCATCGGCGGGATGGCCGAGGTGGCCGCGCACGCGTCGATGCCGCTGGCCACCAACATGTGCGTGATCGCGTTCTCGCAACTGCCGCCCGCCATCGCGGCCGACGCGGTCCAGGTGGTGCTGGCCGACCCGCACTACTGGGGCGGGCTGCGCCGGGCCAAGCTGCTGGCCGGCATCTGCCAGACCTTCGGCCTCGGCGTGTCGATGCACTCCGACCCGCACCTCGGCATCAGCCTGGCCGCGATGACGCACCTGGCCGCCGCCACCCCGAACCTCGACTACGCCTGCGACACCCACTACCCGTGGCGGCACGAGGACGTCATCGCGGGCTCGCCGCTGCCGTTCTCCGGCGGCTCGATCCGGGTCCCCTCCGCCCCCGGCCTCGGCGTCGAACTGGACCGGGACGCGCTCGCCGCCCTGCACGAGCAGTACCTCCGCTGCGGCGTCCGCGAGCGCGACGACACCGGCTACATGCGCACCGTCGACCCCTCCTACCAGCACATCCGCCCCCGCTGGTAGGCGCCGTGCGCCCTCGCTGGTAGCCGCCCACCGCTTTCCCGGGCCCACGTTCCGAGCTCCGTGGGGGCGCTGCGCGCTTGTTTGCGCTCCGCGCTTCTTGCTGTTATCCACCGATATGAGGGCTGGGCAAGGATAGTGGACCGTTGTGTACATCGGGCTGTACACAACGGTCCATCATGTGGCTGGCGAAGCGGGAACCACTGTGGTACTCAATGCCCATTGGGTCGGTTTGTTGTCAGGTGTTTCCCTCCGTAATGGAAGTGGCCGCGATGGTTTTCAATTTCGGTTGCGACAGGGGCGTATATCGCGCAACGCGGCCATCGGGGTAGCGGCGCCGGGCTAGAGCTGAGGCGCGCCCCGGTAGGAGCCGCTCGTCCGCAGCCGGAACCAGCGGTCGCGGAGCCCTACCCGGCGGTTGCCGAACCACGTGCCCCAGCCGACGGTGACGTTCCTGAGCGCGAGGGTGCGGCCGGGGCGCCGCCGGTGCCTGCGGGCCAGCGCCGTCGCTCTCGTTTGGGCGCGGTCTCGCGCGCTCGGCGTCCCGGCGATGTCGGGCCGGGAGCGATCCACCCGTCGCCGGACTGCGGTCTCATGATGGCTCATCAGGGAGTAACGCTGATCATCGTCGACCGCGAGCCGATCGGCGACCCGCCACGCTTCTGCCCGCTCGAGATGCAGCAGCGCCTCGCGGTCGGAGGGGCGGTGGAGCTTGCCGACGGGCAGGTGGTCCTGCCGCCAGCGGAGCGCGGCCCACGCCCGGCTGTCCAGCTCGGAAACCGGCAGCGGCGCGCGGTCGAGGGTGCCGGCGGGCGTCAGCGCGGGAAGGTTGATCGGCGGCAGGCCGGGGGCGCCGATGGCCGTCGCCGCCGCCTGCCTTACTACCGCGCGGTCAAGGCCGGCCCGGCCGAGCGCCTCGAGCACCGGCGCCGTCCCCTGGTCGAGCAGGGCGATCAGCAGATGCTCGGCGCCGACCTGCTCGCCCCGAGACTCCGCCAGCGCCATGGCGGCGCCCTGCGCCTGCATGTGCCGGTGACCGAGCCCTCCGTAGGGCGAATCGCCGGATACCGCGCTGCGGACCGGTGAGTCTGCGGTGACAGCGGCGCGCAGCGATCTGCCCCGGCCCGGGTCGAGGGCCGCCGCGGCCGGCCCGTCGCCTTCGGCAACGCCGACCAGGAGGTGGGCAGGCCCGCAGCGCTGGTCAAGCTCGTGGGCAAGCGTGAAGCCGCGACGGATCGCCTCCAGATACGGCGTGCTCATCTCGGGGTGACCCATGAGAACAGCATGCCACCGCAGCACGGAAAAGCGCCGGCGACGAGGACCGGGTTCCCGGTGTACAGTGCCGAATCGTGGCGGATATTCAGTGGCAGCCGGACAACCTCGGCGACGGCTACTCGCAGACGATTCTTGAGCTCGGCGTCGACCCCGACGGGGAAGGGCAGGTCGCGGCCGTGCTGGTGCGGCGCGATCCTCGCGACGGCGAGGTCGCCGAGGGGGCCGTGCTGTACGTGCACGGGTTCTCCGATTACTTCTTCCAGACGGCGCTGGCGGACTTCTTCGCCGCCCGGGGCATGGCGTTCTACGCCCTTGACCTGCGCAAGTCCGGCCGGGCGAGGCGGCCCGGCCAGACCGCGCACTACGTGTCCGACCTCGCGCTCTACGACGATGAGCTCGAGCGGGCGCTCGCCATCGTCGCCGCCGCCCATCCCGGCCAGCCGGTCGTGCTCGCCGCCCACTCAACCGGCGGCCTGATCGTGCCGCTGTGGCTAGACCGGCGCCGGGCGTCCGGACGGGTGGCCCCCGTCGCGGGCCTCGTGCTGAACAGCCCGTGGTTCGACCTGCAGGGCAAGCCCGCGCTGCGCGGCCCGGTGACGCAGGCGCTGCGGGTGCTGTCGAGGGCCCAGCCGATGCGGGTGTTCAAGGCGATGCCGGGCGTCTACGGGCGGACGCTGCACACCAGCGGCACCGGCGAGTGGGACTTCGACGTGGCGCTAAAGCCGCTGGACGGCTTCCCGGTCACGATGGGCTGGCTCAACGCGGTGCGACGGGGCCACGCGCAGCTGCACCACGGACTCGACGTCGGCGTCCCGTCGCTGGTGCTCCGCTCCACCCGGTCCGACTTCTCCCCCCAGTACACCGAGGTGAGCGACCGGGCCGACACCGTGCTCGACGTCACCCAGATCGCCCGCTGGGCGGGCT